>Ga0326727_10008749_pt1 | contig 25442 bp, 18 predicted proteins | sample MB2enrmetagenome_FD_207643 | JGI IMG/M metagenome (GOLD analysis project Ga0326727, IMG submission 207643) | Lab enriched peat soil microbial communities from McLean, Ithaca, NY, United States - MB29MY | ecosystem: Environmental > Terrestrial > Soil > Wetlands > Peat | place: USA: New York... | reverse complement strand
CTTCAGACTGGGCTACGAAGGGCCGCAGGATTACGATTTCGTTCTCCGGTTTACCGAGCAGACGGACAGAATAGGGCACGTCCCGAAGGTCCTCTACCACTGGAGGGTCATCCCCGAATCTACCGCTTCTTCCATGGCTGCGAAATCTTACGTCCAGCAAGCGGCCGTCAAGGCCCTCGGAGACCGCGTCGCGCGCCTGGGCGCAACGGGAAGGGCCACAGCACATCCGTTCCTGCCCATTTACCGGATCGACCGGGACATCGTAGGCAGCCCTCCGGTCTCCATCATCATCCCGTCGGCAGGCCGGACCGCCGTGATTCGCGGAAAGGAGATCGACCTCCTGCCGAACTGCATAAACAATATCTCCGCCAAATCTACGTACCGGAATTACGAGATCGTCGTCGTGGACAACGGCGACCTTACCGTGGGCACGATCGAGGCGATCGAGTGCGGCCGCATCCATTTTGTCCATTTCGAGGGGCCTTTCAACACAGCGGCCTGGATAAACCTCGGCGCCCGTCACGCTTCAGGGGAGCATCTTCTTTTCCTCGACGACGATACGGAGGTCATATCTCCCGGCTGGATCGAAGGGATGCTCCAATTCTCGCAGAGTCCGGAAATCGGGGCGGTGGGCGCCAAGCTCTATTACGAAGATAGGAGAGTACAGCACGCGGGGATCTCCTTTCTCGGCAACGGCATGCCCCACCACGTTTGCAGCCGGTTTCCGGGAAAATCTCCCGGATATTTTTTTATCCTGGCGGCCAACCGGAACTATATGGCGGTCACTGGGGCCTGCATGATGACCCGCCGGGCTGTCTTCGAGGAGGTCGGGCCGCTCGACGAAAGCTTCACGGCCGGCTACAGCGACATCGACTACTGCCTCAAGACAGGCGCGGCCCGCTACCGGATCGTCTACACCCCTTATGCGGAGCTTTTCCATTACGCATCGACGTCGAAAGAACGTACCCCATCGCCGGACGAAGAAGCCCTCTTCGCCGGGCGATGGGGACGGAAGACTGCAAGGGACCCTTACTACAACATGAACCTCGATCCCACGCCCCCCAATTTTGAGATCGGGCCGGGTTGAGGCAGCGTTTGGGCGATCAATCAATACCCTGCTGCAAGCAGCAGGGTATTGATTGATGGGGGAGGGGGGAGGCTCCGCGAGCTTTGCTCGTGGAGGGGGCGCTGAGCCCCAATGGTTGCCTGTGGTAAGGCGTGCCAAAGCTCCAAGGATGATAGTCGGATGCAAAAAGCGCGGACGAAAGAGAGGATAAGAGATTTTATGATGGGAACAAAATAAAAGGAAGAAATGATATTCTCATTCTCCCTGTCAAGCTACAAGGAATCAACAAGTTAATGCAGCCAGGGGATTCCCGTTGTCCTCGGCCGCAAGCGGGGCGGTCGGTCATGCTTCTGGCGGTTCTCGTACTCTATAAAGAAAGACTGGAGGGGTCGGCGACCTTTTCGTCGCTCTTCGGCGCCTCCCACGCTTTCGATGAAAGGCTCAGGCTCCTCGTATACGACAACAGCCCCGCGCCGATGCACGCAGCGGAAGACCCCCGGCTCACGGGAGGCCGCATCGCGTACATCTCGGATACATCGAACCCGGGGGTCAGCAAGGCGTACAACACGGGTGCGCAGTGGGCAAGGCGGCTCGGCTGCACCCACATGCTCCTCCTCGACCAGGACACCGTCTCCGCCTACATCGACGCCTTAGAAAAGAACTGGGATTGCCCGTTGTTCGCCCCCGTGCTCGTATCCGGCAACTGGATATACTCGCCGTGCAGGAGCGTGCTCAACGTGAACCTGCCCATCCGCGCAATCGACCCCGGCAGGAGAGGCGCGAAGGGCGTGAGCCTCCTCAATGGGGGCATGTGCGTGGCTGTCGATGCCTTTGAAAAGATAGGCGGCTTCGACGAGGCGATACCCCTCGACTTTGCGGATCACGATTTCTTCAGGCGGTATCGCAGGCATTTCGACACCTTCCTTCTCCTGGACGTCCGCTGCAAGCACGGCTTCTCGGACAGGGAAACGGGCGACTTCGACAAGGCCTTCGCCCGCTTCGGCTTCTATTGCAGGGGGGCGCGCAACGCGATCAAGACCCTCGCGGATGGCCTTTCCCTGCCGGTCCTCGTTTTTGTGCGGGCGGCGAGGCTTTCCCTCCGGTTCGGAAGCTTCGCTTTCCTTCATGCATTTTTCCGGATATTTTTACGGGGTCAAGCCGCCTAGATCGTCCTTAAATACGGCGCATGTCCATGAAGCTTTCGGTCTGTATGGCAACTTTCAACGGCGAGCGGTTCATCGCGGAGCAGCTCGCCTCTATAACGGCCCAGCTCGACGACTCCGACGAAGTCATCATCTCCGACGATTCATCGACGGACGGCACGCTCTCCATCGTCGAAGGCTTCCGCGACCCGCGCATCATCGTCCTTCCCGGCAACACCTTTCATAACCCCATCTACAATATCGAGAACGCCATCAAGAGGTCCGCGGGGGACGTGATCGTCCTTTCCGACCAGGACGACGTCTGGATGGAGAACAAGCTGTCCGTAGTGCGCGCCTGGTTTTCCGGCGAGGGGCCGGCCATCCGCACCTGCGTGCTCGACGGCTGCATTATCGATGAAACCGGCCGCGTGCTCCATGATTCCCTTTTCGACACCCTTGGCTCGGGCAGGGGCGTTATCAAGAACCTCTACCGCAATACGTACATGGGCGCCTGCATGGCCTTCTCACGACCGCTCCTCCGGGTCGCCCTGCCCTTCCCGCGGGGCATCCCCATGCACGACTCATGGCTGGGCCTCTTAAGCGAGATCTTCGGGTGCGTCGAGTTCTTGCCCGAGAAAACGATCAGGTACAGGCGCCACCAGGCGAACAGGAGTTTCAGGCGCTTCACCGTCCGCCGGCAGATAGCGTGGCGACTTTTGCTCGCCTACCACCTTGCCCGAAGGGCCGCCGGCAACAGGGCCGGACTCTTCGGAAAAACCCTGCCGTGACGGACAACATGCAAGACAATAGAGAAAAACCGTGATTACCGGCCGTTCCAGGCTGTTGTTGCTTGCCCTCTGCTCGCTGTTCCTCGTCGCTGCGGTCGAATGGATCGATTTTTACCGCGCAGGCCGTATGCGGCTCGCTGTCGAGATGTTCTCTTCCCGTCCCGGGATGGCCCTCGTTTACTTCCGCACGCGAAACGTCTATAAAAAGTCCGATTCGCGAGGGCTGACCGTTCAACCGGGGATATGGAAAACATACGTCTTTACGATGACGCGGAGGCCGATAAAGTCTCTCCGTTTCGATCCGACGAACACGCAGGCAACCGTTCGCATAAGAGGCGCGCGCGCCGAGAATGGGGAGGGCACGGTCCTCAGGCGTTTCTCCTTTGACGATTTTCAGCCTTCCAACCACATCGGAGGGATATACGCCGAGGACGGGACGCTCGTCATCGATACGGCGGAGCGCGCAAATAACCCGTCACTCGTCCTCAGGAATTCCTCGATCAAAAGCGGCCTCACCTTCGGCAGCTACATGGCGCGGCGCGGGTGGATCTGGTCCCTGTGCATCTTCCCCGCTTTCTTGCTCCTGGTCGGCCTTCGATCGCTCGCGTCCGTCTTCAGGCGCAAGGGATACGCAGGGTCGGCAAAGGCGCGCATCGGGACGTATGCAAGGACAAACCCGAAGAAATGCGTTGCCGTGATCGGGCTCCTCGCCGCTATCTTAAGCTGCTATCCCGTTGTATTTTTCGGAAAGAGCTTTCTCTCGCCGGTGGGGGTGGCCCAGCTATACCCGCACTTGCCCTACCTGCCCGGTTTCCAGGCGGACCTCCCGTATGAGAACTTCCGTCAGTCCGACATCGGCGCAACCGCGTGGGAAATAGCGCCCGACACCGTCGTCCAGCGCGACGCCGTGCTGCGCGACCATGAATTCCCGTTCTGGAACCGATACGTCGGGGCAGGCGTCCCGCTTTTTGCGCAGGGGCAGTCGATGATCGGAGACGTGCTCCACTGGATCCCTATTTTGCTCGATGGAAACTCCGTTGGATGGGACATAAAGTTCGTCTTGTCGAAGGCTGTATTCGCGGCAGGGATGGGCCTTTTGGTCCTCACACTGACAGGCAGTTTTACCGCGGGTGCGCTGGTCGCGATCTCCAGTTGCTTTCTCGGCTTCTTTGCGTATCGGTTCAACCATCCGGCCTTCTTCGTTCTTACTTATGCCCCCTGGGTCGTCTTGATGTGGGACCGCCTCGGACGGGTCTTATCCATGCCGAAACCCGGCGCCTGCCGCTCTCTGGCGGCGGGACTCCTCCTGGCTGCGGCAACCTGGCTCCAGCTCAACGCGGGGGCGCCGAAGGAAGGCGTCATTACCCTGTGCTTCATGCAGGTCCTGGGGATGGTCTTCTTTGTGGACCATGTGCGGAAGAGGGGCGGCTGGGCCACGTCTTCCGTCGTCGCCGTGGGGTTCGCCCTCGCCGTTGTCATGGCTACGGCGCCGTATTGGCTCCTTTTCCTGGACGCCCTCGGCAAATCGTATACAAATTATGATAACCCCAGGGCGATAACCTATCCGCTGTGGAAGCTTATCGGGTTTTTCGATAATGTCTTCTATCAGGAGATAAACGGGGCTGCCGGCGGCCCGTCCACCAATATCTTCGTTCTGCTCGGGCTGTCGGCCGCCCTTGCAGGCTTCGGCGGGCGCAAATCGATCCCTTTTTACGCGACCTGGCTGTTGTTCGTCGCAGCGGGCTGCTTTACCTTCGGACTCGTCCCCGCCTCCGTCCTCACTTCGACGCCATTCGTCAAAAACATCTACCACATCTGGGACACCTTTTCCGTGCCGATGATGATACTCGCCCTGGTCCTCGCGGGGTTCGGCATCGATGAATACCTCGCCTCGCCGCAAAAACGCAAATACCGGATCGCCGTCCTCTCGTTATCGGTCTTCCCGGCGTTATGGATCATCTATGCGCCGATGGTCCATTCCCAAAACGCCATCCTCGTCTTCCTCGCCATCTTCGGCATCACGCTCCTGGGGGCCTGGCAGTTGTACCGCCTTACCGCGCCCGGCAGCCCGACGAGGCGCGCCGTTGCGATATTGCTCGCTTGTTTTATCCTGCTCCACGCGCGCCACGGTATGCACCCGGTTACAGGCACGAACGTGGACCGGTATGTAATGAACCCGCAGGCGCGGGCGGACTATTCAATCAAGTCGGGCGCAGTTGAGTATGTCAGGGAGACCCTCGCCCGGCAGGGGCCGTACCGGGTGATCGGGGAAGGCACGGTAATGTTCCCCGGCTACAATGCGCGCGTCGGTCTCGAAAGCCTCGTATCGGTCGAGCCCGTGAGGAATAGATATTTTGAAGACCTGCTGACCCTCTTCGATTACCCCGACCAGGGCTGGGGCTGGCTGCGCTTGATAAAAAGCGACGAGATGGCCGGGCGGCCGCTGGGCTTCGACCTGCTCAACGTGCGGTACGTGCTGGCCGTCCCCGGCGCGCAAATGCCCCCCGGTATGCGCCTTGTCCATTCATCGGACCTCTCCGTCTGGGAGAGGGATACGGCCTGGCCCAGGGCATTCTTTGTCGATCAGGTCGCGGAAATCGGGGGACCGTCGGACATCCTAAGTGAGCCGGCCGTGCGCCCATGCGGGGCTTTCGCCGCAGTCGAGGCTCGATTCATCCTGCCCCGGATGGCGGAAAAGGCCAAATCCGTCGGCCGCGTAATACCGGCCCGCAGCTATAGACTCACCAACAACAGCACGGAATTTTCCGTCCGCGCCGACGGTCCCGGCCTCATCGTCCTCGGCGAGACCTATTACCCCGGTGACTTCGTCGTGAAGGTCAACGGCAGACCGGCCGACTATATCCGGGTGAACCACGCCTTCAAAGGCATATGGGTCAGGGAGCCGGGTGAGTATGACGTGATATTTGCATATAGACCGGAAAGGCTCTTTCAAGCTATCGCAATCTGCGCGACCGGTTTGCTCCTGATATTCGCCATAAGCCTGACCTTGCCCCGGCGATTGCGTAAAGCTAAAAAGTGACGGAAGATACGCCAACGGAAGAGGCCGGTGACGGGCCTTGACCGGGGGCGTGACCCGGCCGTGGTGTAGAAGCTCTGACGCTCCGCTGCCCCCCTTGCCTACCCCTTGAGGGCGATCTCCCGCGCCCCCACCCCGTATTTTCTCAGCAGGCCGGATATTTCTCCCGGCGAAATCTTCCTTCTTTTCTGAATCACCCTTCGCTTCTTCAACGCGGCAGGCAGGCCCGCGAGCGCTGAGGCCCAGGCCCTGAGCAATATCGCGGCCAGCTCGCCCTTCGAGCGTTCTTTCGAGAACTCCCCCGGCGCGCCCCTGCCCGCAAACGCCCCGTATGCCTGGAAAAAGTAGCGCAAAGCCGTGAAAACCTGCCCCCTGCATATCGTCATCAGGGGGAAATACTTCACCTGCAGCCAGATCCTGTTCCTCTCGACCAGAAAGGCCTTAATGGGCGAATAGCCCTCCGACGACGCCGAATGGAGGTGGTAGACCAGGGCGTCCGGCGCGTAGATGCACCTCCATCCCCTCAAGGAAGCCCGCCATCCCAGGTCCGTGTCGTCGGCGTACATAAAGAACGACTCGTCGAAATAGTCGTCCCCCACCTTTATATCCTCAAGCATTTCCCGCCTGCACATGACGCAGCAGCCGCTCCCGAAAAAAACCTCTTCTTCCCGCCCGTAGCGCGCGCCCGCCTCCAGCCGACCGCGCCCTATCGAAAGCCCGTCGGGGCAGACGACGATCCCTGCGGCGTCGAGAAGGTCCGGCTCGAATTTCAAGAGTATCTTCGAGGCGCACGCCCCGTAACGCCTGTCTTTCTCTATGGCCCGCCGCATGGCGCTCACCGCTCCGGCGGCCGGCTCGGTGTCCGGGTTGAGGATGACTACGCAGTCGCCAGAGGCGCGGCGGATGCCTACGTTGTTGCCAGCCGCGAAGCCCAGGTTCGCGCCGTTCTCGATAACGGCTATTTGTGGGTAGCGTCCCTTTATAAGATCGACCGAGCCGTCCGTCGAGCCGTTATCGACTACGATAATCTCCAGGTCGGGGTAGTCCTGGGCGCAGAGGCTGTCGAGGCACGGGAGCACGTAATCCCGGCCGTTCCAGTTGAGGACGACCACAGAGACGAGGCCTCCCATGTCACATCCTGTAGACGCGGACGAACGTCCCTTTGGAGCGCGCCGCGTAGACGGGGGTGGACCGCGACAGGTAATCCTTCAGGAACGGCAGCTCCCGGTCCACCTTTTCGTCGAAGACGAGGTATCGCACCTTTTTCTCCGATACGACCTTTTTGAAGCGGGCCTCCGTATTCTCCCCCGACATCGCGGACAAAAGATCTACCGGGCTGCCCTTCTCGTAGAAGGCGACGAGAGGGAGCCTAGAGGCCACTACGCTGCCCGGGTCGTAACCGCGCAGGAAAAGGCCCGCCCTCTTGTGGAGCATCCGCTCGTAGCGGAACGGCGTGTATGACTGGTAGACCCCGGCGCCCAGTATGAGCACGACTATGGCGTATTGCATCCATGCCCGGCCGGGGAAGCGCCTGCGGAGATAGCCGCCCGCCGCGTATATGCCCTCGGCGGCGAGGACCATGCAGGCGGGGGCGAACTCTACGGAGTACCGCTGCGTCGCGTGGCCCACGAAGGAGAGGCTCGCTATGTGACACGCCGCTAGGAGCAGGAGAAGGCGCCTGTATGGCTTTTTGACGGCCGCATATCCGAGGACCGCAAGGCAAAAGAAGAGCGGGTAGACGGCTATAAAGAATTCGTAGGCGACGATGGGGAGATTGCCGGCGACGGCCCCAAGGGGCACGAAAGGCCGGGCCATCGCTTTCCTGCTTATCGTCAGGACACCCGTCTGCCACCACAGGCAGCCCACGTAGAGAGAGCCGAGGAAGAGGAAGGGCAGGAAGAATAGCAGGCTGTCGAGGAACCTCCTCCTCACCAGGAGGCAGACGATGAAAGGGGCGTAGAAGACGATGTATTCGGGCCGGGCCAGGTACGTCAGGGCGAGGCAGAGGCCCGATACGCCTATGAGCCCGCGCCTTTCCTGCTCCCATCCCACGTAAAAAGAGAAGAGCGTGGCGCTGAAGAGAAAGGCGGCGCACGCCTCCGACAGGACGGCCCCGGAGTAGCGCACCAAATAAGGGTGGAACGCGACCAGCAGGGCGGCCCAGAGGGCCTTCCTCTCGTCCCGGAAAAACCCCCTCGCAAAGATGAACGATAGGTATATAAGGAGGACGCCGAAGGCGAGGGAGACTATGCGGCCTGCCGTCTCGACATCGGGTATCGCCAGATGGAAGAGGGCAACAAAGAGCGGATAGACGGGCGGGAAGACGTTTTCCATGGCCCGGCTGAAATGGCCTCTGGCGAAGTCGTCGGCCATGGTCGCGTAACCGATGCCGTCGAGCTCGATGGCGGCGGCGGTCGCCGCAGCGTAGAGGCGCAGGGCAAGACCTGCCAGCAGGATAGGGATAATGGCGCGGTTCCCTGGCTTGTCGCCTATCAAGCCTGCCACCTGCCCCTTACCTGCCGCTTATCTTGAGCCCTTCGACGAGAAGCGTCGGAGAGCCGTATGTGCCGTAGAAGGCAAGGTCTTTTCCGACCGCCCTCACCCGGCTTAAGAGCTCGAAGAGGTTCCCGGAAAGGATGACGCCCTTGAAGGGCGCCCACGCCTGTCCTATCCTGCGGCTGCCCACCGCGCCCACGGAAAAATCGCCAGTCACGCCGTTCGCCGTATGGGCGCCCATAAGCTCCTCGACGACGATACCCCCTTCTTGCGCGTCCGGGCCTTCCGTTCCGCCGGCCTCGATGAAAAGGCCCCTCGTCCCGCACCTCGGCGGCTCCTTCACGCCCCCGCGCACCGCGCTGCCCGTTGACGGCTCGCCGAGCCTTTTCCCGTAGCAGGTGTCGTAGAGAAAGCCCTTGAATACGCCTTTATCGACGAGCACGTTCTCCCGGGACGGCACGCCCTCGCCGTCGAAGGGGAATGCCCCGGCGCCCCTCACGCCGGAATCGACGACGGTCAGAAGATCGGAAAAGCACTGCGTCCCGGTCTTATCCGCAAGGCGCGTCTTCTTCTTGTAAAGGTTCTCCGAAAGGAATGAAGGCGCGAGGATCTCAAGCGCCTGGCAGGCGCACGCAGGCGTCAGCAGCCCATTGTAGACGCCCGTCTCCAGGACCTCGCCGCCTAAGAAGGAGACGGCCTTCTCCGCTATCCGCGCGCCCAGCCCGCGCCAGTCCAGCCCATCGAATCGGAACGACCAGGTCCAGTCGTACCACGAGACCTCGTCTTCCCCATCTTTTGCGACCGCCAGGGCGCCCAGGGAATAGACGCTCTTTTTCGCCTCCGCTGAAAGGCCGTGGGAGTTGATGATTTTTACGCGGACCTCCGTCTCGTGGAGCTCGCAGTTCCTGGTCTTCACGATACGCCTGTCGGCGGAGCGGATGACAGACTCCATCTCCAAAAGCACCCCGGTCTTCACGCCGTCTGCGGCGCCGAGGCCGGCTGCGTCGTAAAGGTCGAGCCCGGGATAGGCTGCAAACCCGCCCGGCAGCGCATTGCAGGCATCGGCTTCGAGAAAAGGCATAAGCTCGGTCGCGTTCCCGGCGAGCCTGGATGCCGCCTCCTCGCCCTTCTCGAAGGTGTAGGAGAAGCACATCCTGCCGTCCTTGACGCCCCGCAAAGCAATGCCTTCCTCTTCCTTGACCTCCATAGTAATGATCTCGCCGTCGGCCGCCTCGAACCTCCTGGCGCGCTCCATTATGAAACAGAGCTCCCAGTCCTCAAGGATGTTCCCCAACCGATGCGCCCAGAACTGAGCCTCCATAATAAGCCTCCCGTTGCCCGGTGCGCCGCCGCTCAGGGCAGGCGGGCAATCATAGCCACTTCGTCGCAGAGGGGGAATTTAGGGCAGTTGACGCAGTCCGTCCAGATCTTCTGGGGCAGCTCCGTCTTCGCCACCTCCCGGAAGCCGAAGCGCCCGAAGAATTCGGAGCGATAGGTGAGGACGAAGAGCCTTTTGATATCGAGCAGACCCGCCTCGTCGATGCACGCCCTTACGAGCTCTCCGCCCAGGCCTTTGCGCCTGGCGTGCTCGACTACGCAAAGCGACCTGATCTCCGCGAGGTCCTCCCAGCAGATGTGGAGCGCGCAGGCGCCCTGCACCTCGCCCGTCTCCGCGTCCTCGTAAACGACATAGTCGCGCACGTTATCGTAAAGCCCGGCCAGCGGGCGGGGCAGCATCTCGCCTTTGCCCGCGCACGCGTTGACCAGCCTGTGGATATGTGTGATGTCCTTAAGACGCGCCTTTCTGAGCACGTTCGAGCATCTCCTCTGCCTGTCCGAGGGTCTTCTGCGTTATCGTTATGCCCGCCAGCATCCTCGCCACCTCCGCAGTCCGCTCGCTGCCGGTCAGCTCCCTGATGGACGTGCGGGTCGAGGCAGCGCCCTGGTCCTTCTCCACCAGAAAATGGTGGTGGCCGTAAACGGCTATCTGGGGCAGGTGGGTGATGCAGATGATCTGGTGCCTCCCTGAAAGCTCCCGCAGCCGCCTGCCCACTACTTCGGCGACCCTGCCGCCTATGCCTGCGTCGATCTCGTCGAAGACGAGCGTCCTGTCCTCCGCCGCCCCGGTGATTTTCTTGACGGCCAGCATGATCCTCGAAAGCTCGCCCCCGGAGGCGACCCTCCGAAGGGGCCTCAAGGGCTCGCCCGGGTTCGTAGAGAGCATGAACTCGACTTCATCCCTGCCGTCTTCGCCTATCGACCCCCGGTCCGCGATCTCTATCTGAAAGCGCACGCCCTTCATGGAGAGCAGGGCAAGCTCCTCCATCACGAGCTTTTCTATCCTGCCCGTGCCGCCCTTCCTCGACGCGGAGAGCCCGCCCGCCATCTCTTCGACCTGCGCAGACAGGGCGGCCCTCTCCGACTCAAGGTCGACAACGTCCGTCTTCAGGTGCTGAAGCTCGTCGAGGCGCTTGTGCGCCTTCTCCTCGAACTCCTTTATGCTGCCGTAGGTCTTCGCGTATTTCTCCTTGAGCCTTACGATAGTCGAAAGGCGCTCTTCCAGCGCTTCCAGCTCGCCAGGCTCGTAGTCGAGGGACTTCACCTTCTCCCTGACCGATGCGATCACGTCTTCCACGTCGAAGGAAAGCCCGTCGAGCTTCTCCTTGATCGCCGTGACCCACCCGATGCCGCTAAACGGCCGAAGCTGCGCGGCCAGAGCCGAGACGGTCGCGTAGACGGACTGCTCGTCCTCGTAAAGCCCTTTCTCGACGGCTTCGATGGCGCCCCTTATCCGGGCCGCGTCCTTGAGCACCTTGAGCCTCTCCCTGACGGCCTCTTCCTCGCCTTCGCCGATATGGGCGTCCTCGATCTCCCTTATCTGATAGGCGAGAAGCTCCGCCTCATTGGCCTGGCCTTCCGCGGCTTTTTTCTTCGCCGCAAGGTTCCTGCTCACCTCGTCAAGGCGCCTCACCTTCGCGGAAAGCTCCTCCGCCCGGGCCTCAAGCCCCAGGAAACGGTCGATGATGGAGATATAGTTCTCCTTTCCCAGGAGCTGCTGCGACTCGTTCTGGCCGTACACGTGGATGAGGAGGTCCCCGACCTCTTCCAGCCTCCTGAACGTCACGGGGCTGTCGTTGACGAAGGCCCGCGAGCGGCCCTGGCTGCCTATGATCCTTCTCAAAATATACTCCTCGCCGTCCTTAAAACAATGGCCCACGACCTCGGCGTGCTCTGCCGCCCCGCGCACCGCGTCTGCCGGGGCCTTCGCGTTGAGGAGGGAAGAGAGGGCGTTGATGATGATCGATTTCCCCGCGCCCGTCTCGCCCGTTATCACGTTGAGCCCTTCCTTGAACTCTACGTCGAGCCTGTCGATGATGGCAAAGCCCGAAACGCACAGGAAAGCGAGCATCTACCTCTCACCCCACTTCAGCTTGGTCCGCAGGACCTCGAAATAGCCGTTTGTCGCAGACTTTATCAAAGAGACGGAGAAGGCGGACTTTTTCATTACGACCTCGTCGAGGTATCTGAGGGGCAGCCCCACCTGGCCGTCGAGGGTCAGTATCACTTTTTCGTCGGGGGAAAGCAGCTTCGCCCGTATCGTCATCTCCTTCGGAAGGATGATGGGCCGGTTCGTCAGCGTGTGGGGACAGATGGGCGTGAGCACCACATGCTCCAGGGAGGGATAGAGCACAGGGCCGCCGGCGGCGAGGGAATATCCCGTTGAGCCCGTAGGGGTCGAGACGATGAGCCCATCCCCCCTGAAGGTAGTCAGGTAGTCGTTGTCTACGTATGTCTCTATGCTGATGATGCGGGCGAGGGCGTCCTTGGCCATGACGGCGTCGTTGAGCAGCGAAAGGGTGAAGACCTCCTCGTCCTGCCTCCTGACCGTCACGTCGAGCATCGACCTGGTCGATGTCTCGTAGTCTCCGGCAAGGACGCGGGGGAGCATATCGGGCAGTTCCTCAAGGGATATTTCCGTCAAGAAGCCGAGGCCCCCCAGGTTCACCCCCAGGATGGGCACGCCCGCCCCCCTTATCTGCCTGGCGACGGAAAGGAGGGTCCCGTCGCCGCCCAGGACTACTATAAGGTCTGCGCCGTCCGCGACGTGCTCAAGCTCGAAGGCCCCCTTGTGGCCGAGGCTCGACGCGGAATCCTCATCGAGGGCGATACGGACGGACGACCCGTACCGGTCGATGATCCCCTTGGCGACTGCCAGGGCCGCCCCTTTTTTCCTCTTGCAGACGATGTTTACCGCATCCATGGGCTTCCCTTCTTCTCCTTGCGCCCCGGTCAAAGCAGGCCCTTCTCCTTGAGGCTCGTAAAGCCGTGGCGGGTAATGATGATATGGTCGAGCACGTCTATGCCCATGAGGCGGCCCGCGTCTGCCAGCCTGCGGGTTATGGCGATGTCGTCGTCGGACGGCTCCGGGTCGTCCGACGGGTGGTTGTGGGCCAGGATGATCGAAGACGCGCTGTGCGCCAGGGCGTCCTTGAAGACCTCCCTGGGGTGGACGAGGCTGGAGTTGAGCGTCCCTATCGATATCGTCGATATGCCTACGATCCTGTTCCTCGTATTGAGGAGGACGAGCTTGAAATGCTCTTTTGCCTTATCCTGGATGCCTTTGCGGATCGCCTTCACCAGTCCCGACGGGTCGCTTATGCTGTACTGCCCCACGTCCGGCGCAAGATCCTGCCGCCTGCCGAGCTCGAAGGCCGCCTTGATCTGGGCGGCCTTTGCGAGGCCTATGCCCTTCACCCGCGACAGCTCCTCGACCGTCGCCCGGCTGACCCCGTTGAGGTTGCCGAAGGTCGCCAGCACCTCCTGGGCGACGGTGACGGCCGATTTGCCTGGAATGCCCCTGCCTATTATGAGGGCCAGCAGCTCCTGGCCGGAAAGGGCCTCCGGGCCGAGGGCGGACAGCCGCTCGCGCGGCCTCTCGGCTCTAGGCAGGTCGTGTATGGTAAAGGAGTCTCCCATCGACAACGCTTAAGATTATACAAATTAAACTGGCAATTACAAAGATGAATTTTGATCCCGGCGGCGAGACTGCTCCGGCAGGCCCGCGGGGAGAGATGGATTTTTTGGCCGGCTCGGGAGTTGATTTGGGGAAATGGGTGAAGTAATATGGATGGATATTACTGACAAATGCTGCATCGAGGCCGGACCGGCCGGGTCTGCATTTGAGCATGGCCAGGCTTACAAAGGAGAAAGATGGAGAAGAATAGTTACGATGTCTGTATCGTCGGCGGCCTGGGTCATGTGGGCCTGCCGCTCGGAATCTCATTCGCGCAGTTCGGGAAAAGGGTCGTGCTCTACGATACGAACGAGCAATCGAGAGGTATAGTCGCTTCTGGGAGATTGCTTTTCCTGGAGTCCGGGGCGGAGGAGATATTCAGACAGGTCCTCGATCGAACGCTCTTCGTCTCTTCGGACAGGCACGTTATCTCAAAGAGCCGCTATGTCATCATCGCAATAGGGACCCCCGTAGACGAGCACCTCAACCCTAAATTCACACTCTTCAAGAAGTTCTTCGACGGGATAATCGACCTGCTCGACGACGGGCAGCACGTCATACTGAGGAGCACCATCTTCCCCGGATCGACGCAAAAGATCAAGCAGTACCTGGAATCGAAAGGCAAGAAGACGAGGCTCTCTTTTTGCCCGGAGCGGATCGCCCAGGGCAAGGCTATGGAAGAGCTGCGCAGCCTGCCGCAAATCGTTTCCGCCTTTGACGAGTCTTCCCTGAACGAAGCCAGGGACCTCTTCTCGGTCCTCACCGAGGATATCGTTTTCTTGACGCCTATCGAGGCGGAGCTGGGCAAGCTCTTCACCAACGCGTGGCGGTATATCCTTTTTTCGATTTCTAACCAGTTTCTGCAGATAGCCAACCGGGAGGGTGTCGATTTCTACCGCATTTACGATGCCATAACGTACAAATACCCGCGGGCTGCAAGCTTTCCGCCGGCCGGCTTCGCTGCAGGCCCATGTCTCTTCAAGGACACGATGCAGCTGGCCGCTTACAGTGACAACAATTTTTTTCTCGGCCATTCCGCCATGCTTATCAACGAAGGTCTCCCGAACTACATCGTCCAGAGGCTCAAGGAGAAATATCGGATCCACGAGAAGACCGTGGGTATCCTGGGCATGGCTTTCAAGGCAAATATTGACGACATACGGGAGTCTCTCTCGTACAAGCTGAAGAAGGTGCTCGAAATAGAAGCCGGCGCCGTACTCTGTTCGGACGTGTACGCGAAAGGCGAAGGCTTCGTTTCAGCCGAGCGCCTCGTCCGGGAATCCGACATCGTAATCCTGGGCACGCCCCACAGGGAGTATGCCGGCCTTGTTTTCGACAAGGATAAGGTCGTCGTCGATATCTGGAACTTTTATGGGAAAGGGAGCGTTTTCTGATGAGAATACTGGTCACCGGTTCCGCGGGCTTCATCGCAGGCTACCTCGTAGAGGAGCTTCTGAGCCACGGCCATAGCGTCCTGGGGATTGACAATCTTTCCAAGTACGGGAAAGTCGAAAAGAGCTACGGCGGCCACCCGGGGTATACGTTCGTCGAAGGCGACGTGAAAGATACCGGTCTGATGCAGCGGCTCGCGGGAGAGTGCGATCAGATAGTCGCGGGCGCGGCCATCATCGGCGGCATTTCGCTATTCCATGAGTTCGCGTACGATCTGCTCGCGGAGAACGAGCGCATCCTCGCCTCCACGTTCGACGCCGCCATATGGGCTTTCAAGCACAAGAAGCTCACGAAGATCAACGTGGTGTCGTCATCGATGGTATTCGAAAGCACCACGACCTATCCGACCCCCGAAGGCGAGCAACTTAGATGTCCACCCCCGCTCTCTACGTATGGCTTCCAGAAGCTGGCCTCCGAGTATTTCGCCAAAGGGGCGTTCGAGCAGTACGGTCTTCCCTACACGATTATCAGGCCCTTCAACTGCATAGGGACAGGGGAAAAGAGGGCCCTCTGCGACAAGGAGATACTGTCGGGAAATGTAGAGCTGGCCATGAGCCATGTGGTGCCCGACCTCACGCAGAAGGTGCTCAAAGGGCAGGACCCGCTCCATATACTAGGCAGCGGGAGCCAGATACGCCACTACACGTACGGCGGCGATCTGGCCAGAGGGATGGGGCTGTGCATCGAGAGCGACCGGGCCGTGAACGAAGACTTTAACCTTTCCACGCCCGTCTCCACTACCGTCCTCGACCTTGCCCGGCTCATCTGGCGGAAAGTCAACGGAGAAAAGCCCTTCCGGTATGTCTCCGACCCCGCCTTCAAGTACGATGTCCAGAAGAGGGTCCCCGATGTTGGAAAGGCCAAGCGCGTGCTCGGCTTCGAGGCAATGACATCGCTCAGCGACGTCCTCGACGAGATCATCCCCTGGATCAGACATCAGATCGAAATCGGCGGGATTTAGGGTGGAGGGCAACTGCCGGACACCGAAGGGAACAGGCGAAGGCGGCGCCGGCGTGGCAGGGGCGGCGGTGCCCCTCGGCATTATAATCCCTGTCTACAACGAAGCGGAAAATATCGGCCGGACAATAGAAGCAATCGAAGCGAAAGTTACGACGCCCCACCGCATCTACATCGTCTACGATTTCGATGGGGACAGCACGCTGCCCGCTGCCGGCGCATACCTGCAAAAAGGCGTAGACATCGCCTTCATAAAGAACCCCGTGAGGGGCGTAGCGGGCGCCATCAAGACCGGCCTCAGGGAAGCGGAAGGGGAATGGCTTCTCGTCACGATGGCGGACCTTTCCGACGACCACTCGGTTGTGGACGAGATGTGCCGGCTCATGCGGGACGGGTACGACCTGGTATGCGGATCGAGGTACATGAGGGGCGGGGAGCAGGTCGGCGGGCCCAAGCTCAAGAAGCTCCTGTCCCGGCTCGCGGGTCTGAGCCTCAGGCGCCTTGCGGGTCTTCCCACGCACGATATCACGAACAGCTTTAAGGTGTACCGGAAAAAGATGGTCGATGCCTTGTTCCTCGAAAGCACCGGCGGTTTCGAGGTAGGCATGGAGATTGCCGTAAAGGCCCACTTCTCCCGCTACAGGGTGACCCAGGTCCCCTGCTCCTGGACCGACAGGCAGGCGGGGCAGTCGCGGTTCAGGGTCGTCAAGTGGGCGCCGAAGTATCTTAAGTGGTATATATGGGCCTGCAGGAAGAGGGTCCGCCTGTAGGCGAAGAGCAGCCTTTTCTCACTTTCCGGGAACCGGGACCGCATCACTTTTTTTTTGGCCATCAGCGCAAAGGCAGGCCCGTTCGGATGCGACGGATCGTCGAAGCGGACCTTGACCCCTTCGAACCCGAAATGGGTAAGGCAGTTGAGTACATCCTCCCTGCTCAGCCAGTTGGCGTACGCTGCGCTGCCCCCGCAAAAGCCGGACCATTTGTCCGCGTGCACGTAATTGCTCCTGTGCAGGACGTGCTCGAACCCTTCATGCGTCGCCCCCGTCTCCTTCGTGAAGCGCAGCTTGAAAGCGGGGTCCTTGCCGAGGACCGCGCCGTCGAAGTAGTGCGTCCACAAGAGAAGATGCCCGCGACACCGCTTCGCAAGCAACGAGATAAGCTCGACCGGGTTCGCCATGTGGTAAAGCACCCCGCAGGCTACGGCGATATCGAAGACCGCGTCCGTTTGCCTCAGATACTCCATGAAGTCCGCCAGGACGAAATCGACCCTTTGCAGCCGGAGCAGCTCCTTCGTAATCAGGCATTTAAGGTAGGCCTGGCTGTTGGCTTCGACGGCCGTCACCCTTGCGGCCCCCATCTGTTCAAGCACGTAGGAATGCGCCCCTTCCAGCGGCCCAAGCTCGATGACGCTCTTTCCCCGGATATCGACCTCTTCTCCCAGCCACTTGAGACGCCCGTCGTTGCACAGGTCCGCACTGCCCGTCACAGCATCGATCGGCAGCTTGCTGTACCACTCGCCTTTGAAGATATCGCACGTCGTCTGGGCGCTCGGACCGGATGTAACGTACGCGCAGCGGCTGGACGCGCCGCGATTCCAGAGCTTGATGCCTGCGCCCCCCCCAGGCGGGGGTATTTGCGCAGGACTATCTCTACTGCTTTCCGCATCGCTTCTCTCGCCTGACGTTAAGCTATCATGCGGTCTTTTGCGGTGTCAAATGTGAGATAGCAGTGGGGGGTTGGGGTGGGCGAAAAAGCTGAAATGCTGTCGGACTTCTGGCGCTGGACTCGCGCCTCTGGCGAAAACAAAAATGGCCATAAAGGACGACCTGGTGGCAAGTTCCCCTGAAAAAAGTACCTGACCCCCTTCACAACAAAGCGATTGACTTGATTCCTGACAATGGTTAGAATGGGATACACATCACCGCGCGGCCACCTTACGCTTTAAGCGTCCCGCACGTCGAATCGCAGCGGAGGGGGGGTCTCCATGAAAACCGTGAAACTCGTTCCGGTTTTGCTCGCGGCCATTCTTGCTTTTGTACCAACCACAGCGAATGCTTGGTTCTTTTTTTTCTACCTGCCAGGAAAGGCAACGAGCAAAATCAGCGATGCTATAACCGGCTCCGAGGGTGAACACTGTGTTAAAGCGGCCGCCACGGTAGGCGACATTCTCACCTCGCCCAGTGGCAATACTGCAACAATTAAATCTCTTTCAGGCACATCTTCTCGGTGCCGGGACCCTAACCTACCAATTAGGGCCTTGCTGGTGTTCAACTATTCATTCTCATCTAAGGCCGGAATAGATATACCGGATGGGTTTGAACAAAAACCGCTGACCGATATACAAAGATTTAATGGCAACCTGCTAAAAGCAGAGAATGGCAAGATGGGTTTCTTCGTCTCAGCAATGCCGCGAGACGCATCCACAGACTCAGCCAGAATTGCTCAAGCCATTGCTAATAGGATGATGGCAACCCTTCAAGAGGCAAGCACATCGAACGAGGAAGAGCTTACCGTTAATGGAATGCACGCTTTACGCTTTGAAGTAGTGGGAAAGACGAAGGCTCTCTTTCATCCCCGATTCACCTACGTGGTAACCCTTTTAGAAGCTCCAAGTGAGCTCGTAGTAATCAACGCATGGACGCCAACGGGCGACTACGACAAGAACAAAGAGGTCCTTCGTCAGTTGATCTATCGCGTTAGCGGTTTGAACTCAACGGAAGACGCACGTGAGGCGACGGCACCTACTGTTGGCGCGCTACCTAATGCGACAAAAACCGGAGTCGCGCCGCAAGCAGCATCGTCACAAGCAGTACAGCCCCTAACGGGCGCTTCGGAAGCAGTACGGCCGCGGGATGGAGAATCAATTGCACGATGAAGTTGCGGAGGAGTCTTCCCCGGCGGGCAGGCCCGGCGTGGCACACGGGCAGAGGCAGGGACGCCCATTAAATTATGACTTTCTTTTCGTCCTCCGCGCATTTAACAGTCATGCCGCCATTATCGGCGGTAACCCGCACCTCAGACGATCTATCCAACTCAGCCATCAGGTATTATCAGTACCCACTCCGGCTTGCTCTTCCAACGCCCGCAATGTCGAGTTCTAGCTTTAATACGCCACACCATGGATACAGTACAGCCCGCTCTTACCGCCGCTTTATGGATGCGCTTTATACGATTGCGGCGGTCGCGGCGTGGACGAGCGCCTCCAGGAATCGGGAGGTGTGGATGCACTGTGAGACATGTTGGCCGGAGACCCATCCCTATCAGTTCAAAGTAGGTTTGCGGGCACCCGCACGTTCCGAGAGTGCTGAAAAGGAACCACCGTCCATGCGGGTCGTAAGTCGGAGGCCACACGTCGAGCAGGGCGCCATAGATCGCGATTCTGCAAGAGGCGCGAGTCCAGCCGCCAGGAGTCTTCCGCAGTTGCTTTTCGCTTTTTGTCTTCGCTCTCGCAACAGCAGCCCCGCCCCTCACTCCTCCATCGCCCGCAGTATTCGCTCCGCCACAGCCCTGTTCAGTCCCCTCACCGCCGCGATGCCGTCCACGCCCGCCGCCCGCATCTCTTCAAGCGACGGGAACGCCTTGAGGAGCGCCATCGCCCGCCTCTTGCCTACCCCGGCCACCGCCTCCAGCCGCGAGGCCAGGTCTTCCCGCCTCTTCCATTTCTTGTGGGACGCTACGGCGAAGCGGTGCGCCTCGTCCCTCATGCGCACCACTTCCTTAAAGACGGGCGACGACTTCGGAAGGAGCAGGGGGTTCTTCCTCAGAGGCAGATACAGAAAATCCTCCATCCTTTTGCGCCTCTCGCCTTTTGCGATGCTCACGGCGTCGATGGCGTGCTTTTTGGCTTTTATGAGCGCGAGGGCAGCGGCGAGCTGCGCCTTTCCGCCGTCGATCACCATGAGGTCGGGCAGGGGGCGCATGGTCTCGTCATCGAGGCGGCGCCTCAGCACCTCCCCGATCATCGCAACGTCGTCCTCGGCCGCCGCCTCCCGTATGTGGAAGACCCTGTATGCCTCTTTTCTTGCCTTGAAGTCCTCGAAGACGACCATGATGCCGGAGGGCTGCTGCCCGTGGATATGCGATATGTCGTACACTTCGATCCTTTTCGGCGCCTTCGCCAGGTGTAGGGCCTTCCTGAAGGCCTCGTCGAGTGGAGCAGTCTCTATCTCGTGGAGGTTCTCGACCGCCAGCCGGACCATATCGGACGCGCCGTGGTCCGACGGGCCGAGGATGCGCACGCGCCCTTTCTTCCTTTCCCGCAGGGTCTGCTGGAGGAGCGGCCTGTCCGCGAGCTCCTCCGAAAGGATGATCTCGTCGGGGATGGGCCTCGCGGCGTAATACTGGAAGAGAAACGACGGGAGCGACTCGTCGAGGCTGGGCGCAAAGGACTGCCTGAACGTCCTCTTTGCGATGAGCACCCCCTTCCTGAACGTGAGGACCACCATCCGCAAGCGCCCCTCTTCTTCGAGGATGCCCCAGACGTCCCTGTTTATCCCCATGTGCTCGTGGACGTGCTGCTTTTCGACGAGCCGCTTGATCGCGGCGTACTTCTCTTTTTTCGCTTGGGCCTCCTCGAAATTCCAGGAGCGGGCGGCCTCCTCGATCTCCCCCTCGATCTTCTTCAGGAGTCTGTCGTTCCTCCCCTGGAGGAGGTCCGCCACCTCATCGACAATGGCGCGATACGCCTTCTCGTCGATTCTGCCCACGCACGGGGCCGGGCACTTCTCGATCTCCGCCAGGATGCACGGCCTCGTCCTGCGGCTGAAGACGGAGTCCCTGCACCGCCTCACGGGATAGAGGGACTGGACCGTCTTGAGAAGCTCCTTGGCGTCCTTCGCGTGGGGGTGCGGCCCGAAATAGAGCGCCCCGTCGTCCTTGATCGTCCTCGTGATGCTTAAGGCCGGGAACCGGTCCTGGACGCTCAGCTTCAGGGAGACGTATGTCTTGTCGTCTTTCAGGACGACGTTGTACTTCGGCTGGTGCTCCTTTATCAGGTTGTTTTCGAGGAGAAACGCCTCCTTCTCGTTCCCCGTCAGGACGAACGACATGTCATGCACGTGTCTTACGAGGCGCTCCGTCTTGCTGTCCTTCCTGCCCTTGCTGAAATAGCTCTTGACGCGGTCCTTGAGGCTCCTCGCCTTGCCTACGTAGAGTATCTCCTTTGATGCGTCCTTGAAGAGGTAGACGCCGGGGCTGTCGGGGAGGTTAGATATGTAGTCGTCGCTAATCATGCCTATATCGCAAGCTCCATCTGCTCGAGCCGCGCGAGCCGGTCCCGGAGCTGGGCGGCCCTCTCGAAGTCCCACCTCTTTGCCGCCTCGTTTATGTCCTTCCGCAGCTTCTTCACCATCCTGGAGAGCTTCTTCGGGTCCGCTCCCTCCTCGCCGGATGCGTCCGCATCGACGGTGTAATAATCCTTCTCGTAAATGGACGAGAGGATATCGACTATCGACTTCTTGATGCCTTCCGGGGTGATGCCGTTGGCCGCGTTGTAGGCCGTCTGGAGGGTGCGCCTTCTGGCCGTCTCGTCGATGGTCCGCTTCATCGAGTCCGTCACGCGGTCGGCGAACATGACCACCCTGCCGTTGATGTTGCGCGCCGCCCTGCCGCACGTCTGTATAAGGGAGGTTTGCGAGCGCAGAAACCCTTCCTTGTCCGCATCGAGGATGGCCACAAGCGACACCTCCGGCAGGTCGAGCCCTTCCCTCAACAGATTCACGCCGACAAGAGCATCGAACTTGCCGAGCCGCAGGTCGCGGACGATGGCGATCCGCTCCAGCGTATCGACCTCCGAGTGGAGGTACTTGGCCTTGATGCCCGCGTCGAGGAGGAAGTCCGTCAGGTCCTCGGCGAACCGCTTGGTAAGCGTCGTGATGAGGACCCTCTCGTGACCGGCGATGGTTTTCTTTAGCTCCCCGATCAGGGTGTCCACCTGGTTGCGGGCGGGCTTCACCTCGATGGCGGGGTCCATCAGCCCTGTTGGGCGGACGATCTGCTCGACCACGTGCCCCTTTGCCCTCGTCATCTCGTACGTGGCGGGGGTGGCCGATACGTAGACCACCTGGCTGACCCGCGCCTGGAACTCCTCGAAGGTCAGGGGCCGGTTGTCCAGGGCCGAAGGGAGGCGGAAGCCGTACTCGACGAGCGTCTTTTTGCGCGAGCGGTCACCCCTGTACATGCCTTGTATCTGGGGGACCGTCACGTGGCTCTCGTCGATGATGACGAGGGCGTTCCTGGGTATGTAGTCCATGAGCGTCGGGGGCGCCTCGCCCGGCTTCCTCCCGGTAAGGTGCCTGGAATAGTTCTCGATGCCGGCGCAATAGCCGATCTCTCTGAGCATCTCAAGGTCGTATTTCGTCCTCGCCTCAAGGCGCTGCGCCTCCAGGAGCTTGCCCGATCCCCTGAGTTCCCTGAGCCGCCTGTCGAGCTCTTCTTCGATGGTTATGACCGCCGCGTCGAGCCTTTCCCTGCCGGTCACATAATGGGTGGCTGGGTATATGGTGCACCGCGTCAGCCGCTCTGTGACCTTGCCCGTGAGCGGGTCGATGGCAAAAAGGCCGGCAACCCTGTCGTCTTCGAGGACGATGCGGACCGCCCTCTCCTCCTCGTAGGCGGGGAAGACGTCGATGTTCTCCCCCCTCAGGCGGAACCTCCCTCTGTAGAAGTCGAAGTCGTTCCGCTCGTACTGGCACTCTATCAGCTTCTCCAGCAGGGCGGCGCGCTCCACCCTGTCGCCCTCCTGGAGGGAGATGAGCATCCCGTAGTACGCTTCCGGCGACCCCAGGCCGTAGATGCAGGAGACGCTAGCCACGATGAGCACGTCGTCCCTCTCGAAGAGGGCGTTTGTCGCAGAGAGGCGTAGCTTGTCGATCTCTTCGTTGATGGACGAGTCCTTCTCTATGTACGTGTCCGTCGGCGGCACGTATGCCTCGGGCTGGTAGTAATCGTAGTAGCTCACGAAGAAATGGACGGAGTTGTCCGGGAAGAGCGTCTTGAACTCCGTGTAAAGCTGGGCGGCAAGGGTCTTGTTGTGGGATATGACGAGGGTAGGCCGCTGGACCCGCGCCACAACGTTGGCCATGGTGAAGGTCTTGCCGGACCCGGTAACGCCCAGGAGCACCTGGTCGGAGACGCCGGAAAGGATGTTTGCAGCGAGCTTGTCGATGGCCTGGGGCTGGTCGCCGGCAGGGGCGTAATCACTGGTGAGTCTGAATTTTGCCACAACGAAATATTCTAACCTCGGCGGCAAGCGTTGTCAAAACGGGGTGTCGCACGTGAGCGGCGGGCTACGAGGAGTCGCATGAAGGGCGTCTGCCGCGACAAATAAGGTACTGCTGTCGGACTCCTCCGGAGCCGGCCGCCGCTAATGGAATCAAGAGCATATTGGAAGGCGGCGGCAAGAGCGGGCTGTACGTATACATAGTTGGGATATTAAGACGTCATATATGCGGTCTTTGAGACCAGAACAATACCTTGCTTGACCGTTTTGGCGGTACGGCCCTATACTGACAGGAATGACAAAGGGCGGGAAAGATGAAGAAGTGGGTCTGCTCGTCCACATGGGTGGGCTGGGGGATGTCTGTCTGTCGGAATCGACCATTCTTTCGATCACGCGCCATTTGGGCGGGACGCTTCAGGCAGTGGGGAACAGGCCCGTGCTTGAGCCTTTCAGGGAATATTTCACGACAATCGAATCGATCGACGGCAGGAAATGGGCCTCTCTTTTCTCGAATGGGCTTTCCGCCCCTCGGCTGCCTCGGGTCGTCTTCATCGGCAAGGACAGGTCGGGCGCATTCCGGCGGCGCATCGCGGGGCTTGCCTCCGAGACCGTATTCATCGATATGTATCCTGAGGGGCAGGTTGTTCACGTGGAGGATTACCAGTTGGGGCAGCTCGCTGCATACGAGATATCTCCCGTAAGGAAGGCGATAAGGGTAAAGCGGGGCAGGCGCGTAGTCATTTACGCAGAGAGGGCCTACAAAAAAAGGAAGTGGCCCGCCGAAAGCCTCCTGGAGGTCCGCGAGCAGCTCCAAGCGCGGGGCATCGAAACCGTGCTGGTGGTACAGCCGGGCCTGAGCCTGCCGGAGGGCGCGGCCGCCCGCGTATTCGAGGGGCTTTCGGACATCGCGGACTTTTTCTCTTCCGGCGGCATTTTCCTGTCCAACGACTCGGGCATGGCCCATTTTGCCGGCCGGTGCGGCATGTATCCGGTCACGCTTTTTTTTGATGCGGACCCCGACGTGTGGCGGCCGTCGGCGGGAAAGGTCCTAAGATGTAGTGGGGTTGAGCCGGATGCCGAAGGGGTTGCGCTCCTGGTTGTTTCGGCCCTCGACCTATAGGACTGCCCGCTACCTGCTGCCGGGCTTCTTTTCCCTGGACGGCCTCATGAGGTCGAGAAGCCTCAGTAAATCCTGGGCTTCACTGGAGTTCATGCCGTACCTTACGATCGCCTTTTCCAGGTTGATCTTCGCCTGCGGATACCTGCCCGTCTCGTAGTAGTATCGGCCCAGGTATTCGAAACCCCCGGCCTGGTTGCCCTGCCTTCCGAGGACCATCCCCAGCCTCTGGTAGGCCTCGGGGAAGGTCTCCCCGTAGGGGGTGAGCTGCGCGAAGGTTTGCGCGGCCATGGCGAGATCGCCCTGTCCCTCGTATGCCCTTGCGAGATAATACCGGGCCACGGGGTGCGTCTCATTCTCCAACACGGCGATCGCCTCGTTGAACCGGCGGCCACTAACCAGGAACTCACCCACGAAAAGGGCCGCGTGAGGGGAATTGATGGTCTTTGCCAACGCTACGGCCTTGTCCGTATCGCCTTTCAGCGAATAGACGAGGGCAGCCCCATAGACGCTGATAGGGTCATCCGGCTCTTTCTGGTATTTCTTGATCCATATCTCCTCGTTTTGCGTGCCCAGGGGCTTTCCGATGATATGGAGCCTCGTCACCATAAAAGGGAACAGGGAGACATCTACCCTGGTCTTCATGGGGCTCGCAAGCCCGCGTATCCTCTCGACACGGGCCTCCGAGTAAGGGTGGGTGAGCAGGTACTGGGGTATGGCCTTCTCCATCTCTGAGCTCGCCAGCTTTTTCAGGAATTCCGCGGTGCCGAACCCGTTGTAGCCCGCCTTCTCGGCCTTTTCCACCCCGCCCTTGTCGGCCTCTTCCTCTGCTTCCCTCGAATATTTGAGAGCGATCGTCTGGCCTGCCCCCATGCTGCCCACCATTACGGCCGCTTTTGCGGCCGGGTTGGGAATGAGCAGGCCGAGGAGCATCGCCCCCACCGACGCTATGTTGAGGGGCCCCTCCTTTTCGATGGCCTTCGACACGTGGCGTCTCCCAACGTGCGTAAACTCGTGGGCGAGCACGCCGGCGATCTCTTCCTCCTTGTCTGCCTGCTCCAGGATGCCCGTCGTCACGTAGACGTAGCCCCCTATTGTCGCAAAGGCGTCGAGGGTAGGCGTGTCGATGATGCTCATTTTTATATGGAGAGGCA
>Ga0326727_10008747_pt1 | contig 25445 bp, 27 predicted proteins | sample MB2enrmetagenome_FD_207643 | JGI IMG/M metagenome (GOLD analysis project Ga0326727, IMG submission 207643) | Lab enriched peat soil microbial communities from McLean, Ithaca, NY, United States - MB29MY | ecosystem: Environmental > Terrestrial > Soil > Wetlands > Peat | place: USA: New York... | reverse complement strand
CGTTCTTTGAACCTCCGGCCTCTGTTCAGTGCGGCAGGGGATTAACTCATCGAACCGCCGGATGCGGACCCGCTTGTCCGGTGGTGTGGGAGGGGAGGAGAGGTGACTCTCCCCCCTATCCCGATTCTCACATCGGGTTGAATCGCCTTAGCCCTAATTGCTGCCAGGACCGCGGCCACCGGGACGGCGGCGGCGGCGACGACGGTTGTTGTTCTGCTGCGGACGTCCACCACCACCGCTCGGCGGTACGCCTGCCGCCTGGACCGGCGCGCCGTCGGCGCGGTTGAAGTTAGGTTCGGTCGACTCGTCGAATTCCTCGCCGCCTTCATCGTCAAAGTCATCGCCGCCCTCGATCAGAATCGTGCTCTGATTCGAAGCCGGCTGCCGCTCGTCGAACTCATGGCGCGGCCGTTGTGGCGGCGGCGCGGTCTCGCGCGGCGCAGCCTCGCGCGGCTCAGACTCTTCTTCGGCAGTCTCAGCCGGAGCAAGATGAGCCAGCTTCGCCTTCTGTTCCTTGATGAGCGCCTTGCGGCTGAGCTTGATGCGGTTGCCCTCGATGGCCAGAACCTTCACCATCACCTGATCGCCCTCGCGCAACTCGTCCTTCACTTCCTTCACGCGATGCTCGGCGATCTCAGAGATATGCAGCAGACCATCGGTCCCCGGGAATAGTTCAACGAATGCGCCGAATTCGGCCAGCCGGACTACCTTGCCCAGGTAGCTCTTGCCGATTTCGGGAACTGCGGTCACATCGTTGATCATCGCCAGCGCCCTCTTCAGGCCCTCGCCGTCGCTGGATGCAACGCTCACCTTGCCGCTGTCGTCCACGTCGATCTTGGCGCCTGTCTGCTCGACAATGCCGCGAATCGTCGCGCCGCCCTTGCCGATCAGGTCGCGAATCTTCTCAACCGGAATCTGCAGCGTCTCAATGCGCGGCGCATACTGCGAGCGCTCCTGGCGCGGTCCGTCCAGCGCGGCGTCCATCTTGTCCAGCAGGAACAGCCGGCCGAGACGCGCCTGCTCCATGGCCTGCGAAAGAATCTCGCGGGTCAGCCCGCCGATCTTGATGTCCATCTGCAGCGCCGTGATCCCCTTACGAGTGCCGGCTACCTTGAAGTCCATGTCGCCATAGTGGTCTTCCGCGCCCGCAATGTCGGTCAGGATGGCGTAGTCATCGCCTTCCTTCACCAGGCCCATCGCAACGCCGGCCACTGCTCCCTTGAGCGCGATGCCGGCATCGAACAGCGCCAGGCTTGCGCCGCACACCGAAGCCATCGACGAAGACCCATTCGACTCCAGAATGTCCGACACGATTCGCACCGAATAAGGCGATTCGTCTGCTCCAGGCAGCACCGCTGAAATCGCCCGCTCGGCCAGCGCTCCATGCCCAACCTCGCGGCGTCCAACACCGGTCATGCGGCCGGTTTCGCCCACGCTGAACGGTGGAAAATTGTAGTGCAGCATGAAGTTCTTTTTCTGCTCACCTTCGTAGCTCTCCAGCCGCTGCCCATCGTCCATGGTGCCGAGAGTAGCCGTCACCAGGGCCTGCGTTTCGCCACGCGTAAACAGCGCCGAGCCGTGCGTGCGGGGCAGAACGCTGGTCTCAATCGTGATCGGCCTGATCTCGTCGAAGGCGCGGCGATCGGGACGAATGCGGTCCTTGGTCACCTGCTCGCGGAAGATCCGCTCGCGAAGCAATTCATAGTAATGAGCCAGCTTTTTCTTGCCATCGGCAGCTTCCTCGGCAGGAATCGCGGCTGCAAGCTCGTCCTTGATCTGCTTGATCAGCGCGTAGCTTTCCGTCTTGCCGTGAGTCTTGGTGTCGAGCGCATCCTTCAAGCGCTCGCCGATCCTGGCCTTCAGATCGTTGTAGTAGGCCTCGTCGAACTCGGGCGCATTGAACGCGCGCTTCGGCTTGCCCGCCTTCGCCGCCAGCTCATCGATCGCGGCAACAATCTTCTTGATCTCGCCGTGCGCGAACTCAATGGCCGCCAGAATCACTTCCTCGGTCTCTTCCTTGGCCCCCGATTCAATCATCACGATGCCGTCTTTGTGGCCCACCACCATGATGTTGACGGTGGTAAGCGCACGCTCGGCATAAGTGGGGTTCACCACGAACTCGCCGTTCACACGGCCCACGCGAACCGCGCCCACGGTCGCGCCAAACGGAATATCGGAGAGCGATACGGCCGCGGCAGCCGCATTGATCGCAATCACGTCAGGGTCGTTCTCCTTGTCGGCCGAGAACACCAGCGCAATCACCTGCGTCTCGTTGCGGAATCCATCGGGAAACAGCGGGCGGATGGGGCGATCGATCTGCCGCGCGGTCAGAATCTCTTTCTCGCTGGGACGGCCTTCGCGCTTGATGAAACCGCCCGGAATCCGTCCGCCGGCATACGTGTACTCGCGATAATCGACCGTGAGCGGGAAGAAGTCGATACCCTCCCGTGGGTCGGGTGAGGCAACTGCGGTTGCCAGGACGACGGTTTCGCCCGTAGTGACCAGGGCGGCGCCGCTGGCCTGCTTGGCCATCCGGCCGGTCTCAAATACCAGCCGTTTGCCGCCGGCAAGCTCGACGGCTACTTCATGCTTCGTAGACATAGTGTCCTCGTTTCGTTGTTTTCGCTTGGGAAACTTGTGTGGGGAATGCGCCGCGCTCGCGCGACACCCCGGCCGCCTGCGCTGCGCGCGCAGTCAGCTGCATCAAGCCTTTGCCTGGATTGGATTGCTTGTGCTTCGGGAGAGTTCGTGGCGGGCAGAGACCGAAATTGACAATGGATCTGCGCTATCCCCGGCAGCATTTGCGGGCCGCCGGGTACACCATGGCCCCAATTTGATTTGCGAGCAGGGGCCGTGACCAATATCCGGTCTGGGCGCTTCCGGGTCAACGTTGGCTTTCTTGCTTACTTGCGGATTCCAAGTTTGGCGATTACGTCCCGATAGCGGTCCGAATCGTGCGACTTCAGATAATCCAGAAGGCGGCGGCGCTTGCTCACCAGCATAAGCAGCCCACGCCGTGAAGCGTGGTCCTTTTTGTGCGTCTTGAAATGCTCGGTAAGCTCGCCTATCCGCTCGCTCAGAATCGCAATCTGGACCTCGGGGGAACCGGTGTCCGTCTCGTGGGTGCGGAAGCGTTGTATCAGATCAGTTTTCTTTTGAGTCGCCAGCACGGCGTGAATTACTCCTAAATTTTTCTCAGGTCCACTTCTCAAGTGTCTATTGTGAGATTACCATGAATGCCTCGTGTGAGGAAATGCCGCTTCCTTGCAATGTCAGGCAGTTGTTCTCCTTATGCCGAGGCTGCGCACGAGCGCTGCGGCCGTCTATCGCCTGGCCAGTCAGTCTCCAGACCCCTCAAACCGCGGCCTCGGCTCCCGATCCGTAACCCTGACGCCGTAATCGATATTAATTCGAGTCTTCGCCTCGATATTTGTGTATAGTTTTAGCCACTCGGATTCATGCGCCGCAGTTCGCGAAGAACCAGCAGGCCATGGCTGGTCTTCCCTTGAAGTCGATTCTCAGATCGACGGCAGGTCAGGCCAGTTGGCAGGCCGCCGTTCCCGCGATTGCCAATCGAGCAGACCGGAATACAACGGGTCAGGATTTCCTTGGCTGTGTGTCTCTTCAACATACTCATCTGGAATGGAGGAAACAATGAGCACGCCTACTATTGGGGGAGTTATCAAGCAGTCGGCCGGATGGGGAATCGCTATGAGCGTCCTCATGATCGTGGCGGGAATACTGGCCATCGCCGTCCCGCCGGCGGCAGGCATCGCGGTCGCCATCATCGTCGCCTGGGTTCTGACCCTGAGCGGTGCTTTTCACTTCGTTTTTGCCTGGTATATGCGTACCACCGGCGGATTCGTTTGGGAACTGGCGCTTGGCCTGATTTATCTGGCTCTTGGCCTATATCTGCTGATTCGTCCGGTCACCGCACTGGTCTCCCTCACGCTGCTGCTGGTCCTCTATCTATTTGCCAAGGGGATTCTCGAGCTTATCCTGGCAATTCGCCTTCGTCCGCTGCCGGGCATAAAATGGTTCTTCCTTGACGGCACGCTCACCCTGATCCTTGGAGTGCTGATCACGGTTGGCTGGCCGGAGAGCAGTGAGTGGGCCATCGGCTTGCTTATCGGCATCAGCATCCTGCTTGCCGGCATTTCGCGTCTCTCACTCTCGATCGCTGTGCGACGCGCGACAGACGTACTGCCGTAGTACCTCGTTTCTCACAGGCAACCTAATTCAGTAACGCCGGTCACCGGACCGCGCCCCCGGCGAGTGATTTTTACTTGCCGGGGTGGCTGACCGGCAGTACTACCGGCCCCCTGGCCCTCAGCCGCCTCACCAGGCCCTGAGTTTCTCCCCTGCGGCGCCTGCAGTCTCGGGTGGATCCGAATCGCGCGGCTCCGCAAAGAAAACCCTTGCCAACCTCCGCTCCGGCGATAGAAGCTCGAACAAGCTTCCCCAAGCGGTTCCCCAAAATCGGTGCGGAGCCTCGTTTTTCTGGCTCTCCGCGCCTTAAAGATCTTCCCCAATCGATTTCCTTCGGAGGAAAGTTGACCATGCAAGGTGTTCGCCATGCCCCAAGGCTCCTTTTTTGCCTGCCCGCGTTGATTCTCTGTTCTCAGTCCCTGTCGATTCACGCTGCCGCACCCGCCGCCGGCAAAATCCGCACCTACTTCGTCGCCGCCGACGAAGTGAACTGGGACTACGCGCCCTCAGGCCGCGACGAAGCCATGGGCATGGATTTCGACGACATCGCCAAAGGCTACACCGAACCTGGTCCTCATCAGATCGGCCGCATCAACAAGAAAGCCGTCTATCGCGAGTACACCGACAGTGCCTTCTCCAAGCTCAAACCGCGCAGCCCTCAGGATCAGTACCTGGGAATCCTGGGTCCCATCCTCCATGCTGAAGCCGGCGACACCATCAAGGTGGTCTTCAAAAACAACGCCGCCCATCCCTACAGCATGCACCCTCACGGCGTGCTTTATCTCAAGGACTCAGAAGGCGCCGACTACAACGACTCCACCAGCGGCGACGACAAAGCCGACGGCTGCGTCGCTCCCGGCGCTACCCACACCTACACATGGCAGGTTCCCGAGCGAGCCGGCCCCGGTCCCAACGATCCCAGTTCCCTCTTCTGGCTCTACCACTCGCACTGCGATGAGCTGCGCGACGTGGCCTCGGGTCTCTTCGGCGGACTTGTCATTACCCGCCGCGGCATGGCTCGGCCCGATGGCCGCCCCAAAGACGTGGACAAAGAATTCGTCACCATGTACATCGCCATCAACGAAAATGAGAGCTGGTATCTCGACGACAACATCCGGGACCACTGCACCGATCCCAAAGGAGTAAAGAAGACCGACTTCGGACTCGCCGCAGCCAACGGAATCGTGGGCACCATTGCGACTACCGGATTTGCGGCCACCAATATCAAGTGGTCCATCAACGGATACATCTACGGAAACATGCCCTTGATGACCATGAAAAAAGGCGATCGCGTGCGCTGGTATGTGGCCACGCTCGGCGATTTCAATAACGCGCATACGCCGCACTGGCACGGCAATACCGTCGTAGTGGGCGGCCAGCGGACCGACGTATTGGCAGTGACCTCGGCGCAGATGATCACTGCCGACATGATGCCCGACGCGCCCGGCATTTGGCTCTACCACTGCCATATCAGCGATCACATGCTGGCCGGCATGGATGCGCGCTACCAGGTAACGGACAAATAGCGTTCGACTGCACCGTGCAGGTTACTGCCCCTGATCGGACCAGTAATTCGCCCGCGCCACAATATGCGCGCCATAATCTACTGCAGTTTTCACCTTGATGGTATGCAGCCCCGGCGTCGGATTCGACGGACTGAACGTGATCAGGTAGCGGTTGCGCGTGTGGCTCGCCGCCTCCACCACCCGCGCCTCGAATTTCTTGTCGCTGGTGAACGTGGTGTACTCGCCGCCGCTCATCTCGGCAATCTCTTTCGCCACATTCTTCTTGAACGCCTTTACCGCCATCGCCAGCGCTGAGACCATGCTCAGCATGCGGTCGTCGCCGCTGTCGGCGGCGTCGTGCACAAACTCCGCCCGCGACGGCGAAAACGACACGCTCAGCACCAGCACATCCGACTCGCCAATGCTCTTGATCAGCTGCACCGGTTTGGTGTGTTTGCTTCCGTGGTCGCGCTCCTCGCTCACCAGCAACAGCACACGGCGAAACTCCTTCGGCTCCATCTTGAGCAGAGTCACGCCGTACGCAATTGTGTCCAGAATCGCCGCACCGCCGTCGCCGGGTTCAAGGTGCCTGAGCTCGTCGTCGATTTCATTGCCCGAATGCGTGAAGTCCTGGATCAGGTAGGGTTGCGAATCAAACCCGATCAGCGCCACCTGGCTCTTCGGCTCGGCAAGAAACAGATCGAGCAGCGGGCCAAGATGGGCCAGCTTGTCGAACTCCAGCACGCTTGCGCCGCCCTCTTCCACGGCCACAACCAGCGCAACCGGCGCCGTGTCCAACTCCTCCTGCACGCGAATCTTCTGCGCAACTCCGTCGTCTTCCACAACAAAGTCGTTTGCTTTGAGCCCATAGATCAAGCCTCCGCCCTTCTTCTCGATCAGCGTAGGCACCAGCACCTCGGTCGTGGTCACCTGAAGGCTTTGCGTGTCGACGGCCGCGCTCGGCATCGGCTTGGGAGGCTCGATGGGCGGCAACTGCTGCGCGCGCGCAGTCGCGCCGGTAAGAATTAGCGGCAATAGGAGAATAAGAGCGCGATTCATCACTCGTATTCAAGCTTAGCAGCCTGTTTAACCATTGCCGATTTTCTACCTGTCGCTGGGATGCAGGAGCCTGTAGGCGGTTAATTTGGCGAAAGCTGCTCGACATGGTCGACGACGATTCTTTCAACCGGACCGCGCGCTGATTTGAGATTGAGCCCGATGCCTTTCATCGATGTCAGGATGGAATCGGTGATGTCCATGCTTGATTGCGGATCGTCTTCGCTGGAGTGAAACTCGAAATCGAACGATCCCTGTATTCCGGTCTTGTCAACCACCGGGCGACCCAGCCAACTGCTCATCCGAGCGGCGAGTTCTGGCATGGAGATGTTCATGCCGCGAATTCCGTCACCGTCTGGGAGGCCCCCGCCGATTCCGCCAGCCCACGGGAAATCGTTCTTGTCCTTCGATGGAGTGAGCTTGAGATCGCCGGGGCCGCTGCTGAGAACGTACACTGAACCTTCTCTGGTTTCGCGATGGACCGCGAGATGAAAACGCTCTGCGAGCAGCGATTGCAACATCTCGCGTTCCTCGGGGCCCGGGTAAATCTTCGGTGAGCTTGTTTCCCAATGGGCCGAAAGCGAAGAGTCTGGCGGCTTTGCCTGAATGTCGAAGCGCTGTCCATGGTCGTGGGAGATCGAATCGGGGTCGCCGGAGATCTGAAAGTCCTTGACGTTGAAAGCGATCATGATCAGATACTTCAAGTCGCATCCCTTGGCGACGATCCTGCCTCCCGGGTAGGTGTAGAACCCTCCGACCTCTGGTTCGTTTGGACTTGAGGGCCGCACCGACGCTACCTCGAAAGCTGGCAGGCCAGCCCGCGCCGGTTGCGTCTGCTCGCCTCGCGTCTGCGTTTGCGCGATCGTCCATGGCGAGTGCAGAATGATGAGCGCTGTCACCGCTCTGATCGACAAATATGGGGCCATTTTCGGCATCGACGGAATTGTAATCATGGGAAGCTCGTTCAGAATCCGTTCAAGAAGAACTGCAATCTTAAGATTATTCCTTGATTGATGCAGAGTTCGACGTGGCCCGCTTCAGCCCTTGCGCCGCGCCTCGCGCTCCACCTGTTCGGTCCATGCAAGAAAACTCAGCAGTTCCCACCGCGAAGCCCAGATGAAGGAAAAGATGCTCGATGCGGTCAGCGTCTCGGCCTTCTTGCCCGAATAGGTCTCAATCCTCCAGCGCAGATAATCGCTGCGCCACGGGGCGAGCCGGTGACCGCGGGTTGCATTCCAGATAAATCGGAGCGGCGCGAGCAACGAAGCCTCCGGCTCTGAGTATAGAACGGCGCAGTGCGCGTATAGCTCGCAACGAAACTCCTGTGCGCCGGTGAGAATCCCGCCCCAGGCCCCTTACTCAGCTCGGCATCTTGCTGAACAGGCTGTTCGACGTCGATTCGAGCTGCGCAATCACATCTTCAAGCGCCGTCTGCTGCGTCTCGTCGAGCGAAAGTTCGGTCGAAACCGTCGGGATATCGGCCTGCATCAGATCGGTCTGCGCGGCCGTGAGCTGCGTCTTTGCATTCGTGGTCGCAGTTGAGGCAGCGGTGAGCTGGGTAATCGAGTTGTCGATGGTCACCCGCTGTTGCGAGACGTAATTGAGCGCCGCGCTCAGCGCCTCGGTGTCATCGACCGCCTGGCCGGTGTTCACCGTGCCGCTCGCATAGTCGGCCACCAGCGCGTTCAGCGCGCCAAACACGCTCACTCCCGTCTTTCCGCCGCCCAGAAAGATCTGGTCGCCGGGCACATTCAGCTGAATCTTCTGCCCGTTGGGCAGCTCGAGAGAGTTGACGTCTTCGTCGCCGTTGTAGCTGGTCACAGCGGGCGAAGCTGCCGCTGAAGTGGAAAAGGGCGCGCTGCCGGTCTGGCCGCCGGCAAAAATGTACTGCCCCTGATAACTCGTGTTGGCCAGCGACTGCACCTCATCCAGAATTCCCGAGATCTGGCTGCCGATCGACTTCACATCGCTCGCGCTCATGGTGCCGTTGTTGGCGCTCGTCGCCAGCGAAATGGCCTGAGTCAACTCGCTCACCACGCTGCCCAACGCTGAATCCGCAACCTGAAGCTGGCCCGTGACCAGGTTCGAGCTCTCGGTGAACGAGTCATCCTGTTGAATCTGGTTCAGCAGCAGCACATTCTCGCCCGCGCCAACCGGATTCTGACTGAGCGAGGCGATGCTCGCTCCGCTCGATAGCTCCGCGCTCAACTGCTGCTCGCTGGCCTGGGTCTGATCCAGCGAGCTCACCAGGTTCGTAATATAGGTCGGATCAACCCGCATTTTTTCACTCCACAATTTCCAGGTAGCCTTCGAGCCTTTGTCTCTGTACTTTGTTCCTTGTTCGCGGCCCTAAGTCCCTGGTCGGTCCCTCAGTCTCTAGTCCCTCAGTCCCTCAGTCCCTAGTCCCTATTCCCTAGTCCCTGTCTTTACGACACCGCCGTCTGCACGCCCAGGTTCAAAGCCGAGGAGATGATGGTGTTGAGCATGGTGAAGACCTGCGCCGCCGCCTGGTAGCTGGTCTCCAGCGTCGACATCGCCGCCGCCTCGTCGTTCAGGTTCACGCTCGAAAGGGCATTGTTCTGTGTCTGAAGCTGCGTGACCGAGGCGTTCTGAGCCGTGTTCTCGGTCTGAACCTCTGAGACCGTCGAGCCGAGCGTGGTCACAAGGTTCGAGTAGTAATCGATCGGCGTCTGGCCGTTGACAATCTGTTGGCCGGCCAGGCTGGCAATGGCAACCGCGTTCGAGTTGTCACCCGTTCCGGCTCCCGCGGCTGCTGCGGCAATCTGGTTGGGATCGGTCATCGCAACCGTCATGCTCCCGGCGCTGCCTGCAACCTGTGCAGGCTCGTTGAAGATATAGAGCGGATTGAGGGGCGTGCCGGTCACTCCATCCAGATCGATGCCCGCATTGTTCTCGGCATTCACCTGGGTTGAGATGCTGTAGGCAAGCTGATCAAGAGAGTTGAGCGCGCTGGGAATGTCCTGGTCGCGCGCCGTCAGATAACCGCCCAGTTGCCCTCCTCCCGATGCCAGTTGCGATGTAATATCGTTGCCGCCCAGAAAGAAGTCCGTAACCCCGTTTACGGCGCCGGTAGTGAGCTGATAGCTCTGGCTGCCCGAGACCAGCAACTGTCCCGAGGTGGTTGTAATTTCAAGGCCGTTGTTCTCGGTCGTCACTTCGTTGATCCCGATCAGCTGCGACAACTGGCTCAGGTCCTGCTGGCGCTGGTCCTCCAATGTCCCGGCATCGGCGTCAGGCGAGGTGGATTCAATCTGCTGGTTCAGCTGGGCCAGCGCGCCGGTCAGCGAGTTCACCTGGCCGGCAATTCCCGATGCCTCCTGGTCGATCGCCGACCGCTGCGAGTTCAGACTGGCCGCCGTGCCTGAGATATCTCCGGCCAGCGTCGATGCGGCCGAGAGCACGCTCTCGCGCAGCGAATTGTCGGTGGGGTCGCTTTCCAGCGACGAAAACGCATCGAAGAAACTGGTGATGTCGCTGCCGATATCGCCGGCGGTCGAACTCGAAGAGCCGGAATCCGGTGTAAACAACGCCTGCATCTGGTTCAGCGCCGCCAGCCGCGTGCTCGATGCCGAGGCGAGCTGCTGCTGCTGGTCCAGCCGCTGTTCAAGTACCCGGTCGCGTTGCGAAGTCGCACCGGTCTCCGTCACTCCCTCGCCGATCGTGATTCCGTTGACAGTGATCGGCGCATTCTCCTGCCAGTCAGGCTTCTCTTCGGCGTAGCCCGTGGTGTTGGCGTTGGCCACATTGTTGGCCACCACGCTCAGTGCCGACTGATCGGCATCGAGCGCGCCCGAGATCAGGCCGAAGGCAGAGCTAATCGTTCCCATGCCCACCCTCCGCTTCCCTCTGGCTGAAGCCCGGGCAACTTTCAGAGCATTCCGAGTACCCTGTTGTACCCGTGCGCAGCTCCCGAAGCCGCTCCATAACCTTCAGATTGGCGCGCGTGGCTTCAAGCACCCGGGCAAATACCGCCATTTCGATACGTGCGGCCCGAGCCTGACGGGCGAATCCCTCTCGCTCTTCTCTCGTCTTTGGAGGCGGAATCTGCGTCAGTGCCCGGCACGAGAGCGCCAGTTCCTCAAGCCGCGCGACATCGAGCCGGGCCAGCGCGCGCGTCGCCTCAGTCACCAGTTCTTTCAGTTCGGGCGCGGACGAACTTTCCCCAGTCGGCCCGCCAGCCGCGCTGTCCGCTGCCCCGATTGCAGTGTCGATCAGCCGCATCGCTCTTCCCACTCACCAACGAAGATTCCCTGTTCAGTCGGCGCCGGCCAGCATGGCGTCAACCATCCTGGCGGCAACTGCCGGGGCAGGAACGCTGTATGTTCCCGCAGCCAGTGCGGCCCGCACCGCCGCCACCTTCTCCATGCGGACGCCGTCGCCCACGCTCTCCAGCGAAGCTTCGCTGCCGGCGCTGCTCAAGGTGGCATGGTCACCAGTCAGTTCCCGCGCTCCCGCCTGCGCTCCGCTGCGGGTTGAAGCAGGTGCAGAGGAAGGCGTTTGCACTCCGAGCAGCGACCTCAGACCATCCAGATTGTTGCGCACATCCATATCCATTGCCTCCTGGCGAAGCTTATCGGCGATATTCTCTAATCACGTTAGTCATTTGTTGCTTTTTATAACGGTATTGCCGTGCAAATTCTTGGTTACCGTCCCGGATTTGCGGTGGTTACCAGAATGGGAGAGCTGGCTCACAATCCGGTCGGCAATGCCGAAGCCTCCCCGTTCGCTGAGTGCCTTGCCCAGCGACTCGGAGGCAAACTCGCCCAATGTTCCTCCCGATCCGGCCCCGGAATCAAGCATCCCGCCGGAGCCCTCATCGTCTCCGGTAAGCGGGTCGCCGCTGGTCAAGGGCTTCAGTAACTCCTTCATCATCTGCGCCTCAAACTCGTGGGCTGCATGGACAAGCTTTGGCGACACCCCGCCGGATTCCTGTGCGGGACTTTCAACCCCACGTCCCTGGAATGCCCCAATTGCCCCGGCAACCGCCATTACAGAACCTCCAACTCGGCCTCGAGCGCGCCAGCTTCCTTCATCGCCTGCAAGATCGAGATAACGTCCCGTGCCCCCGCACCGGTTCGCTGCAATTCCTGGACCAGATCCTCGACCGTGGCGCCTTCCTTCAGATCGATCCGGTTGACCGGCCTGTCCTGCGCCTGCACCTGCGTCTGCTCGACCACCTGCGTGGTCCCCGAAGAATAGGGCCCGGGCTGCGAGACCTCGGTCCTCGAAATCACGTTCACGCTTAACCCGCCATGTAGAATCGACACCGGCTGCAGACGCACCGTTCCGCCAATCACCACCGTCCCGGTACGCTCGTTCACCACCACTCGGGCCCTTGGATAGACGTCGACCTCGATCGACTCAACCCTGTCGAGCAGTGCTGTACGATCCTCATCGGGCGCAGGATGAATCTCGATCCGTCGGCTGTCGACGGCGTTCGCACGCGCCCCGCCGAGCGCCCTGTCGATGGCCGCAGACATCTGCTCGGCGGTATGAAAATCGGCGTCATTGAGCACAACATCGATGGTGTTGAGCTGTTGGAGATCGAACGGCACCTGCCGCTCCACGAGCGCCCCGCCGATAACGCGTCCCGTGGTGGGGTGGTTCAACTGGCGTGAATTTCCACCCGACGTGGCCACATACCCGCCCAGTACCAGGGCTCCCTGCGCCTGGGCGAAGATCTGTCCATCGGGCCCGTAGAGCGGGGTCATCAACAAAATGCCGCCTTCGAGCGAGCGAGCATCGCCGGCCGAGGAAACCGTTACGTCGATCTTCGAGCCCGGCGGGCTGAAGGGCGGCAGCGTGGCCACCACAAACACGCCGGCCATGTTTTTGACCTGCATGTTGCTGGCGCTGTTTGAGCCCGTCTGCGGAACCGTCACGCCCATCCGCTCGAGCACTGAGACCAGCGTCTGCGAGGGAAAGACGGTCTGCGAACTGTCGCCCGTTCCGCGCAATCCGACCACCAGGCCGTAACCGACCAGCTGGTTGTCGCGTACCCCTTCAATTGTGGAGATATCTTTGATGCGGGCCTTCTGGGCCGAACCCTGCGCCCGGCCGGGAACCGTCGCAGCCAGAACTGCAAGAAGCAGGAGAGCCTTCAAAACCAACCGCCCCGATCTGCCACTGCCCGTTCGGATTCTCAAAGAATTCCCCATTCGTCGGTCACCAATTCCCGCGTTTTCCGCTTACTGATATCCGCCTTCTTCGCTTACTGCGCCGCCCCGCCCTGGCAACTGCTAAAACACCAGGAGCTTTTCGAGGAAACGCACCAGCGGGTTTTGCCGGTAGGTTGAGTCGTTCACAATTCCCTTGCCCGTAACCTCGAGCTCCAAATCGGTCATCGCCGTCGAAAGCACCTGGTTCTGATTGCTTACATCCTCGGGCCGTACCAGCCCGCGAAGCCGTATGAGCTGCGTCTGCTCTGAGAAGGTCAATTGCCGCGTCGCCTGTACCACCAGCATTCCATTGGGCAGCACGTCCACTACCTCGGCGCCGAAGGTTGTGGTCAGGCTCGAGTTGGTGGTGCTCTGTCCCTGCGCGGTCAGCCCCGAGGAGGCGCTGGCCCCGAGCAGATTCTGCATGTTATTCGAACTCTTGAGCGCGCCAAACAACGAGGTCAATCCGGAACTGGCATTCGAGGCGCGCGAGTTCTTCACCTGGCCATCGGTCGAGGCGGCCAGGCTTTCGGTCACCACGATTGAAACCACGTCGTGAACACGGAAGGCCTTGGCGTCAGTGGCGAGGCGCACCAGGCGCCCCTCGGAGCTCCAGATCGACCCAGGTGTGCGGATCTCCGCCGCCTGCTGCGCCCGCACCCGCGCGATGTAGGCCTCGAGGGCAGTCTCCGGGGGAGTGGCTTTCGCCGCCGTTCCCTGCAGCCGCGGCTTCTTTGCCGCCAGCCCCGCCGGCGCCAGCCAGACGAGCGTCGCCAGCATCATGACGACCGGCCTCATTCTGATCCTCATTGCGATGCTCCTGAGTCAGGCGAAAGCACGGCGCGGCCCGGCGCGACGGCGACAGCCCTCACTATGCGCCCGCCGATGGTGAGACGGACACGAAGGGCGACGCCCCGGCGAGCCGGAGCCAGCGCGACTCCTTCAAGAACTGCATCGAGCAGCCGGGTGTGCTCTTCAACGACCAGATGGTCGCCGGCGTGAATCAGCGCGGCGGGTGCGCCGGCCCCGAACGCGTTGCCGGGATATTTGTGGAAAGCTTCTGCCGGCGCTGGAGAGCCCTTTTCCCGGGCAACCAGCACCATCCGCCCCGGCCCCCCGGAACGTTGCGGATCACGCTCCAGAAGCCAGCGATCGCCGGTTGCGGGATCGTGAATCTCGCGGACGATCTCTTCAGCCGCGCGCGGCGAGCCGGAAGCAGAGACGGATACGATGGAGGCCGGGCCGTTGCCGGGATTGGCCTGCGAAGCAGTAGGCAGGACCACGCAGGCCAGGAACCCTATGACCTCGATGGCCGATCCGAAGACCTCAATGCCCGATCTGATGCGGTAACCCACTGCGCGCTCCAAATTCTTGATCCAATGCTCGAACTTTAGTGAGTCATGTTATTGACCTGCGAATACATATCGTCTGCGGCCTTCACCACCTTGGAGTTAGCCTCGTAGGCCCGCTGCGCCAGCACCATCTGCACAAACTCCTGCACCACGTCCACGTTGGAGTTCTCCAGATACCCCTGCTGCAACGTGCCCAACCCCTCGGTCCCCCCGGGGTTGCCCAGCACCGGATCGCCCGAGCTGAGCGTGGCCTGCAAGAGGTTGTTGCCCATGCTCTGAAGGCCGCCGGGATTGGGGAAGGTTGCCAGCTGAATCTGCCCGAGCTGCGAGGGATTCTGCTGGCCTGCCAGGGTGGCGTTCACCACGCCGTACGGGGTAATCGTCACCGCCGTTGCGTTGGCAGGCACGGTAATCGTGGGGATAATCTGGTCGCCATCGGTGGTCACAATCGTCCCCTGGTTGTTCAGCTGGAACTGGCCGGCCCGGGTATAAGCGATCGTCCCGTCGGGCTTCTGAACCTGGAAGAATCCGGCGCCTTCAATCGCCACGTCGAGGGGATTGTCGGTCTCGTTCAGAGAACCCTGCGTGGCGATCACCTCGGTAGCAGCCGACTTCGTTCCCAGGCCGATCTGCAATCCCGCCGAGACCGTATTCTGGCTCTGCGCGGCGCCCGGCGTCACCATATTCTGGTAGACCATGTCCTGGAACTCGAGCCGGAGCTGGCGGAAACCCGTCGTGGACGAGTTGGCCAGGTTGTTGGCAATGGTGTCCAGATTCAGTTGCTGCGCGCTCATGCCGCTGGCTGCCGTGTACAGTGCTCGAATCATCTTTTTCCTCGTCTCGGACTAGACCCGTGGAAGATCCTCGCTTGCAATCTTGTTGAACTCGGTATGGAAAACGGTGAGCGCCCGCTGCATCATCTCCGCCTGGCGCTCGATGGCGATCAGGTCAACTGTTCCCTCCACCACGTCCTGATTGGCTGACTCTATAGCTCCCTGGTGCACGGTTGCGTCCCGGGCGGCGACAGCATCGAGGCCCTTCGGGGCGACGTAGCGGTTGGCGCCCTCAGGGGCAAGTTCGGCGCCGGCCGGAAAGGTGAAGACGCCCACGCTCGCCACCACGCCGCCGTTCACCGAAAGCGCGCCGTCGGAGCCCACAGAAACCTCGCCGGGGGGAACCGCGATCGCCTGGCCCGAGGCCGAAAGCACCGGCTCCCCGGCCGAGGTCACCAGCTGGCCGGTGCGGGCGCGGTGAAAACTGCCGTCGCGGGTGTAACGGATTCCGTTGGCGGTCTGGATGGCGAAGAATCCCTGGCCCTGGATGGCCAGATCCAGCGGATTCCCCGTCTGCTCGATCGATCCCTGCGCCAGGCTCAGCCGGTCGCCGCCGAGCAGGCCGAAGTTGTTCAGCGTCTGGCCCAACTGGGAATCAAGCGCGTCGGGTCCAAGCAGCACGGAGCGGAAGAACTCACGCTCGGCCCGGTACCCGGGTGTCTGGGCGTTGGCGAGGTTGGAGGCCGCTGTGTCGAGCGCCTGCGTCCGCGCCACTAGTCCTGTCATCGCCGCATAGTAGCCGCTGTCCATACGGGGAGATGGAGCAGAAAGGGGTCCAGAAAAGTGGGGCGAAGATTGGAAGAAACTGCTGCGGCGTCACGGACCTGTTCGCATCTGCCGGCCCGACCGCACACGCAGTCCGGTTCGAACATGAGGGCGACCGAATATGCCCCGCATCGCGAACCCGCACCCACGTCCCCAAAAGAGGCCGGACTTCCCGGGAGAGGTTATTGCAGTCCGTCGCAAACGATGGTGACGGAAAAGCTGGAGTCGCCGAAGGTGTATACGTGGCGAAGCTGGAACTCCGGGGACTGGACGTGCAGGTTATAGTCGCGGCCGGTGATCACAGCGGGAACGGAGAGGCCGCAGTTGGCCGCAAGCTCAGGCAGCTTTCCCTTCCATGATCCGGCCAGCATGTTGCATACTTCGCCGATCGCGTCCTTTACCGTGTTGTCCACTTCGGCGAACTCGATGCCGGTCATCCGCCCTGCCACCCTGAGCGCCGTTTCGCTGGACAGCGTGAAGACGCATGCGCCGCTCAATAACCCGCCAAAACCCACCATTGCGGTCACTGATTCGGCGTGATGGACCGGCATCTCCGCCGCCGCGCGGCAGCACTTCACGCCCATCATCAGCTCGAAGACCTCGTCCACGCTCGCATCCAGGTTCCCGGGATCCGCCACCTGTGCAACCGACTCACGCAAAGAAACCACCATCGCACGCTCCCCTTCGCCCTGCCTCAACCCGCTCCCGTCCTGCCCCGCCCGCCGGCCAGCGATGGCAGCACCGCGCACGCCGTTCAACACCCCCGCCGCCCCCTCAAGCCGCTTTCACGAGGGGCAGAACGCGCTCCTTCACCTGGTCCGGAGTGAACGGCTTGCGGATGTATCCATGGGCCCCGGCCTGAATCGCCTGCTTCACATGCTCCTCGCTCGATTCAGTGGTGATCATCACTACCGGCACTCCCGCGGCCAGATTCTGGGCGCGAATCTGCCGCAGGAACTCGAGGCCGTCCATCGAGGGCATGTTGATATCGGAGAGGATCAGGTCCACGGAACGTGCCCGAAGCACTTCAAGACCCTCGACGCCGCTCCCGGCCTCGTGTACCTCCTTGAGATCGAGACCGGCCTGGCGCAGCGCGCGCTCCACAATCTTGCGCATTACTGAGGAATCGTCAACAATCAGAGCTCGAATCTCGCTCATCGCGGAAATCCTCCACCAGTTCCATATCGTCATCGCCAACCGATTCATGAGCGGTTTGGGCTCACTACCAGGCCCAAAGCCGTTACCATCTCTCCATCGAGGAACCGGCTCCGCGGCCTGCCAAAGAGCGAGCCCAGGTCGATCAACGCGTGCAGCGACCCGTCGCCAAGTCGTCCCGCGCCTACGGATGTTTAACGCCAATTCGACCCAGGTCAGTGAGTGCGGGCGGAGGCAATCACGTCGCGGACGCCCATTGCTCCGGGTATCGCTCCGGTCTGCGGCCGCAGCCACATCCGCAGCCAGAAGCAGTCATGTACGCGCACCAGCCGCGAATCGACGGGGCGCGAGCGTTCCAGCCTCTGCGCCAGGACCTCTGCGAGCGAGACTTCGGACGAGGCTTCCATCAGCTCCACCGGAGGAAAAGCCGCCCTGAGCATCGCGGCATGCGCGGGCCGGAAGATGGATCCGGCCACCAGGCCGCACTCTACGCGCAGGCCGGTCATTCTCTCCACCCCCAGCGCCAGCACCTGATCGAGCCGGTCTTCGAACCCCAAATACAGGATCCGGCCGGCCGCGGTGCGCAGCGGCAGGGCGCCAAAGGCATCGACAAACAGGCGCGGCACCAGTGCGGTCAATCCCTCAACGGCGTGAAGCTCCGCGCTCAGCACCGGACAGCTCCACTGAATCCCGAGCGCGCGCGTCACCAGCTGCTCGCTCACTCCCTGCCCGCGGACCAGCCAGTAGCCCAGCCGGCCGCCGCCGGCAGAGCGCTGCGCCTCAAGAGCGCCGCGCAACTGGGTGCCGGTGATCCAGCCCTGCTCCAGCATGGCCAGTCCCAGCGGGATGCGATGGCTGTGGGTCCCGCCGCCGGCGGTGCGCGCATCCAGCTCGCGGCCGATCGCCGCCTCTATCACCGTCCTCACGCAGCCGGCCGAGCAGCACCAGCCTCCTTCGAAGACCGGCGTCGAGCGGGGCCGGAGCAGCTTCAGCCAGCCCGAAGAACAGGCGGGATTGGCGCAGGTGGTGAAGATGCCGGTGCGGACGGCTGCCTGGAGCGAGTGCGCCAAGGGCAGGTCGGGCTCCCGGAGGAGTTGCCCGGCATAAGCGGGTAGCAGCCGGGGCTCCGGACCTTGAAACTCTCTCCTGCCCCAGGGGCGGCGGATCAGAACAGGCATCGGATACTCTCCAGACGCTTCTCGGGCACGGCCACCTCGGTCACGCGCAGACCGAAGTTGCCATTCACCAGAACTACCTCGCCGCGGGCCACGATCTTATCGCCCACGATCAGGTCCACGGGATCGGCGACGTGGCGGTCGAGCTGCACCACGTCTCCCGGCCCGAGATCGAGGATCTCGCCGAGCGGCATCTCGCGCGATCCGAAACGGAGTGACGCCTCGAGCTCGACATCGAGAAGCAATTCGAGGCCCGGGCTCAGCTTCGGCGCCGCCGCGCTGGCCGCGGCCGGCACCGGCTTGGCAGCCGAGACAGCAGCTGCCGGGGCGCGCAGATCCTCGTGCACCAGGATCGTCCAGGCGCGGTCAGCCGCGCGCAACTCAAAGGCGCGTGTGACCTTGTTCTCGCCCGCGAATTCTTCGAATCTCTCCGCCTTGCACCTGGTTCCGCTCTTCGCCAGCAGTTCCCCGGCTGCGGCGTTGCAGGTCTCTTTCAGAATCTCGGCCCAGCCCGATCTCTGATCGACGCCCTCGCCCATCAGCGGAACCTCGAGCAGCCCGGCGTCGAGCAGGATGGAGAAGCGGCCCTCAAGATCGCCGGCGATGGTGGCCGTAAAGCCAAACGAGCCCGCGGAGAAGGGCTTGGGCAGCGATTCGGCCAGATGCGGCTCGCCGGCCAGAGCCTGGGAAAACAGGTCCGCTGCAACCTGCGCCCAGTAGTCGAGGTAGGTCATCGTGGCTTCAACTCCCCCGGCGCGCCGGCATCCGGGCCGGCCACCGGCGCTTCAATACGCGCGGCGCGATGTGGACCCTGCCGGACTGCCATGGCCCGCGCCAGAGTTTCACCGCCCGCGCGCCAGAGCGGAGAGGTATTAGCGGCCAGGTCCAGGCGCAGAACCGTACCCGGTCGAAGGCTCTCGATCTCGCTGGCCCGTACCGGCACCGCGGGCAACTGCAGCGAGCAGCCGAAGTGAATGCGCCGGGCGGCGGATTCGATCCGCGCCCTGGTCTCGGACGAGTGGCGGCGGCTGCGCCCCCAGTCGGTGGTAAGCCGGCGCAGAATGGTGTTCGCCACCACCGCGGGAAAGGCCAGGTTGAGGAGGCCCGAGCAGTGCGGCATGCGAATCTCGAAGCTCAGGCAGAGGGTCTTCTCGGTGACCGCCATGATGCGCGCGGCCTGGGTCTGCATCTGGCGCCGCTCGAAACTGAAACTGAGGCCCACCGGCTGCCAGGCCAGCGTCAGCTCGCGGCAAACGATCTCCACCACGCTGCCCAGGATCGATTCCTCGATGTCGGTGAGCTCGCGCAGTGCCCCATCCTTGCCTTCGCCCCCCAGCAGCAGATCGATGACCGGAGGGGCCAGAGCCAGGTCGAGCTGCAGCAATGAAAGGGCCCCCAGCGGCTCGAGCCGCACCGAGGCGACGTAGCTGATCTCGGGAATTCTCAGCAGGAACTCATTGAACTGAATCTGCTCGGCCGACACCAGGTTGACCTGAAAGCGGGTTCTGAGCCAGGCGGAAAGATTGTGGGTCAGGTTGCGCGCGAACAGGTCGTTCAACATGCTGATCGCGCGCAGCTGCTCATTCGAGATCTGACCCGCCGAGGCGAAGTTATAGGGGACGACGCGCGCCTTGACCTCGGAGCGCGATTCGTCCGGGCCCTCGCTGCGCGCCGCCTCGAAGAGCGCGTCGATCTCGTCCTGTTGGAGCGTCTTTTCCATCGTCTTCACCCCGCAGTGCTCTTACCCGCGGCGCGCCCGCGCCGCCGGCTGCCGGCGGCCAAATGCGCCCCGCGCCGCCAGATCGCGCAGCGCAGCCCGAAGGTGAACCACGGCCGAGGCGTGCACCTGGGAAACGCGCGACTCGACCACACCCAGGGCCAGCCCGATCTCGCGCATGGTCAACTCCTCGAAGTAATAGAGAGTCATCACCAGCCGTTCGCGGTCGGGCAGTCCGGCGATGGCCTCGCTCAACCGCTCCTCCATCTCGCTCCTCAGGCAGCGAAAGAGCGGATCCTCCTCGGGACGCCCGGGTACATAAGCCAGCTCCTCCTCGCCCGAATCCTCGTTGCGCTCCATGTGCAGGGTGCCGATCTCAAGCCCTCTCAGATCGCCCAGCAGCTGCTGGTACGTCTCCAGATCGAGGCCCATCTCGGCGGCCACCTCGTGCTCGCCCGGCGCGTGGCCCAGGCGCGCCGTCAGAATCCGGATCGCCTCTTCAATCGCCCGCCCCTTGCGCCTCAGGTCGCGCGGGCTCCAGTCGAGCGTTCTGAGGCTGTCGAGAATCGCGCCGCGGATGCGGAACTGCGCGTAGCTGCGGAACTGCACCTTTTTGGCCGGGTCAAACTTGGCAAAGGCGTCCAGCAGCCCGACCACGCCGGCGGAGACCAGATCTTCAATGTCTACGTGCTGGGGCAGCCGCTCATGAATCCTGCGGGCCAGAAAGCGGACAATGGGCAGGTGCTCGAGCAGCGCCCGCTCCTGTTCGCCGCTCAGCATGCCGCCTTCGGCGGCCGCCGGCGGATATGCCGGCCTCCCGCCCGGACGCCCCGGAACCTTTGCACTCGCCCTCTGAGCCGCCGCCTCGATCGCCATCTTCCCCCGCCACCCTTCGAACCCGTGGAGATTCCGTTCAACCTCAAGAAGAGATCAGCGCACAGTTCCCACCGGCCTCAGGCGCACCTCCGGAGGAATCTCCCCAGGAGCAACCACGGCCATTCTCGGAACCACCGGCTCCAGCCATCGCCGAACGTGATAGCGCGCCGGACTGGAAACCAGGAGCACGGGAAGGGCCGCGCCAGGATTGGAGCCGATGAGCCGTCTCACAGAATCGGCAAGGCGGCGCACCACCGGCGCGCCGGCGCCGGTCTGGGCCGGCAATCGGGCCCCGGATTCGGGAGAAAGGCTGGAGATGATCTCCTCCTCCATCCCGTGCTCGAGAAGCAGGACCGGCAACTGGCCCTCGTCGTCGACCAGCGGCCGCACCAGCCTCCGCCCCAGCGCCTGCCGCGCCGCCTCGACCAGCGCCACGATGTTTTTGCTGGCCGGAGCAGTCTCGAGCAGAGCCTCCAGAATGGCGCCCAGATCGCGGATCGAGACCCGCTCGCGCAGCAGCTGCTCCAGAACCCGGCTCACCTCGCCCAGCGAGAGCAGCTTAGGCACCAGTTCCTCGAGCAGCTTGGGGTGGCTGTCGTTCAGCGCATCCAACAGCCGCTTGATCTCGGCGCGGCCGATCAGCTCCCAGGCGTGGCTGCGAATCAGCTCGCCCAGGTGAGTGGTGATCACCGTGACTGCGTCGACCACCGAGTAACCGGCAGCGATGGCCTGGTCCTCGAGGGCGGGCGCAATCCAGATCGCGGGAACCCCGAAGGCCGGCTCGCGCGTCTCCTTTCCGGTGAGCGGGCGGCGCGCGGGCTCGCCCGAGACGGCCAGCAGCTGCGCCCCCTCGGTCTGCCAGCGGCCGATCTCGATGCCGCGCAGCGAGAAGACGTACTCGCGCGGCCTCAGCCGCAGATTGTCGGAGATGTGCACCGGAGGAATCAGAAATCCCAGCTCAGCCGATAACTGGCGCCGCAGCGTGCGCACCCGGCCCAGCAATTGTCCCCCCTGCTTTTCGTCGACCAGGGGAATCAGCTGGAAGCCGATCTCGAGGGTCAGCTCTTCCAGGCGCAGCAGGCCGGCCATCTCCTCGGCGTTAGTCTGGCGCGCGCCGCCCGCCTTCTTTCTCTCCGCGGTTCCTGCCTCCGGCCCCGCCGCCAGCTGCGGATGGGAAGCGACCCTCTTCGCGCTCCAGAACAGGGTCCCGGCCACCCCCATAAAGGCCAGCTTGGGAATCCCCGGGATCAGGCACATGCCCAGCGAGACCAGGCTGGCCAGATAGAGCGTCCCCGGCCGTGCAAACAGCTGCTGCCGGATCTCGCCGCCCAGCATGCCGGCGGAGTTGGCGCGGGTGAGCGTGATGCCGCCGGCTACCGAGACCAGGAGCGAGGGAATGATGGTGACCAGGCCGTCGCCCACGGTAAGCACGGTGTAGGTCCTGGCCGCTTCGCCCAGTTCGATTCCCTGCTGCAGAGTGCCGATCAGCAGGCCGGCGACGATGTTGATCGCGGTAATCAGGATGGTGGCCAGCGAGTCGCGCTGGTTGAAACGCGCCGCGCCGTCCATCGCGCCGTAGAACTCCGCCTCGCGCGCGATCGCCTGGCGCCTGCGCCGGGCCTCCGCTTCATCGATCAGGCCGGCGTTCATGTCGGCATCGATGGCCATCTGCTTGCCGGGCAGGGCGTCGAGGGTGAAGCGCGCCGTGACCTCGGCGGTGCGCACGGCGCCATGGGAGACCACCAGGAACTGGATCGCGACCAGGGCCAGAAACAGCACGAAGCCCACCACGTAGTTGCCGCCTACCACAAACTGGCCAAAGGCCTCAATCACGTGGCCCGCGGCCGATGTTCCCTCCTGCCCGTGCAGCAGAATGCGGCGGCTCGAGGCGATGTTGAGCGCCAGCCGGAAGAGCGTCAGCAGCAGCAGCAGCGTGGGAAAGACCGAGAGCTCGACGGCGCGGCGGATCTGAATGGAGGAGAGGAAGACGATGACCGATGCGGACATCGAGAGCGCCAGCAGCAGATCGAGCACCGGGGCCGGCAGCGGCACCATCATGACAAAGATCACGCTGATCGCCGCCAGCGGCAGCAAGTGCTCGCGCACCCGCTCGAGGATCGATGACCTCCGGGCAAGATTCCCGGCAGCGACGGCGGCAGTGCTCATTGGACGCCTCCTTGAAACGATGGACTTTGAAGCGATGAAGTCTGGGATGAAGCGTCGGCCGGGGCCGAGCCTTGCGCGGCGTGCGCGGGGGATTGCATGTTGCGGCGTCGCTCGCGCAGCTCCTCTTCCACGCGCTGGCGGTAGAGGTAGGCGAGAATCGCGGCCACCGCGGCGTAAAGCTCTACGGGAATCGCCTGGCCCACCTCGACGGTGCGATAAAGCGAACGCGCCAGCGGCGGATTTTCGACGATCGGCACGCCCGCCCAGCGCGCCTCCGCCTTAATCTCCTCGGCCAGCAGGTTGCGCCCCTTGGCCACAACCCGCGGCGCCTCCATGCTCACGAAGTCAAATCCCAAAGCTACGGCGTAGTGGGTCGGATTGGTAAGCACCACGGCGGCCCGCGCCACATCGGCCTTCACGCGGCGGCGGCGCATCTGGCGCTGCAGCCCGCGGATGCGGGCGCGAATCTGCGGGCTGCCCTCGGTCTCCTTGTACTCATCGCGCAGATCCTGGCGGCTCATCTTCAGGCGCGACTCGCGGCTCTGCCACTCGACGAGATAGTCGACCGCCGACCAGGCGAAGAACAGGCACGCAGCCGTCAACAGGAGCCCGTAGACGTCCTTCCCCAGCTCGTCGAGGCGGACATTCGAGAACGGCGGCAGGCTGAGCTGGCGGCCGATCCGCTGTGCAGCAAGGACGGCGAGAAAACCGGCCGGCACGAGCGACTTGCCCAGCCGCGCCGCGGCACGCAGCGAAAACAGGCTTTTGGCGTTGGTGAGCGGATTGATGCGATCGAGCTTGAAACCGATCGCCCCGCCGTGCACGCTCACCCCGCCGGTCTGTGCGATGCCCGCCGCCAGCGCCGCCACGGCCACCGCCGCCATCGTCGCTGCGGGCGGCGCCAGGACCGCGACCGTCAACCGCCGCAGGGCGGCCAGAGTCGGCTGAAGGGCCGAGGGTTCCCATCGCGAAGGCGCGCCCAGCGCCAGGAACCCGGCCAGCGACGTCCTCCACGCCTCCACCGCGCGCCCGCCCATCGCGCCCAGCGCGATGACCCCGGCCAGCATGCCCGCAGCCGCCGAGAGCTCGCGGCTGTGCAGCAGATCGCCCTCCTTGCGCGCTTTCTCGCGCCGGTGCTGGGTTGCCTGTTCTGTGCGCTCTCCAGGCATGGGCTAACCTTTCGCTCCGGAGGCAGCGATCAGCCTCTCGGCCATATCCAGCAGCGAGTCGAAGCGCGCCTCGACAAAGCGCGGCCAGAGCGCCAGCGAGCCGGTCAGAATCGCGAAGCCCGCCAGCGTCTTAATCGGCACGGTCAACATCATCACCGGCAGCTGCGGGCTGAGCTTGCCGAGCAGGGCGACGGCGATCTCCACCAGCATGGTCGCGGCCAGTATCGGAGCGGCCAGTTCGAGCGCGGCCAGGAAGACTCCGCCGGCGGCCCGCACCAGCATCCCGGCCGCGGGCGCGCCCAGCGCAAAGCTGCCCAGGGGGGCGGTGCGAAAGCTGCGCACCACCGAGGCCAGCAGGATGCGGTCAAGGCCCGAGGTAATCACTACCAGCAGCCCCATCAGTTGAAAGAGCTCGCCCATAATCGGCGTCTGCACCGCCGAGTCGGGATCGAGAAGGTTGACCAGCGAAAAGCTGAACTGCAGGCCCGCGATCTGGCCGGCAAAGACCAGCATCTCGGTGAGCAGCGCGAGCGAAAGCCCGTAGACCAGTCCCACGGCCAGCTCGCCGATCAGTCCGGAGACGCTCAAAGACGCCTGCGCACTGGGCAGCGAAGCCGCCAGCGGCGCAAGCAGAAACGCCACCGCTCCGGCGAAGACCGCCTTGGCGCGAATGGGCAGCGAGGCCGACGAGAAGAACGGCGCGAAGACCAGCATCCCGCTCACCCGCACCAGGGCCAGCGTCATCGCACTCAGGAATGTGGTCCAGTCGGTCATTGTCGCTTACGCTCGGGCACCGTGAGTCGTGAGTCGTGAATCGAGATCACACTGGCGTACCTGGTGCACGAATCACGAACCACGAGTCACGACGCAGGCACTACCCCAGAAACCGGTGAAAGTCCCCCAGTAAAACCCGTGTATACGCCGCCATCCGCTCCAGAAACCAGGGCATACCGGCCAGCAGGATCAGCGCAATGGCCGCCAGTCGCGGGACGCTGGTGAGCGACTGCTCCTGCAAACTGGTGAGGGTCTGCACCAGGCTCAGCAGAAAGCTCAAAAGCGCCGCCGCGATCAGGATCGGCGCGGCCAGGATCATCGCTTCCTTCATCAGCTGGCGCAACAGTTCGGCAACCATGTCGGGGGTCATGCGCGCTTCCTTAAAAGGTCTTCAGGAGCGAACCGGCCAGCAGGTTCCAGCCGTCGACCATCACAAAAAGCAGAATCTTGAGCGGCGTCGAAACCACCACCGGCGGCAGCTGGAACATCCCGATCGAGGTGGTGATCGACGCCG
>Ga0326727_10008746_pt1 | contig 25446 bp, 38 predicted proteins | sample MB2enrmetagenome_FD_207643 | JGI IMG/M metagenome (GOLD analysis project Ga0326727, IMG submission 207643) | Lab enriched peat soil microbial communities from McLean, Ithaca, NY, United States - MB29MY | ecosystem: Environmental > Terrestrial > Soil > Wetlands > Peat | place: USA: New York... | reverse complement strand
GATTTCGGAGATCATCAAGTAAGTGAAAGAGGGAAAAGGTGAAAGAGTGAAGATTCACTCTTTCACCTGGTTCACCGCTTCACTGGTTTTACTGAAGGGACGTCATGGTAGGACAGAGAATACGCATCCGGTTGAAGGCATACGATTATCGCGTGCTGGATACCTCGACCGGCGAGATCGTGGATACGGCCAAGCGTACCGGAGCAACGGTGGCCGGGCCCATTCCGTTGCCGACGATCAAGAACAAGTACTGCGTGCTGCGCTCGCCTCACGTCGACAAGAAGTCGCGCGAACAGTTCGAGATCCGCACGCACAAGCGGCTGATCGACATTCTGGAGCCGACCCAGCAGACCGTGGATGCTTTGATGAAGCTCGATCTGCCGGCGGGCGTCGATGTGGAGATCAAGGCCTTCGAAAAGTAACGAAGTTGCTTTTTGAGATATCGGATATCGGCACTCAATTTGATCGGGGCCGGGCGGTAGCGGCAAGACAGAATTTTGACGCAGTGATTTGAGCTCCTGCGAACCGGCAGGGGCAAGCGGAGAGCTAAAAGCTGAAAGCTCACAAACAATTCCGGCAGTGCGGCAACATAAGCGTCGCATGATGAGGTGAGGACGAAATGGCAGTTACGGGAATTTTAGGTAAAAAGATCGGCATGACGCAGGTCTTCGACGAAAAGGGCGACGTGCACCCGATTACGGTGTTGCAGGCCGGTCCCTGCGTGATCACGCAGTTGAAGACGGCGGCCAACGATGGCTACGACGCGGCGCAGATCGGCCTGGTCGAGTTTGTGAAGGCATCGAAGCTGAGCAAGGCCGAGGCGGGCCACCTGGGCAAGACCGAGGCACCGCCGGTCAAGTATCTCAAGGAAGTGGATCTTGAGGCGGCCGAGGGTGAAGGGGCCGTCAAGGCGGGCGACCGCGTGCTGGTCGATATCTTCGCCGACGCGAAGTTTGTCGATGTGATTGGCACCTCGAAGGGACGCGGATTTGCCGGCGTCGTGCGCCGCCACCGTTTTGCGGGCGGACCCAAGTCGCACGGACACATGTTCCAGGTGCAGGGTTCGATCGGTGCCTCGAGCTTTCCTTCCCGCGTTTTTCCCGGGCAGCGCATGCCTGGCCACTACGGCGTCGATCAGGTGACGGTGCGCAATCTGCGCATTCGCGGCATCGATCTCGAAGAGAATTTGCTGATGGTGGAAGGCGCCGTGCCGGGACCACGCGACGGTTACGTGATGATCTCCAAGGCCAAGGCTCCGCCGCGCGAGCGCCGCGGATTCGCCGGATCGACCACGGTTGACCCGTTGAAGGCTTCGAAGAAGGCGACCAAGAAGAAGTAGCTTTCAGCCGTTAGCTCTCAGCTTTCAGTTTGGGGAGCGGGAGATCGAGACAGGGCGCTGAAGGACGAGTAAAGAAGTTTGTTCGAGCAGGATGGGCTGACAGCTGAAGGCTGAAAGCCGGCAGCTTGCAGGAAGACGACAATGGCAAAAGTGGATGTTGTGAATTTAAGCGGCAAGAGGGTGGGCTCGGTGGAGCTGGCCGACCAGATCTTCGCGCCGGATCAGGTCAACGAGGCCTTGTTGTGGGAGGCGGTCAAGCACTTCCGCGCCTCGCTGCGCCAGGGCACGCACGCTACCAAGAACCGCAAGCTGGTGGCCGGATCGGGCAAGAAGCTGTGGAAGCAGAAGGGCACCGGACGGGCGCGTATTGGCTCGGTCCGCTCGCCTCTGTGGCGCCATGGCGGCACCGTGCATGGGCCTCAGCCGCGCAGCTATGAGTATGCCTTCCCGCGCAAAAAGCTGCTGGGCGCATTGCGCTCGGCGCTGGCTGCCAAGCTGGCCGATGGCAAGCTGACGGTGGTCGACACGCTCGAAGCCGCTGAGGCCAAGACCAAGATCTACGCTACGGCGCTCAAGGCGCTGGGTGTCGAGCGCACGGCGTTGCTGGTAGAAAACGGCAAGACGCTGAACCGCTCGCTGGTTTTGGGAACGCACAACTTGAAGGGCGTCGAACTGGTGCTCAACAACGAAGTGCACCCCTACGACCTGCTGCGCTATGACCGCGCGATCTTCTCGAAGGCGGCCATCGAGCAGTTGACCGAGTCGCTGGTCAAGAGCGCGCCCTCGCGGAAGGCCGCCGAGAAGGAGGCTGCGTAATGCCGACGATTTATACCGTAATCCGCCGCCCGCTGATCACTGAAAAGGGTCTGGGCGTGAAGGAATCCGAAGGGACGCTGGTCTTTGACGTGGCGCCGGAAGCGAGCAAGACCGAGGTCAAGCAGGCCGTCGAGACGCTGTTCAAGGTCAAGGTGGCAGCGGTCCGCACCGCCAATGTGGCGGGCAAGGAACGCCGCCGCGGCAAGTTCGCCGGATACCGGCCGGACTGGAAGAAGGCCTACGTAAAGTTGCAGGCCGGCGAGAAGATGCCGGAGTTCGTGAGCAACCTGTAAGAGCAGCTTTTAGCTGTTAGCTCTCAGCCTTGGCCGCTGCATGCGGAAGTTGGGAGCGGGAAGTTGGCTCAAGAGGTTTTTGAGAAGTTAGCCACAGCAGTTTGTGGAAGCACGACGAGCTAAAAGCTAAAGGCTAATAGCTGACAGCTTGTCAAGGAAAACGACCATGGCAATCAAGACATACAGACCGGTCACACCGACGCTCCGGTTCCAGACATCTCTGGTGACCGACGATCTGACGACGGCGACGCCGTACAAGCCGCTGCTGACGACGCGCAAGCGCACCGGCGGCCGGCGCAACACGGGCGATCTGGTGATCCGCCATCAAGGCGGAGGACACAAACAGAAGATCCGCCTGATCGATTTCAAGCGCGAGAAGTTTGGCGTGCCGGGCAAGGTAGCGACGATTGAGTACGATCCCAACCGTTCGGCGCGCATCGCGCTGGTGCACTATGCCGACGGTGAGAAGCGCTATATTCTGCAGCCGGTAGGGCTCAAGGTGGGCGCCACGGTGAGCTCCGGCCCCGAGGCCGATATTCTCATCGGCAACGCGTTGCCGCTCAAGAATATTCCCGCCGGTACGACGGTGCATGCCATCGAGCTCAAGCCAGGCAAGGGGGCGCAGATGGCCCGTTCGGCGGGCGCGCAGGCGCAGCTGGTGGCCAAAGAAGGCGACTACGCGCTGCTCAAGTTGCCTTCGGGCGAAACCCGCCGGGTGCTGGTCGATTGCATGGCCACCATCGGGCAGGTGGGCAATACCGACCACGAGAACGTGGCGATTGGCAAGGCGGGACGTAACCGCTGGCGCGGCATCCGGCCGACCAACCGCGGCGTGACCATGAACCCGGTCGATCACCCGCATGGCGGCGGCGAGGGCAAGACCTCGGGCGGACGCCATCCGGTGACGCCGTGGGGCCAGCCGACGCGTGGCTACAAGACGCGCAACAACAAGCGGACCGACGCCTACATCGTCAACCGCAGGACGAAGTAAAGAGGCAGCTTTCAGCTATCAGCTAACAGCTTTTAGCTAAAAGCGCGGAAAACGATCGAGGAAAACGCTCGCAGTTGGCGCTGGCGGAAAAAGCTGAGAGCTGAGAGCTGAAAGCTAGGAGCTGTTCTTATGGGACGTTCGACAAAGAAAGGGCCGTTCGTCGACTCGCATCTGATGGTGAAGATCGAGACGCTGAACAAGGCCAATGACAAGAAAGTGGTGAAGAGCTGGTCGCGCCGCTCGACGATCTTTCCCGAGTTCGTCGGCCACACCATCGCCGTGCACAACGGCAAGAAGTTTGTTCCCGTCTACGTGACCGAGAACATGGTGGGGCACAAGTTGGGCGAGTTCGCGCCTACGCGCACCTTCAAGGGCCACACCGGTGGCGCCAAGGCGGCCGAATCGTCGGCCAAGCCAGCGTAAAGGCAGCCATCAGCCGTCAGCTATCAGTCTTCAGCTTGACACGGGCTGGGCGGACGGCAAGGGTAAGACTGGAGATTGGCGCGCAGGGTGGGTTGACCGCTCGGCGGCGCAGAAGCTGAGAGCTGAAGGCTGACAGCTGAAGTTCGAGGAAGGCATAAGTATGGCGGTTCAAACAAAGGAATACCGGGCCGAAGCGCGGTTTCAGCGCGTCTCGCCGCAGAAGGCGCGGCTGGTGCTGGAGCTGATCAAGGGGCGCAACGTCGAAGAAGCGCTAACTGCGGCGGCGTTTGCCAAAAAGCGCATTGCTCCGGTGGTGCACAAGCTGTTGACTTCGGCGGTGGATAACGCCAAGTATGCGGCCGGCGAGCAGGGTGTCGATCTGGACGTGGATAACCTCTACGTGAAGACGGCCGTGGCCAACGACGGGCCGCGCATGAAGCGCATCCGCCCGGCGCCGATGGGCCGCGCCTACCGTTATCAGCGCCGGCTGGCGCACATTGTGATCGCGGTCGCAGAACGCGATGCCGCCGCGGGATTGGTGACCAAGGTTGAGGAGACGGCTGCTGCTGAAGCGGCGCCCAAGACCGTGGCCAAGAAGGCCGCCCCCAAGGCGAAGAAGGCCGCGGCCAAGCCGGCGGCTGCCAAGAAAAAGGCTGCCAAGTAGGCTGAGAGGATTTTGAGAGGAAAAGTATGGGACAGAAGGTCCATCCTTACGGATTCCGGCTGGGAGTGAACAAGCCGTGGCGTTCGCGCTGGTTTTCCGAGCGCGATTACGACAAGCTGCTGGTCGAAGACGTCAAGCTCAAGGCCGAGCTGCGCGACAAGCTCAAGGCCGCTGGCGTCAGCTCGGTGGAGATCGAGCGGCCGGGCAACAAGCTGCGCTTTTTGATTCGCGCCGCCCGCCCCGGCATCGTGATCGGCCGCAAGGGCGCCGAGATCGAAAAGCTCAAGACCGAACTAGGCAAGCGCACTAACCGCGAGGTCTTCATCGACATCGTCGAGGTGAACAAGCCCGAGCTGGATGCGCAGCTGGTCTCAGAGAATATCGCTCTGCAGCTGGAAAAGCGCGTCAGCTTCCGCCGCGCCATGCGCAAGAGCGTCGATTCGGCGCTGCGCTTTGGCTGCAAGGGCATCAAGGTGCGCGTTTCGGGCCGCTTGAACGGCAATGAAATCGCGCGCTCGGAGTGGTATCTGCAGGGCCGTCTGCCGCTGCATACGCTGCGCGCCGACATTGACTACGGTTTCACCGAGGCCAATACGACCTACGGCGTGATCGGCGTTAAGACCTGGATCTACCGCGGCGACATTTACGAGCAGAAGCGCCGCCAGCCCCAGGTCGACAAGACGGTGTTTTAACAGGGGTCAGGGATCTGGGGTCAGTAACCCTCGATCAACGACTTCAAAGCTCCTGGTAAGGAACGGATGGAAATAACCCGGGAAGTGCGTCCGGCTTGGATCGAATACTGATCCCTGCTCCCTGACCCCTGATCCCAGGTTTTTGAGGGTTTTCGTTATGTTGATGCCAAAGAAGGTGAAGTTCCGCAAGCAGCAAAAGGGCAAGCGGCGGGGCAAGGCTTGGCGCGGCGCATCGCTGGCGTTCGGCGAGTACGGGCTGAAGGTGATGGAGTGCGGTTTTATCACCGACCGGCAGATCGAGGCCAGCCGTATTGCCATGACGCGCTTTATCAAGCGCGGCGGCAAGATCTGGCTGCGTCTGTTCCCCGACAAGCCGATCACCAAGAAGCCGGCCGAAGTCCGTATGGGATCGGGCAAAGGTCCGCTCGATCACTGGGTGGCGGTCGTCAAGCCGGGCAAGATCCTCTTCGAGATGGAGGGCGTAGCCCCCGAGACGGCGGCCGAGGCCATGCGTTTGGCCTCGCACAAGCTGCCGCTCAAAACCAAGTTTGTGCAGCGGCCAGGAATGGAAAAGGCTGTTGTAAAGGCCGAGTAACAAGGCAGTTATCAGCCGTCAGCTCTCAGCCATCAGTCGCCCGGGCACTGATGAGCTTTCTCCGCGCGAGATGAGCTGAAAGCTGAAAGCTGAGAGCTGAGAGCTGATAGCTAGGAGTTAGGACGAGATGGAACTCGCAAAGATCCGCAATTTGAGCGACGAAGAGCTCAAGCACCAGGAGAAGGCCGACGGAGAGCAGTTGTTCCGGCTGCGCTTTCAGCTTGCCCTGGGCCAGAATGACGGCGTGAAGAAGCTGCGCCAGTTGCGCAAAGAGATCGCGCAGCTCAAGACCGTGGCGCGGGAGCGCCAGTTGGGCATTCACGGCGAAAGCAAAGACGCCCGGCCGGCCGTCACGATCGAGGCTACAGCCGTGAAGGCCGAAGAGCCGGCGGCGAAGCCGAAGGCCACCAAGGCCAAGAAGGCCGCTTCTGACGGGATCGAGCCCAAGGCGCCGCGCGCCAAAAAGCCCGCTGCGGCCAAGACCAAGACAGAGAAAGCGAAGGGAGCCAGTAAATGACCTCGACTCAGGAACAGGCGCCCGCCTCGCGGCGCAACGAGAAGGTGGGCCAGGTGGTCTCGACCAAGATGCAGAAGACCATCGTGGTTGCCGTCGAGATGCGCAAGGCGCACCCCAAGTACAAGAGAATTGTGCGCTCGACCAAGAAGTTTTACGCCCACGACGAGCAGAGCTCGGCGCGCACGGGCGATATCGTCCGCATCCGCGAGACGCGTCCGACCAGCAAGCTGAAGCGCTGGTCGCTGGAAGAGATTGTGCGCCGTTCGGCGCTGGGACAGATTGAAGATGCCGTGCTTCCCGGCGAGAGTATCGCTGAGACGAAGTAGGCTAGCCGGAGAGGAGTAGATACCATGGCAGTACAAATGAGAACCATCCTCGCGGTGGCCGATAACTCTGGCGCTCGCAAGCTGCAACTGATTCTGCCTTTGGGCGGCGGCCTCGGCGCCAAGGCCGGGCTGGGCGATGTTGTGACGGCGGCGGTTAAAGAGGCTTCGCCCGACGGCACCGTGAAGAAGGGCAAAGTCGTTAAGGCGGTCATCGTGCGCACGCGCAAGGAGCATCGCCGCCGTGACGGAACCTATATTCGCTTTGACGAGAACGCGGCCGTGGTGATCGGCGACGATCACGAGCCGGTGGGTACGCGCGTCTTCGGACCGGTGGCCCGCGAGCTGCGCGAGAAGAAGTTTTTGAAGATTGTTTCGCTGGCGCCGGAAGTGGTGTAAGAACGGCGATCAGCCATCAGCTATCGGCTTTCAGCTTGTCTGTGCTGGGTTGATGGAATCGATAGGGCGAGATGAGCTGATGGCTGAAAGCTGACAGCTGGAGAATAAGATGCCGAGTTTGACGATTCATCGCAATGATACGGTCAAGGTGCTTACGGGCGCCGACCGGGGTAAGACGGGCCGCGTGCTGCGCGTCTTCCCGGACAAAGGAACGGTTCTGGTAGAGCACGTGCGCGTGGTCAAGAAGACGGTTTCGAGCAAGCGTGGCCAGCGCACCAAGGGCGGCATCGCCGAGCAGGAGTCGCCGATCAACGCCTCCAATGTGGTGCTGGTTTGCTCCAGCTGCGGCGTGGCCCGCGTTGGTTACAAGGTCGAGGGCGAATCGCGTCTGCGCATCTGTAAGAAGTGCGGCCAAGAACTGCCCACCAAGAAGTAGGAAAGCAGCTTTCAGCCATCAGTTCTCAGCTATGCATGCAGAGTCGAGAGTGTGGCGAAGCGAGACGAATTGATAGCTGACGGCTGAGAGCTGAAAGCTAAATTGAGCACCTTCCGAAACGGTACACGGCGCGCGGAAAGCGGGCTACTCCGAGAGCCGGAAGAAAGGAAGCAACACGATGGCAGCAAGGTTAAAAGAGAAGTACGACAAAGAGATCAAGCAGGCCCTCAAGAAAGAGTTGGGGATCGAAAACCCGATGGCCGTGCCCAAGCTCGATAAGATCGTGATCAACATGGGCCTGGGCGAGGCGACGCAGAACTCCAAGCTGCTCGATCCGCTGGTGGGCGATCTGGGCGCGATCACCGGACAGAAGCCGGTGGTGACGCGGGCCAAGAAGTCCATCGCATCGTTCAAGGTGCGCGAGGGCAACGCCATTGGCGCCATGGTGACGTTGCGCGCCGAAAAGGCTTACGAGTTTCTCGACCGCCTGATCTCGACCGCGCTGCCGCGCGTGCGCGACTTCCGCGGCGTTTCGACCAAGAGCTTTGATGGCCGCGGCAACTATACGCTGGGCCTGCGCGATCAGCTGATCTTCCCCGAGATCGATTACTCGAAGGTGGAGAAGCTGAAAGGCATGAACATCACCATCGTGACTACGGCCGCCGACGATAACGCTGCCCGGGCGCTGCTCAAGGCTTTTGGCATGCCCTTCCGCCAGGGTGCGTAAAAGCAGCTTTCAGCCGTCAGCCGTCAGCTTGTTCGCGATGAACTGGACGGTGGAGGTGGAAGCGAAGTTGGTAGAGTTTGGAAGCAGAAGCCGGTTGAGGCAAGTAGGAGCTGAAAGCCGATAGCTGAAGGCTGATAGCCCGGCGAAGAAGAGGATTTATGGCAACCACTGCAAAACGAGTGAAGGACGCGCGGAAGCCGAAGTTCAGCTGCCGCAAGCACAATCGCTGCAAGCTCTGCGGCCGTCCGCGGGGTTATCTGCGCAAGTTCGGCATCTGCCGTCTTTGTTTCCGGGCGCTGGCTCTGAAGGGCGAGATCCCCGGAGTGACCAAGTCGAGCTGGTAGTTAGCAGGCTTTCAGCCATCAGCTCTCAAGCTTTCAGCCGCGATACGAGCGCGAAAGATGAGGGCAAAACGAGATGAACTGAAAGCTGATGGCTGAGAGCTGATAGCTGTTTTAACCATTTCCGCTGGTTCCCGCATGCGGCGGGCGAACGGGGAATGAAGGAGAAGGAATGAGTCTGACCGATCCAGTAGCGGATTTTATAGCGCGTATTCGCAACGCAATCCGTGCACGCCATCAGAAGCTGGATGTACCGGCTTCGAAGCTGAAGACCGAGATTGCCCGTATTCTCAAGGAAGAGGGTTATATCTCGAACTACAAGCTCCAGGAAGAGGAAGGCAAGCCGGTGCTGCGCGTGTACTTGAAGTACGGCGGCAACGAGGCGGCCATCCGCGACCTGGCGCGCGTCTCCCGTCCCGGCTGCCGTGTTTACGTGGGCCACGACGAGATCAAGCGCGTGCAGGGCGGGTTGGGAATTTCGATTATGACCACGCCCAAGGGCGTGATGACCGGCCGTCAGGCGCGCCGCGAGGGCGTGGGCGGCGAAGTGCTGTGCGAAGTGTGGTAATGGCAGCTTTCAGCCATCAGCTTTCAGCTTCTAGCTTTTTCGTGCTGAGTTGATGGTTCTGGCTGTGGCAATACGAGCTGAAAGCTGACAGCTAAGAGCTGGCGGCTGCCGGGCTAGGCCCGGCACGGCTGCAGTGGAACGAAGGCGCGTTGCTGGCTGATCACGGATCACTGGCAACTGTTTCTTCGGGACTCGCAAGCCCAGAAGGATTTTGAAGATGTCGCGTATTGGAAAGAAGCCGATCCCGCTGCCGGCGGGCGTGAAGTACAAGGTAGATGGCAACACGGTTCTGGTCGAGGGGCCCAAGGGCAAGGTCACGGCGATGGTCGCCGAGGGCATTACCCTCAAGACCGAGGGCGCCAATCTGCTCATCGAGCGCTCGGGCGACGACAAGGCCGCAGTGCACGGGCTTACCCGCGCTTTGGTCAACAACGCTGTAGTTGGCGTGACCAAAGGCTGGACCAAAGAGCTGGATGTCGTGGGTATCGGCTATCGCGCCGAACTGAAGGGCAAGTCCACGGTGGTCTTCACGCTGGGCTACTCCCACCCCATCGAGCTCCCGTTGCCGACCGGCATAACGGTCGCCATCGATCCCAAGCAGACCCACTTGAGTGTGAGCGGAGTCGACCGCCAGCAAGTGGGCCAAGTGGCTGCCGATATGCGTTCGCTGCGCAAGCCCGATCCGTACAAGAACAAGGGTGTGCGCTACTCCAACGAGCGGCTGAAGAAGAAGGCCGGCAAGACCGGAGCGAAGTAAAGGCAGCTAACAGCTTTCAGCCGTCAGCTATCAGCTCGATGAGATGGTGAGCGGGCTTGGCTGAAGCAGAACAAGCTGAAGGCTGATGGCTGACAGCTCGAAAATCCGAACGGAGCCGCCGGGCGGCTCCGCCGATAGGTGAGAGACAAAATGATTGCACTGATCAAGAGAAACGAAATCCGCCAGCGTATTCACACGCGCATCCGCGAGAAGCTGGCCGGCACGGCAGAACGGCCGCGGCTGAACATCTACCGTTCGCTGAATCATATCTATGCCCAACTGATCGACGATCAGAAGGGTGTGACATTGGCCTCGGCCTCTTCGCTCGAACTGAAGCTGAAGACCGGCGGCAATGTGGCGGCGGCCAAGGAAATCGGCAAGTCGGTGGCCGAGCGCGCCGTGGCCAAGGGAATCAAGAAGGTGGTCTTCGATCGCGGCGGTTATCTGTATCACGGCCGCGTAAAGGCTCTGGCGGACGCAGCCCGCGAGGCAGGGCTGGAATTCTAGCTATCAGCTTTTAGCCGTTAGCTACGAGCTCCATGGTGCGGAGCTGAGGGTTGCGGCCGAAGCAAGGAACAGCTAAGAGCTAATGGCTAAAAGCTAACAGCTCAGAGAAGAGACAAAGGCAATGACGACTTTGACGAAGAAAATCGATGCCAACCAGTTCAACCTGAAGGATCAGGTGGTGGCGATCAACCGTGTCACCAAGGTGGTCAAGGGCGGCAAGAACATGTCGTTCGCCGCGCTGGTCGTGGTCGGTGATCCGGCTTCCGGAGTGGTGGGCTACGGTTCGGGCAAGGCCAAAGAGGTTCCCCAGGCGATTCGCAAGGGAATCGAGTCGGCCAAGAAGAACCTGGTGAGGGTGAACCTGACCGAGACCACGATTCCGCATCAGGTGTTGGGCCGGTTTGGCTCGGGCCAAGTGCTGCTCAAGCCCGCTCCCGAAGGTACGGGCGTGATCGCCGGCGGCGCGGTGCGCGCGGTGATGACCTCGGCCGGAGTGCAGAATGTTCTGACCAAGAGCCTTGGCTCGGCCAACCCGCATAACGTCATCAAGGCGACCTTTGCGGCGCTGACGCAGCTGCGCGACCGGGCCGAAGTGGCCTCGATCCGCGGCAAGCAGGTGGAGGAACTTTAATGTCTGCCCCCAAGAAAATTCGCATTCAATACTACCGTTCAACCATCGCCACGCCCACCAAGCACAAGCTGGTGGTTAAAGGCCTTGGCTTTACCCACCTGAACCAGATCGTCGAGCGCGAAGATACGCCGTCGATCCGCGGCCAGGTCAAGGCGGTACCGCATCTGGTCCGCATTTTGGAAAACTAGTGAATGAGTGAAAAAGTGAGTGAGTGAAGGTAGCGTGACTCTTTCACTTCTTCACTTTTTCACAGCTACAACGCGAGTCGAAGCCGCAACTTGAATCCGCTTCGGCGCTACAGCGAGGACAAACATGGCGAAGAATCTATCGAATTTGCGCGCGCCCAAGAAGGCTAACACCGGGCGCAAGCGCGTGGGCCGGGGCATGGGATCCGGCATGGGCAAGACCTCGACCCGCGGCCACAAGGGCCAGGGCTCGCGTTCCGGCTTCAGCCTGATGCGCGGTTTTGAAGGCGGCCAGATGCCGCTGCACCGCCGGCTGCCCAAGCGCGGCTTCACCAACATCTTCCGCACCGAATACGCTGTGGTGAATCTGGAGCGGATCGCCGGTCTGGGCGTGGCCGAGATCGCGATCGACGATTACATCAAGCTGGGTCTGGTTTCCACCCGCTCGGCGCTGATCAAGGTGCTTGGTTCGGGCGAGCTGACCAAAGCCATCACCGTGCACGCGCACAAGTTTTCCAAGTCCGCGGCCGAAAAGATCTCTCAGGCGGGCGGCAAGGCCATCACGGTCGGCGGCGAAGCGGCTCCGGCAGCGGCCAAGTAATCAGCCATCGGCTTTCAGCTCGTTTCTCCCGGTGCGCCGGGGCCGTATACTTCGCAGGATGGGCTGAAAGCTGACAGCGAAAAGCTGAAGGCTGTATCTTCAGATGTGACGGCACGCATAGTCCGGGCCTGCTGTCAGTGCATAGGCTGAGTGAGCCCGGCATTCGGGCACAATACTAGATGGACTGGCGCCGCCGGCGCCGGAAACAGAGAAAGCCATGTTGGAGAAGTTTCTCAATATCTTTCGGGTTCCCGACCTGCGCAAACGGGTTCTGTTCACGCTGGGCATACTGGCCGTCTACCGGCTGGGCGCCTGGATTCCGACCCCGGGCGTGAACTCCCGCCAGTTGGAGTTGATGCTCAGCCAGATGAGCGGTTCGGCGCTGGGACTGATGGATCTGTTCAGCGGTGGCACGCTGCGCCGCATGACGATCTTTGCCTTGGGCATCATGCCCTACATCACCGCCTCGATCATCTTCCAGTTGCTCACCGTGGTCTACGAACCGCTGGCGCGCATTCAAAAGGAAGGCGAACTGGGCCGGCGCAAGATCACGCAGTGGACCCGCTATCTGACCGTGATTCTGGGCGCGCTGCAATCGATCGGCATCGCCGCTATTCTTACCAAGCAGGGCGTGGTCCTGAATCCAGGACCGAGCTTTATTTTGCTCACCGTGCTGACGCTGACCACCGGTACCGCCTTCATCATGTGGCTGGGCGAGCAGATCACCGACCGCGGCATCGGCAACGGCATGAGCTTGCTGATCTTCTCCGGCATCGTCGCCGGACTGCCACGCGGCATCGGCGACCTGGTGCAGAAGGTCCAGACCGACGCCTGGGGGCCGATGACCTTCATCATCGTGCTGGCACTGGTTGCCGGCATGGCCGCCGTGGTGGGATTTATCGTTTTTGTCGAGCGCAGCGAGCGGCGCATTCCCATCCAGAGTGCACGGCGCATCGTAGGCCGGCGCATGATGGGCGGCGCATCGAGCCACCTACCCCTGAAGGTCAACTCAGGCGGCGTGATGCCGATCATCTTCGCCAGTTCGATCCTCTCGGCGCCGTTGCTCTTCGGCCAGGTAGAGTGGGTGCAGAACAACCGCTTCTTGCAGCCCATCATTCAGGCGCTGGCGCCGGGCTATCCCTGGTATGAAGTGCTGAACATCCTGGGCATCATCTTCTTTGCCTACTTCTACGTTTCGATCGTGATGCGGCCCGACGATATTGCCGACAACTTCCGTAAATCCGGGACCTTCATTCCCGGCATCCGGCCCGGCAAGCGCACCTCGGACTTCATCAACGACATTCTTACGCGCATGACTCTGGTGGGCGCGCTTTACCTGATCGTGGTGCAACTGGTGCCCACCTTCCTGATCTCCGGCATCCGCTTTGACAAGATCTTTTTGATCGGCCATGCTCTGGAGAACCTGCCCAACTGGATGATTTACGGTATGCACGTGAACTTCTACTTTGGCGGAACCTCGCTGCTGATTGTGGTGGGCGTCGCCATGGATACGGTCAATCAGATCGAGTCGCAGCTGATTATGCGCCACTACGATGGCTTTTCTCCGCGATCCGGTCGTGTCCGCGGAAGGAAAACTTGGTAATGACGGTGGGTTCGGATACAGTGCAAAATGGCCGGGCAGCGGAAGCAAAATCCGCTCCCGGCCCGATTCTTTTGTTAGGCGCCCCGGGTGTGGGCAAAGGCACGCAGGCCAAGGAACTGGTCAAGCTGTGGGGGATTCCGCAGATCTCGACCGGCGACCTGCTGCGCGGCAATGTGGCCAAGGGCACCAAGCTCGGCCAGATCGCCAAAGAGATTATGGGCCGCGGCGAACTGGTTCCCGATTCGTTGGTCAACGAGATGGTGGCCGTGCGGCTGGAAGAGCCCGATACAGTGCAAGGCTATATTCTGGATGGGTTTCCGCGCACCCTCGGCCAGGCCAAGTGGCTCGATGGCCGGCTGGCTGCGCAAGTCGCGTCTTTGCCTGTAGTTGCGGTCAGCATTCAGGTGAACTATAATCAATTATTGCGCCGCATTACCGGGCGCAGGAACTGCCCTGCCTGCCAGGCGATCTATAACGTCTACCTGAATCCGTCGAAAAAGGACGGAGTCTGTGACGTGGATGGCGTGGCGTTGGCGCAGCGGGCCGACGATACGGAGAAGGTCTTCGAGGGGCGCATGCGCGCCTACGAGACTCTAACGGCGCCGGTGATCGAGCACTACCGGGCCCAGGGGCGTTTCGCGGAAGTGGATGGAGAGGGCGCGATCGCTGCGATCGCGGCCGGAATTGTCGACGCTGTGGATCGGCTGCGCAAGCAAGCGTAACCGGCGCAGCGGTTTTGTGCGTTTGTGAAAGTGGGTTTTCTTGGCCGTCGTTTTGAAGTCGCAGCAGGAGATCGAGAAGATGCGCCACGCGGGCCGAATCACCCGCGAGGTGCTGGAGTTGGTGCGCGACGCGGTGAAGCCCGGCGTGACCACCCTCGATCTGGAGCGCGTAGCTACTGACCGGCTCAAAGAGTTGGGCGTCAAAGCGGCCTTCAAGGGCTATCATGGCTACCCTTGCGCGCTGTGCACCTCGGTCAATAGCGAGGTCGTTCACGGGATTCCCTCGGCCAAGCGCGTGCTGAAGGAAGGCGACATTGTTTCGGTCGATTTCGGCGTGGTAGTCGATGGCTACTATGGCGATTCGGCGATTACCGTGCCGGTGGGCAAGATCGACGCCGGAGTCGCCAAACTGCTGAGCGCGACCGAGCGCTCGCTGAAGGCGGCCATTGCCATTGTCCAGCCCGGCGCCACCTTGGGCGATATCGGCGCTGCGGTGCAGGGCGTGGTCGAAAAAGAAGGTTTTTCCGTGGTGCGCGATTTTGTAGGCCACGGAATTGGCGTGAGGATGCACGAAGACCCGCAGGTGCCGAACTTTGGCGAGACGGGCAAGGGAATGAAGTTGAAAGCGGGCATGGTGATCGCCATCGAACCGATGGTCAATGCCGGCGGGCCCGAGGTCACTGTGTTGGAAGACGGCTGGACGGCCGTGGCCAGCGACGGTAGCATGAGCGCTCACTTCGAGCACACTGTCGCTGTGACCGAGAACGGGGCCAGGATTCTGACCGAGTAAGAACAGCTGTTAGCCGCAGCTGGAACGAAACAGGTTTTCCGGGCGAGAGCCCGGTCGAACAGCCGGAAAGCAAGAGCCCGGCAGAAGTGGACACCGCTTGTCGAAGGAAGATGCGATTGAGGTCATGGCAACCGTCCAGGAGACGTTGCCCAATGCCATGTTCAAGGTCAAGCTCGAAAACAACCACGAGGTCTTGGCCCATGTCTCGGGAAGAATGCGCAAGAACTTCATCCGCATTTTGCCCGGCGACCGCGTGGCCGTCGAGCTGAGCCCGTACGACCTGAATCGCGGCAGGATTGTGTACCGGTACAAATAAGCTTTTAGCCCTTAGCTTTCAGCTATCAGCTTTTTCGTGCCAACGATGAGACTTCGAGCGGCACGGCGGAGCTGAAAGCTGAAAGCTCGAACAAGCTTTCGCGCCGCGTTTTTAGGGCGCGAGGAAGGTAGTAACCACCATGAAGGTACGTGCATCGGTCAAGAAGATTTGCACCAAGTGCAAGGTCATTACGCGCCGCGGAGTGGTGCGTGTGATTTGCGAAAATGCAAAGCACAAGCAGCGTCAGGGATAGCTCGATCCTGGCAGGATGCGGAGAATTCCGAAGGCAGGGCGCAGAGACCAGGGATCGGAAGATTGCGCAAATTGCGTAAAACTGGCCCCTGGCCTCTGAGTTCTGACTCCTGGCACGAGGCGAGTTAGCTTGAAGCAAGGCTTGCGATGAACCTCGGGAACGTTTCCGCTACAACCCGTGCGAGCCGGCGCTAGGCCGGAGGCACAAGAACCGTAAGCAGCAAAGGAAATCACATGGCACGTATTGCTGGCGTCGATCTGCCGCGCAACAAGCAGGCACGGATCGCGCTCACATACATCTTCGGGATCGGCGATCCTCGCTCCCAGAGGATTCTGGAAAAAGCCAATGTCGACGGCTTTAAGAAGATCCAGGATCTGTCGGAGGAAGAGGTCAACCGCATCCGTCAGGTGATCGAAGACGAGGGAGACGTGGAAGGTGATCTGCGCAAAGACATCTCCATGCACATCAAGCGTCTGATCGACATCCAGAGCTATCGCGGCACGCGTCACCGGCGTTCCTTGCCGGTGCACGGCCAGCGCACCCACACCAACGCCCGCACTCGCAAGGGCCCGCGTAAGGGCACGGTTGCAGGCAAGAAGAAAGCGACGGCGAAGACCTAATGGCGAAACCAGAGCAGAAGGCCGCTGCCGGCAAGTCCGGCAAGACCAAAAAGTTCAAAAAGCGCGAGCGCAAAAATGTGCCGTTTGGCATTGCGCACATTCAGGCCTCGTTCAACAACACCATTGTGACCATCACCGATCCGGTGGGCAACACCTTGAGCTGGAAGAGCGCTGGCTCGTTGGGCTTCCGCGGCTCGCGCAAGGGCACGCCCTTCGCGGCGCAGCAGGCGGCCTCCAACGCGGCCAGCATGGCGCGCGATCACGGTCTTCGCGCCGTCGATGTCCGCGTCGCCGGTCCGGGTTCGGGCCGCGAGTCGGCCATCCGCGCCCTGGCTGCCGCCGGTATCGATGTCAAGTCCATCCGCGACGTGACGCCGGTGCCGCACAACGGCTGCCGTCCGCCCAAACGCCGCAGAGTGTAAGAACAGCGATCGGCTGTCAGCTTTCAGCCTTCCGCTTGTTTCAATCGTTCGCTACGGCGAGCGTAGAACAAGAAAAGAGCTGAAAGCTGATAGCTAAGAGCTGAAAGCTAAACCCGGGCCGGGATGAAACGTCCTATTGCAGCGCGTCAGCCGCACGCTCAAGCCAATACCGATCGCAGTTGTGCATTGGGCTGAGAGCTAAAAGCTGAAAGCTGCTTTTCGCGTAAACCGGCCGTCATCCGAAGTTAGGAGAAGAAATGGCACGTTATACCGGAGCCGTATGCCGCCTTTGCCGCCGCGAGGGCACTAAATTGTTCCTGAAGGGCAACAAGTGCACTTCCGATCGCTGCCCGCTGGAGAAGCGCAACTTTCCTCCCGGACAGCATGGCAAGGACCGCAAGGCCAAGATCGTAGGCTACGGCCTGCAACTGCACGAGAAGCAGAAGGCCAAGCGTATGTACTTCACCCTCGAGGGCCAGTTCCGCGAGTACTACGAAAAGGCCAACCGCGCGCAAGGCGTCACCGGCGAAATCCTGATCCAGCAACTGGAACGCCGCCTGGACAACGTGGCTTTCCGTCTGGGCTTTGCCATCAGCCGCCGTCAGGCGCGCCAGGTGGTTCGCCACGGTCACGTCACCGTCAACGGCAAGAAGGTGAACATCCCCTCTTACCAGGTCAATGTGGGCGACGAGATCGCCATCCGCGACTACGCCAAGAAGCATGTGATCATCGAGCAGGCGACGCAGCAGGCCGCGCAGAACCCGGTTCCCGCCTGGCTGGAAGCGAACTTTGAGAACATGTCGGGGCGCGTGCTGCATCTGCCCAAGCGCGCCGATGTCAACCTGCCGGTCAACGAGCAGTTGATCGTCGAATTGTACAGCAAGTAACAGCGATTAGCTCTTAGCCGTTAGCTTTTAGCTGATCCGTGCATCGCCGATTGAATTCGGTTACGGCGCGATCAAGCTAAAAGCTAATAGCTAAAGGCTGTAAGCTGCATTTCAACCAGAGGAGCCCATTGCGCGGCCGAAGCAGAATGCATCGCGACGTACATGCCGTGCGGGAGACGAGATAAGTATGTTGTGGAGAGGATTTCAAAAACCGAAGCGGTTGGCCGTCGATACCGAGACGCTGACCGAAACCTACGGAAAGTTCAGCGCCCAGCCCTTTGAGCGCGGCTTTGGCACCACCATCGGCAACGCCCTGCGGCGTACGCTGCTCAGCTCCATCGAGGGCGCGGCCGTGACCGCAGTTCGCATCGAGGGTGTGCTGCACGAGTTCCAGTCCATCACCGGCGTGGTCGAGGACGCCACCGACATCATCCTCAACCTCAAGCAGATTCCCTTCAAGCTGCAGGGCGATGGCCCCAAAGCTCTGTATCTGCATGCCGACCAGCCCGGCGTTGTGACCAGCGGCATGATCGAGGCCGACAGTGACGTCGAGATTCTGGACAAGAACGTGTACATCGCGACGGTCTCCGAGGGCGGCAAGCTCGACATGGAGATGCGCCTCAAGCGCGGCCGCGGATACGTCTCGGCCGATAAGAACTTCGATGCCGACCTGGGACTCGGGTTTATCCCCGTCGATTCGGTGCACTCGCCGGTGCGCCGCGTGAACTATACCGTAGATGCCGCCCGCCTGGGCCAGATCACGGACTTCGATAAGCTCACCCTCGAAGTATGGACCAATGGAGCAGTGCTGCCCGCCGACGCCGTCGGCCTGGCCGCCAAGCTGCTCAAGGACCACATGAACATCTTCATCAACTTCGAGGAAGAGATTGAAGCCGAAGCCCGTGGCGAAGAAGGCCGCGTGTTGCTCCGCAACGACAATCTCAACCGCTCGGTCGAAGAGCTCGAGCTTTCTGTGCGCAGCTACAATTGTCTGAAGAATGCCAATATTCAGACCATCGGCGAGCTGGTGCAGAAGACCGAAGCCGAGATGCTCAAGACCAAGAACTTTGGCCGCAAGAGCCTGAACGAGATCAAGGAAATCCTGGCGCAGATGGGTCTGTCGCTGGGCATGAAGATCGACGAGCAGGGCAACGCGGTTCCCGGTCCCACCAGCGTGCCGCCGCAAACGGCGCTGGCCGCGGGTTTTGGCCGGTACGACGAGGAAGAGGAACCGCTGGATTCGGTGGACTTGCAACTGCCTACCGAAACAGAGAACTTTTAACAGCGGGCGAAGTTCGTCCGCGCGACGATGGGGCCATTTGAAAGACTCGCAATCCGGGTTGATTGCGCAAATTCATTCGGAGACGATGAGATGCCGCAAGTGGTCAAGTACAAGATCGTTTTGGGCGGAAGCCTCGCCGAGTTGGAAAAGAAGATTAACGAAGATATCGCCAAGGGCTGGCAGCCGTTTGGTGGGCTCACCGCGGGGAGCGAAGGCTGGCTGTACCAGGCCATGGTGATGAGCAAGTAGCATCGCCGGGCTTCCGCGGAGAGATTGATTTCCAACGGTGTCTTCCGGGCGGGATCGTGGCCCGGAAGCCGCCGTGAAACCGGCTCGAAGTCGGAGCCTGAAAAGAATTCGCGAAAGAGAGTTTTTGTCATGCGCCATCGCAATGCAGGGTTCAAACTCGGACGTAACACCAGTCATCGCCGCGCGCTGCTGCGTAACCTGACTACGTCTGTCATTCAGGAAGACCGCGTGGAGACGACCATCGCCAAGGCCAAGGCCGTCCGTCCGCAGGTCGAAAAACTGATCACGCTGGGCAAGAAGGGCGATTTGCACTCGCGCCGCCAGGCTCTGGCCTACTTGACCACCGACACCGCCGTCAAGCGGCTCTTCGACGTTGTCGCTCCGCGCTACGGCGACCGCCAGGGCGGCTATCTGCGCATCGTGCAGACCGGCTTCCAGAAGGGCGATGGCGCCAGCAAGGCGTTCATCGAACTGCTGGGCGCCGAGAAGCATCTGGAACTCAAGCGGCAGAAGAGCGCCGACCTGAAGGCCAAGAAGCGCGCCGAGCTGGAAAAGCAGCTCGAAGAGCAGAAGAAAGAAGCCGGAGCTGCCGAGGGCGGCGAAGAGGCTGCATAGATTCACTGAAAATTGGCGAAGTTCAAACGGGCGTTCGCTGCGGCGGACGCCTGTTTTTATAGGCCGGCTGTTGGCTGTCCAACTTCGCTGGCCGGTTACTGCATCGATGTGCACATCGTGCTGAGCTGGGGTGCCCTGATTGCGGTGCAGCGCCCGCTGAAAGTCGAAAAGCCTGAAATAAGCGAAGATGCTGGGGCGTTTCCCGGCCATAGCTTTTAGCGTCTGTCTGTTGATCGGAGAGAAAAGGAACATCCTTAGTAGACAGATAATTTCCACACCCCTGTGGACGGTTGTGTAAAAGGGTCGGTTGATTCGCCGCGTATTCCCCCCTTGGACTGACAAGCAATATCTGGGTCTACAAAATTGCACTAAGGCCAGTGCGTAAAATTTCTATCAAAAATGAATATAGTACCGTATTACGGAATTACGGGAGGATTGAACTCTACCTGAAAAAGATAAATTTAAGATTTATAAGTACATAATAATCGATTGCTTGCATGCCAAAAAAATAGGTACGCTTTTTCCACTGAAGACTTGACTAATGATTTGATATTGCCGCATTCTACCCGAGCATTGATCAACCGTTGACACGTTTTGACGAGCATTTTGGATTCACTGCTTGCTTGACCTCGCAGAATCGCAGCCTGCCCGACTTGATTCGCTGCGACACTGCCGTAAGATCGATCTGATTTTTTCCCACTCTGCCCAACGTATTTCTTTACCAGGGAGGGGCATCGTGAACTCCACGAGGCGGGAAAAAAATCATACCTCTTCGGTTGAGACAGTACTTTGGGGATCGAGAAGGCTTCGGATTCCTGCTGGTCTCAACTTTCATCCTGACTGGAACGATCTCAGTCCTTGGTCGTCTTCCACGGCCAAACGTGTATTTGACTGTGTCTGTGTACTGCTGGCGCTGCCGATTTTTGCGCCTCTGATGCTGGCGTTAGCAACTGCGGTGCGCTTGACGTCGCCGGGCCCGGCCCTGTTCCGGCAGCAGCGCGTGGGGCAATTGGGCAGCGTCTTCACCATCTACAAATTTCGTACCCTCGAAGAAGTACCCGGCGGAGCCGAGGACACGCGCGCGGCGGTCGTGCAGCAGCGCTTTACGCCCATCGGGCACTTCTTGCGCCGCTGGAAGCTGGATGAATTGCCGCAACTGATCAATGTGCTGCGCGGCGAAATGAGCCTGGTGGGCCCGCGGCCGAAGATGCCGGAATTCGTACTGCACGATCAGCCCTGCCGCCCGGGGCTTACCGGCAAGGCAACGACGGTCTTCGCCCGCGAGGATTGGTTCCTGGCCCGCATTCCCCGCGACTACGTCGATACCTTCGTCTATTCTGTTGCCCTGCCAGCAAAGAGAAAGCTGGACGCCGAATACATGGCCCGCGCGACATTTTTCTCGGACCTGGCTTTGCTGGTCAGGAGCGTCTTCCGCTGTTGGGAGACGGAGCTGTTGAAGCATTTGCCCGGTGCGGCAGAGTTTGAAGAAAAATACGGTGTGCGATTGACCGAAGAGGGCAAAAAGCCGCAGCCCCGCAGACGCGTTCCGGTACAAGTGTCGCAAAGCCTTAAAAAGCCGCCGCAAAGGGTGCAGGTGTTCGAGTACACAAATGTGAAGCAGTGCGTTCTATGGAGCACTGATTGCAGTGGAATCCCGCCGACGGCAGCCGTACGCAATCATGCTGGTGATGGCAATCAACACGAATGCGCCGCAGCAATCCAGCAGTACATCCCGCGGCGAGCCTGAGCGGTTGGGCAAAAACGTCTGGTGCCACTCATCGCAACTGGCCACAGCTGCCGTGCTGAGTAGCGCCATGGCCGCAGCGGAAAGCAGGCGTGTTTGGGGCAGCGTTAACCACCAGCCGCGCAGCCAAGTGAGTCCCAGTCCGCCATAGCCGAGGAAATGGCCGATCTTGCGGATGACCATATGAAGTTGCTCCCAGCGGCCGTTGGCGATTGGGCCGAAGAGGTGCTCGAAGAGCCAGCGCAGTGGCGGCGATGTGTGATTGCTGCCGAATCGTTCGGTCGATTCCATGGCAATCAATACAACGCCCACCGCGACTGGCCACCAGGCGCGAATCCAAAAGCCCCATCCGCCGCGGCTATTCGACATGGTAGTTCGGCGCCTCGCGCGTAATGATCACATCGTGCACATGACTTTCGCGCAAACCGGCGCCAGAGATGCGAGTAAACCGCGCATTCTCTATGAGCTCTGCAATGGTGCCGCAACCCAGGTACCCCATGCCGGAGCGCAGCCCGCCGACGAGTTGATACACCATGGCCTCAAGCGGCCCGCGGTAGGGCACGCGACCCTCGATCCCCTCGGGAACAAACTTGGCCAGCCGGTTTTCGTTGGAGCGCTCGCGCTGCACCACGTTCTCGATGCCATTGGCGGCACAGGCCAGGTCCGTCGCACCCTGGAAGTAGCGTTCGCCCGAGCCCAGGCTCATGGCGGTGAGCGAGCCCATGCCGCGATAGGTCTTGAAGCTGCGTCCCTGGTAAAGCACGATCTCGCCCGGGCTCTCATCGACGCCGGCAAACAGCGAGCCGATCATCACAGAACTGGCGCCGGCCGCGATGGCCTTGGTGATTTCGCCGGAATACTTGATGCCGCCGTCGGCGATCACGGGAATACCAGACTTACTGGCCGCGCGGTAAGCCTCGGCAATGGCCGTGATCTGCGGCATGCCCGCGCCGGTGACCATGCGCGTGGTGCAGATGGAGCCCGGTCCAAAGCCGACCTTCACCGCGTCGGCGCCGGCATCGATCAGCGCCATGGCGCCATCGTAGGTGGCTACATTGCCGGCCAAAAGCCCGACGTTGGGGAAGCGCTTCTTGACTTCGCGAACGGCCTCGAGTACGCGCGAGGAGTGCCCGTGCGCCGAATCGATGGCCAGCACGTCGGCGCGCGCCTTGACCAGCTCGGCGGCCCGCTCCAGAAAGTCGCCCGTGGCGCCGATCGCGCCGCCTACGCGCAGACGGCCCTGATCGTCCTTGCAGGCGTTGGGATACTTCAACTTTTTCTGGATGTCCTTGACCGTGATCAAACCCTTCAGCTCATATTGGTCGTTGACCACCAGCAGCTTTTCCACGCGGTGCTTGTGCAGAATCAGTTCGGCCTCTTCGAGCGTGGTGCCCACCGGAACCGTGATCAGGTCGTCTTTGGTCATCACATCGCCGACGGGAATATCGGTGCGGGTTTCAAAGCGCAGATCGCGGTTGGTGAGGATGCCGACCAGCCGCTTGCCCCGCGTGACCGGCACGCCTGAAATCTTGTAGCGGCGCATCACTTCCAGCGCGTCGGCGATCAACTGGTCGGGGTTGACGGTGACCGGATCGACAATCATGCCACTCTCAGAGCGCTTGACCTTGTCGATCTCGCCGGCCTGGTCGGCGATGGAGAGATTACGGTGCACAATACCGATGCCGCCCTGCTGCGCCATGGCGATGGCCATGCGCGCTTCGGTCACCGTATCCATGGCCGAGGAGATGAGCGGGGTATTGAGCGTGATGTTTTTGGTGAGCTGCGTCTGCGTGCTCACCTGCGCGGGCACTACCTCGCTGTAGGCGGGCACCAGCAGGACATCGTCGAAGGTCAAAGCTTCTGGAAGAGGTGAAGTGAGCATATGTGTGAATGCGCCTGCGGTTCGGGGACTTGGGTTCCCGGCTGCCAGGCGCTTCTTTCTATTGTAACGGAGCGGGTTGAGGGGCCGGATTTTGTGCAGCCGGTCAGGCAATCAAATGGAGTGCGCGGCTACCGCCGGTCACCGCGCTGGAGACGATGCGGCGGTCGAAGGTGGCCAGCTTTCCGCCGCGCGCACAGGCCAGAGCCAACAGATAGCTGTCGGTGATTTGCGCCGAGTCCAGCAAGCGGGATGTATCGACGCGCTCGGGATCGAGGAGGGTCGTGTTGTCGGGCCAAAACTCGTGGCCGCCAGAGGCGAGCAAAACCGTAAGCAAATCGGCTACCGCGGCCGGCGTGCCCGGCGAACTTGGGTAACGGGGATGTCCGACGATACGGAGAACGCCGTTTTGCGTCAACGGACAGGTTGCCCAACCGCTGCGGCCTTTGGCGGCAAACCATTCGTGGGCGCGATCGTGCTGCACGTGCGCTGGGTCAATCAGGGCAATCAAAACATTGACGTCGAGCAGGTAACAGGTCACTGCAGCTCTTCCTGTAGCTGGCGGACCAGCTCCGAGGTGACGCGCGGCGCGCCGGGCTTGAGCGCGAGCAGCGGGACGCCGTTGCGCGTCTGCCGGCGCGGTGCCGTGGGGCGCAAGGCATCGCGGGCCAGTGCGCTGATCACCTCGCCGACGCTTTTATGCCCGCTGGCGGCCAGTTCCTTGGCCGCGGCCAGAACGTCGTCGTCGATGGCGAGGGTGGTGCGCATGGCGGCTCCAGAAAAGCATCAAACATCATTCATCATACATCAAGTAGGATCATCCATGCAGGGGCAGGAAGGCGTGCGGCTGCTGGTGCGCAATGGATTGTTTCTTCTCATCGTTTGTAGAGAACGAGAAGGAGGGCACACGTTCAATTGATCAAGCGCCAACCTGTTTGCTCTACGGTTTTTTCTCTTGTGTCAGTAGCTCGCGTTCTCGGAAGCGTTTGATCTTCGGAATAAACCTATCTATTTCGCGGACGAAATGGTGCAAAAACATGACCGTTTCTTCGTCTTCCAGGCCGCCCATCATCTCGAATTTGAATGGTCCATGCGTCGTCATCTCAAGCATGTTGAGTAGCGTTTTTCGAGCACGGTCGATAGCATGAGGATCGCCGCTCTCGATTGTCCTGTATAGGTGGGCGGCAAGCTCATATAGCCACGGAAAATCATCACGTAACATGCTAAATGCAATAAGGATGGGAACGCCTACCGCATCGGGTGTCTCCTTCCACATGGGATGATGCAGAATATCCTCCAACATCATTGGGTGGAACCGCCTACGACGCCTCATACGACGAGCCTGTGGATCGGCTCCAAGCTGGCCTATAATGCGTTCCGGGACACTCCCTACCATTACCTTGATTTCTTCAAAGAATTTTGCAACGGAGGTTTCGTCCGCTCGAGCGGGTGTCTGCGCTGCTTCTTTCTTTCGGTCCTTTAGCAGGGATGCGACAGACTCACGAAATGCTTTGACTTGGCGACGGACAGCTTCTTCTCTTGGGGCCGCTTGAGGATGACGGCGGATTAGTTGTAGAACGAGCGAAGTAATTGCATCTTCCTCGTCTGGAGAGTTTTGAAATTGTGCGAACGGCCCTGTAGCAGCCTCATCCAATGTCACGCCAAGTGCGATGCCAAATACACGATCATTGGCGCTGAGTTTTCCTTTTGCAACCCCAGCTTCGTAGAGAATCCATGGGCGGTTGACGCTCCTGGAAGTTAAGAGAGCAACAACATCCGTTGCATCGTCAAGCTTTTGCATGATGGCACGATACCATTCCTGTCCGTATTCGATGCCAGCGGTGCCTTTGCGGTCTGACGAACGAAATGACTTAAGAATGCCACCACTTGCATCGGTAAGCAGGTTGCCAAAAGCCTCAGCAAGATCCGCGTCCCGGCTATCATGACTAATGAAAACAAGTGGATTATCCGTTGTTGAACGCTTCTGCGCAGGATCGGCCTGATGAGTAGGTGTCGAAGGTGGTTTCTTGCGTGTTGTCATAAGCCTCTCTTAAGGGCCTAATCAATGTCGCGCAAATCATACCATAATGTACCAATTGTCAATTTATGATTACTCTTTTAAACGCACAGATACTAGGTAGTGTCGTCACGAGATGGCGCGGTATGCGAAAATGGTTGCATAAGAATGCGACCAGCAGCGTATCACCGTCACGACTTGAGCGATCATGCATGGGAATTGCTCTCCCCTTATCTTCCTGG
>Ga0326727_10008745_pt1 | contig 25449 bp, 20 predicted proteins | sample MB2enrmetagenome_FD_207643 | JGI IMG/M metagenome (GOLD analysis project Ga0326727, IMG submission 207643) | Lab enriched peat soil microbial communities from McLean, Ithaca, NY, United States - MB29MY | ecosystem: Environmental > Terrestrial > Soil > Wetlands > Peat | place: USA: New York... | reverse complement strand
TCAGCTGGGCCCTGGTTGACGGACCTGGCGCGCACCGTAACAGTGGAAACGTGGCCACCTTCGCATTGATCTCCGACCCCCACGTCACCGTGCCCAATCCAGACACAGGATGGGCGCGGTTTTCGATTCCGAACGAGCCCACGTTGTACGCCCACAGCGTCGAGTTGCTCGAAGCCGCCATCGCCGAGATCAACGCCCTGCCCGAGCTGGACTTCGTCCTCGTCGCCGGCGACCTCACGAAAGACTCTGAGCCGTACAACCACGACCGTGCTCGCGAGCTGTTGACGCGCTTTCGCAAGCCGGTATTTTGCGTCTCCGGCAACCACGACCAACCCCGTCCCCAGCGTTTGCGTCCGGCGGACCTTCTGGATCCGGACGTCACACCGGTGCCCACCGCGGAGATTCCACGTCTGTATGGCGACTTCGGGTTCGAGGACAGCGGGCGGACCGCGTTTAGCTGTGACCCGACCCCCGATCTCCATCTCGTTGGCCTCTGTTCGCCGAAACCGGATGACGATAGCGGCTGGATTGCGCCGGAAGTGTTGGGTTGGCTGGATGACGATCTGGACCAGCAACGCGACCGCGAGCGGGAAACGATCGTCCTGCTCCACCACAGCATCATCGATCACGTTCCCAACGAATCCGTCGACCCAACCTTCTCCTGGTTTCACGTCGAGAACGCCACCGAACTCAAAGCTATCTTGCGCAAGCACGGCGTCCGTCTGACGTTCACCGGACACCTGCACATCCAGGACGTGAAACGCGAGGCGGATCTCTACAACATCGTCACCGCTTCGCTCGCTGGCTTTCCGCACGCCTACCGGCTCATGCGCTTGCATGATGGCATGCTGGATATCCGCAGCCGCCGCCTGCAATCGATTCCATCGTGTCCCGATCTGCAGCGGTTCTCGCGTGAGTTTACCGCCGACGTGTTCCTCGGCGTCCTAGCCGATGGGATGACCCGCCCGCCATTTCAGTATCCGCGGGACCGGGCCGAGAGCGTGGCCCACAAGCTGCGCGACTGGTGGCCTGCTATCGCTGAGGGCGAAGAGCAGTTTGCATACAGCGCCGACGAATTGGGCGACGTCGCGCTCGCCGCCTACGTCAACAGCTTCAGCGACCGCCCACCAGCCGACAACGATCTGGTCATCGAACTCCCGCGCCGCCGCACGTGATCACCGCCTCTCAACGACCTGAGAGCCCCCTTGCTTGACTGACGAGTCGTCTTGGGCTAAACTTTGATATACATCACCATTTGGGCTGATAAAGGTGGGAGCTTCGATGGGCATTGATCAGGCGAGACTGGACGAATTCGTTGGCAAGGCAGTCGGGGATCTCGGGTCCGCGCTCACGGCTGCGTTGGTTGTCGTTGGCGACAAGCTCGGGCTCTACAAAGCCTTGGCGCAAGCGGGTCCGCTGACGCCGGCTGAGCTGGCTGCCCGCACCCGCACTACGGAGCGCTACGTGCGGGAGTGGCTCAACGCACAGGCCGCGGCCGGTTATGTCACCTATGATGCCGGCAGGGCGCTCTATTTTCTCAGCCCCGAGCAGGCGTCGGCGCTCGCGGATGAAAACAGCCCTGCATTTGTGCTTGGCGGTTTTCAGGCGATGACAGCGGCGATGAAGGCCGAACCTAAGCTCACGGAAGCCTTCCGCACCGGGAAGGGCCTCGGCTGGCACGAGCATGACACCAACCTGTTCGAAGGGACGGAGCGGTTCTTCCGTCCGGGTTACCGCGCCAATCTCGTCAATTCCTGGATTCCCGCTCTGGACGGCGTCGAGACCAAGCTGAAGGCCGGAGCCAAGGTGGCAGACGTCGGCTGCGGCTTGGGAACCTCGACAATCCTGTTGGGGCAAGCCTACCCGAACTCGACCATCGTCGGCTTCGACTATCATGCACTCTCGATCGAGCGTGCTCGCGAGAAGGCGGCAGCCGCAGGGGTAAGTGATCACGTCCAATTCGAGGTCGCCCCGGCGAAGGAATACCCGGGAAGGGATTACGATCTGGTTGCCTGTTTCGACTGCTTGCATGACATGGGGGATCCGATTGGTGCTGCGGCCCACGTGCGCTCGACGCTCAGCACTGACGGCACCTGGATGATCGTCGAACCGTTCGCCAACGACCGGGTCGAAGACAACCTGAACCCCGTCGGTCGGGTGTTCTATTCGGCGTCGACCCTGATTTGTACGCCGGCATCGCTGGCGCAGGAGGTCGGGTTGGGCCTGGGTGCTCAAGCCGGCGAGTCACGCCTGCGTGAGGTGGTGATGGCGGGCGGCTTCAGCCGTTTCCGGCGCGCGACACAAACGCCCTTCAACCTCATACTGGAAGCCCGCCCGTAGGTTCGCCGCGGCAAGGCTCAGCATCCCAGCGTCCGCGTGGCGGCTCCGGCCAGAACGACCGCCGGGCTCGTGGCGCAACCCGTACAGAAGCTCGGATGTGCCAGGTCGATCAGCGTCAAGCGTGCTGGTTGTGAGCGTCTCGTTCGGCTATCGTGCGCGTGGTGCCATTGCTGCCAAGGCACACGGGTGGGCGAGAGAGAGGAAACGGCGTGTCTTGGGCATTGCAGAATCTGATCGAGCTGCTCGACCTTGAAGAGCTGGAGGTGAACTTCTTCCGCGGTGTCAGCCCGAAGGAAGACGGACAGCGCGCCTTCGGCAGACAAGCAGCCGGGCAGGCGCTGGTGGCGGCAGCCCGCACCGTCGAGCGCGGGCAAGTGTACTCGTTTCACCGCTACTTCCTGCGTCGCGGCGATCCCAAGGCCCCCATGCTCTGAACAGTTGAGGAGGACTGACCATGGTGGTGCGCGATTACATGTCCTCGAAAGTGATCACGGTGGACCGTCAATGTGCGATCGCGGATGCACGCGCGCTGCTGCGGCAACACCGCATCCGCCAAATCCCGGTCGTGCATAGTGACCGCCTCGTCGGGATTGTCACTGACCGTGACCTTCGCAGCGCTCCGGCGGCGACGCAGACCGTCGGTGAAATCATGGCCGCCAAGCCCGCCGTCATCAGCCCGATGGTGCCAATCGACGAGGCCGCGCGCCTGCTGCGCAAGCTGAAGGTCGGCGCCTTGCCGGTGGTCGACGACAACCAACTCGTGGGCATCATCACGACGGCGGATGTCCTGGACGCGTTTGTGCAATTCTGCGGTGTGACAGAGCCCACTTATCACTTGATGCTCGCCGGATGCGAGGGCCGCGACATGAGGTGGCGGGTGCGCCGGATCATCGATCAGAAGCATGGGGACCTGAAGTGGATCTACCGGGATCGGCGCTCCCGCAAGGTGCATCTGCGGCTCAAAGTCACGAACATCGACGACATCGTCTCGGCGCTCGAAGCCGATGGCTTCGACGTGAGCACGATCCTGTCTCCCAGCCGCCAGCGGGCGTAGCGCACACGCAGGGCCTACGTGAGCTTCTCGGGACCGATACAAGCGATGTTGCGCCCGGAGATGTACCCGCTGCGGCCAACGGCTGTCGGTTTCGTGCAGACCCATATCTCGTACGTCTTCCTCGCCGACGATGAAGTCTACAAGGTCAAGAAGCCGGTGCACTTTTCCTTCGTCGACTTCTCCACGTTAGAGCGGCGGCGCCACTTCTGTCACGAGGAAGTACGGCTCAACCGCCGCTTGGCTCCGCACGTGTATCTTGGGGTGGTCGCGATCTGCCGGGCCGGGGCCACCTACCGGCTGGGGTCCGAAGACGACGCCGCCGCTGTTGAATACGCCGTGCGCATGCGCCGCCTGCCGGCGGATCGCACACTGGATCAACTCCTTGACCGCGGGGAGGTGACCCCGCCGATGGTCGACCAGCTCGCGCGCCGGTTGGCGGATTTCCATCGTCAGGCCGATGGCGGGCCGCACGTGACCGCCAACGGAGATGTCGCCGCGATTGTCGCCGTGCTCGAAGACAACTTCGCCGGTATGCGCCCGTTTCATGACGTCACCATTGCAGGGGCCGACGATGACGCGATCCAGAAGTTCTCCCTGGAATTCCTCCGCCAGTGGGAAGCGCTCTTCCGCCGTAGGCAAGCCGAGCATCGCATCCGCGACTGCCATGGCGACCTCCACAGTGAGCACATCTGCTTCGATGGCGAGCCCATCATCTTTGACTGCATCGAATTCAACCCGAAGTTCCGCTACTGCGACACCGCGTCGGAAATTGCGTTCTTGGCGATGGACCTCGATTACCATGAACGTCCCGAACTGGCGCGCCAACTGGTGTCGGCCTACGCAACGCACGCGGACGACCCGGAGTTGCCGCGGTTGGTCCCATTTTATCAATGCTACCGGGCGTACGTGCGTGGCAAAGTGGACAGCTTGAAAAGCGCCGAGGAGGAGGTGGAGGCTGCGGAGCGCGAGCGCGCCAGCGCCAGCGCGCGACGGCATTTCGCTCTCGCCTATCGCTACACGTGGGCATACCGCCGTTGCGTGGTCGTCATTGCCGGCCTGAGCGGCACCGGGAAATCGGCGGTCGCCGGCGCGCTCGGGGCGCGCACGGGGTTCAGCCACATCAATTCGGACGTGGTGCGGAAGCGGCTGGCGAGGCTGGCCGCCGAAACGCGCGTGAGCGCTGCCTACGAAAGCGGACTCTACTCTCCAGAGCACAGTCGGCGGACCTACGCCGCGATGCTGGCTGAGGCGGCGGAACATCTGGGGGCGGGGCGCGGGGTGATCCTCGATGCGACCTTTCAGCGCCGCGCCGACCGCGACGCCGCCCGGCCGCTGGCACGCACACACGCCGTCCCATTCCTGCTGGTCGAATGCCGCTGTCGCAAAGACGAGTTGCGCCGGCGATTGGAGGCGCGGCAAGACCGTGGCGGGGCATCGGACGCTGATTGGAAGGTCTATCTCGAGCAGCGCCGCCGCTACGAGGCGATCGGCGCCGATGAACGCCAGGATGCGCTGCTGATTGATACCACGGGTCCGCTGGCTGAGATCTCGCAAGCCGTGGAGCGGGCGTTGCAGTCTCGTACGGAACCATCTCCGGTGGGCATGATCAGCTGACTTCAACCGGGCCGTTTTTCGACCAAGCGCCGTTTCACATCGGCGATCGATAGAATGCGTTGCAAGTAACGCCGGCAGTCGGTCTCGCTGAGCAGGCCTACCAATTTCCCGGCTGTGACCACCGGCAAGCAGCCGATCTTGTGCTCCAGCATGCGGGCGACCGCCTCCGCAATGTCGCTTTCGGGTGCATACGGTAACCAGTCCGGACGCGGCGCTCCACGTCCAGATGAGCACGTAGCGGCCGGTCTTGCAGACTCGGGAATGTCCGCTGGTCGAAGCGCGGCGTCACCCCGGCAAACCGGGGCTGTCAAGTGGAATGGGGCACGCTTCTCACCCGGTAACCAGGTCTGCGCACGTTTCTGTATTGCGCTGGTGCGAATCGTACGGCACCCTGTTGACGAAGGAGGGTTGGTCATGCCGATCCTAACCAAGTTGCGCGAGTATCTCGACAGCAACCAGGTCCCGTACCAAGTCGTGTCGCACCGGCAGGCATTCACGGCGCAGGAGGTCGCCGCCGCGGAGCACATTCCGGGCAAGGAACTGGCGAAGGTGGTGATGCTGCGTAGTGGGAAGGAGTTCCTGATGGTGGTGCTGCCCGCGCCCTACCGCGTCGATCTCCAGCGTGCCCAGGTCGCGCTGGGAAAACCGGACCTGGCGCTCGCAACGGAGGAGGAGTTCGCGGGGCTGTTTCCGCAGTGCGAGCCCGGTGCCATGCCGCCGTTCGGCAACCTGTACAACTTGCCCGTCTACGTGGATGAGTCGCTGACCAAGGACGACGCCATCGTGTTCAATGCCGGCAGCCACACCCAAACGGTGCGCATGAAATACCTGGACTATGCACGCACGGTCCAGCCGAAGGTGGTGTCGTTGGCTGCGAAGCCCGCGTGACCGGCCCCTCTTCCAGGGCCGGGTAGATTACTTCGCAGTCCCGCCGATCCGGGCGAGAGGGCCGGGGCGTCTTCTTGCACTGGCGGGTATCACGGTGTGCCGACGGCATCGTGATTGGCGACGGGCGCCAGCTTCTCGGCATCGGCGATCACCAATTTGCGCTGAGAGGTCGCAGCCCGCTTCTGCTTGAGCCGGCCGAGCCGCCGTATCGCCGTCCCCGTCGACACGCCGATCCTTTCGGCGAGTTCGCGGCGCGAAGAACGCAAAGTGAACCGCGTTTTCCCATGGCCCGTTTCCGTTGCTGACGCTATGTTCCATCCTGGTGTCCACGCCCGACATCCTCGCCTGCGCGTGCCTTATCCCGTGCCTCCCGGACTTCTTGAGCGGCTCGTTGTTGCTGTGCCCACGGGCCGCCCGCACAGCCGCGTGCGCCCTCTAGCGAGACACTGATCGATGATGGCGGCGGTGGCAGCGTGGCCCAGCGCGCGGTACGTGCTGTGTGCCCCGGTGTAGAATGGGTTCTGAAACATGCGCAAGATTTTGGGCCCGTCATGGCCCATACGCGCAAACTCCTCGGCGAAGGCGCAGGCCATCTCGCGCATCTCTTCGACGTCTCTCGGCACCGTATCCGGACGGTTCGAGTCTTGTGGCATCATTTCCCTCCTGTCGTGCGCCAATGGCTGCACGAACGACACCACAGTTTGCAACCTTCCGGGCACCGAACACAAGCGACGCCACCAGGGCCGGGTTTTCCAGGCGGTGGGAAAGATTTCGCGTTCGGGAGGCCGACTACAGCCCGTCGACCGCCGTAGCGAGGCCATCGACCTCGCGATGCTCTTCCGCAGCGAGCATCCGCAACGCCATCGGGAAAAGAACATCGTCCTCCTTGGCGATGTGGTCGCGCAGCAGCTCGATCAGATCGAGGGTGCATGTGCGTTGCTGCTCGACATCACCGGAGCGGACGCTGGCGCTAAGGTCGTGCATCAGTTCACGAAATGCTTTGTGCTCCGCCAGCATGACCGTCAAGAACGGGCTCGTTCACCTCATCAAGTTCGGTGCCGACGGACAGGAAATCGTCCTGGAGGTGATCCTACCTGGCGAGCTGTTCGGCGCCGTGGTAGCGCTGCAGAAGCGGCCCTATCCCGCCTCTGCCATGGCGGCGGAACCCAGTGTGGTGTGGCACATACCGGCCAACTTGGCGCGCGAGCTGTGCCAGAAGCACCCAACCTTGCGCTCCGCGATTTTGCACCAGGTTGCCAGTCGCCTGCGTGGGGGCCCACGAGCGCCTCCGCTCCATCGCGCTGGAACCTGTCGAACAGCGGCTCGCCCGCGTGCTGCTCACCCTGGCCGACAAAATTGGACAGCGCAGCGGCACGGTGACGGAAGTCAATGTGACCCGCGAGGAATTTGCCGACATGGTCGGGACCACCGTAGAGACCACCATCCGGATCACCAGCAAGTGGCACCATGCCCGGATGATCAGCTCGTCCCGCAACCGGATCGCGCTGGCCGACCCCGAAAAGCTCCTAAAAAATCGTGGCAGGATAGCCTACTGCTCGATTTCCTAGGGGTGCTTCCAGCGCCTGGGAATTGGTTTCCGCCCGTGGCAAAGCGGGCGCCGTTTAAGGGGGTCGGTGTCCAGTGGTGGCCGCACCGTTGGTGCTGGCACGCTTTGCGCTCAAGCGGAGGTTGTTCACGAATTGAAAGGAGGCTGGTAGTGGGATGCCTGTGCCAAAGGGGCTATTCCGCAGGCAAAATCAGCGCCTTCATGCAGTGAACAGGTTGTACGTCATGGACGAAACCCGGCACATGGATGACTCCCAAGTTTGCGCCCTCGCCAATGGCGGTGGCCTTTTGAAAGCCTTCCCGGCTTCGGAGTCCGTCCCCCGGACCACCATCGAAGCTCCCAACACACCGTCGCCAGCGCTATCTGTTACGCGCATCCTAGCTGCCGGGTTTTCGTCCTGATTCCCCACCGCGGCTGCCGCAGGCCGTATCATCGCTGCCGGCGCACGGCCGCGGAAATCAGTTGCGTCGACCCCACTGCGACTGGCAAGATTGCCACAACTAATGCAACGCAGATCAGGGGCCGAGGTTGTTTAGAATCGGACCGTGTGTTCGCTCTGGTTCGCGACCCTTTTGTGTCGTGGCCGGAGTGCGACCGCGCGATCTCATGCAACGATGGCGTGACTGGCAAGGGAAGATCCCTCGACTGTCACTGCATTCGTTGGGGGCGAAGTTGCTGCTGTTCTCGCTCCTGCTCGTCGTCGTCCCCGGTGCTGTGTTCGCACTCATCGTGGTGGTCAGCGCTCGCACGGCCCTCGAGGGCGCGGTGGGGCGCCAGCTCGCCGAAGTGGCACGGAATACGGCCGCTGAGATGGCGGACTTGCTGAATCGGGAGCGCAGGAACGTCGATGCCTGGGCTCACCAGGACGTCATGCGCGGGATCCGGTTTGGCGACGCGGACAAGCGCATCGCGCACCTCCTCATGTCCATCAAACAGAGCAACACAGGGTATCTCGATCTCGTCTGCACGGATGCCGGCGGGCGCGTGGTGGCAACGACCAATGCTGCCGTGCTCGATGCGATGCAGGGAGAGGCACCGTGGTCCCGTACCGTCCGCAGCGGCAAGGAGTTCCTCGCCGGACCGGTTGCCATCGGGGCGGGTGGCCGATCGGTGCTCGAGATCGCTGCCCCCGTCTACGATTCCGAGAACCCGCAGGCGGTGATCGGTGGCTTGCTCGGGCTCTACGACTGGAACCGCGGCACCGTGCTGGCGCAACGCATCCGCCAGAGTTCCGAGGCTTTGAAGCTGACCGTAGACGTGCTCATCCTTGATGGCCATGGGCTCGTGATTGCCGGGACGCGAAGTGGGAAGGCAGCCTTGCTGGGCCAGAATCTGCGTGCCGCCGGTTGGCTCGCGGCACAGCCGCACCGGCCGAAGGCGCGCCCGAGTTACCTGCGCGAGCCGCACGCCGGGGCCTTGGTCGGGTTGGCCCGGCTGAAAGGGCCGCGGCCGGAGTGGACGGCGTTGGTCATGCAACCGTTGCGAGAAGTGCTGGCCCCCGTCTATCAGATGCAGCGTCATCTGCTGTTGCTGCTGGCAGGCGTGCTATTGTTTGGGCTCGGTGTGGCGACCCTGCTGGCCGAGCGGATGAGTCGGCCTCTGCGTGAGCTGACGCGAGCCACGCAGGAAATCGCCAAAGTCGGTGCGACGCGCCGGGCCGTTCCAGTGCGCTCGCGCGACGAGATCGGGCAGCTGGCGCGTGCATTCAACACCATGGCGAGCGATCTCAAGCGGGCGCAGGACGACCTCGTCACCGCGGCCAAGTTCGCCTTCGTCGGCCAGGTGGCTGCCGGCGTGGCGCACGAGGTGCGGACCCCGCTCGGCATCTTGCGCAGCTCCGCTCAGATCCTCGGCCGTTCCCTGCCGCCGGAACGCGCCGACAGCGCCGAGCTGGTGGAGATGATTGTCGGCGAGGTCGATCGGCTCGATCGCGTGGTGGCCGGACTGCTCGAACTCGCCCGCCCGCGCGAGCCGCTGATCGAGCCCACGCCGCTGGGGCCAGTGGTCACGCGGGCTTTGGACTTCGTCGACGCCCAGGCACGCGAAAAGGGCATTACCATTCGTCGCGTGCTCAGTGCCGACCCACGGCCAGCCCGTTGTGACCCGGTACAGATGTACCAGGTAGCGCTGAATCTCATCGTCAACGCATTGCAGATCCTGCCCGCGGGCGGCGAGATCACGGTCCGCACACTGCCGCCGCACAACGGCCGGGTCAGTTTTGAGGTCAGCGACAACGGCCCGGGCATCGCCCCCGAGCTGCGGGAGCGTATCTTCGCACCGTTCTTTACCATGCGTGAGGGTGGCACCGGCTTGGGACTGGCGTTGGTCCAGCGCATCGTGCAAGCACACCAGGGCACGGTTTCGGTCGACAGCGAGCTGGGACGCGGCACGACCTTCCGCGTGGAGCTTCCGGCGGTGCAGGAGGCGTGATGGCAAGAGTGTTGATCGTCGACGACGAGCGCAAGATGCGCCGCGTGTTGCAGATCCTGCTCGAGCAGATGGGTCTGGAATCGGTAGCCGCAGCCAACGGGGAGGAGGCACTGGAACGCTTTGGCGCCGAGAAAATCGATGTCGTGCTCACCGATCTCAAGATGCCCGGGATGTCCGGCGTGGATTTGCTCGCCAGGATCCGCGCCCTTGATCCCGACGTGCCGGTGATCGTGTTGACGGCGCATGGAACCGTGCAGACAGCGGTGGCCGCGATGAAACAAGGCGCCTTTGATTACATCCTCAAGCCTTTCGACGTGCAGGCAATCGAGCTGGTCATCCGCAACGCGCTAGAGATGGGTCGCTGCCGCACAGAGAACCGCTTCCTGAAAAAGCAAGTCGGCACAACCGGCTTTGAAAACCTGGTCGGCGGATCGCCGGCCATGCAAACGGTCTATGATCTCATCCGCCAGGTTGCTCCGGCCAAGACGGCCGTGCTCATCACGGGCGAGACCGGTACCGGAAAAGAGTTGGTGGCGCGCGCCGTTCACAATCTCAGCCCACGGCGCGACAAGCTGTTCGTGCCGCTGAATTGTGCCGCGATTCCTCAGGACCTGCTGGAGAGCGAACTCTTCGGACACGTACGCGGCGCGTTCACGGGGGCGCAGGCGGAGCGCACCGGGAAATTCGAGGTCGCGGATGGTGGCACACTCTTCCTCGACGAGATCGGTGACATGGCTTATCCGCTGCAGGCGAAGCTGCTGCGCGTGCTCGAAGAAGGCATCATCGAGCGCATCGGCAGCAACAGGCCGGTCAAGGTCGACGTGCGCGTGGTCTCGTCCACGAACCGCGATCTGGCGGCGTCGATTCGCGAAGGCAGGTTCCGCGAAGATCTATACTATCGCCTGAACGTCTTTCACATCGACCTGCCACCGTTGCGCGAGCGGCGCCAAGACATTGCGCACTTGGCGGAGTTCTTTCTCGGCGAGTTCGGAAGCGAGATGGGGAAGGGGACGCTGACCCTCGCCGCCGACGCACCGGCCGTCCTGCAGAGCTATCACTGGCCGGGTAACGTCCGAGAGCTCCGCAACCTGATGGAGCGTGCCGCGGTGCTCGGCACGGGGCCGCAGATCGTCGGCAGCATGGTGCGGCTCCTCCTGCCTCCGGCACCGGCGCAAGGCGCGGCAATCGAAGAAACGCCCGAGCCGGCAGGCGATAACTTGCAACTCGAGCCCGCGGTCGAAGAACTGGAGCGCAAGTTGATTTTGCGCGCTCTCGGCGTCGTCAATGACAACAAGGCCGAAGCCGCCCGCCTGCTCGGCGTCAGCGAGCGTACCCTCTGGTATAAGCTGAAACGATATGCGCTGTAGCCGGCTCGCTGGTGGCTTCGGCACATGACGGCGAGCCACGCCTTCTCCCAACAGCCCGGTGAAAGGCCGGCCATTCTGCGTTGGCCATCCGGCACACAACCATGCCGCTCGGCACGGTTGCAGAGCCGAAATTCTGTCGCTTGGCGGCCGACGTCGTCGTGTCCGAGCATCAGTTGCGGTGGCGTGTCCCTTGCTCATTCGCCATGCGACGTGGGATGTTGGAAGACCTCGAAAAGCGATTCGTCCGCACGCAGTTGCTTCTCCTCGGATTTTTCGTCTGGGGCGTGAGCTTCCTCTACCTTATCGCTACGGTTCTGTTTAATCCGGTCCAAACTCGCTGGGTGTTGATGTCCTTCACTTGGGACGCCTTCATCTTCGGCGTGCCGCTGATCATCTTCCGGCCGATGCTGCGCCGGATCCAGCGGTATGCCCGCGAGCTTCAAGCCGGGAACCTCGATGGCGAGCAGGCTGCGGTCTACCAGCGCAAGGTCTTGGCGTACCCATTCAAGGTGGCTCTAGAGGTATTTTTTGTCAGTATCATCGCCTACACCTTGGGCTCGCTGCAGGTACGCTACTTCGCGGCCTTGCCATGGGAGCATGTGGCATTGATCATGATCTGCGGCGGCGTCTGCGCGTTGCTTTGGGCAACGGCGGACTACTTCGTCCTCGAGTACGACATGCGGCCGCTGACGGAGTTGGCCCTGGCAGCCAATCGCGGCGTGTACGCGCCGGTGAGGCGGGTATCGCTGCGGGTCAAGATCTTCGTGTGCAGCCTCACGCTCGTGGTGGCATCGCTCGGGTTCTTTGGGGTGGTGGCGTACACACGCGCCGTGCGGATGCTCGAAACAGAAAATGGCACACGTCTGTCGAGCCGTATAGAGGAGCTGGCTAACCTCATCGGGGCACTGCCGCCACCCGCCGGCGGCGGGCTCTCCGAGGCGTGGTGGATGTTGGCGGGCGAATTCTCGATCAGCCCTAGAGGGTATATGCATGTCGTCGACAGCACGGGGACAATCCTCGCAACGCATCCGGCCAGCGCGGCCGGCGCCAAGCGGCTCGACGAGGAGGAGATCCTGCCAGCCGTGCGCGCGCGAATCTTGACTGATGCCAGCGGGTATCTCGCCGATCAGGTCTACGACAGCAAGATCGTGAGTTTCGCCGCCATCCCTGGCACCCAGATGAAGCTGGTCGCCATCGCGCCGCTGCGCGACTTCAACCCGCAGCTCGATCAGTTGGTGGACGCTGGTCTGGCCGCCATCGGCTTCGCACTGCTGCTGTCGCTTGGCATCGGTTTCCTCTGCACCCGCAGCATCACCGCCTCGATCGTGGCGGTTACGCGCGCCGCCGCGGCGGTGGCCGAGAAGCGCGACCTCAGCCAACGAGTACAGTTCATGACCAATGACGAGGTCGGCGGGTTGGCGCATTCGTTCAACCAGATGGCCGAGCGCCTGCAAACATACGCCGAGGGATTGGAGCAGTTGGTGGCGGAGCGCACGCGCGAGCTCGAAGACCGCAAGCAGCAACTCGAGGCGAAGAATACCGATCTCAACGATTTCCTGTACGTTGCCTCTCACGACTTGCGTGCGCCGTTGATCAACCTGACCGGGTTCTCGCACGCCTTGCAAGAGAGCATCGCGGCGCTCGGCACGATGCTGGACAACGGCGGGGGAAATCACCAGGGCGAGGGGCAGCCCGTGGAGTGGGCGGAGCTCAAAGAAGACATCGACGAATCACTGGGCTTCATCCTGCGCAGCACGGCCAAGATGGACATGCTTGTCAGTACGCTGCTCGATCTGTCTCGCATCGAGAGCCGCGCCTCCATGCCACGGACCATCGACACGGGGCAACTGGTCGAAGAGGTGCTCGGTGCCTTGCGCTTCCAGATCGCCGAGAAGAAGATCGCCGTCACCACCGGGAAGCTCCCCTCGGTTGTCGGCGATCCGGTGCGTATCAATCAAGTCTTCAGCAATCTGATCGACAACGCCATCAAGTACATGCCAGCGCGGGAGGAAGCCAGAATCGACATCGGCTGCGAGGAGGAAGGGGAGCAGTACCGGTTCTTCGTACGCGACACTGGCATGGGCATCCGTCCGGAAGACCACGACAAGATCTTTCGCCTGTTCACGCGCCTGGGCAGCAACGGCATTGCCGGCGACGGCGTGGGGCTGGCCGCGGTGCGGAAGGTCGTCGAGAAACACGGCGGCAGGATCTGGGTCGAGTCGCAGCTCGGGAAAGGAAGCACCTTCTGGTTCACCCTGCCGCGCCAGCGCCCGGAGAATGGCCGCGCGCACGCCGGGGGGCACAACCGCGCCGACCTCTGAGGTCGTGGCGCTCACGCTCTAGGCGGGCCTGACCTGCCCTAGCACGGCTCAAGCCGCCCCCCTTGCGACGGGGATCGCGCATCTCTACCAGATGTAATGGTGTGCACCCCGAACCCGGGGGTTTGGGCGCTCTCTCCAGTCGCTCCGTCGAATGATATTGGTCACAAGAACCTGGACGGAGGCACCGAAAAGGAATTATGAGTGGTACCTTATGAGCAGAACCTTTGCGACAATCGACGGGAATGAAGCGGTGGCATCGGTGGCCCACCGCATCAACGAAGTGATTGCGATCTATCCCATTACCCCTTCGTCACCGATGGGCGAGTCGGCAGATCAGTGGAGCGCGGAGGGGCAGCCGAACATCTGGGGGACGGTGCCACTGGTGATCGAGATGCAGAGCGAGGGCGGCGCGGCCGGCGCCGTCCATGGCGCGCTGCAGAGCGGGGCGCTGACGACGACCTTCACGGCGTCGCAAGGGCTGCTGCTGATGATCCCAAACATGTACAAGATTGCCGGTGAGCTGACGCCGATGGTCATTCACGTCGCGGCCCGGTCGCTGGCGGTACAAGCGCTATCCATCTTCGGCGACCAGAGCGACGTCATGGCCACGCGGGCCACCGGCTTCGCCCTGATCTCATCGTGCTCGGTGCAAGAGGCCATGGACCTCGCCGCCATCGCTCAGGCCGCCAGCCTCGAGAGCCGCATCCCGTTTCTGCACTTCTTCGACGGCTTCCGTACCTCGCACGAGGTGTCGAAAATCGAGATGCTCTCCGACGACGATCTGCGCGCTATGATCGACAACGAGCTCGTCCTCCAGCACCGGGCACGCAAGATGTCACCAGACCATCCCGTCCTCCGAGGTAGCGCCCAGAACCCCGACGTGTACTTCCAGGCGCGAGAGACGGTGAATCCCTACTACGCCGCCTGCCCCGACATCACGCAGAAGGCGATGGACAGGTTCGCCCGGATCACCGGGCGGGCGTACCGGCTCTTTGACTACCACGGCGCGCCGGACGCCGAACGCGTTATCGTCCTCATGGGCTCTGGCGCCGAAGCGGCACACGAGACGGTCGATTACCTCACGCAACACGGGGCGAAGGTCGGCGTGCTCAAAGTTCGGCTGTACCGGCCGTTTGATATGCGCCGCTTTGTCGAGGCGCTCCCACAGACTACGAAGGCGATCGCGGTGCTGGATCGTACCAAGGAGCCAGGCAGCACCGGCGAACCACTGTACATCGACTGCGCCAACGCTCTGCACGAAGGCCTGCAGGACGGCTGGGGTGCCATGACCCGCTATCCGAAGATCGTCGGTGGCCGCTATGGCCTGTCGTCGAAGGAGTTCACGCCGGGCATGGTCAAGGCGGTTTTCGACAACTTGACGGCTGAGGGGGGGAAGAACCACTTCACGATCGGGATCCACGATGACGTCGCCCACACGAGCCTCGCCTACGATCCCGACTTCTCCATCGAGCCGGACGACGTCATCCGCGGCATCTTCTACGGCCTCGGTTCCGACGGTACCGTCGGCGCCAACAAGAACTCGATCAAGATCATCGGTGAGGACACCGAGAACTACGCCCAGGGATACTTCGTCTACGACTCCAAGAAGGCGGGCGCCGTGACCGTGTCGCATCTGCGCTTCGGTCCCAAACCGATCCGCTCCACCTACCTGGTCACCCAAGCCAATTTCCTCGCCTGCCATCAGTGGGTCTTCCTCGAACGCTACGACATGCTCCAGTACGTGGTCGACGGGGGCGTCTTCCTCATGAACAGCGCCTACGGGCCTGACGAGGTCTGGAACCATCTGCCGCAGCGCGTGCAGGAGCAGATCATCGAGAAGCGCCTGAGGTTCTACGTCATCGACGGCTACAAGGTGGCGCGTGCAAGCGGCATGCGCGGGCGCATCAACACCGTCATGCAGGTGTGCTTCTTCGCCATCTCCGGCATCCTGCCGAGAGACGACGCCATCGCCGCGATCAAGAACGCAATTCAGAAGAGCTATGGCGGTAAGGGTGACGAGATCGTGCAAATGAACTTCGCCGCTGTCGACCGCACGCTGGCGCATCTGTTCGAGGTGCGAGTGCCGGATCGCGCCGACAGCGCCATCGCCGTGCCGCCGCCGGTGCCCCGAGAGGCGCCCCCATTCGTGCAAGAAGTGACCGCGAAGATGATCGCCGGTTTGGGTGACAGCCTGCCGGTGAGCGCGCTGCCCGTGGATGGGACCTTCCCCACCGGCACCGCAAAATGGGAGAAGCGCAACATCGCGCAAGAGATCCCGGCGTGGGACGAGGCCATCTGCATCCAGTGCGGCAAGTGCGCCATGGTCTGTCCGCACAGCGTCATCCGCATCAAGGTGTACGATTCGAAGGACGCGGCAGGCGCGCCGCCCACGTTCAAGCTGTGCGACGCCCGCGACCACGAATGGCAAGGGTTGAAGTTCACCATTCAGGTGGCGCCAGAGGACTGTACCGGCTGCGGCATCTGCGTCGATGTCTGCCCCGTGAAAAACAAGACGCAGACCAAGCTGAAGGCGATCAACATGGCGCCGCAGCCGCCGCTGCGCGAGCCGGAACGCGAGAACTGGGACTTCTTCTTGACCATCCCGCAAATGGATCGACGCAACATCAAAGTCGCAACCATCCGCCAACAGCAGGTGCAGGAGCCGCTCTTCGAGTTCTCCAGCGCCTGCGCCGGCTGCGGCGAGACACCGTACATCAAGCTGGCGGCGCAGCTGTTTGGCGACCGCATGTTGGTCGCCAACGCGACCGGCTGTTCCTCCATCTACGGCGGCAATCTGCCCACCACACCGTGGACGCAGAACGCCGAGGGCCGCGGCCCCACGTGGTCGAACTCGCTGTTCGAGGACAATGCCGAGTTCGGGCTCGGTATGCGGCTGGCGATCGACAAGCAGAAGCAATACGCCTCCGAGCTGCTGAGAAGAACGGCCAGCTTGGTCGGTGACGAACTGGCGCACGCGATCCTGACCGCAACGCACAGAGACGAGGCAGACATCTTCGAGCAGCGGCAGCGCGTGGCGCTGCTCAAAGAGAAGTTGCGCGGCATCGATAGCGAGGACGCGCGCCAGTTGCTCGCCGTCGCCGACATGCTGGTGAAGAAGAGTGTCTGGATCATCGGCGGCGACGGTTGGGGTTACGACATCGGCTACGGTGGCCTCGACCACGTGCTCGCGAGCGGCTACGACGTGAACATGTTGGTGCTGGATACGGAGGTCTACTCCAACACCGGCGGACAGATGTCGAAGTCGACGCCGCGCGGCGCCGTGGCCAAGTTTGCCGCCGGCGGCAAACGTGCGCCCAAGAAGGATCTGGGCATGATGGCCATCAGCTACGGCACCGTCTACGTAGCGCGGGTGGCGATGGGCGCGAAAGACGAGCACACTCTCAAGTCGTTCTTGGAGGCGGAAGCCTATCCGGGCGCATCCTTGATTATCGCTTACAGCCACTGCATCGCCCACGGCATCGACATGACAACAGCCATGCAGAACCAGAGGGCGGCGGTGGACTCCGGACAGTGGCTCCTGTACCGCTACAATCCCGACCGGGCGAAGAAGGGCGAGCACCCGCTGCAGCTCGATTCGTCGGCGCCCAAGATTCCGGTGAGCAGGTACATGTACATGGAAAACCGGTTTAAGATGCTCACCAAGAGCAACCCGGAAGACGCCAAGCAGCTGCTGAAGGAAGCGCAGGAAGACGTGGGCACGCGCTGGCGTCTCTACCAGCATCTCGCCGGGTACAAACCGAGTTCGGAGTCTTGAGCGGGCTGCCTGCTCTGAAATGAGCCTCAGCACTCAGCACTGTGTAAGGAGCCACTCGGAATGGATCTCAGCACCACGTACTTAGGCCTGACCCTGCGGACACCACTGGTGCCGTCGGCGTCACCGCTCTCCGAAGAGATCGACAGCATCAAGCGGATGGAGGATGCGGGGGCGTCCGCCGTCGTCTTGCACTCGCTGTTCGAAGAGCAAATCGTCCAAGAGCGCTTCGAGTTGAACGACCGCCTCACGCAAGGCACGGAGAGCTTCGCCGAGGCGCTCACCTATTTCCCGCAGCCGCCGCAATTCCATCTCGGCCCCGAGGAATATCTGAACCACATCCGCGAGGCGAAGGCGACCGTCGACATCCCGGTGATTGCCAGCTTGAACGGCGCTTCGATCGGCGGCTGGACCAATTACGCGACGCAGATGCAGCAAGCGGGCGCCGACGCGTTGGAATTGAACGTCTACTACGTACCGACCGACATGGAGCTGAGCGTCGACGAGATCGAGCAGAGGTACGTCGACATCCTCACCGCGGTGAAGTCGGTGGTCACGATTCCAGTGGCGCTGAAGCTCGGTCCGTTTTTCAGCAACATGGCGCGGATGGCTCGCCGTCTCGATCAGGCCGGGGCCAACGCGTTGGTGCTCTTCAACCGCTTCTATGAGCCGGACATCGACCTCGAAGCGCTCGAAATCCGCCCGCGCGTGCCGCTGAGCACGCCGCAAGCGTCGCGCCTGCCGCTCACCTGGATCGGCATCCTCTACGGCCGCATCCGCGCCAACATGGCCGCCACCAGTGGCATCCATCACGCCGCCGACGTGTTGAAGATGCTGATGGTCGGCGCCGACGTTGCCATGATGTGCTCGGTCCTGCTGAAACACGGCGTCGGACACATCCGCGTCATCGAGAAGGGCATGCGTCAGTGGATGGAGGAGCACGAGTACGACTCGGTGCGGCAGATGAAGGGCAGCATGAGCCAGCAGAACTGCGCCAACCCCTCTGCCTTCGAGCGCGCCCTCTACATCAGCACGCTGCAGAGCTACAGGCCGGCGTAGGTCAGAGACGCATCGTTCGGATCCCTCGTCCCCTGGAGAGGATGAGGGGGGGCATTTGCTCGCTGCCTTCTCCGCGTGCCGTCCGCGGCCTGGCGCACCTGCGCTTCATGCTGCGAGGCACGACGGATGATCGCCAGGCTGCTATGCTGATAGCGTTCGTACTCAGGGGAAGCGGTAGATGACATCGATCGCCTTCGGTCCAGTTCCGTCGCGGCGGCTCGGACAGAGCCTGGGCATCAACGACATTCCACCCAAGGTGTGCACGTACTCGTGCCTCTACTGTCAGCTCGGCCCGACGCCCGAAACGTCGCTGGCACGCGCGGCGTTCTACGCGCCCCAGCACGTCGTCGCGCAGGTCACGGAGCGGGTGCAGGCCTTGCGCGCGCGTGGCGAACCGATCGACTACCTCACGTTCGTCCCCGACGGCGAACCGACACTCGACCTCCATCTCGGCGACATGATCGACGGCCTCAAACCCCTCGGGATTCGCATTGCTGTAATCTCCAACGGTTCCCTGGTGTGGCAGGAGGAGGTGCGTGCGGCCCTCGCGAAAGCCGACTGGGTGTCGCTGAAGGTGGACAGCGCCGACGAAACGGTCTGGCGTCGGATCAACCGTCCCGACCCGTCGCTGCGGCTGCAGACCGTGCTGGACGGCATGGCCGCTTTCTCTCGCAGTTACCATGGCCGCCTTGTCACCGAGACCATGCTGCTCGACGGCGTCAACGACGACCCCGCCACCGTCCGCGCGACCGCGGCGTTTGTCGCGGCGTTGCGGCCGCACACCGCCTATCTGCTCGTGCCGACCCGCCCCACCGCCACGGCCGAGGCCCGGTGTCCGAGCGAAGAAGCGGTCACCCGCGCCTACGAGATCTTCGCCGCGCGCCTGGTCAGGGTCGAGTTGCTCACGGGCGGTGAAACCGCTGCCTTCGGCGCTACGGGTGATGCGGAGAGCGATCTGCTGAGCACCGCCGCCGTGCACCCGATGCGCGCTGAGGCGGTGCGCGAGCTGCTGGCCAAAGACGGCGCCGCCTGGCAGGTGGTCGAGCAGCTCGTGTCACGGGAGCTCCTGAAGGAAATCGAGTACGAGGGCGAGACGTTCTACGTCCGCCGCTTCACGCTCAAGCGGGGGCTGATACCCCCGCGATGACCTCACCTTGCCGGCTGAAGGCTCAGTGCCTTCGCTGTTCCAGCAACTCGACCAACGCCTCCAGCCGCGTTGTCGTTTGTCCCGCTGAGTAATTGCGCGGATCGCCGATGTCCGTGTCGAGCAAGGTACTCAGCTGCGGGTTCGCCGGCGCGTGCTTCCAGCCGCTAAGAGGTTCAGCTGGTCGCCGCGTGATTTCTCGCCCCGCACGCGCTAGAGAGCCCTCATGCTCACTGCCAGCGAATTCAAACGCGGCTTGCGGATCGAGATCGATGGCGATCCGTATCGGATCTTGGAGGTGCATTTCCAATCGCCATCGGCGCGCGGGGTCAGCACGCTCGTGAAGGCGAAGGTGCGCAACCTGCGCAGCGGCAACGTCTTTGACCGCACCTTCAAGAGCAGCGACAAGGTGGCCGAAGCGCAACTCGAGTTTCGGCCGGTGCAGTACCTCTATACCGACGGCAACGGCTACCACTTCATGGACTCGCAGTCGTACGACCAGTTCGCGCTGAGCGCCGAGGCGCTGGGCGACGACGCCGGTTATCTCCTCGAAGGCCTCGCCGGCATCCGCTCGGTCGTATTCAAGGGGACGGTGATGAACATCGAGCTGCCGCAATCGGTCGTGCTGAAGATCCGCGAGACCGATCCGGCCCTGAAGGGCGCCACCGCACAGGCGCAGACGAAGCCGGCAACGCTCGAGACCGGCCTGGTGGTTCAGGTGCCCTCCTATCTCGAGACCGGTGACGCCGTACAGGTCGACACCGGAGATGGCCGCTTCATGGCGCGCGTGAAGGGCTGAATGCTGTTAGCGAGCGTAAAATGGCGGTGCACGCGCAACTCACCCGCGAGATCGACGACGGTCCTTCGGGTCCCCGCGTAGCGGCGTTCTTCGACGCTGACCGCACGCTGATCGCCGGCTTTTCGACCCTGCAGTTCCTGCGCGATAGCATACGCAACGGTCTCGTGAACCCGGCGGAGTTTGCGGAGGCGGTGGCTGCGGCGGCGCGCTTCCAGCTCGGATACACGGGCTTCTCCGGTTTTGTCACCGTATCGGCGGCAGTGCTGCGCGGCCGTTCCGAGGTCGAGTTCGAGGCGATGGGTGAACGGATCTTCACGGAGAGACTGGCCACCCAGATCTATCCGGAGTCGCGAGCGCTGGTTCAAGCGCATCGACGCAAGGCGCACACGCTGGTGGTGGTGTCCGCGGCAACGCGCTACCAGGTCAAACCGCTGGCGATCGAGTTGGAGATTCCTCACGTGCTCTGTACCCGTCTGCAGGTGCGCAAGGGCCGATTCACTGGCAAGGTTGCCCGGCCGACCTGTCATGGTGAGGGCAAAGCTCGGGCGGTACGCGGCTTTGCCGCTGCGCACGGCATCGATCTCGCGCAGAGCTACTTCTACACTGATGGTGACGAGGATCTTCCGCTGCTTGAAATCGTCGGCCATCCCCGGCCGACGAACCCGAACCAAGGGTTGGCGCAGATCGCCGCCACACGCGGCTGGCCGGTTCGACGCTTTAGCAGCCGGGGTACGCCCGGCGTCGCCGAAGTTCTGCGGACGTCCCTTGCAGTCGGCAGCCTGGTCCCGTCGCTCCTCCTCGGCCTGCCGGTGGGCGTGCTGAACGGCAGTTGGCGGCGTGCCATCAACATCACCTTGGCGACCTGGGGTGAGCTGCGCCCGGCGCTGGCGGGTGTGGAGCTACGGGTCACAGGGGAAGAACACCTGTGGTCGCACCGTCCGGCGGTGTTTGTTTTCAACCATCAGAGCGGGCTCGACATGCTGCTGCTCTGCAAGCTGCTGCGGCGCGACATAATTGGCATCGCCAAGCAGGAGATGCGACTGAATCCCATCTTCGGCCCCGCCTTCGCTCTGGCGGGAACCGTGTTCATCGACCGCTTCAACCGGGATAAGGCGATCGAGGCGCTGCAACCGGCGGTGGAAGCGTTGCAGCGAGGGCTGTCGATCGCGATTGCCCCTGAAGGAACGTGCAGTTCGACACCGCGTCTCGGCCGTTTCAAGAAGGGCGCCTTCCATCTCGCGATGGCGGCGCAGGTGCCGATCGTACCGATTGTCTTCCGCAACACGCTTGATGCGCTGCCCAAGCACGCCGTCGTCGTTCGGCCGGCGACCGTCGAGGTCGTCGTTCATCCGCCGATACCGACCAGCGCTTGGAAACTCGAGGATCTTGACCACGAGATCGCGGCCATCCACCGTCTTTTTGTGGAAACGCTCAATGTGTGAGCGAGACGGGTCGACGTGTTGATCACGGTGATTGATCGCAAACGAGGAAACGCTCTCATCGTGAAGGGCAAGGAGTACGTATTATGAAGATCGAGTCGGTACGGGTTGTGAGGGAGCGGCTGAGCGAGATGATTTGGACATTTGTGTCAGAAGATCCGGCCGCGACCTTACCAATCTCGTGGGCCGCGGAGCGAGCACCGCGCAGGGACTGAGCGGTCCAGTGCGCGTGAACGTCTGCTGGCGCACGGGGTTGACTACCGGCGTTCTACTGAAAGGTTTCCGCTCGCTCCTCCTGAACTCCTCACCTCATATCGCTTCCTCGGCGCGCCTTTGCCGTTCGGCTTGATCACTTGCGAGACCGGCTGTGCGGCCTTCGCCGGATTCGTGAACGGCGCGGGGTCGATGTTGGCACTCAGGCCCAGCTGGACCCTGGGCCGGCCGCCTGCGACGAGCCACCAGCCGCCGATCGCCAGCACCGCAATAATGAGGATCCGCCGAACGAATCGAGTCCCCGGCGCCCGCGCGGCCTCCGTCCTAAACCTATGACACTGCTCACAGGTGCAGTTCGATCACGTCGCGATCGCGCAGCGTGTAGTCGCGGTTGATACGCTGGCCTTCGAACTTGCCATGCCCCCAGACGCGCGCGAATTTCAACCGCTCCGCGAAGTCGTGGTGTACCGTGTTGGCGAAATCGCGTAAGGTGCTGCCTTCCCGCAGGACGAACGGTTTCCTCATATCGGCGGGTTCGTGCGGTGGTTTCGTGTAGACCCTCACGAGCCGCAGCATCCGGAAGATGGCTCCGCGCAGCGGCTGCACGTTTTCGCCACTTTCTGCCGACACCGCGCTGACGCCGAAGCGTTCCCCGTACAGCTCCTCCAAGACTTCACGATTGCCGCTGGACGCAGGCAGGTCGAGCTTCGTTCCGACGAGCCAGCACTGCTTCGAGGCGACGCTCGCCGACGGGTCGGCCTCGACCGCCTCTCGCACCAGCTTGAGCTTGCTGCGCTCGAGCGTCGTGAGGACTTCCTCGATCTGATCCAGCACGTCGGCCGATGACAGGTCGGCGACCAGTAAGGCGGCGTCGGCGATGCGCACCATGCCGAACACCCAGCTCTCGGTGTGCGTGGCGGACACGGGTGGCAGGTCCACCAGCTGAATCTGCACGTCTTCGTAGGGCATCATCGCCGGAACCGGGCGCTGCGTCGTGAAGGGATACGGGGCCACCTCCAGGGCCACTCCTGTCAGCGCCGAGACCAAACGCGATTTCCCGGCGTTGGGTGCACCGATGATCGCCACCTGCGCCGCGCCCTCGCGCTCGACATGGATCGCAAACCGCTTCTGCTTCGCCTGGCTTTGGATCTCCTCGTTGGCGCGGGCGATTCGGCGCTTAAGGTCCGCCTGCAGCTTGTCGGTGCCTTTGTGTTTCGGCATCCGGGAGAGCATGAGCCGCAGCGCCTCCAGTTTCTCCGCAGGCGTCTTGGCCTGCATGAGCTGCTGTTCGGCTGCGCGGTACTCCGGCGTCAGGTTGGCTGGCATGCCCCGATCCCGTCGAGCGCAATCTAGCACACGGAGCGCGTGCCTCGCACGAAAAGATCTTTGCCACCTCCCACCCTGGCCTTCTACCAGCGGCAGCAGGGCAGAAATTCTACGCGGCGGGAGCGGCCCGGTCGCGTGCGATCAGGGCGGCGCCGAGGGCGCCGACGATGTCGGGCTCAGGTGGAACGGTTACCTCACAGCTGAGCGCCTCGGAGAGCGCCCTGACGACGCCGGGATTGCGCGCCACGCCGCCGGACATGGCGACCCGGAGACCGGTCAGGTCGCGCGCCACACGCCTGACGAGGAGCAGGGTCCGCGACGCGATGGCGCGGTGGAAGCCGCGCACGATCTCGCACACCTCGGCGCCATCCGCTATGAGTGAAACAACTTCACTCTCGGCAAACACGGTGCACATGCTGCTCAGGCTCACGTTGCCGCGGGCCCCATCCTCGAGACGGCCGAGTTGGTCAACGTCGACTTCGAGCGCCCGGGCCATGGCTTCGAGGAAGCGGCCGGTGCCGGCGGCGCACTTGTCGTTCATGGCGAACTCGGCGACCAGCCCGCCCCGATCGAGGCGCACGGCTTTGCTGTCCTGACCGCCGATGTCGACCAGCACGTCCGTGCCCGGCACCAGGGCCCGGATGCCGCGGGCATGGCAGGTGATCTCGGTGACCGAGCCGGCGCGGCCGTCCACCCGTTCGCGGCCGTAGCCAGTTGCGATCGTCGCGGCGAGGTCTTCCGCTGCGGCGCCCGCGGCTTCGAGGACTTCCTTGCGCGCCCGCGCAATCGCCTGGGCGTTACGCGCACCGGTCGGCACGACCGACCAGGCCAGCAGGCGCTGCTCGTCATCGACGAGCGCGGCGTCGCACGACAGGCTGCCAACATCCAGACCGAGGTAGAACATCGGCGATCACCCGGGCAGCGCGGTCGCGCCGGCGGCCGCACGCTGGTTGAGCAGCATCTCCATGAACGCTTCGATGCGGGTGCGGACCTGCCCGGCGGCGAAGTTGCGCTCGTCGACGCAGTCCACCTCCAGGTTCAAGACCGGCACACCGACATCCTTGAGCCCCATCTCGAGCAGGCCGCGTATCCCGGTGCCCTGCCGGCAGCCCCAGTGGCACGGGTTGACAGCCCCGACGACGCGGTAGAGGCGGGCAAGGCGCTGGAGGTTGCGGACGCGAGTTGCGGCAGTGCTCGTCAGCGGGATGGACAGCGCGCGCCGCGCCAGCCCGACGTACGGGTCGTCGGGATCGATCGGCTCCCAATCGATGTCGTTGAGCTCGTCGATCACAATTGCCGCCCGGTACTGCTCCGCCAACCACTCGTCCACCGGGTTTCTGAACTGGATGCGGTTCTGGATCCACAACAGCCGCACCTGCTCGCCTTGAATGCCGGCGACTCCCGCGTCTGCCTTGCGCTTAAACTCGTTGCGGTAGGCCTCGGCCACTCGGACCGCGGCGTCGGTGCCGAACAGCAACGGAACCAGGATACCGAAGTTGATCATGTCGCGGCGGCGCGCCGGCGAGGGAACCGTCCGCGCATACGTGTACATCTCAAGCAAGATCTTACGCACCCGATTGACGCTCTCGATGACCGCACGCAGCCGCGCCGGATCGAGCGGCTCGCCGGTATGCGCGGCGACGAACCTGGTCATCGCCCGGAATTGATCGGCCAGGTAGGCCACGCCCGCTTCGCCGCGGTCCTGGGGAACATGGATGACAAAGAGGTCCTTGCGGAAGTGGCGAGCCAGGTTCTCGATCACCGCCAGGCCTCCGGTGCACGGCGCCGAGGTCGCGATGAGAAAGTCGGGGTCCGGCATGATTCCCTGCAATGTGGCGCCGGTCACGGCCCGGTGATAACCGCAGCCGTCGGTGGAGTAGCCGGCCTGTCCGGCTTCTTGCAGTGGTGACCCCACCGCACCGCCGGCGGCCAGCGTCGCGCCCACGAACTCTACGAAGCAGGAGGTCACGCCCATCGCGTTGAGCAGGTCGAACGGCGCGAGCACCCCGCACCACGCCACGCGGTCCTTGCCGGAAAACAGCCGCAAGCCGAGACGCGCGATCTCGAGGGTGAGTTGCCTGCGGGCGACATCGTCACCCGCTCCGGCCCGCAGCTT
>Ga0326727_10008742_pt1 | contig 25453 bp, 20 predicted proteins | sample MB2enrmetagenome_FD_207643 | JGI IMG/M metagenome (GOLD analysis project Ga0326727, IMG submission 207643) | Lab enriched peat soil microbial communities from McLean, Ithaca, NY, United States - MB29MY | ecosystem: Environmental > Terrestrial > Soil > Wetlands > Peat | place: USA: New York... | reverse complement strand
CGTAAATAGATTTTTTCTTTCCTGATCTTTCTGCCCCGTGTGCTTAGAAACTGTGGTTAGATATTGCTCAGATGAAATACTGCCGATTCCAGCTCAACGGCTCCATCCACTACGGCCTCGTCGAGTTGGTCGCGGGAAGCGAAGAAATCACGCGCCTGCTCCTCCAGCCTCCGCAGCATAGCGATGGCGACGTCGAAGGCCTTCCCAGCCGCCGCATGGACCGCATTCCACTCGCACAGGCATCTCTGCTGCCGCCGGTGCAGCCCACCAAGATCGTCTGCGTCGGCCGCAACTATCGCGAGCACGCCGCCGAACTCGGGCACGAAATTCCGCAAGAGCCGCTGCTATTTTTCAAGCCGCCCTCTTCCCTGCTGCCGCCCGGTGGAACCATTCTTCGCCCAAGGGTTTCCGAGCGCACCGACTACGAGGGTGAACTCGGCGTCGTTATAGCCCGGCGCTGCCACCAACTCACCGAGAGCGACGACGTGCGCCCCTACATCCTCGGCTACACCTGCGTCAATGATTTCACCGCCCGCGATCTGCAGAACCGCGATTTCCAGAACAGTGACAGTCAGTGGGTCCGCGCCAAAGGCTTCGACACCTTCTGCCCCGTCGGACCCGTGGTCGCCGACGGTCTCGACCCCTGGGCGGGCGTCCAGGTCGAAAGCCGAGTCAATGGCGAAGTGCGGCAGTCCGGCAACACGCGAGATTTTATTTTCCCGCTCGACGCAGTCATCCGTTACATCTCGCGGATCATGACCCTCGAACCCGGCGACCTGATCGCCACCGGCACACCCAAAGGCGTCGGACCGGTAGTCGCCGGCGATGCTATTGAAGTTTCAATAGAAGGCATAGGCCAGTTGCACAATCCCGTAGCCGACCAACCCTAGCGGTGGAGGAGCGCCCATGGAAAACTCCCAGCGTGGTTTCGAACTCTTGCAGGCGGCCGATGCGGACGGACTCCGGCAACTTCTGGAACATGATCCCGCCGCTGCCGAGGCCCGCGACGCAGCCGGCGTCAGCCTGCTCATGCAGTCGCTCTATCGCGGACGCCGCGACCTGGCCGAGCTGATCGCGAGCAAGAAGAAGGCGCTCGATATTTTCGAAGCGGCTGCGCTCGGACGTCTCGATCGCCTCAAGGACTGCATCCGCGATGCCGCCGCCGTCGTCGACTCCCATTCCAAAGACGGCTTCACCGCCCTGCACTTCGCCTGTTTTTTCGCCCAGCCTGAGGCCGCCCGCCTTCTGCTCGAAAGCGGAGCGGCCCCCGACGCCGTCGCCGCCAATCCGACGCAGGTCATGCCTCTGCATTCCGCCGCTTCCGCCCGCAACCTGGAAGCCGTCCGCCTTCTGCTCGAGCACGGAGGCCCCAGCATGGTTAATGCCCGCCAGCAGAGAGGCTGGGTTCCGATTCACGCCGCCGCCCAAAATGGAGATCGCCCCATGGTCGAACTATTGCTCAAGCACGGGGCCGATCCCAAGCTAGCCAACGACGAAGGCAAGACCCCAGCTACGGTGGCGAAAGAAAAAGGCCATCAGGAAATTGCCGCGCTCCTGGAAAGGCCGGGAGACGGTAAGAACGCGGAAGGCCACACCGATAACTGAGAGTGTCCGGCATTAACTCTCTGATCATCCAAAACACTGTCATCTTGAGCGGAACAGAGTCAACGGCGAAGCCGATGACTCTGTGGAGTCGAAAGACCCCACCACCGTTGCTTCGGGCAATACCGCCGCAGGGAGTTCTCCCGGTAATCCTGATGTGTGCTTGGGACCTGGACTCTGCATGTTCGATCGCGTTGTGACCGCAAGGTGCCTCACCCGTTGCCATTGATTTTACAGGGGTTACGGCGCGGATGAACCCGCGGCCTCGCAAAGCCGTGTACTTTTGCAGGCGAATAATTCCCGGCGCGGGCCAAGGCTCTTCCCCGCCCGCGTTACCCGCGACTCTACCTCTGCAATCTTGCTTCCCGGTCTGTGCATCAAACCGTCTATAATAAGATATCTGTTCCTCGGGGAAGCGAAAACCAAAACTATGTCGACGAAGTTGAAGGTCACTGTGATTGCCAGCTCGCTGGCTATTCTGCTGTTCACCATTGTGGGCGGATTTGTCCACGTTCGCGCTTCTTCGAATGAGGGCGCGTATCGGCAGTTGTCTGTATACAGCGAAGTGCTGTCGCGCATCCGCCTCGAATACGTGGAAGAGCCCAATATTCCTGTCGTCACCGAGGGCGCGCTGCACGGTCTGCTGGAGTCGCTCGACGCCAATTCCAGCTACCTGTCGGCGGACGAGTACAAACGCTACAAAACGATGAAGAGCGACGGCAAGGCCGACATCGGCGCGACCGTCTCGAAGCGCTTCGGATACGCCGCCGTAGTCGCCGTGATTCCCGGAGGCCCCGCGGACAAGGCCGGGGTAGAAAACTCTGACATCATCGAGTCGATCGAGGGCAAGACCACGCACGACATGTCGCTGGCTGAGATTCATGGCCTGCTGTCCGGCGAGGTTGGATCGACAATCACGGTGGCCGTGGTGCGGCCGCGGCGCGCCGAACCGCAGAAGATCGTGATCACGCGCGATGTGGTCAACATCCCGCCCGCGAGTGACAAGATGCTTGCCGACAATGCCGGCTACATCCAGGTGGACTCGTTCCCGGAAGGTGAGTCGCAGGAAATCGCCGCCAGGATTCGCGACCTGCAGAAGCAGGGAGCGAAGAAGTTCGTGCTCGATCTGCGCAACGCCGCCGGTGGCGCGGAGTCTGAGGGCATCGCCACCGCCAATCTTTTCCTCGACCACGGCACCATTACTTATCTGCAGGGGCAGAAGTATCCGCGCCAGGCTTTCAACGCCGATCCCGCCAAGGACATCACCAGGCTCCCCGTGGCCGTGCTGGTGAATCGTGGCACAGCCGGACCCGCCGAGATCGTGGCCTCCGCGATCCTGGAGAACGCCCGCGGCGACGTGGTCGGAGATAAAACTTTCGGCGACGGCTCGGTGCAGAAACTCATCGAGATGCCGGACAGCTCCGCCCTGATTCTTTCGATCGCCAAATACTACTCGCCGGGTGGAAAAGCAATTCAGGATGTGTCGGTCACGCCGAACGTCCTGGTAGCTGACACTGCGGAAGACGACGCTGGATTGCCCGACGAAGACGAGCAAGCAGCTCCCGGCGAAAAGCCCGCCGACAAGAAAGAGGAGAAACCGAAGAACCTGATAGACGACCAGTTGAACAAGGCATTGGAAGTATTGAAGAACCGGGAAACGAAAGGCTGAGGTTTCAAGGTTTCAGAGTTCCAAAGTTCAAGATCGCTCGCCTCGGCGGGCGATTTTTTTGCTGATGAGGATAATACGTGATAGCCAGGACTTGACCTGAGATTCTCAGCCCCACCGCTGGAGCGCAGGATGGCGTAATCGAGCGCCAAAGCAGGCGTTTCGTCACTTTTTACTTCTGTGTACTTTCGCTCGAGTACTCGCAGGCGCTTTCCTCTTCAATTTGAGCTGATTGTAATCAACGGCGGCACGGACGAGATTTCTTAGCGCACGCTCGTCAATCTTATCGCCCTCGAACAGATCGATCGCTCGCCACGCGTTGCCTCCGAGACCCGCGTTGAAGAGCTTATCAGGATCTGCGAGGCTCGCCCCGTGGGCAAAGGTAAGCTTCACCTTATCTTTGTGGGCGTTGCCGACCGCGATGATTCCGTCGCGAGACCATACTGGGCTTCCCATCCACTTCCATTCCTCGATGATCTCCCGGTCGGCCTCAAGGATGCTCTTGCGGATGCTGGCCAGCGTTTTGCCACGCCAGTCTGTGAGTTTTGCGATCAGTTGGTCAATACGTTCCGATGAATTCATTGAATGTTTATACCCCGAATTCTTGTTGCATCGGCTGATGCGGCCATGATGTCACTCCATGGATTTATCAATTCACGACTTTTGCGCTGCCCTAGGCGTCCAACCAGGGGCTTCCACGCCGAACTGCTTTGAATATTCGGCGACCAATCGCTTCCAGCCCGCGAACTTCATGGCGTTGACGCCGGCGATCGCTCCAATCGGCGTACCCGCGAGGAACCGATCAAGGACGTCGAAGCAGATGTGCCAGCCCGCGGCGCCCCACGAGATGAAGCGGCGATCGATGCTGTGCCACAGCGTCAGGCGCGTGCCGCTGCCCAGGGCTTCGAGTTCCCAGCGAATATCGCTGTACTCGAGCACCTTGGGAGCGTCGGCTCGTGTCACTCTAGTTTCCTGCGGCGTGGGCGTTCCCACCCAGGTGAGCTTCACCGTGGTTCCAACCGTACCCAGGCTGCCATCGACCACAAAGGGAGCCCACTCGCGCAGATGCGCCGGGTCAGTAAGCGCCTGCCAGACTTTTTCAGGCGAGTGGCGCAGATCGCGGACGAGAATAAGTGTCCACTTGTTCCTTTCCTTTCGTACCTGCGCCCCACTGGCCGGACCTGGTTCGTACTGCGCGAGATCGGTCACCATCTCCTCCTTTAGCTTTACCAGCGTGCCAGCTGGGTGAGCTGGATGAGGTTGCCGCAGGTGTCCTTCAGCATCGCAATAGTCGACCCGGTCACATCGGTGGGCGGCATCGTGAACTCGACGCCGCGCGCCTTGATCCGTTCGTAGTCGCCCTTGACGTCTTCGGTGAAGAACATGGCCGCGGGTTGATTCTGTTGAAAAATCGCCTGCTGATACGCCTTGGCCGCGGGATTGTTGTTCAGCGCCAGTTGCAGCTCAGTGCCGTTCGGCTCCTCGGGGGAGGCCACGGTCAGCCAGCGGTACGGGCCGTTGCTGAAATCGGACTTCTTGGCAAAGCCCAGTACGTCGGTATAGAAATTCAGGGCCTTGGCCTGGTCGTCCACATATATGCTGGTCACTTTGATTTTCATTTCGTTTCTCCTTTGTCACGTTCGCGGTTTGGCCGCGTTGTCTTTCTTGCTTCCTTTTTCGATGATGTTGACTTCTTCGGTGTTGACGGTTCCATGCGGTCGAGGTGGCGTTCAAGAGCATCCACGTGAGCCGACCAGAACCGGCGGAACTGAGCCAGCCAGGTGTCCACCTCCTGAAACCGTTCCGGTTTCAGCTGGTACAGACGGCGCTGTGCGTCCACCGTAGATTCCACGAAACCGGCCTCGCGCAGAACGCGCAGGTGCTTCGACACGCTCGGCTGCGTCATACGAAGCTGACGCTCGATCTCTCCCACCGACTGTTGGGACAACGCCAGCAGGCTCAATATCGCGCGGCGGTTCGGCTCGGCAATGATCTCGAATACTGATTCCACCCTCTTCATATACTATAACAGGCATATACGTGTCAAGGAATATATAAAGAAAAACCACGATAGGCCGTAAACGAGTACCAAGGGAATTTGGCGATAAATTCCCATTGCACTCAAAATCCCCGGATCGGATACCGGTCTGCCTCCGATACGTTGAACCTTGCCAACCCTGTCTGCAAGGTCGAGGTCGAACTATTACAGATCATGCGTCAACCCCTGCCACCCCCCCGTGAACATTGAAACCTTGAAACCTGGCCCTTGGTTTAACATTGAAATGTTGAAACTCCGAAACCTTGAAACTAGCCTTTGAACATCTTCCGACTGTAGAAATTGGCGGACGGAAGCTGGTTGGACTCGTCGTGTTCGCGTTGCTCGTCCTGCTCGCCGCCGCGGTGGGCGCGGCGTCTGGCCTGCTGCTCGTCTACTCGACGGACCTGCCCCAGATCGAAGAGCTAGAACGTTATCGCCCCAGTTCCGTCACCGAACTCTATGACGGACAGGGCAGAGTCATCGGCACCTTTGCGCTGCAGCGCCGCGTCATCGCAACTTATGACGACTATCCGCAAGTTCTTCGCGATGCGCTGGTCTCGATCGAAGACAAGGATTTCTACCGGCACTCGGGCATCAACATCTGGCGCATCGTGGGCGCGGCCTATCGCGATATCGAATCGGGCGGCAAAGTCCAGGGAGCATCCACGCTCACCATGCAGCTCGCCCGCAATTTGTTTCTCTCTCCCGATCGCTCGTTTTACCGCAAGGTGCAGGAGGCGCTGCTCGCCATTCAGATCGAGCGCCGCTTCACCAAGCCGCAGATCTTCACCCTCTACGCCAACCAGATATTCCTCGGCCACGGCGCCTACGGCTATGAGGCTGCCTCGGAATACTATTTCAGCAAACCGGCAAAGCAACTGAAACTCGAAGAAGCGGCGCTGCTGGCGGGACTTCCCAAGGCGCCGCAATTTTATTCGCCGATCACTCACCCGGAACGCGCCATCAAGCGGCGCAACCTCGTGCTCAATGCCATGCTGGAAGACGGCAAGATCACCGCCGCCCAAGCGGTCGAGGCCAAGAGCAAGCCCATCGTGCTCAACTTGCAGAAAGATCCAAATTCGCTGGCGCCGCACTATGTCGAAGAAATTCGCCGTTACCTCGAAGCGAAGTACGGCAGCGATCAGGTTCACGCCGGCGGACTGCGCGTTTACACCTCGCTCGATATGGATCTGCAGAAGTCCGCGCGCCAGGCGCTGCTCGACGGCCTCGCTGCCTACGAACGCCGCCATGGCTGGCACGGCACCTTAGTAAACGTAATTGCCGAGGGTCAAAAGCTCGACAAATACGAAGATCCGGATTGGGATGAGGAGCCGGAAATCAACGGATACACGCACGCGCTGGTCACGCAAGTATCGCCGACCGTTGCGGAAATTCGCTTTGGCCAGCACACGGCCACGCTTTCGCCGGCCGATGTGGCCTGGACGTGGACTCCGATGACATGGGCAGCGACAAAGACAAAGCTGAAGCCCAAGCTTTCCGACATTCTCCATTCGGGCGACGTCGTTTACATCAAAGTGCTCGCGCTCGATGCGGGCGGGAAAGCGCGCGTCAGCCTGGAGGAGGACTCAGGGGCCGAAGGAGCGCTCGTCGCCATCGACAACGCGACCGGAGAAATCAAGGCTATGGTCGGCGGCCGGGATTTCAATCTCTCCAAGTTCAACCGCGCCACGCAGGCTCTGCGCCAGGTTGGGTCGTCGTTCAAACCGTACGTCTATACCGCCGTGATCGATCAGGGCGGCAGCCCCGACGACACTATTGTGGATGCGCCGGTAACTTTTCAAACTGCCTCCGGCCCCTATTCGCCGCACAACTACGATGGCAAATTTGAAGGCACCATCACGCTGCGGCGCGCGCTCGCCCAATCCAGAAACATTCCCGCGCTCAAGCTGGCCGACCGCGTCGGCATTAAGACCGTGATCGAATACGCACACCGCTTCGGCATCACCGCCAACATTCCCGCCTATCTTCCGGTGGCGCTGGGCTCGGCGGAAATTACGCCGCTCGAGCAAACCTCGGCCTTCAGCGTGTTTCCGAACGACGGCGTGCGTGTCGCTCCGCGCTACATCACCAAGGTGACCGACTACGAGGGCCGCATTCTGGAAGAAGATTATTCCGATATCAAAGACGCCGTGAGTTCGCGCACCGCGCGCATCATGACCTCCATGTTGCGGGAGGTGGTGCTGCATGGCACCGCGGTTGCCGCCGCCAAAATGCCATATCCGCTGGCGGGCAAAACGGGGACGACCAACGATTTCACCGACGCCTGGTTCGTGGGCTTTTCTCCTTCGCTCACCTGCGGAGTCTGGATTGGCTACGACGAAAAAAAATCCCTCGGCGAGAAAGAGACCGGAGGCCACGCCGCCCTGCCCATCTGGATGCAGTTCATGACCGTAGCGCTGGCCGGCAAAGATCCCGGCGAATTCCAGCCGGTACCGGCTCAAGGGACCGCCGTTGCACGAAAAGTCGACACGCCAGACGTAGCGCCGGGGGACGGTGAATTGCACTAAACCCAGCTGTCAGCTCTCAGTTGTCAGCTCTCAGAGACATTTCCCGATCAGTCGTCCCATCCGCACGAATCGATAAAGAGGAAAAAGCGCTTCCGGCAATCGCACCGTCGCAATATCTCCCACGCCCGGCGTCCAGAACAGCCGCCAGAGATATCGCCAGCGGTCGCCGCGCCGCTCGCGCAGTTTCAGAATCAGCCGGAAGTATTCGGTGGATTCGAAATCATAGGACGCGCTGCGAGTGAGGCGCTCGGCGAATTCGCTGCCCAGAGCGGGCACCTGACGATCGGCCGCAATCATTTCCTCCGCCGGCCCGGGAAGCTTCGCGTGAAGCAAATTCTTCACCAGCCAGAAACTCACGCCGAGAATGCGCGCGATTCCCAGCGCGCGCGCCCGCGAGAACACCAGCGCGTAGTCGATGGTCTGGTTTCGGGATGAGGTTTGGGATGAGGTTCGCGATTGAGACCGCACAGTTTCCGCAATGTCCGCCAGCCAGATCAGCCTCGTCCATAGATGTTTGGCGGCGTGCAAGCAGAGCACCAGCAGCGAATCTTCGGGAGCGAGGCATGGCACTTCGTACCCGCCGACCATGGTGCGACAAGCGCGCGCCAGCAGATCGTCCACGCGCAAATCGACCGCATAGAAACGCGGCAGCAACGCCCATTGCAGCTCCACCAGGTGCTTGCCAGCCACGCCGTCAAACGAGCACTCATAGCCTGTCCGCAGCCAGAATCGCTCGACGGCTGGGATGAGATCCGAAGAAGGACGATATTCGATTTCGGCAAGAGCCTGCTTTGCCCGGTAGAAATCAGCAGGAGAAATCAGGATGTCGAGATCCCCAAAACTTCGCAGCCCGAGATCGTGGTAAAGCGATTGCGCCAGCACCGGTCCTTTGTACGGGACCGCCCGCAATTGCACCCGCTCGAAGCGCTGCATGATACGCGCGAGCTCGGCGGCGAACCGCAAGCTGCGCCACAGGTTCGTTTCGTACGCGGATTGCAGCGCGCGCTCGACTTCCGGTGGAAGACCGCGAGCATGTTCCATCAGGTTGCGCGCGGCTAGCGGAAGGACTCCGTGGTGCTCAGCCAGGCGAAGAAGTTCAGTCCAGTCGAGGGCTGAGAGATTCCAATTCGCAACGCGCTCGATTCGCTGCGGAGACGGCTCCACGCCCGCCAGCGCGCACAGGAGCGCAAACTCGTCTGCTCTTTGCGGCGCGGCGCGCGATGCGGAAGACGAAGGCAAGAGTTCGGTCATGGAAGCCGATTCTTCCGCGCGGCAATCCGGCCGCAGCAACAAAAGCGTTCGCTGAAAACAAACCTGTTGTCGCAGCACTGAAAAATGTGTACGAGAACGCGCTTTTGGCCAACCCGATGCAACGAAATAGAAAACGAAATAGAGAGGGATCCAGCCCCGGAGGGGCGAACCAGCTTAGCCCAGCGCTTCAGCGCTGGGGAAAGTAGAAAAAATGCCTCAAGTCCCGGAGGGACGACCCAGCTCTCAGGCACACTCTGCAGCGCCGCGCCACTCAAAATCATAAGCATCGCGAATCGCCACTATAATACAGAGTCTTCGGCGCGCGTCCGAAGTTCGTGCGCGCACTTCGCCATTTCACTTTCATGGACCGAATCGTCTTCGAATCCGTTCGCAAGATATTTCGCCATCGTCCCGCTCTATTCAATTGGCTGGGACGAGAACGGGGCGGCGAAACCGTGGCCTTGAAAAACGTTTCTTTTTCCGCAGCCGGTGCAGAGGTCTTAGCACTGCTCGGCCCGAACGGCAGCGGAAAAACCACGGCGCTCAAGCTGATTTCGACCATGCTCCTGCCCGACGCGGGATCGGTACGCGTGGGCGGATTCGATGCCCAGCGTAACGCCGGTGAAGTGCGGCGGCAGGTCGGCATCGCCGTCGCCGGAGAGCGCTCGTTCTTCCCTCGTCTCTCCGCTCGCGAGAACCTCGACTTCTTCGCCACGCTCGACGAAGTCGAGCGCAGTGAGCGGGCAAAAAGAATCCAGGAAGTTCTCCGCGATACCGGCCTCGAAGAGCAGGCCGACACGCTGGTCATGAAATTCTCCAGCGGGATGTATCAGCGGCTGGGAATCGCGCGCGCTCTGGTCAAGCGCCCCAGCGTGCTTTTGCTCGACGAGCCGACGCGCAGCCTCGACGCCGCCACCACGGCGCATTTCTGGGGGACGATCCGAGCATTGGCGCGGACCCAGACTACCATCCTGCTCGCCACCCACAACTTCGCGGAGGCAGCGGCCGTCGCGGATCGCCTGCTCTTGCTGCATCGTGGCGAGTTGCTAGCTAATCGCCCGGTCGGCGATGGCGAAAGCGCCGACCTGCTGCGAACGTACTACTTCCGCATGACCGGCGAGGTCGATGAGGCCATGCTCAAGCTCTAAAGATTTGTAATTGGGTAATTGGGTTTTCGAAATCGATCGCTCACAGAAGGCGCTGTTCGTCGTTCGCGATTCGCTATTCGTGAGAACTGTTTGCCCGGCGAAAAGCGAACAGCGAACGACGAGCTCTAAACTACAAATGCTCTTATGACTTCGACTCTCGACAAGCTCTACGCCATTCTCCGGCGCGATTTGCTCACCGCCGTCCGCCATCGCAGCGGTTTCGTCGTGACCCTGGTCGGGGTGTTCACCGAATTGGCGGCCTTCTATTTTCTGTCCCGCGCCATCGGTCCCGGCTTTCGACCGGGTGGCGTCGAGTACTTCCCGTTCCTTCTGGTCGGTACCGGTGTCTACACTTTTTTCGTAATGAGCGCGCAGGCTTTTCTAAGCGCAGTGCAGGAAGCGCAGCAGACGGGAACGCTGGAAGTGCTGATGACGACATCGACGGCGCCGGCCGAGCTCGTCATCCTCAGTTCTATTTCTGCGTTTGCCGGGAACCTGGTCAATCTGCTGGTGTATCTTTTCGCGGGGGTGGCAGTTTTCCGGGCATCGATCCACGCCAACTTCCTATCGTGCGTGGCCGTATTGATTTTCTCCCTCGCCATCGCCTTGGCGCTCGGGATCATCGCGGCCACGCTTCAGGTTGCGTTCCAGAAAGGCTCGGCTCTGTTGTGGCTGCTCAGTTCCGGGATCTGGTTTCTGAGTGGGACGATGTTTCCAATTCAGAGTTTGCCCCGTCCGCTCGAACTTCTCGCTCACGCGGTCCCCCTCACTTACGCGATCGACGGCATGCGGCGGGCACTGCTCGAGGGACAGTCCATGCGGACGATGGCTCCGACACTGGCTGTGCTGGGCGGGTTTGCCGCGGTCATGCTGCCGCTCGCGCTGGCCGGTCTGTCGCTAAGTTTGCGGCGGGCGCGGCGAGATGGAACCCTTTCATTTTACTGAGGATATCGATTCGGCTGCTTCCGATTCCGGCCCCGCCTTGTTGGCATCGGCGAAAACCCTGTAGTACACTGCCATTACTCTGATCAAGACTGGGGGATAGGCCAGATCTTCATGTTTGACTAACTGGCTTGACCTACTATGACCGAAAATCAAACCGCTCGTGAAAAGACCCGGCAAGTGGGCAATGCGAGTGACGAGAAGAAGCTTTACGAAAAGCCAGCATTTCGTTGCGAGCAGGTTTTCGAGACGCAGGCTCTAACTTGCGGCAAGATCGCCCCAACCGTTGGCAATTGCCAGTTCTCGCAGAAGACTTCCTAATGCTGGGAAACGCCATGAGTGCGGCGCGCTCGAATTGGAGCGCGGAACGCTCGGCTCTGGTGGCGGAGTCTTTGCGTCGCGGTGGCTTGGGTCGGCGCGTTCGGCTGCGAGTTTATGGGGAAAGTATGTTGCCCACTCTTTGGCCGGGCGACGTGGTCGAGATCGCAAGCTGCTCGCTTGAAGACGTCCGTGCTGGGGAGATCGTGCTCGCCCTGCGCGACGGCCGCTTCTTCCTGCATCGTCTCGTCCGCCGTTGCGTCGATGCCACAGACACGCCAAACGGCTTCCTGCTGTGCGGCGATTCCATGCCTGGTCCTGACCCTTTGTTTTCTCCCGAAGCCCTGCTGGGACGGCTCGTGCGCAGCGCTGGCGAAGGGCGAGCCGTCTCTGCAGCCGCAGTGCGGCCGGGATTGGGCGCAAGCTGGTTTAGCGTAAAGTTCTCTCGCTCCGTGGGAGTGCTGCTTTGTTATTGTGGCGTGGCGCGCCGTGCCGTTTTAAAGCTTCACCGCCACGGAAAGGGATCCGCGCGCCGATTTCAAGATTCGGAAGCCGCGGCGCATATTCGTTCCGCGGATCTTTACTCCGTGGAGCCGGGAGCCTTCTGATGGCCGCAGGCCGACAAGCCGCGTGTGTCGAGATCGGAGGAATCCCGATTGCTCTGTCCACCAATGACGAGAGCTTCCTCGATCTGCTGCGCCAGCGCTACAACGGGTTCCTGAGCTCCTCGCTTCCTGAGTTTGAGCTGGAGTTCGATCTCACCCGCGCAGGAATCGTTTCGGATGATGACATTCAAGTCCGGCGCGAGGGCGGCGTCTGGCTCATCGAACGCGGAGACTTCCACGCTCGCTGGGACCCGGTCACCGGCCGGGGCACAGTGCGGCAAAATGCCAACCCGTATTCTCTGGACTCGGTGCTCCGTATTCTCCACAGCCTGATCCTCGCCGAGCGCGGCGGATTCCTGCTGCATGCCGCCAGCGCGATTTGCGACGGCCGCGCGTATCTATTCTCGGGCGTATCCGGAGCGGGCAAGACCACCACGACCCGGCTGGCGCCAGCGGACATCACTTTGCTGACCGACGAGATTTCCTATCTGCGCCCGAACGTGGATGGGTACTCGGCCTTCGGCACTCCCTTCGCTGGAGAGCTGGCCAAGTCCGGTGAAAACTGCTTCGCGCCCGTCTCCGCGCTGTTTTTTCTGGAAAAGGGCCCCGAGAACCGCGTCGATGAGTTGACCTCCACGGAAGCCGTCCGCCGGCTGATGCGCAATATTCTGTTCTTTGCGGAGGACCGGAGCCTGGTGGAAAAACTTCTTGCCACGGCGTGCGATTTCGTCGCCAAGGTTCCCATTCGACGGCTGACGTTTTATCCCGATGAAAGGGTGTGGGACGAAATCCGCAACTTCCAGGGAGTGCCCGAGCATGCCTGAAGATTGTATTTACATTGCCCGCAGTTCGGCCATTGCCGCTCGCGCCCTGGCTGGCGAAATGATGGTGATGAACTCGGCCGATTCCACATTCTTCACGCTGAACCAGGTCGCTACCGCCATCTTTCAAGCTGCCGACGGGCACACTCCTCTGCGGGAAATTGTCCGCAACCAGATCTGCGAGCAGTTTGACGTCGATCCCGAACAGGCCCTGGCAGACGCCGAGCAGTTCGTCGCCGACCTCTCCGCCCACGGGATTCTTCTGGTCTCGAACCAACCTCTGGCCGCGGAGACACCCCGATGAGCCTGATGAGTGAAGTCGGTCAGAAGGCATTTAACCTGGGCGTGCCCGTCGCCGTGCACCTGGACGTCACCTACCGCTGCAACGAGCGCTGTGTGCATTGCTATCTCGATCACGACGACCACGGCGAGATGACAACCGCGGAAATCAAGGACGTGCTCGATCAACTGGCGGAGGCTGGCGTTTTCTTCCTTACTTTCAGCGGCGGCGAGGTTTTTATGCGCCGCGACTTCTTTGAGCTTGTCGAACACGCGCGCCGCCTCATGTTCAACGTGAAGATCAAAACCAACGCGGTCATGATCCACGAAGAGGAAGCGCGGAGACTTCGCGAACTGGACATAGACACGATTCAGATCAGCGTGTACTCGCACCGTCCCGAAGTTCACGACGCCATCACCAAGCTGCCGCACTCGTTCGAGCGCACCCTCAAGGCCATTCGCTTCTTGCGCGAACAAGGGCTGCGAGTGACCATCGCCAACGTGCTGATGACGGTGAATTCTTCCGATCATCTTGATGTGCAAAAGCTGGCCGCTGAACTCGGCGTGCACTACACGCTCGATCCCACGATTACGCCCATGATGGACGGCGACACATCCGTTCTTTCGCTGCGCATTCCGGGAGAAGAACTCCCGGAAGTTTTCCGCAATCCGGCGCTGGTTGGCAGCCAGGAAGAGTTCTGCGCTCCTCCCAAGCCGCCCTCGGCGGAGGATCTTGAGGGTTACTCGTGCAGTGCGGGCCATTCTTTTTGCTACATTTCGCCCTACGGCGATGTCTTTCCCTGCGTGCAGTTTCCACTTCCCACGGGAAATATTCGGCGCCAGAAATTTTTGGACATCTGGAATTTTTCCCCGCAGATGAAAGAGGTTCGCTCGATCCAAGCCAAAGACCTGACCGTGTGCTCGTCGTGCTCGCATGTCACCAGTTGCACGCGCTGTCCGGGATTAGCCTATGTGGAAGGAAGTATGCGCGGCCCGTCGACAGCGGATTGCGAGAAGTCTTTCTACCGGACCGGCGTGCCGACGGCGAACATGCTGCAGCAAGGGCTGTCGAAACCACGCAGCGTATCGGGCAATGGCGCACCGCTGATTCAGATTCAGCCGATCCAGATTCAGCCTACGACGGCGTCGGCGTGATGAATCGTTCCGGGCGTCTCGCCCTCGGCGCGGCGGGCGAGAGCCTGCCCTGAGTGGAGCCCAAGGAACGCCCACTCCACCGGACAGCCGCCGGGATGGCGGCGCTACTAACAACACGGCCTCTAGACTGTGCCCCCGGCAACCGCGTTGTGGCTGCGCTTTAGATCCACCACCGCTTCCGCGCTGGCCAATTGCTCCAGGATGCGCTGCAAGGCGGTGCGCACTTCGTGCGTCGCCTCATTGAACTTCAGCGCCGCTCCAATGCCCATGTCCATGCGCACGACCTCGCTGTCCAGCGAAATGTTTGTATGTTCGTGCGAGAAGTTGAGTTTCAACTGCGATCCGGGCAGCAGGAGCCCGCTGGTTTCAACATAGCAGCCACCCAGGCTCAGGTTAGTGACGATGCCCAGGATCGCGCAATCCTGGCTCTCTCCAGAAATTTCCGTGGTCAGCCGGCCGCGCACCCGCGGATACAGACGGCGGTTCTTCTGACCCGACTGACTTTGTTTCTGCAGGTACATGCGTTTGTCGGCTTCCGAGAGAATCTTTTCGGCGTCCATCCCGTCTTCGGGAAACACGGCCTTGCCCACGCTCAACGATAGAATGTCCTCGTTGCAAACGTCCTTTCCCGCCTGCTTTGCCAAGTCCCGCATCTGTTCCGCTTTGCGCGCGGCCGCTTCCGGCGTGAGTCCCGGGGCGATGACCACGAATTCGTCGCCGCCCATGCGCGCCACATAATCGTACTCACGGCTGGTTTCCTTCAAGGCGTGCGCAAATAGCCGCAGCACGCGATTCCCTTCCAGGTGTCCAAAGCGATCGTTGATCTGCTTGAAGCCATCCATGTCGGCGACCATCACGGTCAGCGTTTTGTCGTGGCGTTTGCAGCGCGCCATTTCCCGGTCGAGGTGCAGGAACAGTGAGCGCGCATTGGGAAGGCCGGTAAGGTAATCGGTCACCGCCGAGCTCTCCGCCTGCTCGTACTTCATCGCGTTCTCGATGGCCAGCGCCATCTTGGAGCTTACCGCCAGCAGAATGCGCAGGTGGTCGGAGGTAAAGAAGTCTTTTTCCGCGTGGTACAAGGCGACCACGCCGACCACGCCCTTCAAGCCCTCGAGCGGAACGGCGAGCGCTGAATTCAGCGTGCTGTACTTGGAAGTATCGTTCAGATACCCGGGCTCGACCGAAGGATTGCCATTCAGGATCGGCTTGAGGTTTTGCGCTACCCACCCCGAGAGCCCTTGTCCCATCGGAATGCGCAGCGAAGCAAACAGCCGGAAGTTGTCGCCATTCACATATTCCGGCACCAGTTCGTCGCCATGGCGGACGTAGATGGCAATCGCATCGTAGGGCATCGCCCGGCGCAGCTTCACGGCAAACACGGAAAGCGTTTCGCCCAGGCTGAGCGAGGCTCCGAGGTCCTGGCTGAGCTCGAAAAGAGTCTGCGCTTCCTGGCGCGCCGCTGCGATCGAACCGAGAAAACTGCGCTCTGGCGCCCGCTGCTTCCCTTGCGCCTCGAACCCGGCGGCCGGCTTGCTGGACGGCATCGCATCCTTGTCTTTATCTTTGTCTTTGACTTCCGTTGACAATTTTTGCTTGCTCAGGTTGTCGGTGCGTTCGTGGACCAATTGCTCCAGGTCCACGTACCTTCGTTCGAGCACCTTGACCACTTGCGGATCAAAAGACTTTCCCGATTCATCCACCAGTCGCGCCATCGCTTCCTTGAGCGGCAGCGCCCGCCGATATTGCCGATCCGAAGCCAGTGCGTCCAGAAAATCGACTGCCGCCAGGATGCGAGCGCCAATCGGAATCTGCGTCCCGCGCAGCCCCATCGGATAGCCCGTCCCGTCGAACTTTTCGTGATGCGCCCGCACGATGGGAACGACCGGGTAAGGAAAGCGCACCCGCTCCAGAATTTCCGCTCCCACCAGCGGATGTATCTTCATCTTTTCGAATTCTTCCGGCGTCAGCCGGCCCGGTTTCGAGACGATGTGCTCCGGAATCGCCAGCTTGCCGATGTCATGCAGCAACGCGGCGGCCTGCAGGGCATCCATTCCCTCGCGGTCAACCTTGAGTTCCTTCGCCACCTCGACCGCGTAGACGCGAACCCTCTGCAAGTGATCGTGCGTCGTCTGGTCCTTGGCCTCGATGGCCAGCGCAAGCGCCTCGATCGTGCGCATGTGCAAGTCGGCCATCTCTTCCACGTGCCGTTTCTCATCTTCCAGCTTGCCGAGGTAAAGGCGGTACGAGCGGTAGATCAGGTACACCACCGGAAGCGTCAGCAGCGACGTCTGCCAGTCGGTAAAGCCGTGCAGCCAGCTCATCATGCCGGCCACGCCCGCGCCCACCAGGTAGTACGGGAAGCTCCAGAAGTAGCAATCTGCCCAGATCTTCCGCAGCGACCTGCGCTCGGTCAAAGAGATGACGGCCGCCACCGGAAGCGTATTGGCGACGAAGTACACCGACGCTGCCAAAAATAGCAGCGTTGAGGGGTTATTCACTGCCCGATGCAACAGGGAGTAGCGATACGTGGCGAAGGTCACCGCGATGGCCAAAGCCGTTGAGCAAACGTTGAAGGCGACTTGAATCGGAACGGGACGATCGCGGTCGAAGCATTGCACTACCACCGCCGCGCAGCCCAGAGCCATGGCTTCCGACAAACTCAGTTCCAGCACGCCCAGCAGCAGAAAGAGAAAGTTCACCGACATCGTCCCGGTAATGCCGGGCAGATTCACCTTGAGCCGCGAGGCGGCCAGCGCAATCACCAGATAACAGAAAAATTTGAGTGGATTCTCGCTCCTGCCGTGCATCACCGAATAGGTCAGGACGGCCGTCCCACAGATCACGACCACGGCGATAAAAAAGCGTGGCGCCGCGCTCATGTCCCTCCATGATTGAGGGCGAGTTTTCATCTTGGACGAACTCCTGTTCGGGAAGCCGGGTTGCAGTTCCCCCCGGGGAAGGAAGAGGGGAATACTCTATTGATAACAGGCAGGGGACGGGCAAGGAAGAATTCGGACATTTGGAGGTAAACTTCCGTAATCAGGGGTAGTGACCTTCCGGCGGTATTCCCCCAGAGCACCGGAAACTTGGCTCTTAACCCACAGAAAAGACAGATAAAACAACCGGCCATCGGATCATCGGGCGATTGAAAAATCAAAAGCCAAGGCTGTTGAACTTAGATGGCCCGATGACCCGATCACCCGATGGCCTGATGGCCTCCGGCAAGTTTGACTTGCCAGAACTCTGGGGCCTACCATGAATGCCTCTGCACAGGAGTGTTCCCCGGAATGATCGGCCAGACCGTCTCCCACTACCGTGTCCTCTCGCAGTTGGGCGGGGGAGGAATGGGCGTTGTCTACGAAGCCGAGGACATCAACCTGGGCCGCCATGTCGCGCTTAAGTTCCTGCCTCCCGAGACGGAAAAAGACCCACTCGCCCTCGATCGTTTTCAGCGCGAAGCGCGCGCTGCCTCCGCGCTGAATCATCCCAATATCTGCACCATCTACGAGGTGGGCGAGGACGGTGGACGCCACTTCATCGCCATGGAGTTGCTGGAAGGCGAGACCCTCAAGAGCCGTATCCACGCTCAGCCCCACGGCCAAGCCATCGACCTTGAGCAATTGCTCAGTCTCGGCATCCAGATCGCCGACGCTCTCGACGCCGCCCACGCCAAGGGAATCGTCCACCGCGACATCAAACCCGCGAACATTTTCGTGACCAGCCGCAACCAGGCCAAGATTCTCGATTTCGGCTTAGCCAAGCGTACCGCCAAGCCTTCCCTGCAGTCCGCCGCCACCATCGGTTCCACCGCTACCGTGGACGAGCCGTTCCTGACCAGTCCCGGATCGACCGTCGGCACCGTGGCCTATATGTCTCCGGAGCAGGCGCGAGGCAAGGATCTCGACGCCCGCACTGACCTGTTCTCGTTCGGCGCTGTGCTCTATGAGATGGCCACCGGTGCGCTGCCCTTCCGCGGGGATACCTCCGCCGTTATTTTCGACGCCATCCTGAATCGCCCGCCAGCCCCACCCCTTCGCCTGAATCCCGACTTGCCGCCGCCGTTTGAAGGGATATTAAACAAGCTGCTCGAAAAAGACCGCGACCTGCGCTACCAGAGCGCGGCCGACGTGCGCTCCGATTTGAAGCGCCTAAAACGCGACTCCGAATCGGGCACGATCCTGGCTGCGACTTCTTCCAGTTCTTCCATCCGCAGCGCTTCCATTGGCAAAAGCGCGCCAGGTCACAAGCTGCCCCTGTGGCTGATTCCCGCTCTGATCGTCGCGGTGGTCGCCGCCGGCATTGGCTTGGTGTTTATGAAGCGCGGCCATGCGCTCACCGAAAAAGATTCGATCCTGATTGCAGATTTCGTAAACACCACCACCGATCCTGTCTTCGACGGCACCCTCAAGAAAGCGCTCGCCGTCGATCTGGGGCAGTCCCCGTATCTGAATGTCTTTCCGGACCAGAAGATCCGCCAGACGCTGCAGTTCATGGGCCGCAGCCCCGGCGACCGCATCACCACCGACGTCGGCCGCGAAATCTGCCAGCGTGATGGCATCAAGGCCATGTTGAACGGCAGCATTGACAGCGTCGGTGGCCAATACGTCATCACTCTGGAAGCAACCAATGTTTCTTCCGGCGATTCGCTCGGACGCCAGCAGGCTCAAGCCGACCGCAAAGAAGATGTGCTGAATGCGCTGCATGGCGCCGCCACCAAACTTCGCAGTCAGCTCGGCGAGTCTCTGTCCATGGTGCAGAAATATGACATGCCTCTCTCCATGGCCACCACGTCATCGCTCGACGCGCTGAAGGCGCTGAGCCTGGGTGACGCCAAGCACAACATGAGCGACGAACTGGGCGCAATTCCCGACTACCAGCGCGCCATCGAGCTCGATCCTAATTTCGCCATGGCCTATGCCCGCCTGGGTGCGGTCTACAACAATCTCGGGCAGACCGCGTTGTCGGAACAGAACCGCCAAAAGGCCTTCGAGCTGCGCGACCGGGCCAGCGAACGCGAGAAGCTCTACATCATGTCGCACTACTATTCCGACAGCGGCCAGTACGACAAGGGCATTACCGCCTACGAACTTTATCGTCAGACCTACCCGCGCGATGCCATCCCCTTCACCAATCTGGCGAATATCTATAACCAGCTTGGACAATTCGACAATGCCTTGGAAAACGCCAAGCGTGCCGCGGAGCTCGATCCTGATTCGACGGCCGCCTATTTCAATGTGGCCATGGCTTATGGCGGACTGAACCGGGTTGAGGAAGAGCGCGCTACCCTCAACGGCTTACTCCAGCGCAAGGGAACCAGTGCGGCCTTCCGTGTGATGCTGGCCAATTTGGACTGGGCCCAGGGCAAAGACGCCGACATGGAGAAGGAATTGCAGAGTTCGTTGGCGGCTCCGGAAGGAGAGTTAGGCGTTCTCCAATTCCGGGCCAGCCTCGCCGCCACTCGCGGGCAAATGCGCCAGGCGCGCGAGTTTGCCCGCCAAGCCGAGGAGGCCTTGGATCGGCTGCACCTGCAAGGCCGGGCCGAAATCGAGGCAGGAACTACCGGCGCCGAAGCCTTAGTGGGTAATTCCGCCCAGGCTGAAAGCGGGGCCAGCGACGCCCTGCGCTTATCCCGAACTCTCAATGTAATGGGGAGCGCCGCCACCACGTTTGCCATCTTGGGTCAGGACCAGAAAGCCATCGCACTGGCCGACGAAATTCAGCGCGCGCATCCGAACGATACCATGGCGGTCAACGTAATCATCCCCATGATTCGCGCCGTCGCCGCTCTCCGCCCCGCGAATCCCGCCAAGGCTGACCCATCCAGGGCCATCGACCTCCTTAACGGAGCTGCCGTGTACGCCCGAGCCAACGCTGGCGTTCTTTATGCCAGAGGCATTGCCTACAAGCAGGCCGGACGTTACGCCGAAGCGCAGCAGGATCTTCAGAAAGTCCTGGACATGAAGTCCCGCAATGGCCCCGACCTAGTGTTCGTTATGGCTCAGCTGGAGTTGGGTCGAGTGTTTCAGAAGCAAGGCGACGCCCCCAAAGCGCGCATCGCCTATCAGGACTTCTTCGCCGCCTGGAAAGACGCCGACCCCGACCTCCCGCTCCTCCACGAGGCCAAGGCCGAATACGCAAAACTACAGTAGAGACGCCGCCCCGCACATTCTGCTCGTGTGGGGACGGGCGCCCTCGCCCGTCCAAGCCGAGCACAGCTCGGCAGCTGCCTGTGGTCACAGCAAACTCTGGATTCGCTCTAGGGAAGTTCTGATTAAGTCCCTGAGGGGCCTCCGTGTACCCCTCTGTACCCTGTGGTTTACGCCTTCTGCTGACGCTTGATCAGAGTTTCTCTAGAAGTGAAACCCAATCTCCGCCGTCAGCGCCCGCGGCGTCACATAGTGCGTGCCGCTGAAGGTCGATAGGAAGTTATACAGCGCCAGCTTATTCATCACGTTGATGGCGGTAAGCGTGAGACTCCATTTGTAATGGTCGCCTTTGAACAGGTTGTCGTCGCCCACCGAAGCATCGAACAGGTTGCGCGATGCGATGCGCGGCGGATGGAGATCGTCGTTCTCGCTATTCGCCGCAGGCACCCGGATCAGATTGGATCCGAACTGAGCTGCGGGGCAATTGGAAGGCAGGGGCACAGTCGGAGTTGCACGCTGCGATCCGCAAAAGAACCCAGCCTCAGACTCCTGATCGCCAGAAAGAGGCACCCCGCCCACGTTGGCAGCGATCAGGCTCACGTTCGGCGCGCCACCGACTAGAACTGATCCTGGGCAATCGTTCCCAGGATTGACCCCGTAGCACGGCGTCGCGCCCGCTACCAGTCCGCTGTCATACCGCCAGTTGAAGCCAAACCATGGGCCAAGCTTCCAGGGCTGGTATTGCAGGTGGGTCGTCTGATTGAACTTCTCGTCGTGGTCGATGCGGAACGGAAGTCCCGTGCCGGTCGACACCGTCGCGCCCGCTCCGCCGATCTGGGGAGTGAAGAACCGGGCCGCCACACTGGAGAACACCATGAGCGCCGAAAAACCGTGCAGGTTCGGCACGCTCACGCGGCCCGCATATCCGGGAATTTTTGCGTTGTGCCACTCAATGGGGAAAGTGATCGGCGTGTTGCCGAGCACACTGAAATCGTAGCCATTATGCGTGTACTTCGTGATCCACTCGCCGGAAAAGACCAGGTACCGTCCGAAAGCCTGCTCCAGCCCAACGTGAAATTCATTGCGGAATCCCGGACTCAATGGATTCGTGGCTAGCGAGGAACAGAGCAGCAGCGGGTTTAGAACGGCATTGCTGCATCCGATGCTGGAAAGCACCAGATTTTCATTGAAGGGAGATTCCAGCGTGCGAGCATAGGAAGCGCGCAGGATCGTGTTGGTTTTCTTGACGTTGTAAGAAATCCCGACACGAGGCTCGGCTTGCCGCGCGATGGTGATTCCGTTGTAGAGATCGCCGCGAATGCCGAGGTTCATAGACCAGTGCCCGACCGTGATCGCGTCCCGAACATAGAGAGCAAGCTCCTTCACGTCCGTGCGGCCATTGAATGTGTACCGGCCGCTGCTCGATGCCGGACAGTTGTCATTCGGAGACGGAGTTGGCCGGGTCAGGTCATAGCAGCCCAGCAGCGGATTGAAATTAGGGTAAAGAGCCAGGTTCGCGTAGGAATCGGTCGAGCCCGGCGAGCCCGGCGCATTCAGGTTGGAAGCGATGTTTGGCTGAAGCAGGGCGCCGGTGCATTGCGAAGGATCGTTGATCCCCGGCGCGGGTGCCGCAACATACTGCTGTTGGCCGCCGGGAAAAGTCGCCAGAGCTATACAGGGAGCGTTAAAGGTCGGATCGACAATCCCGAGAGTGTCATTCTCTCTGAGAGACGTTTGCTCGTAGGTAACTCCAACCTTGACGTTGTTCACCCCTTTGACGTAGGAGAGATCGGATCGAATCCCCGTATTGGTCAGCGTGCGGTTCTGGCCTACCGACTGTCTCTGCAGACTCGGCGGCCCCAGGTCCGCGAAAGGATCGCTGCTGGGATAGTAGTTGTAATCGTCGCGGCGCACGAAGGCTCCCAAAGTAAATACCGCGTTCGTATTCACCACCCGCGTCCATGAAGGAGCAATGTTGAAGGTCCCAATCTTGGAGCGCTGGTCGGTCGGTCCGACGACATCGCCGTTGGGAGCGACGCCGTTATAGGCTGCCATTTGCGGCTCAATCCCGTACAGCCCAATCCACGGCGTCGCATTTTGGGCATCGAGCGAGTTCGGCGTCTGGAACCAGCTCCGGCTGTAGCCGAAGTTCAGGTGAATCGAATCGGCGGTTGAGACTTGGAGGTCCACGCGGTCGAACAGGTTCTCTTCGTTGCCCCGGTCGTGAATAACCGCGAATTCCGGAGGATCGAGGAACCGGCCGGTATTCAAGCCGCTGGCGGAGATGAAGTTTCCCCACTTCTTGCCCCCGTAAGCGAGATCGGCCGACACGTTGGATGTTCCAAACGACCCATAGGAAGTGGTCACGCTCCCGTGGGGCGTGGTTACGCCCTGGCCTGACCGCGTGGTCGCGACAATCACGACGCTTGTCTTGCCCCCGTATTCCGCGGGCGGCGCGCCGGATATGACTTCCATGGATTGAATCGAATCGAGTGAGATCTGGTTGGAAAACACTTTGCTGTGCTGGTCGGTATCGGGCTGGTCGTCGATGTCGATCGAATTCTCCGCGTGGTCGCCCAGCCCGTGGTAGAGGCCATTGGAATCGGCGGCGATTCCCGGCGTGGAGAGTGTCACCAGCGAACTCAGCGACGACGATGCGCTTTCCAGTGGAATCTTGTCGAACAAATCCTTGTCGATGTCGGAGTGGAAGGTCGGATCGTTCTCCACTAGATCTCCCGCATCCTCGACCGTAACCGTGTCGGAACTGGTAGCCACCGTCAAAGTAAGAGTTAGAGTCACGGGCACTACCGACCGGACATCCACATCCTGCGCGCTCTGGGTGAATCCCGCAGCCTTCACCGTCAAGTGATAGGGATTAAACGGCACGTTCGTGAAACTGAAATTCCCCTTGTCGTCTGTAGCGGTCGTTCGGTCATAGCCGCTGACCGCGCGATGAATCTCGACGCTCGCATTGGCAATCACCGCGCCCGAAGGGTCCAAAACGGTGCCGTTAATCGATCCCGCACTCCCGCCCGACTGCGTATTCGCAGCCCCAGCGCTCAACACCAAAGCAACGGCCACAATAGCCGCTGCTAGCCAAATCTTGTAAAACGATTGCATGATTCCTCCAATAATGGGTTCTGAGGCGACTCCGATCGCAGATCGAAGATCTGAAAGCAAAACAAATCGAAGCTCGCGGCCTCTTGCGAACAGTTACTTAATTGGGCGCGGGATCAGAACGAAGGACGAAGGTGGAGGACGAATAAACTGCGTGGTCAGGGGACGGAAGATCGGGGAAACTTCTGCAATCAAAACCGCCAGGACTGCCGTAGCCAAGACCGGCGCGGACGCAGCCGTCTGGGTACTAAGTCCGGCATGAGCGGTAGCGCAAATCGTGCAGGTGTGGCGCGAGGTAGTCGAGTTCTCGGAATGCGAGTGGGTCGCCTGCACCGTCCCCATCACGCACACCAGCGCAACGCAGAGCACGCACACCGCTCTGACCAATCCGCCCCGATTTGCCGATACGCTCAGCATGTTATCCCACGTTGCTTTGGAGTGTTGCGTTAAGACGATTCTATCGTTAGATGATCGTTTACGGGTACTCGGCCAGGAAAAAATGGCCTTCCAGGCAGACCCAAGGAACATGACCTTCGGGCAATGAAAAAAGCTCGAGCAAGAGCAAGGCCCACAAAGCAAGCCCGAAAGCAGGTTTCCCCGTGTTCACCCGTGTACTCTGTGGTTAAGATTTTCGGCACTCGACTAGAATGTCAACTATGCCCATCGTTGAACAAGCGTCATCCGCAGCCACCGCGCTCGACCTAGCCTGGGTCCGCGCCCAGTTCCCGGCACTCGCGCAGTCCGTCAGCGGGCATCCAGCGGTTTTTCTGGATGGCCCCGGAGGCACGCAAGTGCCGCAGCGGGTGATTGACGCCATCGCGGACTATCTGGCGCGCAACAACGCCAACACGCACGGCGCTTACCAAACCAGCCGCAACACCGACCGCATCATCGACGAAGCGCGCGCAGCGATGGCCGATTTTCTGAATTGCGATGCGGATGAAATCGTCTTCGGCCCCAACATGACGACGCTGACTTTCGCCCTGAGCCGCGCCCTCGGACGCGAACTCGGTTCCGGCGACGAGATCGTGCTCACCCTGCTCGATCACGACGCCAATTTCTCGCCCTGGAAAGCGCTGGAAGAAAAAGGCGTGACCATCCGCACGGCGAAATTCAACGAAGAAGATTGCACCCTCGACATGCGCGACCTCGCAGACAAAATCGGCGAGCGCACCCGGCTGGTCGCAGTCGGCTACGCGTCGAATGCCGTCGGCACGATCAACAACGTAGCCGAAGTGGTGCGCCTGGCGCGGCAAGCCGGAGCCCTCAGTTTCATCGATGCCGTCCACTACGCTCCCCATGGACCGATTGACGTGCGCGCCCTCGACTGCGATTTTCTGGCCTGCTCGACCTACAAATTTTTCGGTCCGCACATGGGCGTTCTCTATGGCAAACGCGACCACTTGAAAAGTTTGCGCCCCTACAAAGTGCGCCCCTGCACGGATGAGAGTCCCAGCTGCTGGGAATCGGGTACGCTGAACCATGAGTGCATAGCGGGAATCAAAGCCTGCGTAGATTACTGGGAAGAACTCGGCCGCCGCGCCAATCCCGCAGTCACAACCCGGCGCGCTGCCATCCTGGCCGCGCACAAAGCAATCCATAACCACGAGCGGCAGATGCTGGAGAAAATGATCGCCGGCCTGCTTGCAATTCCAGGATTGAAGCTCTACGGCATCAGCGACCCGCAGCGTTTCGAGAATCGTTGCGCAACCTTTGTGGTCCGCATCGCAGGCCACACCCCGCTGGAACTGGCAACAAAGCTCGGCGAACGCGGCTTCTTCACCTGGGACGGAAACTACTACGCCCTGAACCTGACCGAACAGTTAGACGTCGAGCG
>Ga0326727_10008741_pt1 | contig 25455 bp, 20 predicted proteins | sample MB2enrmetagenome_FD_207643 | JGI IMG/M metagenome (GOLD analysis project Ga0326727, IMG submission 207643) | Lab enriched peat soil microbial communities from McLean, Ithaca, NY, United States - MB29MY | ecosystem: Environmental > Terrestrial > Soil > Wetlands > Peat | place: USA: New York... | reverse complement strand
TTCAGCGAGAGAGGCAAAGGCATGATACGAACCGCAATTCTCGGCTATCCGCGCATGGGCGCTGCGCGAGATCTGAAAAAGGCTCTCGAGCAATTCTGGTCATCCCGCATCGACCAGAAGACCCTCCTTGCGGAAGCGGCGAGGATTCGCCTTTCACACTGGACCCTTCAGAAGCAAGCTGGCGTGGATTTCATTCCCTCGGGGGACTTTTCCCTGTATGACCACATGCTCGACGCCGCGGTCATGCTTGGCGCCATTCCGTCCCGCTATGGCCCGCTTTCCCGGGAAAACCCGCTCCAGGGATATTTCGCGATGGCCAGAGGGAGCCAACGCGAGAATGTGCCTGCCCTGGAAATGACGAAATGGTTCGACACGAACTACCATTATATCGTTCCCGAGATCTCCTTGGACCAGCAATTCCGGCTCTCGTGGCCCCAAGTGCTGGACCAATACGATGAGGCCGGCTCGGCCGGTATTGCCAGCCGTCCCGTGATCGTGGGCCCGGTGACTTTCCTCTCCCTTGCCAAGGGGACCGAGCATTCCGCCGATCCGTTGTCCCGCCTGGACGCCGTGCTTCTCGTCTACGAGGAGGTTCTCCGACAGCTCGCCGCGCGGGGTGCCTCGTGGGTCCAGATGGACGAGCCTATCCTCGTCACCGACCTTTCCGCTGCTCAAAGGGATGCTGTGAAACTGGCGTATGCCCGGCTTTCAGGATCGGCAAAAATCTCCATCATGCTGACGACGTATTTCGGCGATCTAGGCGAGAATCTAGAGCTGGCCCTAGACCTTCCGGTGAAAGGACTCCACGTGGACCTCGTTCGTGGTCCCTCCCAGCTCGCGCAGATCCTCAAGCGGCGTCCGAAGGAGATCGTTCTTTCCCTCGGACTGGTCGACGGCCGCAACATCTGGAAGGCGGACCTCGCGGCGGCCATACAGGAAGCCGAAAAATGCGTGCAGGCCGTTGGATCGGACCGGACCGTCATCGCCTCCTCCTGCTCCCTCTTGCACTGCCCCGAGGATCTCGCGTTGGAAAGTCAGCTGGACCCGGAGATTAAGAACTGGCTCTCGTTCGCCCGGCAGAAGCTAGACGAGGTGTCGATCATCTCTCGGGCCTTGAACAACGGGAGAGACAGCGTGGCCTCCGAGTTGGAGGAAAACCGACTATCTCTTGAAAGCCGATCGAAATCTCCCCGCACCAGGAACCCTCGCGTGCGGGAACGCCTGGACAAGGTGACCTCATCAATGCAGGAGCGGGCAAGTTCGGCTGCCAGGCGGCGCGCAATCCAGGAGACTTCTCTTCCCCTCCCCATGTTCCCTACGACGACCATCGGTTCGTTTCCACAGACCAAGGAAGTGCGGGCAATCCGCGCCGGCCTGAAGGATGGCTCGGTCGACACACTCTCCTATGAGAAGTTCATCGAGAAGGAAATCGAGCGCACCGTGCGGCTGCAGGAGACGCTCGGTCTGGACGTTCTGGTGCACGGAGAGTTCGAGCGCAACGACATGGTGGAATACTTCGGCCAGATGCTCTCGGGCTTTACTTTCACCGCCAACGGCTGGGTCCAAAGCTACGGCTCCCGCTGCGTGAAGCCGCCCGTCATCTACGGCGACGTCGAGCGCCCCGCCCCCATGACGGTGCGCTGGTCACGGTATGCGCAGTCGCTCACACAGCGGCCGGTGAAAGGAATGCTCACCGGTCCGGTGACGATCCTGTGTTGGAGCTTCGTCAGGAACGACCAGCCGCTGGAGCAGACATGCAAGCAGATCGCTCTTGCCATACGAGACGAGGTGAAGGACCTCGAGGCTGCTGGTCTTCGGGTGATCCAGATCGACGAGCCTGCGCTTCGCGAAGGGCTGCCCCTGCGAAGGTCCCAGTGGAAGAGCTACCTCCGCTGGGCCGTGGACTCCTTTCGCATTGCCTCGAGCGGCGTCAGGGATTCCACGCAGATTCATTCCCATATGTGCTATGGGCAGTTCGACGACATCCTTCCCTCCATCGCAGAGATGGACGCCGACGTTCTTTCTATTGAAACCACCCGCTCCCGCATGGAGCTCCTGGGCTCATTCTCCACTTTCCGCTACCCCAACCAGATCGGACCCGGGATCTATGACATCCATTCCCCCCGGGTGCCTACCTCCGCAGAGATGGAAGAGCTTCTCAAGAAGGCGCTGGCCGTGCTACAACCCTGGCAACTCTGGGTCAACCCAGATTGCGGTCTGAAGACCAGGGAGTGGAAGGAGGTGGAGCCGTCCCTCGCGGCGCTGGTGGCTGCGGCGCGAAGTTTGCGGGAGCACTACCCCACCGCCAGCGCGAAAGTCGTCGAATAGAGGAGCCGGGGCCGGACAATCGAGTGAAAAAGGATTTCCGTGCTCGGCTCTCCGCAGAAGCAACCATACTGTTCGACGGGGCCATGGGGACCATGCTCTACCAGAAGGGTGTGTTCCTCAACCGCTGCTTCGAGGAGGTATGCCTTTCCGACCCGAAGCTCGTTCTGGGGATCCATCGGGACTACCTTGGCGCGGGCGCCGATGTGCTCACCACCAACAGCTGGGGCGCAAACCTCCCGAAGCTGCGCGCGGCGGGGCTCGAAGAGAAGTTCGCTTCCATCAACGAAAGTGCGGTGAAGCTGGCCCGGCAGGCCATCGAGGAGGGAGGCCGCCAGGACGCGGTCCATATTGCGGGGTCTATGGGTCCGCTTGGCATCAACATAGAGCCGCTAGGACGGATCAGCGCGGCGGAGGCGGAGGACCTCTTCGAAAAGCAGGCAAAGACTCTTGCGCAGGCCGGCGCGGACCTCCTCATCCTGGAGACCTTCGTGGACCTGCGGGAGCTTGCGGCTGCCGTGCGCGGCGCCCGGCGCGGGTGTGATCTGCCCCTGGTCGCCTCTCTGACCATCAACAGCGAAGGCACGTCGTTGTACGGAACGGATCCGGAGGTTTTCACGGCACGCATCGACGAGCTGGAGCCCGACGTAATCGGATTGAATTGCTCCGAAGGTCCGCGAGTGATGCTGGAAACCGCGGAGAAAATGATCAGAGTGACCGGCCGTCCCCTTTGTATCCAACCGAACGCGGGCGTGCCGCTCAATGTCAACGGCCGCAACATCTATCCCACCACCCCCACCTACATGGCCAAGTACGCCAAGCGCATGATCCAGTCCGGGGTCCGCATCGTGGGGGGCTGCTGCGGGACCACCCCGGCCCACATCAAAGAGATCAGGAACGAGATCCGCGCGCTCCAGCCCAGCATCCAATCCGAGCACATCCGCGTGGTGCTCCCGGAAGCTGGCAAACCACCGGTGGCGCTGGAAAAGAAAAGCGCCTGGGCTGCCCGGATTGCCCACGGTGAGTTCGTCACCTGCGTCGAGCTCGTGCCCCCCAAGGGAATCGAGCACGGCAAACTCATCGAGAACGCACTTGTGCTCAAGAAGGCCGGCATCGACGCCATCAATGTCCCCGACAGCCCGCGCGCACAGGTCAAGATGAGCGCGCTGATGGCCTCCGTGCTCCTGCAACAGAAAGCCGGCATCGAGACAATCCCCCACTACACGTGCAAGGACAAGAACCTACTCGCCTTGCAGGCTGACCTGCTGGGCGCGCACGCCCTGGGGATTCGAAATGTCCTGGCCGTCACCGGTGACCCTCCCAATATGGGCACCTATCCGGATGCCACCGCCGTCTTCAACATCGACTCCATCGGCCTGTGCCGGCTCATGAGCATGCTGAACCACGGCTATGACCTGGGAGGCAATGCCGTGGGGGCTACCACAGAGTTCTGCATCGGCGTGGGCCTCAACCCCAGCGCGATCAGCATCGAACGGGAGCGGGAGCGCTTCAAGCGGAAAATGGACGCCGGCGCCGAGTTCGCCATCACGCAACCTGTGTTCGACGCCGGCCCACTCCTGCGATTCCTGGACGGAATGCATGGGGAAAAGTTCGTGCCCATCGTCGCTGGAATATGGCCGTTGGCGAGTCAGCGAAACGCCGAGTTCATGAAGAATGAGGTGCCCGGAGTCTCGGTGCCGGACCAGGTCGTTAGCCGCATGGCCAAATGTGACACGAAGGAAGCTGCCTTGGAGGAAGGAATTGCCATTGCGCGTGAGATCCTGGAAGTGCTTCGTGGGGCAATCGCTGGGGTCCAGGTCTCGGCTCCGCTGGGAAAGGTACAGTCCGCCCTCATCGTTGCAGGGAAATAGAAAGCCGTTCGCTTGGCGACCGGCACCGCCGATCCTCCCGTTCGGGCCGCGACAGAGGCGCCACTCACGACTGCAATTCATGCGGCGGTGCTATCCCGCAGAAAAAGTTGCGCCGCGGTCCGTACCTTATCAAGCGCCGGCCCAGCGCTTATATCCACCCCTTTTCCCGGGCGATGCTTGCAGCTTCGAACCGGTTTGCAGCGTCCAGCTTCTGGATGGCCAGGGAAAGATAGTTGCGCACCGTTCCCGGTGAGAGGTGGAGGCTGGCCGCGATGTGCGCGATGCCCGAGCCATCGGCCGCCGCTGCAAGGACGTCCCGTTCCCGCTCGGTAAGCGGATTGTCCCCTTCACTCAGAGCGTCGATTGCGAGCTGCGGGTCAATGACGCGCTCCCCCGCGACGGCTCTGCGGATTGCAGAGGCAAGCTGTGCCGCCGGCATGTCCTTTGTCAGGAAGCCAACCGCCCCGCCTTCCATTGCGCGCCGCAGGTAGCCGGGTCTGCCGAAGGTGGTAAGCATCAGAACCCGGCAGGACGGGAGCTTCTCCCGCAGCCGGGCCGCGGCATCCAGGCCGTCTCCTCCGGGCATTTCGATATCAAGGAGCGCCACGTCCGGCTTCTTTTCCAGCGCGGCTTTCAGGACATCATCCGCCCTTCCAACTTCCGCAACCACCTTGATGTCTTTTTCCAGCCTTAGAAGCGCGGCGAGCGCGCCGCGCACGGTCGCCTGGTCATCAACCAGGAGCACATGGATCATACCTGCCTCCCGGTTGGCACCGTTGCCGTTAGGACAAAGCCGCCCTGCGCCCGGCCCCGCGCTTCGCACTTTCCGCCCAGCGCCTCAAAGCGTTCGCGAAGCCCGCGAAGACCATTTCCCTGACGCTCCGTTTGGGAAGCCGTCTCCTCCCCGCCGTTTCCGTCATCCGCAATCTCGACGACGGCGCATCCTGCCTCTTCCTGAAGATCGATGGCGCAGGTTTTCGCCCGACTATGACGGATGACGTTCGTCACTCCCTCGCGCACGGCCCACGCAAGCGCCCCGTTGCGCTCAGGGGAGAGCCTCGCGGCCAGGCCCTGGTCGCCCGTGCTCTCGAGCCGGATGCCTGCGGCGGAAAGAATCTCCTGTGCGGCGCGCAGCTCATTGGCGAGATCCGGCCTTCGATAGGCCGCAACCGCCTCCCGCACTTCCTGGAGTGTGGAGCGGACGGTCGACTCGACCTCCGCGATCTCCGCCTCGGCCTTGTCCGGCGCGGACGCCACGAGATGGCGGGCCAGCTCGCTTTTCAGCGCAATGAAGGAAAGCTTCTGCCCGAGAAGGTCGTGCAGGTCTCGCGCAATGCGAAGCCGCTCGTCCGTAGCCGCGAGCCTGGCGATCCGGCCCTGCGCTTCATGCAGCTGCCGTCCCACGATGATTGACCGGGTCCAGCTCGTCGTCATGAAGCTCACGACCGTAATGACGAATACGGCCGGCAGCAAGGACGCGAAGGATGCGCCGAGCAGCGCGCCTGAGACCACGCACACCGCCAGAACGACTGCGTTGGTAATGACAGCCCGTGGAATACGAAAAGCGGTTCCCGCGTACGCGGCTGTGAAGATGAACAAGGGGCTCGGGTCCATGTTCTTGGGCTTTCCCAGGAGACCGATGACAACGCTCATGACGATAAGGAACAGCACGACGCCGCTGCGCCCGAGAAGCAGCGGTTGGTCGGAGGAATCACCGGACAACCTGCCGCTGAGGGCCAGGGCCATACGGAACGCGGAGAAGGCGTAGATCGCCACGAAGATGGCGAGCGCCGCGAGGGCGGCAATGGAGCCGAGGTGGAGGGGTCCCTGGAGAAGCTGGACGACGGCGGGAACAAGGAACGGGAGCCAAACGATCCAGACTATCCACACCAGCCACGGGGAAGAGAACAGGCGATGCTGCTGGCCGGCAGGCGTTTTTTGCATCTTTTCCATCAGCATGCCATACCAAGCCTAAAAGAACAACTTCAGCTCGATGTCCAGCTGCCAAAGGAACTGCGATGCCCCGGCTTCCGTGGCGCTCCTGCCCCACGTGTTGGTGATCGAGCCGCTCAGGCCCCATTCGTCGTTCCTCATCGTGATGCCGATGCCGTCCATGACGGAAGGATCCTGAAGGTTGACCTCCGCCCAGCCCTGCGCGGTGAGCTGGTCGGTGATGTCCTTCGCCAGCCGGGCAAACGCATAGTATTGCGCGGCTTCGAAGGACCCGAACTGTCCCAGCACGTCGGGCGCCGCTCCCCCGCTTGCGAGCCTGTTCCTGGCGTACTGGATCACGTTCGCGTAGTCGGCGCCGACAAAGCCGAGGCCGTCATACGCATACTCGACGATGAGGGACATCTTCGTTGTGATGGACCATGTGAAGCCGGCAAGTGCCCTGACGACCCACGGCACACTTTGTGGTGCTGCGGTCAGCAAAACGGGATCACTGACGTCCAGCCGCGGTAAGGCATCCGCAACAGAAACCTCGGCGCGCACCGCCACCCGATCACCGACGTTCGCATCCACCCCGGCTCCGGCCTGCGCGTGCACTGCCGGGTCAGGGCTCCCCGGTCCTCCGGTCGAAAGCAGCCCGAGCGCTTGCAGATCGACCCCGCCGACGTGAGCCTGGATCCTGAGCTGGTCGATGAAGTCATTCTGCTGGGCGCTCACGTACCCGAGCACGGAATCCACGTCGCTGGACCACACCAGCCGGGGGGAAAGAAAGTCCTCGAAGCTGAAGTCCCCGACGATCCACACGAGCCGGGTCCCGATCCAGCCCTCTTCCCACTGGGGCGCGGCTGCCGGGATCTGCTGCGGCACGTTGCCGGCCGCTCCGCGCGAGATGAGGTTTAGCGGCGTGCGGAAGAATCCCGACGACGGATGGATGATCTCCTTTCCCGTGTCCCAGATCAGCACACCGGGGATGATCTGCCAGCTGACATCCGCCTGGAGGAGGCGGCTGGAAAGCGCGAGCCTCGTGCCGGGGACGTCCAGCGGGTCGTAGTCAGGGAGGGAATCCAGGAGCGCCCAGGCCGTGCCGGAAAGAGTCAGATTTTCGACGGGCGATGCCTGCCCGCTCAACGCAAACTGGGACGTGATGCGCGTGGCCTCGGCCTGCACGAGCGGCGAACCGGGACCTTGCGTCGGAGCAAGCGTCGCCGAAGGCGCTGCGTCCACGTCGATTTCCCCCTCGAGGGCAAACGCCGGTAGCCAGACGGCGGCCAGCGCCATGGCAATGACGGCAGCTTTCATCTCCGCGCCTCGGGGTTCCACAAAGGAAGGAAGCTGCGCCTGAACTCAGTCTCAGGCAAAGGCTTGCGAGCGACTTTCTCGAAGGTAAGGACCGTCCGCTTTGTTGCGTCATCACCGGCAAAGATCTCCACCGAGAAAGGAAAGTCCCTTCCCATGGCCGGGCGATAGTCCCGGTAGTACGCCTTTTTCAGAAGCACGCCCGAGGCGGCGTAGAACTCGGCGTAGAGAAGCCGAAGACTCGACTTCTCCACCCAGAGCTGCACGCCGTGGTAGCTCGTGTCGCCAGTTGACTGTTTGGCAGTCAGGGAGAAATGCCAGGTCTGCGCGCCGTCACGGGTCTCTTCCGCCATGGATTCCACGTCATAGTCCCTGGCAAACGTACGAACCACATCGCCGTCGGATGCCTGCCCCGTGAGAACCTCGAGCGGGGAAAGTCGAATCGGGTTGGTGGTACGAACGAACAAGATGTAGACCGCGTCCCCGTCCACGAGCATCTTTCTCCCGCGGTCCGACGCGGGGTCTGTAAAGTACATGAGCACCCGGTTGTGATCCGCGCCGATCTCCAGCGCCCCCCACAAAGTCTTCGTGTCCGTCGCAGTGCTCCCGTCATACGCGCTGAGGCTCACCTCGAAGCTCATGTCGTGGATGGTCCGCTGCGCGTCAGACCGCGCAAGGATCTCCTGGGGAGACTCTGCGTACAGGCCGGCGGCAACGAAGAGCGCGGAGGAAACCAGAAACGCAATTGTTCTTTTCATTTCCGTCTCCTATCGTGATTTCAAGAGCTCAGCCGCGGTCCGTCGCAGGGAGAGCATCCCTGGAAAGAAAGCAGCCACCAGAGAAGCTGCGAGCAACCAGATCCCGTTTCCCAAAAAGCTCGAAAGCCTCGGGGTGAAGCTGACCGTGATTCCTGCCGTTGACATGCCGGGCTCCGCCGGCATAGGCAGGCCGCCCAGGGCGTCGATGAGCCCGGATGCTCCGCCGCCGGCAAGGAAGCCCGCGGTGGCTCCCGCCACACCAAGGATGAGTCCTTCCACCAGGAGCATCACAAGAAGCTGCCTCTTCCGCGTGCCGAAGGCGCGGAGCGTTCCGATTTCCCGGTAGCGCTCGATCATGGAAACCGAAAGCGTGCCCGAGATGGAGAACAGGGCGACGATTAGGACGATGAACCGGGCCACCGTGAGGATGAGCTGGTACAGCGAGTTCGCGGCCTGGAAGGACGGGGAAAGCTGCTCCCACGTCCGCACGGCAAGACCTGATGCCGCGCTTCCCTTGGGGGCTGTGGCGATTTGCCGTGCAACGGCCGCTGTGACGCCGGTGTCCTTGAGGAATACGATAAGGCACGGCTCGGTCTGCACCCCGACAAGAGATTGGGCGTCGGAGAGGCTCATGGTGACGGAGATGTCGTCCACCTCCGCGATCCCTGATGAGCTGATGCCGACGATCGTGAAGCTTTCCGTGTTGACTCCGCCGCCCTTACTCAAGGCAAACAGGGAAAGCGTCCGTCCGGGCGCAAGCTTCAGCTTTCTTGCCAGCCCGGATCCGACGAGGATTTCGCCTGACTCCTGCGGCGCCAGCTCCCTTCCGGCCAGTACCGTACGCAGGCTCAGGTCCGCCCGAGCCTGCGCCATCGGCCAGGCGGAAACCTGAACGAAGCCTGTCGTCCCTGCGTCGGAAAGCACCGCGGAAAATGCCATCGTGGGCATGACATCAGCCACACCGGGAATCGAGCTCAGTTGTGCATCGATCGCCTTTCCATTGTCGAGCATGAAAGGGATGGGGTTGGTGTCTCCGGCGTCGAAATATGATGCCGAGCGTGCAACCTGGATGTGACCCGTCCCGCTTTTGATGATCGCGTCACGGAACCCGTTCATGGAGTAGGTGATGAACCCGTCCAGCAGCGTCAGCCCCAGAAGACCCACGGTGATGGCGATCAACGTGGAAAGCGTCCTGCCCCGGTTTCGCCCCAGGTTGCGTGCCGCCATCGAAAGAATCACTCGTAGGTGTTCCATGGATTATGCCTCCCTCAGGCACTGGGAAGGGGTGAGCCGGACCGCGCGAAGTCCGGGGAGAACGGCGGCAAGGCCTGCGGTCAGCACCGCGGGGACGAGGTTGAGCCAGACGGAGTCCAGGCCGGGCCGGACCATGACGGCGTAGGTCTGCGCGCCGTTGTGGTATGCCAGTCCCCCGGCTGCATCGATGATCGCGGAGACCCCGAACCCGAGCGAGATTCCCGCAGCGGCGCCAAGAAGCCCTTGCAGGCATCCCTCCCAAAGGATCACAAGAAGGATGTTCTGCTTCTTCGTGCCCAGGGTGCGAAGCGTTCCCCATTCCCGCATCCTCTCCAGCACGGTCCGGTTCATCGAGTTCCCGAGGATGAACAAGGTGACCAGGAGGATGATTGCCCGGATCACGGTGAGGAAGCTTCCCAGGATCGTGCTGACCTGCACGTAAAGTGTCGCGAGGTCTTTCCAAGTCCGGAAGCTGATGCTTCGGGGAAGGCTTGCAGCGATAGCGGGAACCGCCCTGACCTCACGGGCAATGACCATGAGCACAGGCGGCTCTTTCATCCCGATGAAATCCGATGCCGTCGCGTAGTCCGTGTACGCAAACGACTTGTCACGCCCAGGCGAGCTGAAGATCCCCGAGATCGTGAAGTCCCTCCCCTGGAGGTTTCCGCCCGGCAAGATCCCCATCAGAGTGACGACGTTTCCGACCTTCGCTCCGAGAATCCGGGCCGCGGTTTCCCCGATGACGAGGCAGTCACGCTCTCCCGGCTTCACCGTCGAGCCATCGACAAGCGTACCGAGGTTGAATCTGTCAGAGGGAGGGATGATTGTGCCGGAGCTGGGCGCGAAGTAAATCCGGTCCGCCGGGTACGCTTTCACCAAGAGCGTGGCGGACTGGTCGCCAAGTCCGGCAACAGCGACGAACCCCGTGGAAGGAAAGGCTGCGGTCACGCCAGGCTGCTTGCCAAGCGTTCGGGCAACGGCGGCGGAATCCTTGAAGCCGTACGCGAAAGGATTGAACTCTCCGTCGACGAAATACTGCGGGTTTGCTGCGACCTGAAGGTGCCCGACGCCGGAGAGGATCGTTCCGTCCCGAAATCCCTGCATCATCTGGCCCAGGAAGCCCTGGAACACCACCATGCCGGCAAGCCCGACAAAAAGCGCTGAGACGGTGACAATCGTCCTGCGTGCGTGCCGGAGGATACTCCGCCAGGCGATCATGACGTTCGTCATGCTGCCTCCCGGTCATCGACAATTCGGCCGTCGCTCATGATGACCAGGCGGGCCGCGTAACGAGCCACGGCCGGGTCATGCGTTGCAAAGATGAGAGTCGAGCCCGCAGACCTGTTCATCTCCACCATCAGCTCCATGATCGCCCTGCCGGTTTCATGATCCAGCGCGGCCGTCGGCTCGTCAGCAATCACAAGTCGGGGCCGTGTCACCAGAGCGCGAGCAATCGCCACGCGCTGGCGCTGCCCCCCGGACAGCCGCTCGGGGCCGCGGCGCTGGAAATCCTTCAGACCCACCCGGTCCAGCACCTCTTCCACGCGCGCCGCCCGCTCGTGCCGGGGAAGGCGCTGAAGGAGGAGCGGGTACTCGACGTTCTCGAAAACGGACAGGACGGAAATCAGGTTGAAAGACTGGAAGACGAACCCCATCGTCCTGTTTCTGAACTCGGAAAGCTGCGCATCCTTCAGCGTCGCGGCATCCAGCCCGGCTATCACGATGCTTCCGGCGGAAAGCGTGTCCACGCACCCAATGACGTTGAGCAGTGTGGACTTGCCGCTCCCGGAAGGACCCATGAGGCACACGCGCTCTCCCGAGCCGATCACCAGGTTGATGCCGGTCAACGCGGGCATCTCGGTTTTCTCCAGCTGATAATACTTTTCAGCGTCCTTGATGCGGATCAATTCGGTCATGATTTCCCCCTCACAGCCGATCGAATCTGGGCTGCAGCCTTCTGGTAGTTCTTTTCATCGAAGACGCCTTTGAAACGCGCAAGGAGATTGCCGTTTTTGTCCAGCACGATGATGTACGGGTCATCCGGCAGCCGGTAGTCGGCCAGCGCTCGCCAGGCGCTCTGGTCACGATCGACGATCAGGAAGTGTCCGCTGTCTTGCGGGGCAATCCCCGAACGGATCGAGCTGAGGGCGAAACCGCGAAACAGCGGGGAGACCCCAGCAAGAACGGCAACCGGGTAGACGGCGAATCCGTCTGTGTGTGTGAAGTCCTGCTTCAGCCTCTCAGTCCAGGGCTTGGTGTTCGGTCCCGCTTTCTGCGTAAATCCCACAACCAGGATGTTCGTATCGGCTTCCAGGTCGTCCGGAAGGACAAACGCTGACCCGGCAAGGGTCTGAACGTTGGTTCGGGGGAAGGAGTCCGACCACCCCGCTGAGAGAAAACACAGCATGAGCGTCAGCCCGAAAAGCAATGTTGGCGTCTTCGAAATTCCGCGATGCAGCATGGCGAGAATATGCCCACTGCGAACGCTGGGCAGTAGTGGAGAGCGTCAGGACTTTTCCGGGACGGATGTCAGGAACGTCGTGTGACAGATGTCACGCCAGGAAATCATGTTCCGTCCAGCCTTGCGTGTGCACGACGCGGGCCGCGGATCAGAGCTGCTCCATCCGGAAGTGGAACCTGGCCCTGTGGGCCGCCTGCTATCATCTCTTTTTTTGTTTTAACAATTCGACGGGCTGTTCTGTTGTCGGGAAGGGTGAGCACCTCGGTCTCAAACCTTCCCATCCGACCCCTTCGCCAACAACCTGCCGCATTGCGAGATTAACTGAGAGACGGTCTGCGACGTTTGTATCTTCTTATCCTGCAAGCAGGGGATGTTGCGTGTTCTTCCCGCACCCAGGCGGGGCAAACCGGGCCGTGCTCGCCGTTGGGTTGCTGAGCGAACACACGGATAACTATTCAAGTGCCGCGGGATGCCAGCTACGAGAAAAGGGCCAAACTGTACGCAGGCGAAGAGCGACGGCAACCATTGGAGGCATCGTTTTGATTGTCCTCACGCATGCTGATAGTCGACCTTGCGTCTGGGATTCAAAATTGCGCCAAGTCAACAGGAGACCGCTGATGGGAAATCGACGGTGTCCGTACGTTTCGATTCGGAGATAGGAACGACTATATTTTCTGATAACTTATTGGACCCATCTCTTTTTACCACAAGTAGATGGACTGCGCATCCGTACTGTGGGTGCTGTTACCATCTCCAGGGATGTCGGTCTTCGTGCCGTTGGTCCAGTAGCAGGCGATATTCGCCGTGCCATTCGAGTAACTCCCCGCGATGCAGACAATGCCCGCCGACAAATAGATCGAATAAGCAAACGAGCCGTTTGAACCTATCCCTGGTAAATCGGTCTTAGTGATGTTGGTCCAGGAGCAAGCGACATCGTAGGTGCCATTGTTATAGCCCCCGACGGTATAGATGGTGCTTCCTGACACGTAGATGGACGTCGCAGACCCCTCGTTGCCCGGCAAGTCGGTCTTGGAGTTGTTGATCCAGTAGCAGGCGATACTCGTCGTGCCGTTGTTATAGCCCCCGGCGGTGTAGACGGTGCCTCCCGACACATAGATGGATTGCACCCCAGCTGAGTGCAGGCCAGTACCATCGCCTGGGAGATCGGTCTTCAGGGTGTTGGTCCAGTAACAAGCAACATTCGCCGTTCCGTTGGAGTAAGCACCCCCGGTGTAGACCGTGCCTCCCGCAACATACATGGACCAAGCGCTCGCGTTGCTACCCGGAAGGTCGGTCTTGCTTCCATTGGTCCAGTAGCAAGCAACATTTGTTGTTCCGTTGTAATATTGACCTCCGACATACACCGTACCCCCGGAGACGTAGATTGAATAAGCCATTGCACCGTTTGGCGCCGTTCCTCCGGGCAGGTCCGTCTTAGTGCCGTTGGTCCAGTAGCAGGCGACCCAGGTCGTGCCATTATTGTAATACCCAGCAGTATAGACGGTGCCTCCCGAAACGAAGATGGAACGGGCCTCGGCGCCATTCGGAGCTACTCCACCAGGCAGGTCTGTCTTTGTGCTGTTTAACCAATAGCATGCAATCCAGGCAGTGCCGTTATAATAGGCTCCCGCAGTGTAGACCTTCGCGGTGATTTGCAAGACTTGATTGAGCAGATAATTGCTACATCCCGCGGTCATGATAAAGAACGGGAGTGTGAAAATGAACAAGAAGCGAAACGGCCCTACTCTTGGTCCCATACCACAGTCTCCTTCGCCCCGCTGATCTCTGCAGCACGCGTTGACTCTTCCCCCTTCAACTCAAGGTAGGCAAACTGCTGCGCGAGTTGGGGCGCAACCACCTTCAACTCGTCATAGGTCTCCTTCACCACGCCAAAGTTCTCAAGCTCTTGGTTCACCCGTGCGATTCCAAGCAAGACGTTCGGGTCTTCCGGGGCTTTCCTTTGAGCGCGCTCATAAAAGGAAAGAGCCGTTTTCAGGTCGGATTTCAAGTAATAAAGGTTGCCGAGATTGACCAAAGCTGGTACATACTCCTCTTTTTCCAGTACGCTTTGGAACTCACTTTTTGCTTTCTCTTCAAGGTCGTACCGCGCATATAATATCCCGAGAGCGTTTACCGTCTTCGCACTCTTGTTGCTCTTTGTTATGGCGGCTTGCAGCTCGGCGACGCGAGAGAAAATCTCCAATTCTATAAAGTGAGAAACGTCACTTTGAAAATCTTGCGCAATTTTAGTTGCCTCAGGTAAGGTCGGAGTGTTTCCCTCTCCTGGCAAGCCTACAGGCTCGTATGTCTTCCAAGCCTCATGAACAGGATAAAAATCGGCCTGGCTTTTTGAGAGATTCTCGCGCCATTCACTCGCGCCTTCCTGCCAAGCGGTGAGGAAAGGCCCATCCCGTTCTGTGACTTCAACCGGCACCCACACCTTGTCGTAACGGAAGATCAGCTCGTCCGGGTGTGAGAAAGTCGCTCGTGCCTCGTCCGGCGATGCTTTAAGCGCGAAAGCCATGAACATATGACCAGGAATGGTGATAAATGCGGTTTCGATCTGCACGGACTCCATCAACGCGCAGTACAGGAGTGAAAGATCGCTACAATCCCCCGATCGGTACTCAAACGTCTGCCGGGGGAATTTCAGTGTATCCACGGCGAGCTTATCTTTGGAAACTACGGCGTACGGAGTCAGCGGATTTGAAACATAGCTCATGCCGTAGAGACGGAGTGCGTCATGCAAGGCAATCGCTATCTGCAGGTTTTTGTCCACGGCTCGGTTCGTCTTTTCCTTAATCGCAGCATTTACGTTATTTGAAAACAGCAGAACCGTGGGGTCCTTTGCCGTTACAAACGCGGCGGCTTTACGGTTATCATCCCAAGTCATCGCGTTACGGTCGTAGATTCGCACAGTTTCAGACTTGGTCAGCGAATTGGCTTGCCCCTTAAACGTGTAACTGACCGAGATTTCTGCGGCGACCTTTGTGCCTTCAGTAATACCGAGAATGGAGTCATTGAACAAAGCAAAAAGATCGATATTCCGCTCCTCTCCCGCTTTCAATTCCGAAATGCTGGCGCAATCCTTCGGAGCATCCATGTACTGACGGATAAGGAGAGAAACCGAGAGGCCGGTCATGGACGAGTCCTCGGTGTTTTTGAGAGTCAAACTCCCGATGGGATGGTCATCATAGAAGGTGTGAAAGATCGGAAAAATGTTGCCAAAGGTGAGATCGCTAACCACAAGGCCCTTACCTTCTTGAACTGCCCCTTGTGGCTCCTTATTGAGCGGCTGCGGGCGGGTGGAAGGAGATGGGGTCGTCGATTTTGCGGCAGGGGCAAATGAATAGACAAGGCCGATATTTGCGGTGAATGCCTGCACAAGGCTCGCGTACAAGCGGTACGAGCCTCCGACGCCTAGACCTAAAACAGGCCCGAGGTTAAAGAGCAAGCCTATGCCGCCGTCCACAAATCCGTTTCCGCTTCCATCGCTTAGGCCGTTGCCATTCACGAAGCCGTAATAGTACCCTCCCGAAGCAAGAAATCTGAAGGTTAGCCAATCCACAATAGGAAACCGAAGGCCAGCCCCAGCAGAAATCGAAAGTAACGACAGCGAGGGGTTTGAGCCGCTCGAGATAGTACCTGCAGTTGCGAGCGTGTTGTACCCGTACTCAAAGCCCGCGTTCACGAAGAGCCAGGGAAGCTGCGGGAGGAACATCTCTGCGGCAAGCCTTGCTCCACCGGCTAGAGAGAATCTGGAGACATTCTGATCCAGCGAGCTTGGAAACGACATAAGTGGCCAGAGGCCGATCGAGAAAGCTGGCGAATTACTGTTGGCTGCCTCATTCGATTGAGCCGTTGCCGCAATAGAAAAACCAACAAAAATGACGACAAGGAGAACGGCTTTTCTCATTCCACACCCCCAGCCCTCGGGCGAATCCAGTTGTGTATGACAGAAAAGCGGTCTTGGCCGCGGATAGTTCTTAGAGGCAAAGAGCCGACTCTCAGCCGCTTTGATTTGAATGCGGCGTTGGTCGTCGCTCATAACAAATTCACTAAAGACGATACAGGGTATATTGACTCAAGCATACACCAGTTCGACGCGATGTCAAGAATCTTGCCCCCAACGAGAACTATCGCCGGCCGGCTAATCCAAATGATCCTATCCCAGACCCCAGCGCAGCCCTTCGGAGGCGGGCGTAATGCCCCTGCAACAGAATTGTCGTTACAGGAAGCAAGGGCTTCCCGATGCTTTGAATGATAGCCTAAAGATTTATGTCTACGGCGGAGTTTCTAGCTGCTCAAAACTAAGACGTTCTGTCGCTGAACCAGAGATAGTTCATTCATTCAGCTTCTCAAACCCAACAACTCGTCCGCATTCTTCTTCATCAGGATTCGCCGTACGTCTCTTCTTTCGTTTTTTCTTCTTTGGAACCTCCGAAAACCACAGTCAGTGTATCTCCGAGTTAATTCTTAGCTTTTCCATGCGTTCTTCTCCTATCTTGATCGCGTTGGTATATGCGCGTGCAAATGCTTCTTCGTTAGGTCTTACCATTGGGCAAAGCCATCTCTTGGGTCGTTCAGTGCGGCAGAAAAGATAAACGCACGCGTCTCTCTTACTCCGACGAACTTCTCCTGGGTTCTCCAGCGCCTCCCGAACCTCACGACCAGACATCACTGGATGCTTGAAAGTTGCGCTTTTGTGCTGATGCTCGCTCATCATGGAGAAACCCGAGATGCGGACGCCACAAGAGTCTCCCTTGGCTCCCATAATAATCATCGGCGCAACCTCGCAGAAAGCAGGTCTAACCCCCCTGAGGCCACTGGGAAACACTAGAGACTTTATATGCCCAATCGCCCGTACTGAAATCTTATCCTGCTCTCACCCGTCACACATATTGAAAATGCGCCTAACACATACATCGCATTCCTATAGCTTCGGAGGTACTTAGGGCGGCGCAGTTGAGCGCGTCTCGCGCAGGCATAGCCGCCCCACGCCGGTCCTCCCACCTCCATCCTCGCCGTTTCCGATCCGAACAGCCGTGAGTATTATTGACCCGTGGAGGGTGCACCGTCATGACATCTCCCGAGCTCCCCGTTCGGAGAAACCTCGAACGGTTCCCGGATCTTCACCCCGCCCTTGGTGCACGGTCGGCAGTAACGGAGGCCAACAGGTGCCTGAACTGCTTTGATGCACCGTGCACCGCCGCCTGTCCCACCCATATCGATGTGCCGGGATTCATCAAGAAGATCGCCAGCGGCAATCTGAACGGCTCGGCGAGGACCATCCTGGATTCCAATGTGCTCGGCATGAGCTGCTCCCGCGTGTGCCCCGTCGAGGTGCTTTGCGAGGGCGCCTGCGTCATGCACCGCGACAATAAGAAGCCCATCGAAATCGGCCGGCTGCAGCGCCACGCCATGGAAGATTTCTTTGCGCGTGGCGCGTCATTGCCCGTAGCGACGGCGCCGCGCAAGGGCAGGGTGGCCTGCATCGGCGGAGGCCCTGCCTCCCTCGCCTGCGCCGCGGAGCTTCGCAGGCAGGGCTACTCGGTGACCGTCTTCGACAACCGCCCACTTCCCGGCGGCCTGACCACCTATGGCGTGGCGGAGTACAAGCTTCGGCCTTCAGACAGTCTTAAGGAAGTCGAGTTGATCCAAAAGCTCGGAGTGGAATTCCGAAAGGCCGATGTCGGAACCGATATCACGTTGGAAGAGCTCGAGCAGTCATTCTCTCTCGTTTTCCTCGGCATGGGGCTCGGCGCGATGCAGCGCCTCGGAATCCCGGGGGAAGACGCGCGCGGCGTGATCGATGCATTGCATTTCATTGAACGCTACAAGACGGATCCTGACTTTCCCGTGGGCAGCGTGGTAGCCGTACTGGGCGGAGGCAACACCGCGCTGGACGCCGCCAACGCAGCTTGCAGGCTCGAAGCAAACGAAGTGCATGTTTTCTACCGTCGAACCAAAGAGGAAATGCCTGCTTTCCCATTCGAATACGATCACTCCAAGATCGAAGGGGTCCAGTTCCACTGGCTCTCGCAGCCCGTGGAGATTCTGCAAAAGGACGGGCGCGCGGTCGGTGTGAAGTTCTCGCGAACTCAGCTGGGAAGACCCGATGCCACAGGGCGGAGAAATGCGGAGCCAGTTCCCGGTTCCGACTTCGAGTTTGCCTGTGACATGGTAATCCCGGCGCTTGGCCAGGGCCGGCTCATGGAGGTCCTTCGAGCCACGCGCGGCGTAGAGGTGACCGGCGGCTCCATCAGCGTGGACCGCCCGACAGGGAAAACGGCGAACCCGAAGTACTTCGCGGGTGGGGACTGCGTAAACGGCGGGCGGGAAGTAGTTGACGCAGTTGCGGACGGCAAGCGGGCAGCGATAGCGATGGCCAGGCAACTCGCGAGCGCGTAAGGGGGTGAGGTATGGCTGATCTTTCGACACAGTTCATGGGCATCCGCACTCCAAACCCGTTCTGGCTCGCATCAGCGCCCCCTACAAACAGTGGGGAGCAGATCCAGCGGGCGTTCGATGCCGGTTGGGGTGGCGCTGTGTGGAAAACGATCGGGGAGCCCGTTACGAACACCGCCTCGCGTTATTCCTCAGTGGATTGGAACGGGCAGCGCATGATGGGGCTGAACAACATCGAGCTGATCTCCGACCGACCCATCGAGGACAACCTGCGGGAGATGGCCGAGGTCAAAAAGCGCTATCCCAAAAACACGGTGATCGCCTCCCTCATGGTGGAGTCGAAAAGGGAGGTCTGGCACGACATTGTCAAGCGCAGTGAGGATGCGGGCGCCGACGGCCTGGAGCTTAACTTCGGCTGCCCGCACGGTATGAGCGAGCGCGGAATGGGCTCGGCCGTCGGACAAGTTCCGGAGTACTCCTGCATGATCACGGAGTGGGTGAAAGAAGCCGCCCACACACCTGTCATGATAAAACTCACCCCCAACATCACCGATATCCGCACCGTTGCCCGGGCCGCAAAGAAAGGCGGCGCGGACGCTTTGTCCGCAATCAATACGATCAACTCGATCACAGGCATCGATCTGGAGACCCTCACACCGCGGCCCAACGTCGGCGGCTTCTCAGCGCACGGCGGATACTGCGGTCCCGCAGTCAAACCGATTGCGCTGCACCTCGTCCAACAGATCGCCTCGGACCCTGAGGTGGGAATCCCGATCTCCGGGATCGGCGGCATTGCCGGGTGGCGCGAGGCCGCGGAGTTTATCCTCTTGGGCTGCGGAACCGTGCAGGTCTGCACGGCGGTAATGCACTACGGATATCGGATCGTGGAGGACATGGCTGACGGGCTTTCCCACTGGATGGACCAGAAAGGGTACAAAACCATCGACGACTTCCGCGGGCTTACTCTCGCAAAGACGACGGAGTGGAAGCACCTCGACCTGAACTACAAGATCGTTGCGCGGATCGACGCGGCAAAATGCATCGGCTGCGACCTGTGCTACGTCGCCTGCTGGGACGGCGCGCACCAGTGCATCCATCACGACGGCAGCCGCGAGGCTCCGGCGGCGCGTCAAGCGGCAAGCCGGCAGCGGATCGTGGTCACGCCGATCGCAAAACTGGATGCGGGGCGTAGTACGGGCGGAAACGGAAACACTCTCCGTGTCCCCACCGTGGATGAGGAGGAATGCGTGGGATGTAACCTCTGCTCGCTCGTATGCCCCGTTGACGGATGCATTACCATGGCAGAGGTTTCCACTGGCAAACCCAAGGAAAGCCAGGCCATGAGAGACGCCGGGCGCGTTTACGCGAAACCGGGCGACGCATGAGAGAGCGCCTTTCAGGCGCTTCAGGGGAGGGAGCATGGCAACAACGTTGATTAGAAATGGCACCGTCGTCACGGCTCGGGACACCCTTAGCGCCGACATCCTCATCGACGGAGAGCGCATCAAAGAGGTCCGCGCAGGAATCTCGGAAAAGGCAGCCTCCCGCGTGATCGAGGCTGCGGGCTACTACGTGATTCCCGGCGGCATCGATGCCCACACGCACCTGGACATGCCGTTTGGCGGCACCACCTCGGCGGACGATTTCGAGTCTGGAACCAGGGCCGCCGCGTTTGGCGGCACCACCTCCATCGTGGATTTCGCCATCCAGGCCCGCGGCACGCGAATGCGCCAGGCGCTGGACACGTGGTGGAAAAAGGCGGAGGGCCGCGCCTGTATAGACTACGGCCTGCACATGATCATCACCGACCTCGGCGGGGCAGGCTTGGAGGATATGGACGACCTGGTCCGCGAAGGGGTAGCGAGCTTCAAGCTCTTCATGGCCTACCCCAACGCCTTTATGGTGGACGATGCAACCATCTTCAAAGCCCTTTCCCAGACCTCGAAGAACGGCGCGCTCATCTGCATGCACGCAGAAAACGGGAGCGTCATCGACGTGATCGTTGCGCGCGCGCTTGCGGAAGGAAAGACCGCGCCCATTTACCACGCGCTGACCCGCCCGCCCCGGGCGGAGGCGGAGGCGGTGCACCGCGCCATCGCCTTGGCAGAGATTGCGCAGGTTCCCGTCTATATTGTCCACCTTTCCTCGGAGGACGCACTGAACGAAGTACGGGAAGCGCGCGACCGCGGCCTTCCGGCATTCGCCGAGACCTGCCCGCAATACCTTCTTCTCTCCCAGGACGAGCTCGAGCGGCCGAACTTCGAGGGTGCCAAATACGTCTTCACCCCTCCCTTGCGGCCGAAGGAGCACCAGCCTAAGCTCTGGGAAGGCCTGAAGCACGACCACCTGCAGGTGGTTTCGACGGACCACTGCCCGTTCTGCTTCAAAGACCAGAAGATCCTGGGAAAGGATGACTTCACCAAGATCCCCAACGGTGGGCCCGGCATCGAAAACAGGCTTCAGCTGATCTACCATCACGGCGTGAACGAAGGCAAGCTGTCCCTGAACCGTTTCGTGGAGCTGACCTCCACGACGCCGGCGCGGATCTTCGGGATGTATCCGCGCAAAGGGGAGATCGCGGTAGGAAGCGATGCCGATCTCGTAATATGGGACCCTGAGACCCCCTACACCATCAGCGCCGCCTCTCATCACATGAAAGTGGACTATTCGATGTTCGAAGGGTTTCAGGTGCGCGGCAACGCCCGCATGGTGCTCTCCCGGGGAGAGGTGATAATTGACGGGGACAAGTTCCTCGGCACCCCGGGGCGTGGCCAGTTCCTGAAGCGCGCGGCCCGCGGTGGCGCCTGGAAATAGGCCGCCCCGCCGCTCTCACGCGCTTTGCACCTCGCAGCGGTCAATACGCCGCCGCAGGAACTCCTTCTCTTTTGCTGACCTGCACATCCTGGCCGCCGTCTCGAAGTCGAGTTTCGCCGCCGAATAGTCGCCTGAGCGCAGGCGGAACTCGCCGAGGCTTGCGTACAAAAGGTAATAGCGGGCCAGCTCGCCCCCATTCTTGATCCGCTCGAGCTCGCCAAGGGCCGCGGCTGCCCCATCGGCGAAGCCGACAGCAATGGCCCTGTTCAGCCTTACAACCGGGGAGTCGTAGATCGAAACCAGCTTTTCATACAGCGCAACGATCATCCGCCAATCTGTTTCCTCGAAAGAGGAAGCGGCGCAGTGGCAGGAAGCGATGGCAGCCTCTATATGATAGCGGGTGAGCTCGGTCCCCGACGCGGAAAGGTCGAGGAAGTGGAAGCCACGGCTGATGAGCCCGGCATCCCAGCTCGACCTGTCCTGTTCCTCGAGCTGGCAGATTGAGCCGTCTTCATAGGTCCGGGCGACAAGCCGCGCCGCCTGGAAGCACAGCAGAGCCAGTAATGCATGCGTCTTGGGCTGGGTGCACGGAGGATGCTCGATCAGAAGAGAGGCGAGCCGTATCGCTTCTTCGCACAGCTCGAAACGGATCAGGGATTCCCCTTGAGCGCTCTTGTACCCCTCACTGAAAATCAGGTACACGACCTGTAGAACGGCGTCGAGCCGAACGCCAAGCTGCGTGTCCGCCGGCATTTGAAGAGTTTCTCTGTCGGTGTTGAGTCGTTTACGGGCGCGATAGAGGCGCTTACGGACCGCCTCTTCCTCGCAGAGGAGCGCGGCGCCGATCTCAGCTGTAGAGAAACCGCAAGGGAACTTGAGCGTAAGCGCTACCTGATCTTCCAGGGCCAGGCGAGGATCACAGCATGTAAAGATCATTCGAAGCAAATGGTCGCTGATGCGGGATTCCTGGAACTCCTGGTCGATCGTCGAGGACAGGGTCCACTCGGAGTTGAGCTTCTGGCGCAGGTCTTCCGCTACCTTCAGCCGGCTACGTTCGCGCCGGATGTAGTCGATGGCCCTATTACGGGCCGCGACCATAAGCCAGCCCCCCGGATTGGGCGGCGCTCCGCGAAACGACCACACCTGGAGGGCTGCAAGCAGCGTGTCCTGCATTATCTCCTCGGCCGTTTCGATGTTGCGAAACCCCAACACTCGGCAAAGAACGGCGACCATCTTCCCGGCCTGTTGCCGGAAAAGATGGTCGACCAGCTCCGAGATCTTGCCCGACTGTTCTACATCGCTCGTATGGGGCGCACCTCGACGGTTCCCTCGATCTCGAATAGCGGGCATCCCTTTGTGATCTCGCATGCCTTGTCCATGCTTTCAGCCTTCAAGATTACATACCCGGTCACAGCCTCCTTGGCCTCCGTGTAGGGTCCATCGGTCACGGGTTTCTTCGCTCCCTTAACCAGGCGGGCCTCGGAGCCCAACGGTTCCCCGCCGTCCAAGACTCCCTGCTTGGCAAGGCCATCCATCCAGGTTGTCCAGTGCTTCATATGGTCCTGGATCTGATCGGGCGACATCTTCGCGATTCGCGCATCGCCGCCCCAGAGAATCAGCATGTATCTGTTCATTACGCCTCCTTGAATGAATCTACCTGTATAACGAGCGAAAGAGGCGTGATGGGACATGCATTTTTGTTGCACGGCAAAGGAACTGGGTGTAAAGTTGGCCCGGTCAGGGCGCACCCTTTATTCCACCATGCGGAAAGGAGACCAAGAATGCCTCACTTCGACACGGGAAACACGGGTTTCATGCTCATTGCCGCAAGCCTCGTCATGCTGATGACCCCGGGGCTCGCCTTCTTCTACGGAGGGCTGGTCGGCAGGAAGAATGTGCTCACGATCATGATCCAAAGCTTCCTTTCTCTGGCCGTAGTGGATGTAATCTGGTTCGCCTTTGGCTACTCCCTTTGTTTCTCCGGCGGGCAGGGAGCCGTCATTGGGGACCTGCATTTGGCGTTCCTCAATGGGGTAAACCTCAACACGGCTTTCGGCGACGGGCAGATACCAATGTTCGCATTCGTAGTCTACCAGATGATGTTCGCCATCATTACCCCGGCGCTGATCACGGGCGCCTTTGCCAACAGGGTCCGTTTCCCGGCGTACTTCATCTTTCTCGTCGTCTGGCTCATCCTGGTCTACTTCCCACTCGTGCACATGATCTGGGGAGGCGGCCTTCTCGCGCAGTGGGGAGTCAGAGACTTCGCAGGCGGCATCGTTGTCCACGCCTCCGCAGGGTTCGCCGCTCTCTCTTCCGTGTTCTTCATCGGGCCGCGGCATATCAAAGACAAGGGACCTCACAGTATCCCTCTTGTCGCCCTTGGCACCGGTCTGCTTTGGTTCGGCTGGTACGGGTTCAACGCGGGGAGCGAGCTTCGCGTGGACCAGATTACGGTGATCGCATTCCTGAACACGGACCTCGCGGCATCTTTTGCGGCGGTGACCTGGCTCGTGCTGGCATGGATCTTTGAAAAGAAGCCGAAGTTCCTCGGGCTTCTCACCGGATCCATCGCGGGGCTGGCCTGTATCACGCCGGCTGCCGGCTATGTGACCCCTGGCGCGGCAATAATTATCGGCATCCTCTCGGGACTTGTGTGCTACTTGGCCATCACGCTGAAAAACCGGCTTCAATGGGATGACGCTCTCGACGTCTGGGGCGTGCATGGCGTCGGCGGAGTCCTCGGCATCCTTTGCCTCGGCATCTTCGGGACCGTGGCCGTGAACCCGTCGGGGTTCGACGGCGCCCTTCGGGGCGGCTGGGCTTTTCTGGGAAGGCAGGCAGCTGCGGGATTCGGGGCGGCCGCGTATTCATTCCTCCTCGCGTTCGCCGCACTTTGGGTGATCAACAAGATAACCCGAGTGCACGTTGCTGAAGGGGAGGAGGAGGTCGGGCTGGACAGCGCGGAGCTCGGCGAGAACGCGTACCTGTAGCGCGGGATGCCGCGTTAGGGCTGACTTGACCTGGCCCTCGTGGTATGGTTGACAGGAACGAACGAGGAGACGACAGATGAAGGAAACGCCTCAGCAGTACATCGAGAGGATCCGTGGATACCTTGAAGGGAAGAAGCCCATCGAGGTGCTCGCAGCCTCCCCGCGGCAGCTGGCTCGACTTACCCAGGGGGTTTCAAAGAAGAAGATGGCCAAGCGTCCCGCGCCTGACAAGTGGTCGGTGACGGAGATCCTCGCTCACCTCGCGGATACGGAGCTCGTCCAAGGTTTCCGGCTCAGGATGATTCTGGGAGCAAGCGGTACTCCTATCCAAGGCTTTGACCAGGACGAATGGGCTCGCTACTCTGACTACGCAAAACATGACCCAGCTCTGTCCCTGGAAGCCTACCGGGTGACCCGTGAGCGGACCGTGCGCCTTCTGAAAAGTCTCCCGCGGGAGGCCTGGGAGCGCTACGGCATGCACTCGGAACGGGGCAAAGAGACAGTGACGCGGGTGACCGAGATGATGGCCGGGCACGACCTGAACCATCTGAAGGCCATTCGCGAGATCCTGAAGGGCGTACCCAAATAGACGAACGGGCCGGCGACATCATTCACATCGGCGTGGGCTGCCTCGTGTTCAAACGGGGCAGCCTGCTCCTGGGCAGGCGGGTGGATGACACCCACGGAAACGGCGAGTACAGCTGCGGCGGCGGGCACGTCGAGCTGCAGGAAAACCTTGCAGAATCAGCCAGGCGGGAGATCCAGGAGGAGTGGGGGATACAGATCGACCTCCCGCAGTTTCTCTGCGTGGTCAACCTTCCTCGCTACGACGGCCTTCACTATGTTTCGTTTGGATTTAGGGCAAACTGGATTGCCGGTGAGCCTCATCCTGAAAAGGCCCGAGAGTTCGCGGACTACCGGTGGTACTCTCTGGATGCGCTGCCCTCTCCCTTGTTCGTGCCGGTGACCTATTACCTGGAAGCCTTGAGAATGGACCGGTCTTATTTTGAGGCACCCCGCTAGGGGGTGCCGTTCGAGCGACGGGGCTTGCTACGTTCGCTCGGACCGCTGGTAGGGAGTGCCCTCCAACGGCAGGCTCGTTCGCAACCGGCCATCCAGCGCAAAGTACGCTCCCGCCACTGCTGAAGCCGTGGGGATCGTCGCAATCTCGCCAATGCCCTTCGCCCCGAACCCCGCTCCTGACACCCCGCCGTCGATTGCCGTCCCCGGGCCGGCCTTTCTTACGATTATCGTCTCGATAGGCGGGATTTCCGTGGCCCTCAGGAGGCCGAGTTGCCCAAAGCGCGCCGTGGGCACACAGTTCT
>Ga0326727_10008740_pt1 | contig 25460 bp, 20 predicted proteins | sample MB2enrmetagenome_FD_207643 | JGI IMG/M metagenome (GOLD analysis project Ga0326727, IMG submission 207643) | Lab enriched peat soil microbial communities from McLean, Ithaca, NY, United States - MB29MY | ecosystem: Environmental > Terrestrial > Soil > Wetlands > Peat | place: USA: New York... | reverse complement strand
CACTGCGCCGCTCTGCTTTCCGGACTCCTCTCCCAAAGCGAGTTTGGGCCCCTGCTCCAGAATGCGCGGCTTGGCGCTTGGGAGTCGGGCCACTCACACCCCAACGCGCAAAGACCGCGCGCCGGGGCCCCCGTGAGCGTCGTCGAGGATGTTTTGAGTTCGCCAGACCCGCATCCAGGGCATCCAGGGTTACGCTGGCGTAGTGGTTCACAGCATCCAGCATCTGGCCGCATAACTGGTGCTCTTCCAGCAGGTGGCGGAAGTTCAAGATCGTCGTCTCGTCTGGAGCTGGCGCGCGGCCCAGGTCCACGCCAGCAAAGCGCTGCAGCACCGCTGACTCATACAACGCGTCCTCTGCCGCCGGGTCTGACAGCGAGAACCCCTGCTGCAGAGAATAGACCCGCAACATAATCTCAACACCCACCGGCTTGCGTCCCGTCTCGCCCTTCGAATAGTACGGCGCAACCAGCGCAATTAACTCGGCCTACGGCATCACCGCTGCCATCTCTTCAAGAAAATGCCCCCGCCGTGTCTTCTCACCAAACCGCTGAAAATCTGACTGCCGAGCCAAGGTTAACTGCTGCATCCGTGATCTTCCCCCATGTTAAGTTTCCACCAGAAAACTTAAGGACCAAATCGTATTTCAGAGGTTCCTTCTTGATTTTCGACGGTGTCGCATATTGTTCCGTCACGCCATGCGGACTTCCCGAATGAATGCACGCGCTCGCACTCAGCACTGTATTTGCACTCACAAAACACGTCAAGTAAATTGTTACAGATGGAAGTGACGTATTGTCGGCCGGTATGTCTGCGCTTCAAACCGGTAAACAGCACCTCAATAAATTACTCGCAAGTGAGATGGCGCTCTTCGCTACGATTCAATTCTGATTAACAGATATGCGACCTGATATAGATGGAGAGCGACTTCATACGCCAATCGCCGCCAACTGTTCGGAATCGGACGGTTCTCACTGCAAATGGACACTGCGACTGAAGAGCACAATCAAGCGCGCAGGATAAGCGGTATGTTTTCTATCATATGAAGGAATGGCCATCTGGCACGTCAATTGCCTATCATTCCAGTGGATGAATTTCGTGCGCTCATCTGCATGGTCCACACATCCTTCTTCGCCAGCCATGACGAGCGCTGAATCCATCCCTTCGACGCAAGATTTCTTTGAGCTTGGCTTCGAGAAACTTCAGAATGAAGTGGGGATACAACCATGCTTCTTCAGGACATTCGCTACGCGCTGCGCCAGTTGCGCAAGTCGCCGGGCTTTACGCTCACAGTCGTATTGATGCTGGCGCTGGGCATAGGTGCCACCACGGCTATCTTTTCCATTGTTGAAGGCGTTTTATTACGCCCTCTTCCGTTTCCCGACCCCGGCGGGCTGGCGCTCTTCGGCGATATCCCCGAAGGTGTGGGTGCGCCAGCAAACATGCTCGCTACAACGGCGCCCGCTGTTCGCATCTATATTCGCGATACACATGTTTTCTCCAGTCTAGGCGGTTATCAGCAAACCGGTTATGAACTCTCCGGTTTGGGCGACCCGGCGCGGATTAGCGCTGCGCGCCTCTCGGCAAGCGTCTTTTCTGCACTCGGGGTCTCGCCGACGATGGGGCGCACCTTTACAGAGCAAGAGGACGAGAATAGCCAACAGGTCGTTGTTATTAGCTACCAGATGTGGCATAGCCGCTTTCATAGCGACATGCATATTCTCGGTCAGAAGATTCTGCTCGACCGCAAGCCGTACGAGATCATCGGCGTCATGCCGCGTGCATTCGAGTTTCCGCTGGTATCGGGGCAATTGAATCGCAGCGAACTTTGGGTGCCAATGAGCTTTACTCAGGGTGAGTTGGTGAGTGGCGTTGCGAATTGGAATTACAGCATGGTTGGCCGGTTAAAGCCGGACGTAACATTCCCGCAGGCCCTCCAGGATGCGCAGCCGGCAGCGCAAGAGATCATGCACAACTTTCCTCCAGCCATGGGCAGTCTGCACATTCATCCTGTGGTTCAGTCGCTCACTGAGGCCACCGTAGCCGGGGCACGGCCGCTGATTCGTACGCTATTCCTGGCCGTTGCAGTGGTGCTGTTCATTGCTTGCGCCAATCTTGCCGGGCTATTGCTGGTACGCGTCATTCGCCGGCGGCGTGAGATCTCCGTCCGCATCGCATTGGGCGCCAGCAACGCGGTGGTGATACGCCAGTCCCTTGTGGAATCGCTCCTACTGAGCATTGGCGGCGGCTTGCTCGGTCTGGCGTTGGCGTCAACTCTTCTCCGTGTGGGCGTCAGCTTCCTCCCTGAGACACTTCCGCGCGTCAGTTCCATCGGTCTCGACTGGACGGTGGCCGGTTTTTCGCTTGTGCTGGCAGTTCTCACGGGCCTGCTCTGCGGGCTGATTCCGGCCATTACCGCAGCGCGCACCAGCGCAAACGACGCACTGAAAGAAGGCGGCCGCACCGGCACTATCGGTAGCGGCCACGCGCGCCTGCGCTCGGCCTTAGTCATTGCGGAGGTTGCCGTGGCATTGGTATTACTCACTGGTGCAGGACTTTTGCTGCGCAGCTTTGAGAAAATCCGCGCGGTCAATCTTGGCTTCCGCACAGATCACACACTCACTGCCTCGTTTGGCCTATCCCACCAGCAATACTCGACACAGACCGCCGTGGACACTTTTGACTCGGCGCTGCTGAGCAAGCTTCGCCAGTTGCCTGGTGTACAGGCGGTGGGCGTCACCACGCTGCTACCCAACGGAGGAGGAAACGACAGATCCGTATTCGTTCCGGAAGGCTACATTCCACCCAAAGGTGCCGCCCAGAGTCAATCGTGGATCTCCCAGGTTTTTGGCGATTACTTCCGCGCTGCCGGCATTCCGCTCTTGCGCGGACGCGACTTCACAGAGGCGGACCGCGCTAACTCTCCGTTGGTGGCAATCGTCAATCGTACTTTAGCCGAACGCCATTGGCCCGGCCAAGACCCAATCGGCAAACGCCTGAAGATTGGCAGACAGGAATCTCCAAACCCATGGATGACCGTTGTAGGGGAGATCGGCGATATCAAGCAGACCTCGGCGGATGCCGAGACACTGAATCAGATCTACACTCCCGCCAGTCAGTTCAAAACTGACATAGGCCTATTCGCATCTCCTGGCATGATCACTGGAAACTATGGTTCCATCTTGGTGCGCGGCCAATTGCCACCGGAGCAAATGACCGATTCGGTGCGGTCCGTGGTTCGCTCCATCGATCCGCAACTTCCTCTCACCCATGTCGAATCCATGGAACAGGTGGTCGCTGAGAACCAGGCATCGCGCCACTTCAATACTGTGCTCATCTCCTGCTTCGCCGCCGCAGCCGTGCTGCTGGCCTTGCTCGGCATCTACAGCGTCATTGCCTTCTCTACCACAATGCGTACTCATGAAATGGCTATCCGCATGGCTCTCGGTTCGCGGCGCGCAAACGTCATGTGGCTGGTTCTTGTTTCCGGCGCCAAGTTGGGCCTGATGGGCTGCGGCATCGGGGCGATAGGAGCCGTCTTCGCCACGCGCCTCTTACGCCCCATGCTCTTCCAAGTCGCCCCGCTCGACCCCACTGTGATTGTGTTGGCTGCTGTTTCAATCTTTCTACTTGCACTCACCGCTTCGCTCGTCCCGGCTAGGCGCGCCGCTTCTATCGAACCCATGCAGGCCTTGCGCTCTGAATAGCCAGCCTTTGAGGAGAGAGAACAATGATTACGCTGCTTCAAGACATTCGCCGCGCTCTGCGCTCGTTCTCACTGCCGGCGGTTGCCGTATTGCTGTGCCTAACTTCAGCCGCGGGCGCGCAAACTACTCCCATCCCTGCCTCCGCATCCGGCAAAGTCAAAGAAGACGCGCATCCGCCTGCGCAGCGCGGGGAGGGTTACCGGCTGTTCGACCCGGACCTTCCGGGGCTGGAGCCGAAGGTCTTCGCCAAGAACCTTCTCTACGGCGACCATACCTATCCGGGCTATCAGACCTTTGATGAATCGGGCACGGAGTTCTACTACGCCGTTACCGACCGGGAATGGCAGAGCAGTAGGATTCGCCATATCTCCGCAAAGAATCCATCCAAGATCGATACTCTCCTGCTGACCAACGATAAGTGGGAGGGTGAACCGTTCATTACTTATGACGGCAGCCGGATGTTCTTCACGGCTATCCTGCCTCCCACTGACCACCCCTGGCAATCCGATCTGTATTACGTCGATAAGACGGCCAATGGATGGAGCGCTCCCCACTTGCTGCCGCCCCCGGTCAATTCGCTGACCAGCGAATGGCACGCTTCGCTCACGCGCGAAGGCGTACTGTATTTCTGCTCGGAGCGCGATGGTGGCAGGTTGCGGGGCGATATCTTTCGTGCTGTTCCCGAGAATGGGACGTACCCGAAGGTCGAGAAATTGCCATTCCCAATCAACACCGAATATAACGATTGCGATCCGCTCATCGCGCTCGACGAGAGCTACCTCATCTTTCACTCCAACCGCCCTGGTGGCTTCGGCGAGCACGATCTCTACATCAGTTTTCGTGACAAGCACGGCGCATGGAGCGCGCCGAAGAATATGGGATCTAGCATCAATGGCGCCGGGTGGGAGATGGCGCCCTCGCTTACCCCTGACGGTAAGTATCTGCTGTTTACCCGCAGAAAGGCTTTCCAGACCGACGAGCCATCGCAGATTCTCTGGGGCTCCGAAGCTATCGTAAACACGCTCCGGCCTTGAGGTAGATATTGTTATCATCTTTCCAGGCTCACCGGTATTTGCTCCAGAATATTGTCAATTATCATCCAGGAGAAATGATCTTATGTCTATCTTGCCGCCGCAAAGGCAGCTATTCGATATTCCGCCTGAGATCGCATACTTCAATGCGGCCTACAACTCACCACTCCTGAACTCCTCGCGTGAACGGCTTCTTGCGGGAGCGTCCACCAAGTGCCACCCGTGGGAACGGAACGCAGCTAGTTTTTTTGAAGATGCAGATACCGTGCGCAGATTAGCTGCTGAAGTGTTTGGCGGCGATGCCAACAGCTATGCGATCGTCCCCTCCGCGAGCTACGGCGCCAGCACTGCGGCGCGCGCCGTCGAGCCTACGCTCGAAAGAGGAGATAGAGTTGTCGTAATGGACGAGGAGTTTCCGAGCAACTATCTGCCCTGGGAACGAGCGGTACGTGAGAGAGGAGCCGAGATCGTCACTGTACCAACGCCGCCGGATGGCGATTGGACCGAGGCATTCCTCACCCATATTGATAAGCACACAAAAGTGATTGCGGCAGGACATTGCCATTGGACGAATGGCGCTTTTGTCGACCTCGCCGTCATCGGCAAAGCCTGCCGAGCAGCAGGGGCTGTTCTGGCGATTGATGTTACTCAGTCGCTTGGCGCCATGCCGCTTGATTTGGATGATGTGCAACCGGACTTTCTTTATGCCGCCGGTTACAAGTGGCTTTTGTGTCCCTACGGCTTCGGACTTTTGTATGTCTCGGAGCGTTGGCGTGGCTCACGTCCACTCGAAGAAGGGTGGTTGGCCCGGGAGAGCGCATTCGGGTATTTTGCGGGACTGGTGAATTATGATTCCGACTATATGATAGGCTCCCGGCGTTTCGATGTCGGTGAAACGTGTACTTCAACCATCTTACCCGGCGCCATAGCTGCGTTTGAGCAACTCAAAGCCTGGGGCGTTCCGGCTGTAGCGGTCACGCTTGCGGAAATCAATCAACGGATCGCTGCATATCTGGAAAAGTACGGATTCACGCTGCCTCCGCAGTCTGTGCGCTGTCCCCATATGTTCGGAGCTCGGATCCCCGAAAACTATAAGGGCAATTTTGTGGCTGAATTGGCGAAGCGCAACATCTATGTCAGTCAACGTGGAAGCGCGGTTCGCTTCGCACCGCATCTGCATGTGAATGCGCACGATCTTGATCGGCTGGAAGTCGCTCTGCGGGAGATCGTGGGCTGACGATTTGTCCCGCAGGTCTCAGTACTCGAATTGAATACAAGACGCGACGCTCATCTGCATGAATAGTCGGAGATGCTTCAGGAAGAAGTGGAGACCCCGCCATGTTGCTTCAGGACATTCGCTTCGCACTACGCCAATTACCAGCGCTTCGAGCAAGAGAGGGACTTGGAACGTGAATCGCAGAGACTTTATTCTTCGTAGCGGTGCCTCTGGTGCATGGCTCGCCTGTCATACCGATAAAACATTGGCGGAAGTGTTAGCCTCCTATCCAATAAGTTTTTCTTCAACGGGCGAAGAAGCTGGACATATCACCCTCACGGTGCAGGTGAATAAACCCGGATCGAAAATAAGCCCGGCACTGTGGGGCATCTTCTTTGAAGATATCAATTTTGCCGCCGATGGTGGTTTGTATGCCGAGCTCGTAAAAAACCGCTCCTTCGAATTCCCAGACGCGCTGATGGGCTGGAACAAGCTAGCCGCATACAGCCCTGCCAGTTCCGTCGAAATCATGGAGCAGGATCCATTTCATTCAGAGAATCCACACTATCTGCGCCTCGTTACTGACGGCTCTGTCCCAGGCTTTGGAATCGCCAACGAGGGATTCCGCGGTATCGGTGTGCATGCCGGAGAAGACTATGTGTTCTCGGCGCAGCTTCGTGCGATCGGGAGCCCGCCGGCAGTGCGCATTGCGCTCATTGGCGCCAACGGAAACAATCTCGCGGATGCTCGCCTGGAAACACTCACCCCAAATCGCTGGACCAGACTGACTGCTACTTTGAGATCCACTGCCACTGAATCCATGGCGCATCTATGCCTATACCTCGACAGTGCAGGCGCCTTGGACATTGATATGGTTTCTCTCTTTCCACGGAATACTTGGAAAGGCCGGCCCGGCGGTCTGCGCGCTGATCTGGCCCAGATGCTTGCCGATCTGAGGCCAGGATTTATCAAGTTTCCCGGCGGCTTTCCCACCGAAGGGCGGACGTTGGCAAGTCGATACCAGTGGAAGCAGACTGTTGGAGATCCCGTCGACCGCGCTGTCCGCATGAATGTGTGGAATCAAATGCCATCGCATCCTGCACCTGACTATTTCCAGTCGTTCGGTCTCGGCTTCTTTGAATACTTTCTGTTCTGCGAAGATATGGGCGCTGAGCCTATGCCTTTGTTGAATTGCGGCATGTCCATTCGGGATAGAGCTCCGCTCGATCAGCTTGATCCTTTCACTCAAGACGCGCTCGACCTTATTGAATTTGCCAACGGACCCATCACCAGCCAATGGGGACATGAACGTAGCGAGAGGGGGCATCCAGAACCTTTCAATCTAAAAATGATTCGATTAGGAAACGAGAGCACCGGTTCCGATTACCTCGAACGGTTCGAACGCATCGCAAAAGCGATCAGAACAGAGCACCCTGAGATCGAACTCATTGCTGGCTCCGGCCCCAATCCCGCAGGCGACAACTTCCGCTTCGCATGGGAGCATTTCGGAAACCGGCAGGCAGGCGTAATCGACGAGCATTCGCACAATCAGCCACAATGGTTTTTCAGCAGTGCTAATCGCTATGACCACTATGATCGCAGCAGCTCGAAAGTGATGGTCGGCGAATACTGTGTACACTCGGAGCCCGGCCTTTTCAGTTTGGTAAATCGCAGCAATCTGGAAACTGCCTTGTCTGAAGCGGCATTTCTGACCGGCCTGGAGCGGAATGCCGATGTCGTTGCGCATTCGAGCCCTTGCGCTTATCTCGCACACGTCGATGCCTGGCAGTGGAAGCCTAACCTGATCTGGTTCGACAATCTTCGATCTTATGGAACGCCCAGTTACTACGTGCAGCAACTGTTCAGTTCGAACCGCGGTGACGTCGTTCTTCCAGTTAAATTAGAGATACCGGAAACATTCATCGAACCGCGCGGTGGGATGATCGGTTTCGGAACGCGCAACGCACAGGCGGAATTCAAGGGATTTCAAATCGCTCGCGGCGATCGCATCTTGTTCTCTAGCGATTATATGAATGGAACAGATGGCTGGAAGCTCTCCGAAGGCGGTAACTGGATAACTGACTTCGGTGTATTGCGTCAAAAGACAGCACATGGAATGCAATACGCCTTGTTAGCAGACAAATATTGGGCAGACTGCGTGTGTACTTTGAAAGCGCGCAAACTCGCCGGTTCAGAAGGTTTCGCTGTCTTGTTCGATGTGCGAGACGAGAAAGCCCCATTCGGCTGGTATCTCGGCAGTGCGCAGAACACGAAGCACAATCTTGAGATAAATGCGGTCCTATCTCAGATTCCCGGCGGGCTCGAACTCGGACGTTGGTACGACATTCGCATTGAACTCGATGATGTCAATGTGCGTTGCTATCTCGACCAAACACTCATCCACAGCATTCAGTGGCCCGTGCCACATATCGATTCCATCTATGCCAGCGCAACCAGCGACACTGCCAGCGGCGAAGTCATTCTCAAGGTCGTAAATCCTCGTTCGGAAGCGCTGAAGGTAAAGGTTCAACTGGAAGGTGTAACGAGATTCGCAGGTCAAGCGTCTGCTGTCGTGCTAACATCCTCGAATCTGGCGGATGAAAATACCTTTGACTCTCCGCGCAAGGTCGCGCCGCGTACCATTGATATTTCTGCGCCCGGTCCATGCTTTTCTCACACCTTTGCTATGCATTCCCTTTCTGTTATTCGATTCAAGGTAAAGTGAGCCTGGCAACAGTCTGTAAGGTATGAAATCGATGACGGCACACGAGTGTATATCCTTTCATCAGGAGTATGGTACGAGGTTGTCTCGGATTTTGTTGCTCAGATCAATAGTCGAATAGCGCAAATCGAAAGCTGCGGCCTTGCCTTACCGACCTGGAATCATTCTGATGACGAAGGGCAATACAACGCGCGCTGTGCAGCTAATAGGAGTTTTGTGAACAGACCACCGGCTAAGAGTGAATTTCCCAGCAGCACGGAGGCAGATCAAATATGCATCCCCAATTGAACGATGAGTTCAGGCTGAAAGCGAATGCAAGCCCTGAGGTTTTACGGTAGGAAGACGTCACCTCAGCACTCCCGCCCAGACAGCCTTGAATCTATTCCTCCGGTCTTCATCAAGGTTTCGTGCTGATACGTCGGCATACCGCCGAAGACCTTACTCATTACGAAACGGCATCTGCAAATGGACTTTTCGCGTGGTATCCAAGATTCAGAAAATCCTGAATATTGCCGGAGATTTGCCCATTTTTTGAACATGAGTGCCACACTGCTATAGCTGCGCATACTCCTTTTTAGCTTGTTGCAGTACCGGATTCTCTGGGTCAGCGTCCTTCCAGATCGCAAGAAAATCACGGTACGTGGCCCGGGCTGTCGCTACGTCCCGTTGCATGGCATAAGCGCGCGCTAAACCCAACCGGGCAAGCGGACCCCAGGGCGAGTTCCTTACCATTCCACGATGATCGATGAACTTTTGAAATTCCGCAGCTGCCCGCTTACCGTCGTGGAGCATAAGGTACGCTTCGCCACGTAAGTAGACTGGCCTCAAACTTGGACTTCCTACCCCTACGGAGTTAGCCAGTTCAATTGTGCTAGTAGCCTGTAAGATCTCAACCGCACGGGCTGGATCGTTGCGATGCATTGCTACGGCTGCCCGGATCACGGGCAGCCATAGCTTCTGAACCAGCGTATCCAGGGGATAGGCTTTGTCAAGTTCGGAGGCAAGTTTCAAAGCCCCCGCCGTATCTCCTGTCCTCGCTCGCTGCAGCGCCAACATCTCTTGCACATCGCGGGTCATAGCTAGCTTCATCGCGGCTTGTGCATCGGTCCGGCTCAGTTCCGGTTCTTCCAGATCGGCATCAATCAATGCCATCCACGCCTGATGGCCAGCAGCTGCCTCCCGTGCATCGGCATTCATGGCGGAATCGACTGCGCGCCGGGTGAGTTCGCGTGCATTCCTCAATCGCCCATGCCATGCTTCGGTGTCTGCCTGTGCGCCCAGCATCGCATTCTCACCGGGCTTGTCTTTGGCCAACGTCGCAAGCTGCGCCATTCGTGCCGTATCATTCTGTAAAAAAGCTAAAAGGTAACGAGACTTTGCCCGCCCTTCAAAGGGCAAATTGCGCTCGTCCGCAGCTTCGTATGCTGCCTCCGCTTCATCCAGCCGATTGAGATCCACATAGTCAGCACCGAGATTTTGGAAGTTGTTCGTCTTCGGATTCAGGCGCTGAGACTCCTTGGCTTCCGCCAACGCCTTGTCGGATTCGCCAAGCCATCGGTAGATCATTCCCAGGCTCTCGTGTGGACCGGACTCTCTCGGGTAGATGTGCTTCAATAATTCAATGGTAGATAAGGCTTTTTCCAATTCTCCTGTCCCATACAAGTAGTAGTTGCTCTCAATCCAGAGCCGCTCCCGCTCGCTCACTTTGTCGCGCAGTGTGTATGCTTTGCGGATTGTCTGTTCCGTGCGCCCGGGCTCCTGGTTTTCTCTGTAGATCTCCGACATGTTCAGGTAGGCAACAGCGAAATTTGGGTCCAGTTCCACGGCGTGCAAAAGAAAGGACAAGGAGCCTGTCTGCGATCCCTCAGACATCGTCTTTCCTGCCAGGCTGTAGGCCTTCAGGGCTTCCAACGAAGATGTCGTCACCTGCGCCAATGGCGTGTCGTATTTTTTCACCGTGCTAAGCGATTCACCCACTCGAGTTCTGAATCTGCCTGCGATCTGATCCAGGGCATGCAATACGTCTTCTTTTCTTGCCGCCTGCACTTGCTCTTCGGCAAGAACCTTTCCACTCTGGCAGTCCCTTGCACGCAAACCTAAGACATATTGGCTTCCGAGAGGCGTGATCGAGCCATCCAAAACAACCACGCTAGCCGTTCGCTCGCAGACCTCCCGTGCAACCGCGGGAGTAAGCTTAGCGTTCTCTGGCTGGTGCATCTGTCTCAACACCTGCTGGATGCGCTCATCCGGGATGAAGCTCAGGTAAGGCGACTGTTCAAGCTGCACCGCTAAACCTTGCCGCAGCGTGACATCGAAGACTGGATCGCCGGTAAGATTTTCGAAATCGGCAAGTATGATCGTGTCTTTCTCTGCGAGAACACGCATTCTGCGATGACGGTACAGCAATGCACCTGCAATTACAGCAACGAGTAAAAGGACACCAGAAGCGGCAAACCAAAGCGTGGAAGCCCTGAACTTTGCCGCAGCTGAAGTTGGCTCGGCCAACAGTGCAGGCACAACTGTCGGATCCTCCTCCAGAACGGTCATCTTCGCAATAAACCGGTAGCCTTCTGTCGGCACGGTCTCGACATAACGAGGCATGCGGCTGTCCTCGTGCAGCGCTTTGCGCAGTAGCCTGATCGCCCGGGTGAGGGCATTCTCCGTGACGACAGCATTCGGCCAGACCTTGTCGAGCAATTCCTGTTTCCGAACCAACCGATTCCGATTTTCGATCAGGTAAATCAGCAGCCGAAATACCTTCGGTTCCAAAGAAACTGGTACACCGCCTTCGGAAAGGAGGAATTCCCGGTCATTTACCTCGAACTGATCGAACCGATAAACCATTTTGTTTTCTCCAGTTTACCACCCGTCATAAAAACATCATCCTCATCAGAACAATATCGGACGGCCCTCACGACCGTCACAGGACGCAAGCGGCATAGTTCACTCCATCGAGGTGAACGCATGTCGAATTTCTTTCGCTTCAATCGTCTTTGTATCCCAATTTTCTGCGTGGCGATGGCTTCCGCGAGCGCCACAGTTCCAGACAAAATCGAACCGGTTCCAAAAATTATTACTGCCAAGATCAGGCTGGATGAACAATCGATGATCATTGTCCCCGTACGCCTTAATGGCTCCGGTCCGTATGACTTCATGCTGGATACTGGTTGCTCAAAAACCATGGTCGACGGCGAGCTGGCCCGTGAACTCAGGCTTCCGCATGTAGGCGAGAAAACCGTTGCCGGCGTGTTTGCTTCCGCGCAAATGCTGGTAGTCCAGGTAAACTCGCTTTCCGTCGAAGGTGCCACCGTCCTCGGAGGAGAGTTGTTTGACACGGATCGCCCGGCCACCGTTACCAGCAAGGTGCGCGGCGTGCTGGGCGAAGACTTCCTGCGGAACTTCGATCTGCTAATTGACAATGATCGTCAGGTTATACGACTCGAATCTGCCCTTGGTTCCATGGCGGAGACCGCAGGCGGCGAACATCTTCCTTTGCAACTCACCTCAACCCGCCATGGAAACCCCATTCACAATCGGCTGATCGTCTCCGGCCGGATTGAGGAATTTGGAGACACTGCCATATCACTGCTCCTGGACTCTGGCACCAACCAACTAATTCTCTTCAAAGACGACCTCGGCCCTGGGCAAAGTCAGACCGGACCATTTTCGGCCGGAAGCTTCGGTCAGTGGATCACTTCGTCGTCACCGGCTCGTAGGATTCGTACGCTTACCCTAGGAAGCAGATCAGTTACAGATTTGACTGTAATCGCAATCGCACGTCGCGCCGACGTCGACACGGACGGGCTGATCCCTACCTCGCTCTTCCATTCCATCTTCATCAGCCACTTTGGTAGATTCGTCATCCTGAATCCCTCGTTTCCGAAAGCCTAAGGTTTTGACGGTGAAAAGAGTGGAAGATCACACTTGCCATATCCACTATAAGTTGCGGTCAAGCCGGGCTGCCCGATTCGTTGCCGATCGTCTGCAACTTTATGGGACACCTCCTCCGTTTACCCCTTTTACCTCATGGGCGGTGAAATAAAGGCGGCGGGCTATCACGCTAATTAAACGGACAGAGCGGGGGGATACTTACCAGGTTCAATCCATCCCGATTCCCTGGGCAATCGACGGCGTAGGACGAGTCCATCGCGCTGTCTAATAGTTTGTATTGATCGGGTGATAGCTATCAGCTATCACCTTGGACGATATATCAGGACCGATCTGATCCTCGATGAGCCCCTCAGCTATTTACTATCTGCTGATCGAGCATGCAGAATCCTTGCTCCTCCAAACAACATGGAAGTACTTTTACTCAGTTCGCAACGCCTCCATCGGCTCAATCCTCGCCGCTCGCAGCGCCGGCACCAGCGATGCGGCGCTGGCAATGGAGACGAGCGCAGTTACCGAGCCCAGCATTACCCAGGGATCGCGCGCGGAGATCTCGTAGAGAAAACTCGCCAGTGCTCGCGAAGCCAGCCATGCCGCACCCAGGCCCGCCGCAGATCCTGCTGTAGCAATCCACAGGTTTTCGCGGAAGATCATTGTAACTACTTGGGTACGTTGAGCTCCCAGAGCCATGCGAAGGCCAATCTCGCTGGTTCGGCGCGCCGTTGCGTAGGCAAGCGTTCCGTAAAGTCCGATGGCTGTCACCAGCAGCGCGCACCCGGCAAAGAAGACGGCCAGCATCGCCATCATGCGCTCCGAAGCGATCGAAGCGTCGAGATCGGATGCCATGGTGGTCATGACGGGAGCGGGGATATCGGGAGCCATTTTTGCGGCCAGTGAGCGCGCGGCGTCAGCCAGCGGAACCGCCGAACCTTGCATCCGCACCACCGCCGTGTAGGAGGGTTTCTTTCGATCGCTCTGGGTAATCGAAATGTAACCGCCCGCCGGCACCTCTCTGCGGATAGACTCGTATTTCGTGTCGCCGACAAGGCCGACCACCTCATATGAGGTGTTTCCGAAGTCCTGGATCAGATGCTGTCCAATGGGATTCTTTCCAGGAAAGAGTATCTTCGCCGCACTCCGGTTAAGAACGATCTTTCTGGTCTGTGCCGATGTATCGCTCCAACTAAAGTCCTGTCCCTCAAGCATGGGAATACGCATGGTTGCAAAATATTCCGGAGCGACGGGGGTGAAATGTATCTCTCGAGTCCCGTTGCTCAGCGGAGTATGCACCTCTTCGGCCCAGTTGCTCCCGGTCAGCGGCTTCACGCCGGCAAAGCTCACGTTTGTAACTCCGGGTTGATGCTTCAACGCATCTGCAAACGCCTTGTACCATCGGGCCAGCGCGTCGCCGTCGAGAGATTGTTTCCCCATATCCAAATCCAGGTTTACCAGCCCCTTGGGATCGAAGCCGAGACCGGTGCGATAGAGCCGCGAGAGACTCGCCGTTAGCAGTCCCGCGCCCGTCACCAACATCAGAGCCAGCGCCACCTCCAGGCCCAACAGAGCCCTGGGCAACAAGCTGCGCTTCTCGCGCGCCGTGGTCGCGTGTGCACCGTTGTTGACCCGACTGTTCAAGTTACCCGAGGTTGCGCGCAATGCCGGGATCAGTCCGATGAGCACTGTTGCTGCCACCGCGACCAGGGCCACGTAGAGAAACACACGCCAGTCGAGAGAAGTGTCGAGTATGGCGTTACGATTGTTTCCCAGTACCACCGCTGTTAACAAGCGACTCACGACCGGCACGGCCACCATGCCGGTTGCGGTGCCCAGCACGGCAATCAGCAGGCTTTCCGTCAGCAGTTGCCCAACCAGGCGCAGGCGGGTTGCGCCCAGAGCCAGTTTCGTCGCCACTTCGCGCTGTCGCGCAGCGGCTCGCGCCATCAGCAGACTGGCAAGATTCAAACATGCCAGCAACAGCATCGCTGCACACAAGGCGAAAACCGCTACCAGCGGCTTGTGAAACTCCGAACGCAAATCCGAGTAACCGGCCGAACCCGGCTCGGCGTTGAACCGGAAATGGTGGTCCCTCGCGTCTTGAATCCACTTCGCATCCGGAATCGCTTCGTCGAGGATCGGATTCGAAGCCGCCAGCAGCGCGGTATTGGCCTGCTCCAACGTTACACCGGCATTGCGCCGGCCGACGATGCGCAGCCACCACGAATGGTAGCCGGACAGCATGTTGTTATACGGTGCGTCCACAATCGGCTCCGCCCATAGTGGCACATAGATATCGGGCCGCTGCGTCGGATCGGCACCGATGAACCGCTTTGGCATTACGCCCACAACCGTAAACGAAGTGTTCGCGATGGTCAGCCTTCGTCCCACTACATCCGGAGCGCCGCCGAACCATCTCCGCCAGAATCCTTCGCCGATTACCACCCCGAATTCCGTCGAACCGCCGCCCGGGCGATCGTCTTGTGGAGTCAGATATCGTCCCATCAGCGGTGCTGTTTCCAGCACCTGAAAGAACTGTCCGCTAACCAGCGCTCCCTCAATCTCCACGTTCCCGGAATTGCCGCGGACCTGCAGAGGCCGGCCGGTAAATCCGGCCACGCTCTCAAATGCCTCGTGCCGTTTTTCAAGCGCGCGAAGCAAGGGTGCACAAAAGGAATAGCCATATCTCGATTCGATTTCCGAGCGACCGAAATGAATCAAAGCCAAGTCGTCGGAATGAGGAACCGGAAGCGGGCGGAGCAGCAGCCCATTGAACAACGAGAAGATCGTCGTATTCGCGCCCAATCCCAACGCCAGGGTCAGGATAGCCGTCAGGGCAAAACCGGGCGACCGGCGCAGTTGCCGGAAGGCATAGCAAAGGTTGCGGCTGGACTCTTCCACGAACGGCAACCCGCGCTGCATGCGAAATCGTTCCCTGGTCTGCGTCACTCCGCCAAAGGCGCGCAACGCTTCCGTCCGCGCGGTTTGCGGGCTCATGCCGCGTTTCAGGTTCTCTTCGATCGCCAGATCGATGTGAGCTTTCAGTTCTTCGTCGAGATCGGCGTCAAGTTTCTTACTGCAGAAAATGGCTGTACAGCGAACGATAAAAATGCGGATCCAGTCCATCTCTTACACCTCTTTCGCTGGGGACAGAAACCGTGCCATGGCGGAGGCAACGCGCTCCCAGTTCTCGGTCTCCTGCCCCATCTGCTTCCGCCCGATGCGAGTGAGTGAGTAGAACTTAGCCCGGCGTCCGGTCTCCGAAGTTCCCCATTCACTTTTCACCCACCCTCGCTGTTCCAGTCGCAGGAGAGCAGGGTAGATGGTTCCCTGGTTGAGATGAAGAGAGTTGGAACTCACTTGCTCAATGCGCCGTGCAATTCCATAGCCGTGAAGCGGCCCCATCGAGTCGATTGTCTTCAATACCATCAGATCGAGCGTTCCCTGCAAGACTACGGATTTGTTCTCGGACATCTCTTCTACCTCCTTCCTGTCGAATGTCTGCCTATAGATTAGAGGGCGACAGGTAGAATGTCAACATGTTAATGCAATGTCAGATTCTTCTTGTCTGATTTTCAAATGTCGCGTACGAGGCAAAACGCTCATGGAGCGTTCCTTAGCCTTAGAGATGATCGTAACGATTACTCCCGGCAAACGCCGTTCACACCATCTTCTGTTCAATTCTTTCCAAACTGTGAACGGGTAGATGCGTTCTGGAACCTCAGAACCATTTTGCAGATCGCGATCAATTCAGAAGCGACAGTTGCTCTGGTCCTTGCTCTTGGGGATGGTGTTGACGCTTTACGGTCGTGTGCCGCTTTGCAGCCGCATTCACCACAAATGGTAGATGCCTTGGCTCCGCCTCGGCTGCCAATAGGCTCTTCAAGTGTCGCAGGAGCGCGGGAATCGTCTTCGGATAATCCTGCTTTCTGTAGACGAACGAGGTGCCCAATATCCAGTCCGTTCCGGCGACTGGCCGCGTCGTCAATTCTTGGTCTACAGCGCCGCCCTCGCAAATCAGAGCGAAACCGAAACCCTCTTTGACGAGTGTCTGCATTTCAAGAGGATGGGATGCTCGCGAATACTTGTCCAGATGAACGTCAGCTTCCTCTAGATATTTCAGTACCACGGCGTGTGCGGCCGGGTGGCGCTGCGGATCAATCAGAATCGACAGGTTGCCCTTGAGGTTGTCGGCTTGCAACGACGAATGCTCGGCGAGGGGATGATCGGCGCGCAGGCAGACCACGAGCCGGTCAGACCAAATCTCTTCGACATGAAGCCGTTCATCTTTGATCGGCGAGGTAACCAGCGCCGCGTCGATGTCGCCGGCGATGTTCGCGCTTTGCTCACAGGCAGCCGACGGAACCAGATTGATCGTCCCGCTCGTCTTGTACGGTAGACCGTGGTCGGACGGCCTCTGCTCCGCGAGTGATAAATCTCCTTGGCACTCACCGAACCGAGGTGGACGAGCGCGTTGCCCTGTTGTCGCCAATCCGAAGTCCAGATCGGGGAATATCTGCCCGCGCCCACTAGGCCAATTACTGCGCGTACAGTAGATTTTTGCGGCGGGCCAGAACGTAGATGGCGACCACGGAAGCGGCGAAGCCGGCCCCAGCACCCAATGCCAGCGACCAGCGTGGGCCAAAGTGGTTGGCAACCCAACCGGTGATCGGAGCCCCAATCGTCATTCCCCCAAGTCCAACGCCAACCCGGAGCGCCATGATTCTTCCTCGCATGGATGGTTCTGTGGAGAGCTGCAGAATGCTGTTCGTGCCGTTAGCGAAGATCAGCACAGCCGCTCCACTGACCGCGAGGGCGGCCGCGAACCACCAGTACCCGGGTGCGAGTGCGCCGAGGGTGCATCCCAGCCCGAAGACTCCGGCTCCGGCCAGGAGAGACGATAAGCTCGCTCTCTTCTGGCCGGCAGCAAACAAGGCACCTGAGACGGTGCCCACGGCCATGATGGAAGAGAGCAGGCTGAATGCGCCTGCATCGGAGTGAAAGACATTCACGGCCATGGTCGAGATAAAGATCGGAAAGTTGAATCCAAAGGTGCCGATGAGAAACAACATAATCAGGATGGCCATCAAGTCCGGCTTCCCCCACACATAGCGAAGCCCCTGCCGGAATCCAGATGCGCTGCGATGCGCTCTAGCGCTTGTACGCAGTTCAACGAGACGAAAAAACGACATCGAGATCAGCACCGCCGCGAACGAGAGCCCATTCAGAAGAAAAGCCCACCCGATGCCGGCCTTAGCAATCAGCAGACCGGCAACTGCGGGACCAATCATCTGGGCAGCATTGAACGAGGTTGCGTTCAATGCCACGGCATTGGGGAGATCCTCATCGCCGACCATCTCTGCAACGAAGGTCTGTCTCACCGGTGCATCCAGCGCAGCGGCGGAACCAGAGAGGAAGGCGAGTACATATACGTGCCAAAGCTGGACGAATCCCGTGATCGTAAGAAATCCTAGGACAAGGGCAAGCGCGCCCATCGTCGCTTGAGTGAGCATGAGGAGCTTGCGCTGATTGAGCCGGTCGGCAGCCGATCCCGTCCAAGGCAGGAGCAGAAGTTGGGGCGCGTACTGCAGGCCCATCACGATGCCCAGCGCCGATGCGTTGCGATCGGTAAGCTGCGTCAACACAAGCCAGTCCTGTGCAACGCGCTGCATCCCGGTACCGATGTTCGACACCAAGGCACCCGCCGTCCATAAGCGGAAGTTGAAGCTCCTCAAGGAGCGAAACGTGCCGGTCAATCGATTCTTCATGAGCGCGTGGGCGCGTTACCCCCATGGAACTGGCCGAAGTGACGCGCCGAAAATACACTGATGAGCAGGGCGCCCAGTCCGAACGCGAGGATGTGGCTTGTCGTGCGTGGATCGAAAGCGCCGACGTGCTCGATGAGCAGATACGCAATCGCCGCGTTGAAGAATCCCCAGACAACGTTGACCGTTGAAGAGGAGAGTCCTTGGCCGGGCGGTTTTGCAAAGGGACTTTGGAAGGGCTGTCCCATCGTGCCAGCGACAAAGTGAGGGATCGCGTTTGCCGCAAAAGCGCCCCCAAATAAGTACGAGATAAGCCAAAGCCAATTCATGATGCAAAGCTCCTTTTCCCCGGCAACAAAGCGGAGATGGATTAAAGTGGGATGCAGCGGATTCAATCCTCAGCCAGCCGCTTAAGCAGTTCGAGCGCCGCCTGAAGTTCCTTCTGTTCGTGAACTGAAAGTTTCTGGGAAATGGTGGTGGCGAGCCAGTCCTGTCTCGCGGCCCTACCCTCCTGAAGCCACTTCAGACACTTCGGCGTAAGCGACATCAGAGTTTGGCGCCCGTCGCTCGGGTCAGGCGCCCCAATCACCAGGCCAGACTCCTGCAACGGCGCAACAACAGCGCTCATGGACTGCGGACGCATCCCTTCCACTCGCGCCAAGCCTGAAACTGTGGCTGAACCGTCTTTCTCCAATCGGAGAACGACCGAAATTTGCGACGACGTCAGGTCGTTGCTGCCGCCATGCTCGCGATAACGCAGCTTGAGCTTGCGGAATACCGCACGCATCTCGGCAGCAAGCGTCCAAGCGAGTCCGGTTTGAATAGGAGACCTTTTACTGCTCACCAAATCAATATCTCACATATACAGGCGAACTGTAAAGATTACTGTATACATATCTTGCGCCAGAGTTAAACAGATCTCAAAGTGTTGCCGGTCTGGGACGCTAACCGCATAACGGACGATTCAGCCGGAAGGGGTTTTCGCTTCACGCCAAATCGCCGATGCGCTCACCGAAGGGGAACTCACTCTCGATTTAGCCTTGACTGGGCGATAGTCTCTGCTGAGCATTGATCGGGTCTGTTGCCGCTTGGGCTTGAGCGAGGCCGAACTCTACCTTTGCAGCCTGCAAAGAGTACATGTTGACAGGCGGAGCTCGGAGGTGTACTTTGCAATGTAAAGTGATTCTCGTATGAATGACCTCTACAAAGCGCTCGGAGACATCAGCAGCATCCGGAGGCAAGTGGCACATAGCACAGAGTTTCGTGGCTACGGCCCGGCGACTCTGGCGGCCACGTCCGGATTCGCGATTCTCGCCGCAGGGGCGCAGGCGTTGTGGTTGCCGGATGTGGCGAACCACATTTCCGGCTATCTGGCCATTTGGATTTCTACCGCTATTCTGTCGGCTGGGCTGATTGGTGTGCAGATGATTACGCGCACCAATCGCATCCATTCCGGTATGGCAGACGAGATGATCCGCATGGCTGTCGAGCAGTTTTTGCCTGCGGCGGGCGCGGGCGTTCTGATGACGATTGTGCTGGTGCGCGCGGTTCCGTCGGTACTGTGGATGCTGCCAGGACTTTGGCAGGTGATTTTCAGCCTCGGCGTCTTTTCCTCCTGCCGGTTTCTGCCCCGCCCGATGCTCGCCGCAGGTGTTTGGTATCTGCTTTCGGGGCTGACTTGCATGATGCTGGCCGACGGCCGTGCGTTTTCACCGTTGGCCATGGGGATTCCGTACGGAGTGGGGCAGTTGCTGATAGCTGGGATTCTGTACTTCACGGCAGAGGAGGGCGGCGATGAAAGCTAATTCCACAAGCAGCGAGGCTCGATTTGCATACGAAGGACTGGATCGTGTGATTCATGAGCGCGCGCGGCTTAGCATTCTGACTTCTCTGATTACGAATCCCAAAGGCCTGACCTTCGTTGATCTCAAGCAGTTGTGTGCACTGACAGACGGTAACTTGAGCAGACATCTTACCGTGCTGGAAACATCAAAGATGGTGGTGATTGCCAAGGGGCATGATCGCAATCGCCCACAAACTCTTTGCAAAATCACGGCATCCGGTCGCAAGCGTTATCTTGAATACCTGTCAACACTCGAACAAGTGGTAAAAGATGCGGCCAAGGTCGCTCAAGATGAGGCTGCCCCAAGCTCTATGGACGGTCTGGTCCCATCGCGGGCCTGACTATTTTTTTGTATGGAAACTTTGCATTGCAAAGTATATTCAAAAAGGGAGATAGATGTGAACGACTCTTCGATGTTGCAGCCTGGTTTGCAAATGAAACCGCGGTCCCGTTCCATGGGCGTGAAACTTATCGTCGTCTGCGGGCTGGCCTTGCTCATGACCATTCCTGCGTTCTTTGTGAGTGGGTTGGTTGACGACAGGACCAATCGAGCAGCGGACGTTATCAAGGAAATCAGCGGCCATGTGGGCGGCCAGCAAACCTTTCTCGGACCAACCCTTGCGATCCCTTACAACATTCCACCGCAATCGCAGAGTGACGTTGCAAAGCATGGCGTGTACCTGGTCTTTCCCGCACGAGCGTCGGCAGTGTTGAAGACCGCGACGGAAGAGCGACGTCGCTCACTCTTCAAGGTGCCGGTCTTTCAGGCGGATTTGAAGTTCGATGCGGCCTTCGATCTGACAGGAGTGCCCAGTTCTGCTCCGCAAGGCGCTGAACTTGATTGGAGCCATGCGGAAATCGTGGTTGGAGTCAGTGACGCACGCGGCGCGCTGTCCGACGCGACAATTACAGCAAACGGAAAGACTGTGACGCTTGTCCCCGCTGAAGTGTCCACGAACCTTGCGCTCGGTGGAGAACAGAACCAGCAAACCAAACTGACTCTTTTCGGTGCGAAGGCCGATGTGGTCGCAAAGCCAGACGCACAGTTCAATGTGACGTCTTCTCTACGATTTTCCGGCGCGCAGCGGGTGGCCGTGCTTGCCTATGGCAAGACGACTCACCTTACGATGCAGGGCGATTGGCCGAGTCCTGGATTTGATGGAGGCTTCCTGCCAATCAACCGGTCGATTTTCAGTAACGGCTTCAGCGCGGAGTGGTCCGTACCATTCATCGCTCGCGGAGTGCGCGCCGAAGGACAAAGCAATTCGATCACCGGGCTTGATGCTACCGCACTTGGCGTTTCGTTTATCGAAGTCGCCGATCCCTACCAGTCTGTCAACCGCTCACTCAAATACGTTGCTCTGTTTTTGGGGCTGATCTTTCTATCCTATTTCGTCTTTGAAGTAACGACAGGCAAGCGCGTTCACCCCGCACAATATGTTCTGGTTGGGATCGCACAGATCATCTTTTATCTGTTGCTGTTGTCTCTCGCAGAAAGAATCGGTTTTGATTTTGGATTTCTACTTGCTGGCATTGCCACTGTGGTACTGCTTTCAGTCAATGCTGGATGGGTATTCTCGAGCCGTTTGCAAGGTCTGAGGGCATTGGCCATCTTCACCTTGCTCTATGTGCTGATCTATCTGCTGCTGCGCTTGGAGGATAACGCCTTGCTGGTGGGCGCGATTGCCAGTTTCCTGGCGTTGACAGCCGCCATGTACTTCACACGCGGAATCGATTGGTACAGTTCTCTTCCAGGATCAGGCCCGACCGAAGACCAGACCTCATCATCAATTTCATAACACAGGGCGCAAGACTGTAATTCGGCGCGGCATCGAAACCTGGCTGGGCCAAGAGTGGTTGCCGAGGAATTGATGTCGCACCCCCAAAATACAAGACAAGTTGCGCGAGGTGACTTTTCAGTGCAAAGTAATAACCTTGAAGGACTGCATGTGGCCATCATCATGGATGGCAATGGCCGCTGGGCTACACGGCGGGGATTGCCACGTATCGCCGGGCATCGCGCCGGTGTAGCTGCATTGCGTCGGGTTGTCGAGCGCGCGACCGAGGTAGGCATCCGCTGCCTCACGGTCTACGCATTTTCTTCTGACAACTGGCGTCGGCCTGCGGCCGAAGTAGAGAGCATTTTCTGGCTGCTGAGAGCTTTCTTGCGCCTCGAAACTGAGAGGCTTAAGCAGCGCGGGGCACGGCTCCAGGTCATCGGCCGGCGTGACCGGTTGGCAACATCGGTGCTGCGCGAAATTGAGAAGGCCGAACGCGCAACTACCGCGGGAGACCGACTCCATCTGCGCGTCGCCATTGATTACTCATCGCGCGATTCTATTGCACAGGCCGCTAATGGCGCACAGACCGCGTATCTTCATGAGACGCCATCCTCACCCGACGAAATAGCGCAGACACTCACGCAGACGCTAACTGCGGAGAGCGGTGATGTTGACCTGTTGATTCGCACCGGCGGCGAGAAACGCCTCTCGGACTTTTTGCTGTGGGAGTCTGCTTATGCAGAACTTCACTTTACTGACCGCATGTGGCCCGACTTTGACGAGGATGATCTTGAAGCAGCATTGAATGAATTCAGCCGCAGGGAACGTCGCTTTGGCGCTGTTCCACCTGTTCTTCCATTTGTTCAAGGCAAGACTCATTATGCTGGGATGGATGTCAGTCAACTAGACCTCCTGTCCGAAACCAACTACTCTGGTGACATCCATGCAAAAGCCTGACCATCTTCGTCGCATACGCTGCTGGCTTACCATCTTCATCGTTGGCCTGATCCTCAGTGGCGTGACAGCCTTTCCTCTCCAGACGGAGCTTGGCTTGCTTGTTTCTCAGCTTCATTCGATCCCATTGCAGGTAATTGCCCAATCAACAGGACTGCTCCCGTGGATCGAACGCGTCAACAATGGGTTCCGCAACACGAACACACTCTATCCATTTCTTGCCTACGGCACCGACTGGCTTGCCTTCGCTCATCTCGCCATTGCCGTAGCATTCATTGGTCCCTACATCGATCCGGTTCGCAACAAGTGGGTTATCACCTTCGGCTTGATCGCCTGCGCCGGTGTCATTCCGCTTGCTCTGATCGCCGGCCAAATCCGTGGCATCCCGCTGCCGTGGCGTCTCATCGACTGTAGTTTTGGCGTCTTCGGTTCGGTTCCTCTTTTGATCTGCATGCGATCCATCCTTGCGCTTGAACGACTGCAAGATTGACTCGGCTTTCCTTCATTTCTTCATTGTGCATCGCACAAGAACCGTGCTCCAAATAGCCTACTGCAAGGTTAGAAAGAATGCGTCCTCGTACTCTACGACTCTCGCTTGTTCTCATGGCCATCACGATGATCAGCGGTCTGGTGACTCGATTTGTACATTTCGGCTTGCCGCCAGTCGTTGTGAAGTGCGGGGGATCAATGCTCTGGGCCTTGATGATCTACTGGTTCGTCTCGGCTCTTTTACCATCGTTGCGAATATGTACTGTGGCTTTGCTCACTGCAGGCATCACCACGGCTGTGGAGTTCTTCAAGTTGTACCACGCGCCTGCACTCGACGCTTTTCGTATGACGCTTCCTGGCATCCTGCTGCTCGGACGCTTCTTCTCCGCATGGGACATCCTCGCTTATTGGATCGCCATTGTTGCCGGAGTTCTCTTGGATATGCGAATTCGTTCTTCGCTACGATGAGAGTTTGATTTTTACCCGCCAAAGCCGGAAAAAGCAGTCAAGAAATTGAGGATACGGGGACGGCTAGGAACCGTCCCCCCACGGTTTCAGATGCCTTTGTAGTTGAGCACCGGCCGCAGCGTGCGTATGACCTTCACGAGACGCTGATTTGGACATCGTGCGAATAAAACCTCTTTTTGCTCGGAACTGAGATGCGCAAACCGGAAATCGTTTACTGAAAGCGCCTACAATCGACGATATATAGCAGTTTTTCAGGCCGTGAGTCATACCGCGCGAGTCCGTCGAAGAATAGTCGTATTTTTTCGTCAGTAAATATCGATTAATTCGATATAATATGGCCTCGATATGAACACGACGTTCGATGAGTGGGAAATCCTTCAAGCTGTGATTCAGATGGGCGGGTTTGCTGCCGCAGCAGAAAAGCTTCATCGGTCGCAATCAACCGTCAGTTATGCGATTGGGCGCCTGGAAGAACAACTCGGCGTCCAGTTGTTTGAAACCAAAGGGCGGAAGGCCTTTCTCACTGAAACTGGCCGACAGCTACTGGCAGATGCGGAGTCATATCTAGAAGGATTTCGGCAGTTGGAGCGGCGAGCTTTGTCGATGAAGTCGGGGGGATCTCCGGAGATCAGACTGTCAGTGGATAGTATTTATCCTTCCGATCGCCTTTTTGCCGCCCTCATGGAATTTTCGCGCAAATTCCCTTATGTTCAATTGAAACTTCGCATACATACATTTTTGTCGGCGGACTCTGAATTCTCGCTTCACAATGCGCAACTCTGTTTGACCGGGCTGGCGACACGTGAATTTTTTGTCAAGTCGATTCTTGTAGCTACGATTGTTGCGGTTGCACAACGGAATCATCCGTTGCACGAACTGAGGCGTCGCCCTTTGCATGCGGACCTTCTGCAGCACACGCTGGTGGTTGTAGAAGGCATGGCGTCAGGAATCTTGAAACAACAGCCACGACTCCCTGTACAGCGTTTGCTTCGCGTGAGCAGCCTTGATGCCGCAATCGCAGCAATTCGTTCCGGCCTGTGCTTTGGGTGGGTGCCAAAGTACCTCATCCAATCGGACCTAGATCAAGGAAAACTGGCGATCCTTCCTCTGCCGATGGGCAAAAAACGAGAGGTCCGCATCAATCTTGTCCGTAAAGAAATGACGGCCAGTAGTGTCGAGGTCGATGCCTTAGCTGAGCTGCTGGGAGCGAATCGCGAACCGGAAGTTATCTGAAGTGGGTGGTTATACATGTATCTGTGAATGCTTCGCCACCAAACCGGCGGTGGCTTCGTTTATGGTTGGAATACGGATTGATCGGCCCAGCGTCCGATTACAGAACCTGAAATTTGCGCTGATTCTGGCAGCTTCTGCTCCTCAATATATTGCTTCACCCTTAGCCGGTTATATTGTCACTCGCCGCTTCCCTATAATTGAGCACTAGCAAGCGCTGACCCCTGTAGCGTTTTCGCAACCGGACATGCTCATGCAACAGTTGGTGGAAACCTTTTTCCCTTCTGATATTACAACGCACAGGATATGGATACGTGCGGCGGCAATCCGATCAGCTTGCGAGCATGATCCAGGTTGACCGACCCGGTGTGAATG
>Ga0326727_10008739_pt1 | contig 25463 bp, 19 predicted proteins | sample MB2enrmetagenome_FD_207643 | JGI IMG/M metagenome (GOLD analysis project Ga0326727, IMG submission 207643) | Lab enriched peat soil microbial communities from McLean, Ithaca, NY, United States - MB29MY | ecosystem: Environmental > Terrestrial > Soil > Wetlands > Peat | place: USA: New York... | reverse complement strand
ACCATCAGCTGATAGGCGGCCTCGCCCCATTCCAACTCGACGAACGGCGCCATGTTGCGCCCGGTCCCGTGTTCGGCCTTCAACGATCCCTGGTACCTGCCCACCACCATCTCGCAGACCGCCTCGATGAACTTGCGGTAGCGCTCCAGTTCGGCAGGGACCGAGAAATCGTGATAGATCACGAAATGCATGTTGCCATCCAGGGCATGGCCATAGATGCAACAGCCCTCGTAACCATGCTTGACGAACAGATCCTGCAGGTCCAGCACACCGTTGGCCAGATCCTCGATGCGGAAGGCCACGTCCTCGATGATCACCGTGCTGCCCGGCGGACGCTGCGCCGCCACGGCGGGGAACACGCCCTTGCGGACGTTCCAATAGATCGCCGTTTCCTTGGGATCGGTCGAGAACACCGCCGGCGCCAGGGTCTTTGCGCCTTCCAGGACCTTCAAGATTTCGGCCATGTTGGCGTTCAGCGTCGCCTCGTCGGCGGCACGGGTCTCGATCAGGAGGGCGGTGGCTCCGTCCGGCGTCCCGATAATGCTCTTGGGCATGCCGGGCTTGTCTTCGACGGCGCGCATGGCGGGCGTATCGAGAAGCTCGACGGCAGCCACAGGGGTCTTCTTCAACAGCGGCACCGTGCGACAGGCCGAGCCGATATCGGGGAAGACCACCAGGGCGCTGGCCTTCTTGGGCAGATCGGCGACGGTGCGATAGGTGATCTCGGAAATGAAGCCCAGGGTCCCCTCCGACCCGATCAGCAGATGCTGCAGGATGTCGATGGGGTCCTCGAAGTCCACCAGGGCATTCAGGCTCAAGCCCGTGGTGTTCTTGATGCGATACTTCTGGCGCACCTTCTCGGCCAAGGGTTCGTTGGCCTTCAAAGCCTTCGACAGGCCGTCGATCTTGGCCAGCATGGTCCCGTGGGTTTTCTGGAACGCCTGGCGGCTGCCGGCATCGCCGGTATCGAGCAGGGCGCCGTCGGCCAGCAGGATGCGCATCGACTGGACGGTCTGGTAGCTGTTCTCGTGGGTGCCGCAGCACATGCCCGATGCATTGTTGGCGGCAATACCCCCGATCTTGGCGGCGTCGATGGAGGCCGGATCCGGACCGATCTTGCGGGAGTAGGGAAGCAGACGACGGTTGGCATGGGCACCGATCACACCCGGTTGCAGGCGGATGGTCTGACCGTTGTTCTCGACCTTGATCCCGGTCCAGTTGTCGCCCAGGATCAGCAGGACGGAGTCCGTAATGGCCTGCCCCGACAGGCTGGTCCCGGCGGCACGGAAAGTCACCGGGGTCCGGTGCTGGCGGCAGCAAACCAGGATCTGACGGACTTCCTCCTCGCTTTGAGCCTTCACCACGATCTTGGGGACCAGGCGATAAAGGCTGGCGTCGGTCCCGTAGGCCAGCAGGCGCAAGGGATCGGTAATCAGGCGTTCGACCGGAATGAAGCGCTTCAGCGCCTCTCCCAACCCCACATAGACGTCGGCCGACGGCGACGGCAGGACATGAAGACTGGACGACATAGTGACGTGCTCCCTGTTCGGCCGCCCGGTCTGCCGGACCGGCCAATGCCCCTCGCAGCGAACCGCCGATGGCCGTCGATCGGACGGGACGCCATCGCTTTGCACGGCAAGAAGCTTGTTTCGTTAGCCAGGCGGCCGCGGTGGCTCCCCAAAAGCCAGCCCACCGCAGTTTCACTGGGCAACTCTTTTTACCATCAAAACTTCCAGTGACAAAAAACTTTCTGATTTTATTGCACCGGCGACAGCGCCTGACCAACGGTAAATGAGTCATCCGCCTGACCCCGTTCGGTCGATATGAATGGGGGGGAGGCAAGGAGCTCCGCGACGATCTTCCAGCAAACGATTTTCCACCCAATGGTGACCATGGGCAACCGGATCATCCATTGTGACAACCATGTGGCGATGTTAAGATCCGCTGTTTATTAACACTTCAAGAGTTTTTGCCATGGTCTTTCAGGCGGTCCGGCCGCCGCGTCTTTCGGACGCCATTGCCGATCAGATCCGCGACCTGATCTTCGAGGGGGCGCTGCCTCCCGGCACCCGCATGCCATCCGAGCGGGAGTTGGCGGAGCGGTTCGACACCTCCCGTCCCACCGTGCGCGCCGCCCTGGTGAAACTGGACGGCGAAGGCCTGTTGCAGGTGCAAAGGGATGGCCTGCATGTCGCCGACCCCATGGCCGATGACACCCCGACCTCGCTGGCCGCCCTTTACGAAGGACATCCGGAACGGCTGGACGACTTCCTGGAGTTCCGCCTGATCATCGAGCGCGAAGCGACCTACTTCGCCGCCCTGCGCGCCACCGCCGTCGACCGCGAGAACATCACGCGCTGCTTCGAGCGATTGATGGAACTGCATGATCAGCCCGACGCCGGGAACGAAGCCCAGGCCGACGCCGACTTCCACCTGGCCATCTACGAAGCCAGCCACAACATGACCATCCTGCATGTGGTACGCGGCATGACCGGCCTGCTGCGCAACGACGTGGTGCATAACCGCAGTCGGCTGCATCCCCGCACCGGCTATCACGAATTGAACGGCCAGCAGCACCGCGCCATCTACCAGGCGGTGATGGCCGGATCGCCCGACGCTGCCCGCGCCGCAGCCCACACCCACATTGCCCTGGTTCGCGAATTCCTCGACGAGATGCAAAAAGCGACCGAACGGCTGGAAACCTCGTTGCGCCGCATGGCTTCGAAGGCCCAGATGAGCGCCACCGCCCCCGCCGACCTGCCCCTCCCCGATGTGAAAAAGGGCGGTTAGCGGCTCGGCTCGGACACCGGAGTGACGCCGCCCCCCGACTCGAAAGCGGCCAGAACAATGCCCTCGCGCGCCCAAAGGCGGGCGACCGGTCAGCGCCCGCGAAAAAGGTCCTGGAAGACAGCCAACAGGAAACCGGCCGTCGAGACCAGATAGCGACTGGCCATCCGTTGCGGCTCCAGGCCGATCCGCCATAACCACTCCAGGTTCAGCGCCTGCACGAGGCGTGGCGGACGGGGGATCAACCCCAGGAACATCTTGACCGCCTGCCCGACACACAAAGTCCAACAGGGAGGCAACTGGCTTCGGTAGCGATGGGCGAACACCTCGCTGCGCGGAGCGCCGACCCCCATGAACAGAATGGTCGTTTCATGGTGGCGGATCCGCTCGGCCATGCCCTGGCAGTAGGTCGCATCCTTGTCAAAACCGAAGGGTGGAATAGTGCAGGCCACCGCGTCGCCCAAACCCTCTCGCCGAGCCCATTCCTCAATGGCCTGAACGGTCTCCGGCCGATCGGCGACAAAGAACAGACGTTCCCGGCGCAACCTTTCCGTCTCCCGCAGGATCAGCGCGGCAATATCGCATCCCGTCACCCGCCCCGCCCGGCCCGCGCCGGCCAGACGGGCATAGTAGGCGACCGGAAATCCATCGCAGGTCACGATGTCGGCCGCCCCATAGGCGGCGCGAAAGTTCCGGTCGTAGCGCAGAACGTCGATATGCTGGATGTTGGGCGTCACCACCAGATGAGCACGTCCGTCCCGCACGGTCAGAACCTGACGGGCGATGGCCGGCGCAGTCAACGGACTGATCTCCAGGCCAAAAATACGTCGCGCCGGTCGGCCTTGTCGCTCCATCCCCACCTCGTTTCCCGACTGTCCCGGACCCGGCACGCTCATGGCGGCGCCTTCAGCGGATCGCCCCGCGCGCACATCGCCGTCAGCGTCTCGCAGATCGAGGGCGCCCCCTTCGGCCCGCAGATACCATCCCGTGCGGTTTTCGAAACGTTCAACCGGCCATAGCTTTTGCCGGAGGTGTCCACCAGAATCGGTGGATCGGCGGCAAAGGGATCACAGGCCGAGTAGCGCCCCTTGGGGGCCCGATAGACGGAAAAATGGCTGGCATCGGCATAGCCGTTGTCCCAGCCGAAGGCGGCATGGCCGTTCCACACCGAATTCACATCGAACTGGTCGCAGTTCAGGCAGCCCAGATAGTCGCGATGCAATGGCCCGGCATAAATCAGCATGCGCGGCTGGGTGATGGCTCCCTGGGCCAGACAGGATCGGGGCGCCGCCAGGCCAACGCCCAGAATCCCCATGGCCAGGATGACGGGAACGGCCCTCACCGGCCGCGCCATTGCCGCAGCAGCCGCAAACCCCGCCGGGCGACCGCGGAATAAAGCTCCGCCCCCTTTGTCGCCAGGCTCTCGTGGCGGTCATAGGGCTGCAGATCGATGGGGAAGAAGGGGCGCAGCTTGGCCACCACGCGGTCGGGCGGGATGCGGGTATTGCTCTGCACCACGGCGAACAGCCCGTCGCCGTCGGCCGCGAAATAGCGTTCGGCCGGCCAGGCGTCGAGATTGGCGCCATCCTTGCCGGCATACCAGACGCTTTCCGGCGCATGCAGGGCCCGCTGCCCGGCCGGCGGCCCGGCGTGATAGCGCTCCAGCAATCCCTCGCGCTCGGCGTTCAGCCAGTAAAGGGTATATTCCGTCCAGTCGACCATGTAGTTGGCCAACAGGACCCGCATCCAGTCCTGATTGTAAAGCTCCTCGAGACGCCGATGCAGCGCCCGGGTCAAGGTCGCCGACAGGATGGCCGGGGTCCACCAGATGCCGTCGCGGTCCAGGTGCGGATCCTGTCGCAGCAACTGGGCCGAGGGCCGCCACAGATGAGGTTCGCGCATGCGGGGCTGGCCGTAGGTCAGGGCCCGTCCGTCCGGGAGCAGCGTCTGGGCGGTGAACGGATGGATGGCGAAGACATCCGGATCCAGCACCATGAAGAATTCGGTATCGATCAGCGCCGGCGTATAAAGCTTGATGATCTGCTGACGGTGCCAGGGACGGATCTGGTGCCGCTGGTTGAACTCGGCAAACGCCGTCATATGGCGCGATTCGTCGATCACCTCGACGGGAAAGTCGCTCCAGGCCGCGGCATAGCCTTTGGCGGCCTGGAACTCGTCGGCAGGCACGACGATCAGGATCCGATCGAACGTGTCCGGCGTGGTGAAGGCGCGAAGCGACGAGAACAGGATGTCGCATCGTGCGATATTGTCGGCATAGTGCCGGCCGCGGGTCTTGACCGGAAGAATGGCGCTGATCTTGGTCATGGCTCTCCAAGACGGAAAGGCTCGCCCGCCTGCGCCTCACAGGAAGCGGTAGACGAACGACGGAATGTAACTGCGGCGGTTGGTCATGGCGACGCCCAGCGCGGCCCCGCCGGCATCCTGCACCTGGCCTTTCATCGTCAAGGCCACCGGCTTGCGGGTACCCTCGGCGCCGATGGCCAGGATGGTGGCGTCGGCCCACAGCGACGTCTCGATGCCCGCGAAGGACTGGCTGGCCGGCGGCACCGCCACCACGATGTAATCGTAGGCCTGGCGCAATTCGGCGAACAACTCGGCGCCCACGGATCCGGTCGGCAGCAAGGCGTCGGGCAACAACCGGGCGACGGCGATTTGACGCCCCTCGGCGGCCGACACGGACAGCACCGCGGCGGCCGCGGCGCCGACCCGGGGCGTCAGCGTCGTGCGCCCCTTGCCCGCCCCGCCCGGCCAGGCCACGGTCCCCGTCGCACCGGCGGCAGGCAGCAGGCCACCGTCCGCCGTCAGGTCGAGAACCAGGATCGGACGGACCGAGCGTCGTTCCAGCTCTTCGGCCAATCCCAGGATGATCGGCGCCGCACCATCCTCCTCGCGAAAACCCAGGACCATCACCACCTTGGTGGCATTGTCCGAACTGTTGTCGATCGCCGAAATCATGTGGCCCAATTCGGTCTGCGGCCGGCCGGGGGCAAGCGCCCCACCGGGCTGCGCCCGCCGCGCCGCGGCCCGCCAGGCCGGATGGAAGATCCGCTGGGACAACCGCTGAACCAGCCGCGGCGCTTCGCCGCGGGTCATCGGCGCGCTCAACACCGGCAGGCCAAGAGCGCGTTCGATCTGCTCGGGACTGAGGAAGGTCTCGCGCAGGCTGGCCAGGACCAGAACCGACAGCCCCGACACCAGGATACCCGCAGCCAGGCTGGCGGCGACGAACAGCAACGGCGGATTGCTGCGATGCGTCGGCGGGAACGGCGCCTGGATGATGCGGACATTGGTGCTGCTGGCGGTATCGACCTGGTTCTGTTCGATCCGCGCCTGCTCGACCTGTCGCGAAAAGGTCTTGAAGCTTTCCACCAGAAGATCGCGATCGATCTCCATGCGGTGCAGCTGGTTGGCGACGGAGATCAGGTCCTGGATACGGCCATCGGTGTCGGTGATCTGTTCGGACAGGGACTGACCGCGGGCCTGTTCGCCCGCGACGTCGGACGCCAGCCGCGCGATGCGATCCTGAACGGTGTCATAGTAGGTGTTGTGCCCGGTCCGGACCGCGCTGACCAGGGTCGGCGCCTGCTTGTCGATGGCGCCTTTGAGGTCGGCAATCTGCTGGTCCAGCTGCGCGACGAATGGAGATTCGCCCATGTAGCGGGCTGCCAGATCGGCACGCCGCCCCTCCAGTTGCAACAGGGTCAGCTTCATGCTGTCCAGGGCGTGCGCCGCTTCGGTATTGTCCTGGTAAAGCTGGATGCTGGCCGGAACCTTGATCGCCTCCTTGACCAGGCTGTCCAGGGTGCCCCGGTCCTGCACGAAGGCGCTGTCGTTTTCCAGCTTGCGCTGCTGCAGCAAGGCCTGCAGGGCCACCGCGCTGCCAATCTGGGAATCGATATTGACGACGTCATGGGCCCGCTGGAACGCCACCAGTTCGGCATTGGCCTTGTCCAGCTGCGCCCGCACCTTGTCACGCTGTCCCACCAGGAACGAGACCCGCCCCTGGGTGAAGACACCGGCCCTTTGGCGGAAATACTGGGCAATCAGGCGATCGAGAATGGCCGATGCGCGGGTGGGATCGGAATCCAGGTAGCTGAGTTCGATGACGTTGGCGGCATCGATCTTTTCGATACGGAAACGGTTTTCGAAACGCTGCAGGCCTTTGTCCAGATCGACCTCGTCGATCGAGGCTCCCAGTTCGCCTTCGACGATGGCGCGATGCAGTTCCGGGCTGGCCAGTATCTGCGCTTCGACATTGACCACCTGGGTGGGATCGAAGGAGGGAGCGGCCCGGGACCCCGAACGGTCCAGCTGCATGTCGTAGTAACCGGCGTAAAGGGTCAAAAGACGCGCCTCGGCCCGGTAGGTCGGCGGCATCAGAAGGGCGACGACGCTGCCGACCAGCACAAAGGCCGCGACAATGCCGATCACGGTCCAGCGATAATAGAAAAATGTATTGAACAGATCGCGGGTCGAGACCTGCGGCAGCGACATCGGCTCGCGGCGCCGACCCGCGGATCGCGACACCACGCTCATGGCGTGCGACACCGATGGTTGCTAACCCCGGCAACCCCCGTCGACACGGCGATAATTCCCAATTCACGAGAAGAAGCGGGCGAAATGGTCTACGTCCAGTAGTAGGGGCAAGAATTTAGCGACAGCGACCCGAGAATGACCCAAGATCGGACGCCGCGCAATGTGTGATCGCCGTCACTGCCATTTCTCCGAAAAGCCGATCCGAGCCCGCAATTCTTGTGTACGCCTCCGCCGCCAACGGATAAAGTCCGCCCTCGGACCATCTTCCAATGTCGGATACCATCATGAGGGACCTGCCCCGTATCGCCCTCCTGGCCCTGACCGCGGCCTTGGCCGGCTGTTCCGATGCGGTCGACCCGTCGGTCCAGCAACCGGAACGTTTCCCAAGCCCGGCCGCCGAAGCTCCGGAATACCGTATCGGCCCTGGCGACCAGCTGTCCGTGATCCTGCCGTTCAATCCCGAACTGAACTACGAGGGTCCGGTCGGCCCCGATGGGCGCTTCACCATGCCGGTGGCCGGGACCATTGTCGCGGCCGGCAAGACGGTGTCCGAAGCCCAGGCCGGCATCGACCAGGCCCTGGCCGACCGTCACATCGTGCGGGCGGCCCAATCCTCCATCAGCATCCGGCTCTACGGTCAGGTGATCTACGTCGGCGGCGAAGTCAAGCTGCCCGGGTCCATCCCCTTCAAGTCGCAGATGGATCCGCTACAGGCCATCACCGTGGCCGGTGGCATGCTCGACACCGCCCGCACGGCGCAGGTGGTGGTCATTCGCCGCGGTCCCGACGGCCATCCGATCCTGAGGGTCGTCGACCTCGACGCCTTCATCCACGGCGGCAGCATGACCGATGCGGTCGCCCTGCAACCCCAGGACACCGTCTTCGTGCCAAAGTCCTCGATCGCCGAGGTCGACCTGTGGATCGACCAGTACATCAACAAGCCGCTGCCCTTCGGCCGCAGCCTCAGCTACACCATCAACCAGAACTCCACCGGGACGGTGTCGCCGTAGGACCGGGACCTGCAGCCGGCAACGCCGGACGTAAGGGGAGGACAGAGGGGTCATGTCGGGCGAAAGCGCCATCCTTGCCGGCGACCAGGCGCCATCGACACCCCGGCTGCCGCCGGCTCCCGGGCGGGTGCGCGCCCGCATCATGGCGATCCTGGTCCTGGCTTTGCCCCTGTTTGGCCAGACCTTCCATTACATGAAGGACCTGATGCCGTTGTGGGCCTTGTCCAAGGCCCTGCCGCTGCTGTCCCTGCCCTTGGCCGCGCCGCTGTTCCGCCAACCCCGGTTGCCGATGGTGCGTCAAGTGCTGGCGACGTTCCTGTGGCTGGTCCTGGTGCCCAGTTTCGTCGCCACCTTCACCTTCGGCCAGGATTTCTTCACCGGCATCACCGCCCAGGTGAAGCTGTTGCCGATGTTGTACGTCTTTTCGTTCCTGGGCTTCCTGATGATGGTGAAGCCGACGCTGCGCGAGCTGACCGCGGCCTTCCTGACCTGGGGGTTTCTCACTTTCGCGCTGCTGGTGCTGTTGTGGGCTCTCGTTCCGCAAAACTGGTACAGCGGGGTCTATGCTTTCGGTTCGTCACCGCTGTTTTCCATGGACAATCGCGGCAACCGCATCCGCATGCCGATGTATTTCGGCATCATCACGATTTTCTATTGCTATCGCCGGTTCCTGGGTGATCGCAGCCTTGTCTGGCTCTTCGGCGCCCTCGCCGGCTTCCTGTTGACCCTCTTGGTGGTCAAGACGCGCGCCATGATCGTCGGCATCGCCGGCGTCGTGGTCATCGACAGTTTTGCCGCCGCCGGCGCCCTGACCCGCGTCGCCCTGCTGTTCGCCGCCCCGGCCGGACTGGTCGGCCTGTTTTCCTTCGGCTATCTCGCCACCATGTTCAGCGTCGATTCCAGCACCGGCTTCGACGTTCGGTGGAAGACCATCACCAAGGCCATCGACTTCCTGGGGGTCGATCCGCTGCGCTGGCTGTTCGGCGTCGGCACCATCAGCCCCACCAGCGCGGACAGCCTGTTCTCCTATTTCGATCATTTCTTCTTCCTGGCCGACATCACCTGGCTGGGCATCATCTTCGAGTTCGGACTGATTGGTGCAATACTGATCCTGTTCTACGAGCTGCGCGGCCTGTTGTTTTGCCGTCAATTGATGGCCGGGATCGGCCGAAATACCTTCATCGGCAGCCTGCGTGACTATATTCTTTACGTGATTATTATCTCCAACCTTTATCCCCCGACGTTGACGCCGGGGGAAACGGCGGTCATCCTGGCCATCTTCGTCTATGTTTGGCGAAGCCTTGCCCAGGATGCGCCCGAGGACGACGCCTGAAAGATGCCCAGCCTGTTGCCCCGCGTCCTTGCCGCCGGCGCCCTTCTGGCCGCAATTCTGCCGGTCCCCGCCAGTGCCCTGGAAACGGCCGTGGACATCGCCATCGACGCCGCCGCGGCACGCCACCCCATCAGCCCGTTGATCTACGGTCTCGGCTTCGCCACCACCGAGCAACTGCGGGATCTGAACGTGCCGCTCAATCGCTCCGGCGGCGACAGCGCCACCTTGTTCAACTGGCGTCTGAACGCCCGCAATGCCGGCAAGGACTGGTTCTTCGAAAGCCTGTCTTGCGGCCAGGACATCTTCGACCAGCATGGCGACGGCTTCGTCCTCTTGTCCCAGGCCGGCAAGGCCCTGCCCATGCTGACCGTCCCGATGATCGGCTGGGTGGCCCGGCTGGACCACGACCGCAAGCCGCTGGCCAGCTTTTCCATTGGCAAGTACGGCCTGCAGCAGGAGGCCGACCTGGAGGGCTTTGCCGAGGCCGGCAACGGCATCACCCTGGACGGCACCGCTATTACCGACAACGACCCCAACGACGCCGCCCAGCCCGACACGCCCGACGATCAGCGCGAGTGGATCGCCCATCTGGTCGACCGCTTCGGCCCGGCCGCGCGGGGCGGTGTGCGTTACTACCTGATGGATAACGAGCCCAGCTTCTGGCACAGCATTCATCGCGACGTGCATCCCCGGGGGGCGCATGCCAAAGAGGTCAAGGATCTGGTCCTGACCTATTCCCGCATGGTCAAGGCGGTCGATCCGACCGCCCGCGTGGTGGCCCCCGAGGAATGGGGCTGGACCGCCTACCACTACAGCGGATTCGACCAGCAATATGCCGTCGACCACGGCTTTGCCCAGGCCCCCGACCGGCGCACCCAGACCGGCGGCATGGACTATCTGCCGTGGTTGCTGACCCAATGGAAGGATGCCGGCCATCCCGTCGACGTGGTCAGCGTCCACTTCTACCCGCAAGGGGGCGAATACAAGGACAACAGCGACGACCTGTCCCCGGCAATCCAGTTGCTGCGCAACCGTTCGACCCGCGATCTGTGGGACCCCGCCTACCGCGATCCGACCTGGATCAACGCCCCGGTGGCCCTGATCCCCCTGCTGCGCCATTGGGTCGATACCTACTATGACCCCGGCACGCCGATCGCCATTACCGAATACAATTGGGGCGGCGAAGGTTCGATGAACGGCGCCACCGCCCAGGCCGACGTCCTGGGGATTTTCGGCCGCGAAGGCCTGGACATGGCGACCCGCTGGGCCACGCCGGCCACCGGCACGCCCACCTACCTGGCCATCAAGCTTTATCGCAACTACGACGACGCCGGTGCGACCTTCGGCGACATCAGCGTCCACGCCCGGGTCCCCGACCCGGATACGCTGGCGGTCTTCGCCGCCGAACGCACCAGTGACGGCGCGCTGACCCTGATGGCGATCAACAAGCAACTGGACCAGGAGATCCCGGTTACCCTGAGCCTGGCCAATTTTCCGCCGCAAGGATCCCTGGACACCGTGCGCCTGGCCGAAGGCCGCCTGGCAACCCTGGCGCCGTCATCCTATGCCCGGGGACGGGTGACCGCCCGGCTGCCGGCGCAAAGCGTCACCCTGTTCGTCCTCAACGGGCGGCACCCCTGACATGACCGGTGGTCGGCGCGGATTGATCGGCGGTTCCCTGGTCAGCCTGGCCGTCCGGGCCCTGGACCTGCCGTTCCGCTACGGCTTCCATCTGCTGATCGCCGCACAATTGGGCGTGGTGCTGGCCGGGCAGTTCTATATCGTTTTCAGCGCCATGGTGGCCCTGGCGGGATTAGGCCGTCTGGGCATCGATCGCGCTCTGACCCGCCAGATCGCCGCCAGTCGCGCCACCGACGCCGATGCCGGCGCGACGCCGGCGATCATCCGGGGCACGATGCTGATCGCCGTCGCCTCGGCAGCGGTTTCAGCTCTGCTGGCCGGGGCCGCCGGCCCGGCCGCGCGCCATCTGCTGGACAAGCCGGAACTGGCGGTTCCCCTGGCCCTGGGCGCCCTGGCCATCCTGCCGCAGAACCTGGGCGCGGCGGCGGCGGGTGCTCTGGCCGGACTGCAGCGGATCGGTCCCTCCCAGATGGTCTATTCCTGGCTGTGGCCGGCCCTGTTCTGTCTGATGAGCCTGGTGTTCGGCATCACCTTTCCCGCCGTCCTGGTCCTGATCGCGGCCAGTTTCCTGCTGGCGGCGGCCATCGGCTGGGGCATCCTGGCCCGGATCCTGGCGTCCCTGCCGCCCGGCCCGGCCCGGGCGCCCGCCCCCCTGCTCAGGCCCGGCCTGTCGCTGTTCACCCAGGAACTGATCCAGCTTTTGATCGCCTCGGCTCCGGCCATCATCCTGGGCATGGTTGCCGACAACCGCCAGGTCGGCCTGTTCGCCCTGGCCTGGCGGATCGCCCTGCTGATCAATGTCGTCGTTGCCGCCGTCGCCGGCATGGCCGCGCCGAAATTTGCCGAATTGTTCGCGCTCTCCGATCGCGCCGGACTGCGCCGCGCGTCGGCGCAGGCCATCGCCCTGGCCCTGGCCGTCGCCGCCCTGCCGCTGGCGGTCATGCTGATCGCGCCCACACCGCTGCTGGCGATGTTCGGCAGCGCCTTCGGGCAGGGCGCCACGACGCTGCGCATCCTGGCGCTGGGCCAATTGGCCGCCGCGGCCTGTACCGCATTGCCCGAGCTTCTCGGCATGACCGCCCATCTGAGCAGCCTGCGTCGGATCAACGCCCTGGCCCTGGTGGTGCTGTTGGTGGCCACGCCGCCGCTGGCCAGCCTGTTCGGAGCCGAGGGGGCCGCCGCCGCGACGGCCTTGACCATCGCCGTCAATGGTGGCGCCGCCGCCTGGGCGGTTCATCGCCATCTGGCCATCTGGCCCTGGCAATGGCCGATGGCGCGCCGCCGGCCAGGCGTGACGCCATGAAGGCCGCCCTGACGCTGCTGCTGCTTCTGCTGCTGACGGCATCGCCGGTCCAGGCCGACGAGCGCCCGCCGCGCTACGACATCAACGGCTTCTGCAACCTGCAGAGTCCGCCGGCCGACGGCGCCATCAGCGATGCCACCCGATCCTGCCTGCTGGCGCAAGGCGAAGCCCTGTCCGCCCTGAAACGCCAATGGCCCGACCTGCCGGAGTATATGCGCCGGGATTGCGCGTTGCGGGCCCGCAAGGATGGCGACGGCGACTATCTTCTGCTCAAGACCTGCGTCCGCGACCAACTGCGCCTGGCCCTGCCCGGCGCAGCCCTGCCAGCGCCGCCGCATTGACCGCAACCACGCGACACGGGACCAAAACCAGTCCATCAGAATCTCTGCGAGGCGGCACCCGTCGATTATTCCACAACCAAATCAACTATTACGGAAGAAGACGGCACGACGATGTTCCCGTCGCCAAAACGACGCGATTGCGGCCATCGGCCTTGGCCCGGTACAGCGCCTCGTCGGCCTTGCGCAGCATATTGTCGAACGAGACGACATCGGGCGTGCGAAGACCGATCCCGATGCTGATGGTGCAGCTCAGCTGCCGGCCGTCGGTGACCAGGACCGCCCGGCATATTCTGTCGCGCAATCGCTCGGCCAGGGCAGCCGCCCCGTCGTCATCGGTGTGCGGCAGCAAGACCGCGAACTCCTCACCGCCAACCCGGCCCACGATGTCGGTTTCCCGAAGACCGCAGGCCAGGGTGTCGACCAGGTGGGCCAGAAGCTTATCGCCGATGCCATGACCGAACCGATCATTCACGATCTTGAAATGATCGACATCCATCATCAGGACGGCAAGGGGCAGGTCATAACGGACCGATCGAGCGAACTCCTGTTCGGCAAGATCAAAGAAGTGGCGTCGGCTCGCTGCTCCGGTGAGATCATCCGTATTGGCGCGTTTGTCCGCCTCGATCGCCGCCGCCGCCCGTTCCTGCAGAAGGGCAAAGGCCGCGTTCAGGGCTTCGCCCAGTTGGTTCGTCTCCTCAAAGGCAAGAGGCGCGACGGACACTTTTTCGCCGCGCCCCAACGCCAGGGCGGGACCGATCAATGACCGGATCGACCGGGCAATCACCCGTCCCATCACCAGCGCCAGGCCGATGCCGATAGCCGAAAAGCCGACGCCAATGGCAACCGTCCATGTCAGCCACCTGCCGATTTCGGCATAGAGACTGTTCATCGGAACGCCGATCACCACCGACCAGCCGGAGATCGATGACCGGCTGAAGGCTTCCAGAACCGCCACGTCTTCCAGATTGCGCACCGTCATCAGGCCGTCCGAACGTCCTCTGCGGATCGCGGCGGCATCTTCCCTGGTGGCGTGGCCGACAAAATTCTCAGCCAGCCTTGTCCGTGCGACGACAATCTCATGATCGTCGATGATGGTGCCAATCCAGTCATCGGGCAGGTGCTGATCATGGAGAAGCGAGGAAAAGCGGTCGATCGGTACCGTCATTCCCAGATCGTAGACAATCCTTCCCTCCAAGATGACGGGGATATCGATCCCGATCAGCGAGCGTCCCGTGACGGACCCTTTGAACAGGCCGGTGACGACCGGTCGGCCGGTTAGAAAGACCTTGTTGACGGTCTCCATGTTCCGGCGCCTTGGCAAGGGCTGACCGAAAGGCAGGTAACTGTTCACCAGCTGCTGGCCGCTCCGATCCGCCAGAATGAGATCGGCGTCTCCGAAATTTCGCAAGACATCGCGGGCGTGGCGATGAAACCTGGCGAAGTCGCCCGCCTCCAAAGCGGGGGAGGTGGCCAGGGAGACCAGAGATGACTGGATGTTGGCCAGTTCCCGATCGACCACCAGCGTGAGGTCGCGGGACGCGTTCAGGGTCGTTTGTTCGATCTGGCGGCGCTTGCTGTCGTAAGCATGGTAAATCGCGACGCCGGCAAGCAGCCAGACGGGACAGACACAGGCGACCACCAGATAGGTCAGCCATCGGCGGATAGTCCTCCGACGTCCCCACCGGGACTCGGGCCTCCTGGAAAGACCGCCGAAATTGTCGTCTTGACCCATGTGCGGTCCAAAAGAAAGGCAACCCTAAGCCGAAACAATATACCAACCAGCGCCTTTAGGTAGATAACATCATCTCGACGGGACGAAAAAGTCTGGTCGCTCCCGCCGCCCGATCGCAACGGAGGCGGCCATCAGGTTCTAGCCGGTCGATTCGCCATAAGTGAAGGTGCTATGTATTGTCAGTAGCGTCGGCGTCCCCGCCGGTATTTCCGGCACAGAGGCCGGCGCTACTGCAGTCATACAACTCTTCAACTTAACGGAAGCGGCCGACTAGCCGGCATGCGTCTGCAGGGATCGGGCCGTCTCGGCCAGGCCGCGGTCCAGCGACGTCCAGCGCATATCCAGATGGTTTTCCGCCTTGCCCACCAGCAGACGGATTTCCTGGCGCCACAGGCGGGCCAGCGAGGGCGGAATGGCAGGGGGCGGGAAGCCCCCCAGCCCCAGGCGTCCGGCCAGGATTTCCGCCACTTTCAGCGGGGGCGCCAACAGCCGGGTCTCCAGCGCCAGACGACGTTCGGACAGCCGCGCGATGGGCACGGCCCCCAAGGCACGGGCAAACTGCAGAAAGAAGTCGTTCCAGGTGGGCGGATTGGGCAGGGCCAGATTGTAAGCCTGGCCATAGCCGTCCGGCCGGCGCAGGGCGGCCAGGGCGGCGGCGGCCACATCCTCCACGTGAACCATGTTGGCGAACCCGTCGCCCCCCGCCCCCAGATCGCCGATCCGGTGCGTCCGCAACAGACGGGCAAGCCGCTCGCTCCATTGGGCCCCCCGGGGACCGTAGACGCAGCCCGGCCGCAGAATGACGGCCCGATGGTAATCGCTGGCCAGACGTTCCGCTTCGACCTTGGCCACCCCATAGGCCCCGCAATCGCCGCGCAACGGCGCCTGTTCGTCGACCTCCCCCTGAGCGGCGCCATAGACCGCCATCGAACTGAGCTGCACCACCACCGGACCGGTCGGAATGGCGGCGCGAAACAGGCACCGGGCACTGGAGACGATGGTTGCCGGGCTGCCACCGACACAGTTGACCACCCCATCGACGCCGACCAGGGCGGCGCGCAGGGCCTTTTCGTCGGTGGCGTCGAAACAAAGCCGGTCGATCGACGGGACGCTCCCCTTCAAGCGCCGGCGCCCCGCCGCCACCGGAATGGCCCAGCCGCTGGCCGCCAGTTGGGCGACGACCCGCCGGCCGATGAAACCATCGGCGCCCAGAACAAGGATACGGCGGCTCATAGGACACTCCTTTCGCCGGCGGCAAAGGAGGCCAGGCGATCCTTCACATGGTCGGCCAGACGCAGCGACAGGGCGATGGCGGTCAGGGTCGGATTGGCCTGGCTGGAGGTCGGGAAGACCGCCGGACCGGCGACGAACAGGTTGTCGACCCCATGCAGACGGCAATTGGCATCGACGACGCTGGTCCGCGGGTCGGATCCCATGCGGGCGGTGCCGATGTGATGCCCGCCATAGGCCCCGTAACGGGTCATTTCGCTTTCCACCGAGTCCTGATCGTAATCGAAACGACCGACGCCCGACCGCTCGATGTCCTGGGCCAGCAACGCCAGGAAGCGACGGACCGAACCGATGTCACCCGGGGTGTAGCGCCAATCCACCACCAGCCTGGGCAGGCCCAGGGCATCGGTCTCCTGGCCCAGGGTGACCCGGCTCTCCCGATTGGGCTCCTGCTCGGCATGGACATCCAGGCTGTGCAGGTGGGTCTTCGAGCGGATGATGATGGAGGGAAACTTCCGTTCGGCCAACCGGCGGTCGCGCAGCAGATGCGCCATGAAGGCGACGGTCGACGGCATGTCGGTCACTACATTGCGGACGTGGGCCAGCCTTGTCGCCCAATCCAGCACTTCGCCGCCATGCAACCGCTTGCCGTATTCGTAAGGAATGAACATCTTGGCAAGATAGAGCATGGACAGGATGCCGTTGCGATGCCTGGGATCGGTGATCCTGGGATGGTGCAGACGGGCAATGACATTGGCGATCCGTTCGCGGCGCTGGACTTCGGGCCGCATGGCCAGGCGCCGCCGGCAATAGGTGCCGTCGTCGGCGATGTCATAGCCGTTCCAGACCGGCCGGTTGAACTGGATGGCGCCGATCGTTCCGGCCATGTGGCACATGTAGAAGCGCCCCAGGACGTCGTGCCGGCTGCCGAGGCCGCCCGGCATCAGGTCGCGGCTGGCCAGCAGCAACCGGGTCGCCTCCAGGCCGCCGTTGGCCAGCACGAAATGACGGGCACGAACCGAGAATGTCTGCCCTTTCAGGGTCTTGACCGTCACCTCCTCCACTGCCTGGCCGCCCGCAGAGAGGACAATGCCGGTCACATTGGCATGGACCAGGACGCGGATCTCGCGCCCCGTGTCCAGCTTATGCCGATACCGGCGCCCGAAGTCGGTCGGGCAACTGAACCGCTCCAGAGTGCTGGTGGTAAAGGTCTGGCTGTCGAAGCCGTCGATCATCGGGCGGCGCGGCGTGGCGAAGGCGGCGTCGATGGTATAGGCGAACGCCCCGGCCTCGGCAATCCGGTTGGCCAGGGGAAAGTAGGGTTGCAAGGCGTCGCGCCCGATCGGCCAGCCACTGTCGGCAATGTAGTCGCGGGCTTCGAAGTCGATGGGATCGAAGGGCATCGACCGCCCCCCCCAGGTGGTGGTCGACCCGCCGAAGCGGCGCTCGCGATACCGGTCCAACGGGCTGTGCAAGCGACGATCGGCAACCGCCCCGTCATAGAGAGCCTGGCTGTCCGTCTCGCGCCCCAAACCGCCGCCCTCCAGCAGCAGGACATCGATGCCGCTGCCCAGGAACTGCAAGGCCATGGCGATGCCGGTGGCTCCGGCGCCGACAATGCAGACATCCGCCGCCAGCGGTTGACCGTCGGGAAGGTCGTAGGCGTCGATCAGCATGGCCGCGCCCGGTTACCGTGCCGGAAAAGGTGGTGATGCATGCAGGTCTACCCCAGATATTCTTGCTTCGTCGTCAATAGGCATTTCTGTTGATCAATCCGACGAACGGCGTCATCAGCAATATTCGAAGATCAAAGATGATCGACCAGTTTTCGATATACCAAAGATCAAGATCGACCCGACGGCGGATGGTGTCGGCATCGTCGCCGCCGCCGCGCAATCCATTGACCTGGGCCCATCCGGTGATGCCCGGACGGACCCGGTGCCGCGCATAATACTGGCTGATGACGCGGGCGAACTTCTGATCGTGAAACAGCGCATGGGGCCTGGGGCCGATGATCGACATTTCGCCCTTCAGCACATTGATCAGCTGCGGCAATTCATCCAGGCTGGACCGGCGCAGAAAACGCCCGACCCGGGTCACCCTCGGATCGTTGCGCAACGCCGCGTCGGTGACTCCCATCGGCTGGCAGGCATCGGTCCGCATGGTGCGGAACTTGTAGACCCAGAAATCGCGGCCGTTGAAGCCGCCGCGCTGCTGACGGAACAACACCGGCCCCGGACTGTCCAATTTGATCAGCACCGCAATCGCCAGGCAGATGGGCAACACCACGGGGGCCATCACGGCCAGCAGCAGGATATCCTCGAATCCCTTGATCAGCCAGTTCCAACCGTCCAGCGGCCGGCGCACAATGGTGAACACGGGCAGACCGGCCAATGTCGAGGCCAGGGAATTGCGGAACAGCGGGAAACTTTTGACGACGAATCCCAGGCCTTCGGGACAGATCTGCACGTCCACCGACAGAACCTGCAAGGCCTCGATCAGTTCGCGCAGGCGCCGCTCGCCCGACCAGGGCAGGGCGATGACCACGCCGTCGATCTGATGATCGCGCGCCCAGGCCAACAGATGCTCGACCCGGCCGTCGATGGTCACGCCGCGGCGGCTGGCCTCGTTGCGCAGGCGGTCGATGCGGTCATCGAAGACGCCGACGACCTCGACATAGTCGTCATGCTTGCGCAGGTGGTGGTAAAGCTCGATGCCGCGGCTGTCGGCGCCGATGATGGCGATCTTGGAGGCCAGCCGGCCGCTGCGGTGCGCCTGGCGGACCAGGCCGGTCAGCACCGCCCGCGCCACGGCGAAGCCGACCGCGGCCAAGGTCATCCAGGCTCCGACCCAAAGACGGGAGAAATGGCCCGTGGCCTTCACCATGAAGGCGGCGGCCAGCAGCAGCAGGAAAACCAGCGTCCAATAGGACAGCGCGCGGATCGTCAGGGTCCAGAAATTCTCGGCCAGCATGGTGAGGTAAGCCTGGCCAAGATTGAACACGACGAACGACAGCACCGCCGCGAAGGTGATGGCAATGACCTCCGGTTGCGGCAGCGACTCCCAACCATTGCGCAACCAGAACGTTGCCACCCCGGCGATCACCACGATGACCACGTCGACCAGGCGCAGCGCCAGCAGCAAGGCGGCAAGCCAGCCCAAGCGTTGAAGCTTTTTCATCTGCGCGGGCATAACACGACTCATTGTCCACTCAAGAACCGACTTTTCTCCAACACACCAACGCGATCTTCTGCGGAACCGTCGTTCAGTGGTCGGCGCGCTCCATTCCTTCAACAATGACGAGGAATTGGACCCGCGATTTTTGCCATATTGTACGCAGGTTCCAATATCACCACAATGGCAATGGAACAGATGCCAAGACAAACGACCCACGACCATCCCGCGAGGGTGAAAATCGCTTTAATTTATTTTTACATGAAATATTGCAACCAATAATAACCACTCTGGATCCTTGTCCGCAGCGGAAGCGGCATTGAGATCCGGACACATTCAGCATTCATAGGATAAGACCGGACAATTTCTGCGAATATCCCCATTTGGGGACCCCGCCCTCACCTCAGCCGGTCGCTGTTGGCCAGGATGACCGCCGCCAGGGCTCCGGCCGCGCCGCCCCTGCCGGCCTGTCGTTCGACGACGACATAGTCCACATCGCCCAGGTCGGGCAGTCCGAGGACGGCGCCCACATCATCCAGGTACGGCGGTCGGAACGCCTTGGCCTGCGCCGTTACCCCCAGCCCGGCCATGGTCGCCGCCATCAACCCGTTGAAACTGCCACTGGTACAGGCGATGCGCCAGGACAGGCCGGCCGTCTCCAGGGCCCAGATGGTCTGGTCGCGGGTGATGCTGGCGGTTTCGAAAACGATCAGGGGAACCGGTTGGTCCGGTTCGATGCGAAGGCCGCGGGCCCCAAGCCAGACCAGCTTTTCCTTCCACACCAGGCGTCCGCGGTCCTCCCCCTTGCGCCGCTTGGCGAAAACCAGATCAAGCTCGCCCCGATCCTGCTTTTCGTACAGGAAGGCGCTGAGACCGACCGTCAATTCCAGATCGACATGCGGATTGGCCCTGACGAACGCGCGAAGGATCTCCGGCAAGCGCGTCAACACCAGATCGTCGCCGATGCCAAGACGCAACCGCCCTCTCAGCTCGGACCGGGTGAAATGGCGCATCGCCCGGTCCTCGGTCTCCAGGATGGCGCGGGCAAATCCGGCCAGAGCCTCGCCATCCTCGGTCAAACCGACGGCGTGGGTGTCGCGCGCCAGCAGACGACGCCCGGCCACCGCCTCCAACTTGCGGATATGCTGGCTGACCGTCGATTGGCTCAGCCCCAGGCGCTGGCCGGCCGCGGTGAAATGGCGGGTCTCGACGACGGTCACGAAAGTCCTCAGCAGGACGATGTCGAACACCCAAAACCCCTATCATTCTTAAAAGTAATAACTGTTAGTTATGTCATCCGCATTGTCAATTTACGAATTTGGTTGCAGTCTACCGGGCCGATGCCTGTCCGCCAGAAATGCGCGTGCAATGGCACGCAAGCGTCCTACCGCCAGGCCACCAGGGAAGGAACGGACCATGTTTCGCGTAAAAGACGCCATATTCTGAAGAAACGGACGGCATTCAATGACAGTTTTTCTACACCAGCCACTCACCTTGGGTCTTTTGATCCTCTCGGCCTTTGGGGCCGGTCTGATGAATTCCGTTGCTGGCGGCGGCACATTTCTGACATTTCCCGCCCTGGCTTTTTCCGGTGTTCCCGCCGTCATGGCCAATGCGACCAGTACCGTTGCCCTGTTCCCCGGCGCGCTGGCCAGCGCCTGGGCCTACCGGCGCGAATTTCCCGCCCTCGAGGGCCTGAAGACCCGTACGGTGCTGCTGATCAGCCTTCTGGGCGGCGCCGTCGGCGCGGTGTTGCTGATTTCCACACCGGAAAAGACCTTCGACCGATTGATCCCGTGGCTTCTTCTGGCCGCCACCATCCTGTTCGCGGTCGGCAAGCGCCTGACCCCCTGGCTGCGCCAACGCATTCAGATCGGCCCCCTCGGCATGTGTACCCTGCAGTTCGCCATCGCCCTTTACGGCGGCTATTTCGGCGGGGCCATGGGCATCATGATGCTGGCGCTGTTTGGCCTGTTCGGCCTGACCGACATCCACGCGATGAACGCCTTGAAGACTTTGTTGTCGGGCCTTCTCAACGCCGTCGCCGTCGTCTGTTTCGTCGTCGCCGGACAAATCGCCTGGACCCCGGCCCTGATCATGCTGGTTTCCGCGGTGGCCGGCGGTTACGTTGGCGCCCGCGTCGCCCAGAAGATGAATCGCGATCATGTCCGCATCATCGTCATCCTGATCGGCCTGATCATGACCACGCTGTTCTTCGTCCGGTCCTGACCGTCCGACCACAATTTCGTCCGCGGTGGCTTGAGCGTCGTCAAGGTTGACGCCGGCCGCCACCGCTATGCTCCCCGTCGCGTTTTCCAAGCCCTGGGAGTTTTCCGATCATGCCCGCCACCCCCACTGACATCCTGATGGCCGAACACCGGATCATCGAGAAGGTCATCGCCGCCATGGATCGTTTCGCCGGCACCCTTGCCGCCGGTGGAACCCTCGATCGCCCATCCCTGGAAGGACTGGTGCCGTTCATGCGCCAGTTTGCCGACGGCTTCCACCATGGCAAGGAGGAGGACCGCCTGTTTCCCGCCCTGGTGTCGGCCGGCCTGCCCGCCCACAACGGGCCGGTCCAGGTCATGTGTTCCGAGCATGAGACCGGCCGACATCTGGTGGGCCAGCTGGAGGAGGCCATCGCCACCCATCTGGCCCAGGCCGGCACCGGGACGGCCCGGACCTTGGCCGAGGCGCTGACCGCCCTGGCCCGGTTCTACGGCCAGCACATCTGGAAAGAGGACAATGTCCTGTTCCCCATGGCGGCCCGGGTCCTGGACGACGGGACCCAGGCCGCCATCCTCGCCGCCTTCGCCGAAGTGACGTTGCCGCACGAGCGCCACCAGGCCCTTCTCGCCTTCGCCGACGGCTTGTGACGGCAACAGGCGGGGCGAGATCGCCCGCCATGGCATGGCCCCGCCAAGGACCGACCGGTGCAAGGCGCCGGTCGGCACAGAATTCGACCAGGACCGACACCGAACAAACGGGATATCCACAAGTGTCGACCACTCTTACAGTCGTCATGATTGCGTGAAAATTTCGTGAAACAGCGGTCGAGGACCCCCGAAATAGCGAACGCCCAAGACCTGGGCAGGGGGTCCAACCCCCGGCCCCGTCGGCGCCGGCGAACCTCATGCACAGACTTATCCACAGATTCTGGGGAAAAGCCGTTACTTCGACAAGGCGCGCCTGCTTTGTCGGTCCCGACCGTCCCGTGGAATGGGCCTTCCGCCCCGCCCTGCTGAACAACCAGCAGCGACGCGGGAATGAACCACCAAGGCACCAAGACACCAAGACCCCGATCGCGGCAAGATGACCGGCGTGAGAGCGTGAATTTCATTCACCACGAAGACACGAAGAGCACGAAGAAAGAAAAATCTACATTGCCGGCTTCGCCGGCATTCATTCCTCTTCGTGTCGTTCGTGTCTTCGTGGTGAACTTTCTTTATGAACCACAAAAGACGCCTCTTGGTATCTTGGTGTCTTGGTGGCTCCTTTCATTGTCGGACCGGACCGGAATCATCCCGCGGTAAAAGTCTCTGCCCACCAGCCACCGGCCTCACTTTGTGTTGAGGAGTGCATCGATGGTTCCGTCGTCGGTCAGTTTCCTCACCGCGGTATTGAGCCTGGAAATCACCTCATCCGACATGGTCGGATTGCAAGCCAAATATAAAAGGACTTCGTTGAAGGTTACTTTTGGCACAATTCCCGTCACATGCTCTTTTTCCGCCACGAAACGCATTGACAGACTGCCCTGCGCCCAGAACTCAATGCGTCCAGCCTCCAGTTTGTGGGGATTAAGATAATCCGATGAGGCTTCCTCAACATTGAATCCCTTTGATTTCAGGAACGATGATTTCGCATCGCCAAGATATCCGCCGATCCGATAAGGCCTGGCCTCATCCAGTGTCGTGATTTTTGGGCCGCTCTCAAGACCGTACAGAACCCACTTGCTGTTTGCCAGAGGACCAACCCACTTGAACAAAGGCTCCCGTTCCTCTGTGCGAACAGTCATATAGACGCAGGTATCGGGTTGAGTCTGTGCCAGCCTGTACGACCGTGCCCACGGATAGACGAAAATTGAATAGGTCATACCAGCGGCCTCGATCACCTTTCGCACCACTTCCGTGCCAGGCCCTCCTATCTTTCCATCGACGGTCATGTTGAAGGGGGGATCTTCCTCGGTGGTAATCGTTAGTGACTGAGCCGTTACGGCCTGGGACGTCAGCAGAAGCGTTGCGCCAACGACCGCGGAAAGGGAACGTCGATCATTCATCGCAATGTCCTTCCCTGTGTCCCAAGGAGGGCCCGGCCGCTGGAGACAATGTGGGGTCGCCGCTGCCGCCCTTGAACCGCCAGGCTCGCAGGGCCTGATCCACGAAAGGATGCAACGCGATGACGCAGCGTACCACAGCGAAAGAACCCTCGTCCGCAGCCATCTCAACTACAGGATGAAATGTATTCTTGGTATTTTTCTGTTTTTTCCGGATCGTGAAAGCGCGCTGCGGCCGGGAGGCAAACTGCCTTTAGGAATTTGAACGACCAAGGCACCAAGGCACCAAGACCTCGATCGCGGCAAGATCACCGGCATCAGTTCGTGAATTTTATTCACCACGAAGACACGAAGAGCACGAAGAGAAATGAATGCCGGCAAAGCCGGAAATATGTCTTTCTCTTTCTTCGTGTCTTCGTGGTGAAATCTCTCTTTTTGCCAAAACCGGCTTGAACCGAACCGCCATCACCTCTTGGTGTCTTGGCGGTTCTTATACCGGCGAACCTTTGATTTGACTCGTTCGCCGGTCCTTGGCCGCCATTGAGGCGGCGGCCAAGCGGGCGGATGCCCGCGCCCGGCGAGCGACTTACGGCAGGTCAAGTCATTGGCCTGCCGGTATTACGTCTGCCCCTGGCCACCCCGGAGCGAGCCATTCGGCCCACCCCGGGGTCATACCCCTCAGTGGTTGCTGGCCGCGATCAGGGTTTGGGTCTGGTCGACCTGGGTGGTTGCCAGGCTGGCCGAGCCGGTCTCGGATGGGGCAAAGGCTGCCATGGCGTTGACCAGGTTGGCATAGGCGGCGTCGGTGGTGGCGCTGCCGTTCATCGTGTTGCCGGTACCGTTGACCGTCACGCCGCCGCTGGTGGGCGCCGTCGTGACATTGTCGTTGGCCCCCGTCACGGTCGCCGTGGTGCCGGCCCCGACGGTGACGCTGTCGTTGTCGCCGGTGACCGCCGAGGCGCCCGTCCCCGACAACGTCACCGTCCCGCCGTTGAGGGCCACCACAGTGTTGGCCCCATTGGTGGTCACCCCGTCGTTGGCCCCGCCGATCACGGTGTTGTCGGCCCCCGTCACGGTGACGCTGCTGTTGTCGGCCAGGTTGACCTGCCCGCCGCTGAGCGAGGCGATGGTCCCGATGCCGTCCAGCAGCAGGGAGTCGCTGGTACCGCCGGTGATGCTGTCGTTGTTGCCCACCACGGCCACCGAGCTGCCACCCTCCATCGTCAGGCTGGCATTGGTGCCGACTACGGTCAGGCCGGTCCCCGACACCGTGGTGGCGCTGCCGCCGGCCACCGTCACGCTGTCGCCGGAGAGAGCAACGGTGTCGCCGGTCCCGGACAGGGTGACCGCATCGCCGGTGCCGCCGCCAATGCTGTTGCCGTTGCCGCCGACCGCGGCCTGGATGCCGCTGCCCAGCGTCACCGCGCCGCCGGTCAGGGTGGCGACATTGCCGGTCCCCGTCAGGGTCAGGGCGTCGCCCGTGCCTCCGGCGATGCTGTTGCCGGCGCCGCTGACCGTGGCGCCGCTGTTGGAGGCCAAGGTCACCTGGGCGCCGCTCAACGCCACCGTCTGGGTCTGCCCACTTAAAGACAGGCTGTCACCGGTGCCGCCGTTGATGGTATCGCCGGCACCCGACACCTTCGCAGCCACGCCGTTGCCCAGGGTGACGGTCGCCCCCGACAGGGCGGCGCTGTTGGCCGTCCCGGTCAGGGTCAGGCTGTCGCCGGTGCCGCCGGTCACCGCATTGCCGGTGCCGGTGACCGTCAGCTGGCTGTCGCTCCCCAAGGCGATCGCCGCCCCGGTCAGGGTCGCCCTGTTGTTGGTACCGCTCAGGGCCAGGCTGTCGTTGGCACCGCCGCTGACGGTGTCGCCGCTGCCGGCGACGCTGGCCGCCGTGTTGCCGGCCAACCGGACCGCCCCATCGTTGACGGCAATGGTATTGCCGCCGCCCTGGACCGACAGGCCGCCCGACGCGGTGATGCCGCCGTTGCTCACCCTGACCTGGCTACCGTCGTCAAAGCCGACGGTGCCGCCGCTGATGGTGGCGGTATCGTCGCAGCCCGACAGGTGCAGGGTGTCGCC
>Ga0326727_10008738_pt1 | contig 25466 bp, 26 predicted proteins | sample MB2enrmetagenome_FD_207643 | JGI IMG/M metagenome (GOLD analysis project Ga0326727, IMG submission 207643) | Lab enriched peat soil microbial communities from McLean, Ithaca, NY, United States - MB29MY | ecosystem: Environmental > Terrestrial > Soil > Wetlands > Peat | place: USA: New York... | reverse complement strand
TCCATGAATTCGTGTGGCTCATAGCCGAGCATAGAAACGACTCTATCGCTAAGGTAGGTGGCGTACCAATTGGAGAGATCCGATAAAGGCTTGCCCGAGTAGATCACAGCGGGATTTGACTGGATCAAGTGAGCCAGTCGCTCTCTAGCAATGCGGTTCTCTGCCTCCAACTTTTTCTGGAGAGTCAAATCGACTATGCAGACCAGAACTCTGCCGAGTGATTCCTCGTAACCAGGAAGCACAGCGCATATCAGATGGCATTGCTTCGTTTCGAAGCTCAGAGTAGTGTTTTCGATTTCCGCTTCATAATGCTTGCCTTGAGACAACGCAATGAGTTCATCGATAAATTCGAGTTCCGCATTATCTGTGACTAAGACGCGGCTTAAACCCCCGGTTCCGATAAGCTCATCCTTCGTCTTTGCGTTATAGAGGCTTAAGGTGGCTTTGTTCACGTCGAGGACTTTCACGAGTGCAGCGCATTCGACCGCCTCCTCGGGGTGGTTGGCGAAGTAGGCGCCAAAATCTGAAACGCCCTTTAGTCGCAATTCATCTAAGAATTGTTTCGCTGCGGAGTAGTCGTGCTCCCAGAGTGATATTGGGGAGGCTTCGAACAGTTCACGATACTTCTCCTCGCTTTCCCGTAGTTCTCCGGTTCTCGCAGCTACCAAGTCCTGCAGGTGCAGCGAATGCTGCTTCAGTTCCTCCTCCAACCGTTTTCGTTCGGTGATGTCGCGGAGTATTCCTTCATGGTAAATGATGTTTCCCTGTTCGTCGTGAACGTAATGACCATGGTCTTCTACCCAGATCTCGGACCCATCTTTTCGACGCATCCGGTATTCTTTCACGTCTTCCTGATCTGTATCGAGTAGGTGGCTTCCGCGTTCTTCGGGCGAGAAGTACAGTTCCTTCTTGATGTCCGTAATGTCCAACATTTCCTGTTTGCTCGAATACCCGAACATCTTCACCAAAGCATGGTTCACATCCACAAATCGACCCTCGTGCGTGCTTAGGTAAACTCCATCCAACATCCGATCAAAGAGGGAACGGTAGCGTTCTTCCGATTGACGAAGATTCTCTTCGCCTCTCTTGCGTTCAGTAATATCGTCGAAAACGAATTCAATCGCTGGTTTTTGGTTGTAAATGATTTTCGCTCCCGTGGCCAACACCGGAACTTCTGAACCGTCCCTCCTGGTCAGACTCATCTCGTAAGGAGCAAGGTCTTCGCCACGCATCCTCTTGCCAACGTTTTCCTTTAGCAAACTCCTAGATTTTTGGGACACGACGTTCTCTATTGGGTCAAAAGAAGGCGATACGAGTTCTTCATAATTCCAACCTAACTTGAGGGTTGCAAGACGATTGATGTACTTCAATACTCCATTCTGGAAAATACCGATCATGTTGGGCGAGTTCTCAACTATCGCCCGGTACTTCTCCTCACTCTCCAGGAGCGCTTTCTCGATACGTGTCTGCTCAGTCACATCTAGGCCGATCGCGATTGATCCTATGGATCGACGGTTTTCATCGAGGAGGTTTCTGGAATTCCAAGAAATAGTTCTAACCTGATCGTCCTTGCATCTAATTCGTGTTTGGAAAGCTTCTTCGGTCGCCCCCTGTTCGATAATTGTCTTGGCCGTCGTGAAGACTTCTCGTCGGTATTCTTCATCTGGGTAGAGCCATTCCCATATCTTCCCGTGACCTACTACTTCTTCGCGAGAGTAGCCGCTGATCGCCTGAGCCGCGTCGTTCCAAATTTCAACATTACCCTCCTCATCTAAAACATCAAGCCAAACATTCGCGTTGTGGATTATACTGAGCAAGTATTGACTTGACTTCGACACTTCATCCACGAGACTCTTCCCATTAATGTCATCCACATACGGCGGGACCGTTCGAAGCGTAACGGTGTCTCGGCTGATTGTCTTTGCTCGGCCCAGAATCGGTCTCCGTTCAACACCCTTAGCCCTCTTCTCCGATCCCCTCCCTGCTTGAGCTGCTTTGATGCGCTCGGAAGTTCGTCGAGTTCCATGAGACCCTTTACCTTCACGAGTCATAGCAGCATATTGTCCGTGTTCCTTTCGCTTTGTTCCCGGTCCCCTTTCTTCTATCCGTCTATTCGTCATGATTTACCAAAGTCCTCATGCTGAGCGTGTCAAAATTCCTTCATTCGTTCATTCCCTAGTAGAACGCTATGATTAGATCATGTGTTAGGTTAAAGGTTATTGCGCTACTCACAAAGTAACATTAGCCAGTGGGGGATCCGATGCTCGACCAACTTCCAGAGTACGGCCTAACCGAGGTTCAGGCGAAGGTCTACTACTACCTGCTAACTCTTGGAATAAGGTAACGGATAGTTCTCAGCACCTACCCATGTTTCTTGTGGGTGGATAAAACCGGCACCCGAAGATGTTACGCTAGCTGAGCTAAGAGTATCTAACTGCTGATAAATCGCCCAGTGATTGAGAAGCTACGATTTGTTTCAGTCATCCGACGAACGGTAACAGTGTAGCGTATCCGATGAATAGGTACCGTTACCTCACGTAACCTCACGTCAACTTGTTGGTTGCTAGAGGTAGTTTTGTGCGGCTGTAAATATTCGGTTGCTATTGAACGGGTTTATCGTTGTGGCTCTGAGTTTAGGTAAGCCAGATCTTACTTTTGTTTTGCGATAGTCTTACGTCTGATAATGGCGTACCCAACGATCATGAAAATTGCCAGTGTTGATAATCCAACCGGATATTCTGGGATGGGTGTAGCTGAAGTCACAGTAAGAGAGACACCGACAGTTCCAGCGTCTGGGTCACCAGATGTCACAACGACGCAATATGAACCTGGCGTGAGAGAGGCAGTGTTGACAGTCTGCGTGGGGAAACTACCATCGGAGTGTACGGTAAATGATGTCACCGGCCCAGTGCTAGTTTGAGGACATGTACCCGGTACGGTGACAAATGTGTCCGTGCCGAGGTCGTTGCAACCATCTGCTCCATTAAGCTCTACGCTGGGAGTTCCCTGTGTTATGGATGATGATGAAAGGGAAGCCGTGAGAGAGCACGCGTATGTTAGTTGGACTGAGGCGGCTCCGATAATCGTGAGCACCAAAATCGAAATGACCGTAAGGACAATCAGCCTAAATCTTTTGACCGTAGACCCCACAAACTGCTAGATATTCACAGGCAATCAAGATCTATTTAACATGATATGTCGAACAACACTCCGTCAACAGCAATGTTCCATAACTAAAACGTCAATGTGATTCATGTGTTTCTCGAAGCGTTCTGAATAGGTGCTGCCACCGCCCCTTTTGAATTTCTTCTCCACCCGTAGCCTTCAAGGCGGTTATTGCATCTTCCAGCAGTTTCGTTTCCGAACTTACGAAGGCTGTGCGCCAAAGGTCAAAGTCCTCCGCTGATGGCACACCTAAGGAAAAGGGAGGTTCTCAATCGACTTTCCTCAACAGGAAAAATGTGTCAAGCTCTGCGAGTTTAGGTTTTCTTACTTTCGCTATCAAGGTCGGAAGTACTAGACACACCATTCCTTGTCGTTGAGGTTTCGATGAGTTCCATGTGATTGTTGAGTTCTGAAAGCAGTTCTGACAATTTCGTTGCCGTCGTTGGTGACTCAACGCGCATTTCACATCAACTTCTTCCTGATTGCTTCAATTCTCATAGATCACCAACATCCATTTCTTGTTTCGGAAGATCTTCACCGCTTCAACTGTTTACTCGCTACGTTATATCCATACAACTTGTAATGAACAACTCTAGCAGTGGGCAGGCTGGCCCACCCCTGCCACTTGGATGGGGATTTCTAAGAAACATAGAAGTAGGTTTCTCCGTCTTTTTCGCTAGCGATTATATCGCCTCTATCCGCTAACTCTCGCAGTTTGACAATGAAGAAAGTTTCTCGTGCAACACTAACTCTAAGCTGATGGGTTTCTTTCGCGTCGAGGTCACTTGGCTCTGGATTGGGTTTACATGGTGCAGGAAGGAGCGCTTGATAAATCTCATCCGAAGAGAACGCTTCTCCCTTATTCCTTGCCAGAAATTCAATTATATGCGGTTTAATCATGAAATCGGGCGACTCGAACTTCTTCTGAGATAATTTGGCAACCCGAAACTTCCTTGCCTCAGCAACAGGAATTGGCATGGCTCAAAGATACTTGGAAGATTTCGATAAGAATTCCGCATTTAGACAAAGAACTGGTCTAAGTCATGGATGGGTGAAAGGAATTTTGACTCTCAGTTTGCCTGTACATCTTGCCTTTTCTTCGAACACGCGGAGACTAGGGTGAATAGTTATGTCTCAGCAGTCTCGTGATCTAGAACAGATTATTGATGTCCGACTCCACAACTACGATCCTACAGCTGAACGAAGCGGTCAAAGTATTCTGTTCCGAAAGAGACTGGGACAAGTACCACGGTACAAAGGACCTAGCCATCGGTATAGTAACGGAGGCATACCCAAACTACCAATTCAACACTTACCTCATCAGCCGCTGAGACCCACAACACGACAATCACTCAGTCTGAAAACATGGCATCAGCGACTAATGCCAATTCGGCTCTATCCACCACTCTAAACAGTTCCAACAATTCGACCACTTCGACTAATTCGACGACCCCGGCTTCTGTCAATGTACCCCCATCGAGCGGCCTACGACCCCCGGCAAACGTCACCGTAACGACGACTGAGTACGTTAGTCAAACAATGTCGGTGACTCAAACGGTTTGCTAATGTTATACCGTAACGTCTACGGTAGCCAACTCCACCATATCTCAAGCTAACGTGACAACCAGCGTAATCGTAACGACAACGAATACAACCTCGACAGGGCCCGTCCACACCTTTTTTCTCAACTACCCGTTTTGTGAGAAATCGTGAGAGGTTTTGACCCTCCTCCTCTCGATATCCTGGCTAACTCTTCCTGCAGAGAGACTGAGCGCTGATCAAGTTGCCTTTCCGATCTCAAAATTTCGGTTCACTAATTTCAACCAGGGTAGCGCTTACGGCGCCTTAACTAAATTCTTGGAGACGTTTTTGAACAGGTCCATGGATGACAACCAATAGTTCTCGTTCATGATCTCGACGTATTCGCCGCGGGCATAGGATGCGAGTGTTTTCCTCAAATTCTTGATGATCTTCTGCCGGTCAATTGGCCGATTCTGTATCCATGCTTGGATAATCTCGTCCACGTTGACTTTGATAATGAGACCATTATACTCCCCAATCCGTTCTTCGAGTACACTTCGATTAGGAGACCTCAGTATACTTTGCAGAGAGAGACTTCGGTTGCCCGCCCATTTTCGATAGATGGGCGACCAAGTCGCTAAAGAGATTGAGAGCATCTCCTTCGCTTCTGCCTCAGAATACTTTTGCCAATACGGAGCGTTGTGAATGAACTCCTTGAGGTCCGGTCTTTTTCTCTCCCAGCCACCTAGGTCGCCATAACCGTGGAGAGGGACCAGCGGCGTAAGATAGGGCTCCTTCTTGAACAGACCCTCAAGGAACCCCTTCAACCTCCATGCGAGCATCAGCTTGTAGTCGTGTTGGCCAAAAGGGGCCGAAGGCGTTAGGAAAATGCGGTTTGCGCTTCGATTATGTGGATCCTTCTCTACCTGAATCCGTTTGTCGCGCTGGTGTTTATCGAGTTCTTTTTGGAAGTCGCGATAGCTGACCACCCGTCCACATTCCCTGCATACGCTCCGATACAGTTCCCCGTAGGTAGGTGCATCCCTGATCGTGGTCTTTCCCTGCAGCAGGTCTAAAATGATTTGTCCAATCGACCGGTGTTGATTCAATGGTAAGTCCTACCATAATTACGGTTTCACTTTATATTTAAGCGTTCACGTAGTTTGCTCGATAGAACCTGACCAAGTACAACCGACCGACCGGTGTTTCGCTCAGGTCCCATTCAATGTAGTAGCTGGATCCCCCATGAACTCACCCGTCACGGTTTCGGAGATTCGACCTGCGCCGTACAACCCTCGCCGGATAACTGACGAACAGCTCGAAACTCTCAGGCGGTCCATGGAACGGTTCGGGGACCTTTCAGGCATAGTCGTTAACCTGCGCACTTCACACTTGGTAGGCGGCCACCAGCGTGTTAAACACCTAGACCCCTCCTGGAGGATTACGAAGCATCCCCTTGCAGACAAAGTGGGCACAGTTGCGGCTGGTTACATTAAGACCCCGTTCGGCCGCTTCTCCTACCGCGAAGTAAACTGGCACCTCGCCAAGGAAAAAGCCGCCAACCTAGCCGCGAACAAGATATCGGGAGATTGGGATAACGAGAAGCTGGCGCCTATCCTCGAGGAGCTTGTCGTCAAGCCCGAGTTCTTCGACATAACTGGCTTCAACATGAAAGAGGCCAACCTGATTATCACCACGATGGCGGAAGCGGACCAGGGGAACGTAGACGAAGCGCCACCTCTCCCGGTTACGCCGTTCACGAAGCCCGGCCAGTTGCTGAAGCTGGGGAAGCATCGCCTCCTATGCGGGGACGCAACAGACCCAAAGGCCTGGCAGAAACTCATGGGCTCCGAGAGGGCTGTTCTGTGCGTCACGGATCCGCCTTACGGAACCGAATACAACGTTCACAGTAAAACGAAATTTGACAAGATCTCGAGGAAGCACAACCCCAACCGGTGGCGCCGAAACATCGCGGGCGACGCCGACACCCAAGCGGCCCTCAAGGCTCTCCCTCTCGTCTTCGCTAACATGCAGGAAGACAGCGTCCTGTACGCAACTTGCGGAACAGACCTCGCCGTGGATATGATCGACTGGCTGCGCTCCAAACGGATCCACTACGGCACCCTCATGGTTTGGAACAAGCACTTTGACGTGGTCTCCTGGAACCGTTACCACGCCGCACACGAACTCATCGTATTCGCTGGAAAAGGCAGCCGGCCGGGGAAGCTGGCGCGGTGGTTTGGGCCTAAGCATGAAACCACCGTATGGGACATCAGGTTAGACGCCCGCGGCGACAGAGTCCACCCAACACAGAAACCCGTCGCCCTCTACGAACGTGCGATGATCAACAGCAGCAGCCCACTCGAGATCGTAGTGGACCCGTTCGCCGGATCAGGCACCTGCGTTATAGCCGCCGAAAGACATGGCCGACGGGCCTACATGATGGAAACCGACCCCGCCTACTGCGACGTTATCGTCAAACGGTGGATGACGTTCCGTGGGAAATCGTGAAAGTGCTTTGAGACCGATCCGCGGCGACAAGAATAGCGCTAGCGAGATTGTTGCCCGCCGACAGTTAGTGCTTCGCTACTACCTGCGAGGGATGGGCCCCGAAGAGATAGCCCGCGTCCCAGGCATCAGCGCATCCCAAGCGACCATTTACCGGGATCTTGAAGAACTGAAAATCTATCTGGCGCAGAAGATCGACGCCGAACAACTTTGGCCGATCAGGCGCGCCGTTGCGTTGCGAGAGGAGCTGCAACGCGAAGCTTGGCGGATATACCACCTCCCCCCTCGAAAGCACATAGTTGGGCGCGGCGAGGAACAACGCGAGGTCGAAGAGGACCCAACCTTCCGCCAACTTTCGGCCCTAAACACTATCGCCAAATTCGCTGACTCTCTCGACCGCTTGGCGTTCGGCGCTAAGATCCAACTGCAGCATGCGACACCGGAGGCGCAAACCTTCACCGACGAGTACGTGAAACGGTTACCGGAGGATGAACAAGTTGCCCTTTCCAAAGCCATTACCTATCTTGAGCAATCTAAAAGCGAGTCTGGCAGCCAGTAACCCCGTCGCACTAGCGATCATGTACGCCAGCATGGATCCGTCCCCAGGCCAGCGGGCGTTCATGCGTGCCATATACTCGAGAGAGCCGCAGTACCGACAGGTTGTCGCCAAGGTTCATCGCAAGGGCGGAAAGACGAAGAGCGCTGCAGTCACTTTCGCGTCCCTCTTTCGCCTAGACCCGACCCTCCGCATATTCCATCTCAGCGGAAGTTACTTGCAGGCCAGCCGCCTATACGACTACTTCAAACCCCTCGTAACGAATCAGGAACTGTTCCCAGACGCGTTGGAAGATGAACCTAAGAAGTACAAGACCACTTTCAAGGCGGGCGGCAGCCTCGAAGTCCTAACCGCCTCCGCGAAAAGCATCCGAGGCGGCGACGCAGACATACTCAGCATCGACGAAGCCGTCCTAGTGCCTCAGAAACTGCTCGACGCCGCGTGGCCCCTCGTCCGCGCCAGCAAACATCCCAAGCGTATCGTCACGTCGACCGCCAGCCCCGACATTTCCTTGGAATGGTTCGTTAGATTATGGCAGAACGCCAAGGCCATGCGCTTTGAACGGTTCGAGTGGCCGCAAAGCGAATGCCCCTGGATCAACCAAGAAGAAACCGAACTCGCGAAGCTAATGCTTGACAGTCGGACCTTCGCCGTCGAATACGGTGGAGCGATTGCGGAACGTACAGGCCAAGTATGGGGAAGCCAACTCGTCGACAACGCCCTCGTCAACCCCAACGACCAAACTCAATACCCGTTACCCGCCGAGGACCCCTTAACCATGAAGTGGACGGCGCTAGACTGGGGTTTCGTCGGGCAGGCGGTTCTCACGTTCTGGGAAAAACAGGGCGACACGCTGTATCTGCGCGATTGCAGGATTTGGACGGAGACCAGTTACACAGAGATTAAGCAAGAGATCGCCGCCGACTTCGGCAAATACCCCATCTACCCCGACTCGGAAGCAGTCGCCGACAACAAAGACCTAAGCAACCTAGGCATGGCCGTATACCCCGTCATATTCAGCAAAGAAAAGGATCAGTTCATCAGCCGCGTGCGCTGGCGCCTCGAGAAAGGCCTGATCAAGATCCCTAACCCTGAACAAGATCAACGCTACTTCACATTAGTGCAACAGATGAAGGCATATCATTACAACGAGAAAACCGGAAAGCCCGTGAAGATCAACGACCACTGTTGTGATTCAGTCATCTGCGCCATGAAGCCCGTTGAAACCGGTTTCCCATTCGCAACCCTCCACGACTACACCCAATATGTGGATCGACGACATCATTCGAAGAGTTGAAGCGTACTCCCCGCGATAATCATCCGCCCCACTCACATCAAGAGCAACTCAGACAGCGGAACTCGGTAGGCATCGGTAGAACCAGTTTCAGTTCGAAGCTAAACACCCCGGGGTTTTGGCGCTGAAGTGTGGGGCTCGACCTATTGGTGCGCACAGTCTTTGCAGTCTTACCTTTGAATAGGAATGAGGAGGCCTGGTACCGGGCGAGATTCAAACCTAGCTAGTTGAATTTCGGCGGGACGGGAAACACGTTAGTGGTGGGTCCGGAGGGATTTGAACCTATTTAGGGGCGGGTCCGATTCTTACTACAAGAAAGCTCTAGTGATCGGGGATTCTGAACCCAATGTGTACATCCAAGCATAGTTAGGCAGCGAATGGTTTTGACTTCCCCTCTAACTCTCGATCAAGAGTACAAGCAAATTGCAATCAAGACCCGGGAAAAAATTAGCAGTGACCCAAAACGTTGCGAGAAGATCGCTCGCGACTTGAAGAACCGGGCCGACGATTTGTTCAGAAAGAATGACCCAGAGTCAAAGTATAGACGCGCGTTTGAGTATCAGACCGCCGCCCAAATACTAGAATCTTTGGCTGCGAATTCCCAAGGTGCGCGCAAGATGAAGCTCTATCGCGAGTCAGGACTTCTGTTCCATTTTTCCGCTCATGCATTCAGGAAGGAGGAAGAATACAGATGGGCAGAGGATGCCTACATGAACTCGGGAAGTTGTTTTGAAAAACTGCTTAGGGAAGCAAATCGTTCGAACAGTGGCGGAATAGAGGAAGCGTGCGCGAATGCCATCAGAGCTTACAGTAGGGCCAAAGGCGTGTATGGCGAAGTCGGCGACTACGACCGCTCGGGGCAGGCGTATCTTAGAGAACAGGTTCTTCGCAAGAACCTCCTGCTCAAGACGAACTTCTGGAAAGGTTTGCTTTTCGTAGTATGGGGCACGTTGACTGGTTATGGCGAAAGCGTTCCCAGATGGTTACTGGGGTACATACTGGGCGTGCTGGTCTTCGCCATTACACGTGTAATGCTAGGCGAAGGATTAGTGCCCGCATTTTTCGTGTCGTTTGAACGATCTCTGCTCATAAGCGACTCACAAGGAAACAAAGTCCTCTTCTTGATGCAAATTGCATATTCGTATTTCATTTTGGGCCTAGGCCTTACACTAATCGTCAGAAAGATGCAAAGCAGATAATGTTCAGGTTTGCTTCAAAGATGGAGCGGGGGATTCTGACCCCAATCCACGGGTACATATAAGCTCCCAAGTCGTCAATTCGGTCAGTTGAGCTTATTGAGACCAGTTTGGTTCTATGTTGAATATCTTGTGGCAGCAGTTTTAGTTTCCTTATTCATCGTGGGCTGGCTTCTTAATGATTTCTTGAAATCATGGGACATTTTCGTCGGTAGTTACCTGCTTTCGCGGATCATCATTTGGTTTGTCGCCGACTATCTGAAGGTGCGGTGGTTCCAGCCTCTCAATGAAGCAATAGCGAAGCGTTCCTTGCCTACACAAGAACTTGTGTCAAGGGAGCAGACGAACAATTTAGAAGATTATCGCAAAATGAACTATCGTGGTTTGCAGGAGATTACGAAGGATCCTAACCGTATTGACTCGATGAGCGACGAAGCGTTCAGAGCATTTGCGTTGGCTTATGCCTACAAAGTGCAGAAGACCATAATACACATCCACCATTTCATTCTCGGAATACTGCTAATGCCTGCCACATGGATATTCTATTTCTACCAGGTTACGTGGAAGATATCTTTCTCTGGTTTAATCTCGTTAGGTATGCTGACCGCTGGCGCAACGTTCGCACTTTTCATGAGCGAATTCTATCAGCTCCTAACACAGGAATGGGGACCATGAACACAAGATTTTCACATCAACTTACATGATAAGTGTGGTTTGAACGAGAGAGACTTGAACTCAATTAGGGTCAGAGACGGAGGGATTTGAACCCATTTAGGGTGCGGGTCCTGTTCTTAATAGTAGCAAGTTACTCCCTGTGGTTAGTCGCCAATTTATCAGTACATATAACCGCAGAAACTTGAACCACGAAGACAACTGTTTTCATCGAAATCGAGATTCAGTGAAGGTTATGGCTGCGGTGAGGATTTCTCTCAGAGGTTCTACACTCTTCGCAACAATCTCCGAATCATCCCCAGAGTCATTCACATTTTTGCTCCCGTGGAATAGGTTACACCTAATATAGTATAGGATGTGAGCTAGCGCGACGATTCTCTCAGACGCAACTCTCGAGGTCTTGAGAACGTTCCTCCACTTGCTCCCTTCTGACTGATCCCCCAACTCCGGTGTCTCAGCCCTTCTCCTACCCATGCGCGAGATTGTTCGTTCAGAGAAGTAGGATACGGAATTTGTCAGGTTGTTGAGTGCAAGCTGTGCTGTTGTTTCATTCGGAAAGCACTTCAGGATAAACCGCTCAATCGTCGTTTCTTCTCTCGCCTTGCGCCGTGACTGACTGATTTCAGCACTTTCAGGTTCAATTTTCGCCCACAGAAAGTATATCGCATTAAATCCGGTGAAGTAGAAGAAGAACTTGGCATAGACATCTTCGGTCTTCTCACCCTTGCTGAGCCATCGTTCCGCGATACTTGTTTGAAATACGGCCAGCTCCCCTCACTTCGGTAAATTCCTCATATCTGTCGCCTCACCTCAGGTGACCACTTGAGGCATTTGCTCCTTTCGGAAAGGCGAAGAAAACACTCTCACAGACTGGGCAATGGTGGCCTGATTCTCTTCGTGTTAGATCGGCATAGCTGCGAAACAGAATACATGACGAGGTATTGTTCACGATTAGGAGATAGGTCGGAAGACAGCTGTCAAAATGCTTTTCACAATTCTATTGACGTCATGCTGTTGAGTGACGATATTTGCTTTCAACGTATCATCGTCATAAAGAAACAGATCAACAATCCCAATGTTCGCCAAGTGGATCCGATATTTGTGCTCATTTACCTGATCCGATTCATCCTTCGGCGAATCCAGAGGCTCTATCTTTACTTTCAGCTCTTTCGAACAAGGCACCCTTCAACCTGTCTGCCGACAAAGGACACTTGGGACATTCTGGAAACCTCGGGTGACAAAATTTACTCCCAATATACCACGATGGGAGATCCAGCTCTCCGGGATATTTCGGATTCAGACCCCTAGCCGCCTCTACGAGTGCATCGACGCTGTCATCATCAATTAGTCCCGTCCGCAGGAACACTCTTCTCACGTGAAAGTCGCTTGAGATATCAATTCCCCTCCAGTCGACTCCTTTCACTTTCACGCCCTTATCTCTAACCGGAATGTTCGTGGCCATTGACGCCTTCTTCTGATCTATTCCTTTGAATTCATCAAATCTCCTTTGTAAATCGTCGGCCCGAGGATTATCACCCCATATCCTACTTGGCTTCCCACCGTACCTTTCAACAAGCAATTTACTGGATTCGATTACCCAGTTTGGCATCTTCCGACGATATCGGTGAAGAGCCTTCGGATAACGCATAGTCCTGCGAAGACGACTCTCGTTCATTCTGGCTATCTTTCTAGGATCAAGATGACCTAGGCGTTTCCTAAGTTCACGGGGCGCCTCCCAAGCGAGGTCGGCTCGAATACCTTGATCAAAAAGAAACTCAACATTACTGAACTTACCCGTATCCCACTCGTCCTCATGCCTCTGAAGCGCTCTTCCATGCTTGAGAAGCAAATGGCGAACCTTTTGACTTCGGATTGCCCCCCATCAACTGCTCACCAAATGATTTACGAATTGCCGCCATTGCCCAGAGACCATGATCTCTGCCTACTCAATCTCAAAGTAGTCTGAGGGGATTTCCATTCAAATCTGCCCAGCCTTGCTCAGCAGTCCAGAAATGACTCACTCAATTCCGTCAATCCATTTGAGAGTGCTCGGAAGGTGACTCTTACTGATTTTCTTTGGTGGGCTGTACTGAATAGAGTCGATCCGTCCGAAAAGACGCTTAGCTTCTGAAGTTAACATTTCCTGGCTTCAAGTCGGGATTCAAGGGGCATCATCCGGTCTCTGTTTCGATTGCAGGGAGAATCTTTCATGTGAAACATTGGAGGGATGACTTGCTGAGAACGTGCGAAGTCGCCCAGGGCAGAAAATCTGTTGAATTTTCGAAGATCCTTGAATTAAAGGGCACCAAGAGACTGTGGTTCTCACGCAAATCAGCATATCTTCACGATCCGATTAGGATCCATGGGAGCGATATACTCGCAGAGGCCAATGTCAACGCAGATGGGTTAGATGGGTTAGCAGGAATGTAGCGTATATGCGTACAAGCGAAGGTAAGCACCATGTTCCGCTCGTATGAGCTGAAGACTTACCTGCCATCGAAGGTCTTGTGAACACTTTGATTTTTTACTGGTCAGGTAATCTCGCCTTGGTAGCCGCCTACGCATATTATTCGACCTGAAGCAAGAGAGTGTTTGAACGGCAACCGATTTTTGACAGCGTAGACCAGAAATTAAAACAGCCCAGGACTTGACGTTACCTTTTCCGGGGTAACGTGAGGCGGTCAGTTGAAGGCTTTGGACTGTGAAAAGTCGGTTGCCACACGAGAATTTAACCTTGCACGCTTAGTGTGTCAGGACAGGCTGTCTGCATCAGAGCTTTTAGGTATTCGTAACCCTCATTGTGAAGATGGTCGGTTATCACGATCTTAGTCTCGACACCATCCTTCGCCAAAATGTTGAAGTAACCTCCCCACTCCAATTTGCCCCTCTTTACCTGTATCTCTATGCGCGATATGTTTTCTTTGAAGATCTCGAACTCCTTCTTGTCTTCAAGCTCTCTTATCGCCTTCTCATTATCCACTCTTTTATTATCCAATATTACCGTGTCTGCAAAACCCTCTCCGAAAGTCTCACCAAGCACTTTTGCTACAGCGATAGCTTTCAACCCGCTGACTACAATTATCCTTCTATCTGTGGCATACACGCCAGTACCGCGCCCCATGAAATGGACACCTTTCACCAGACATTGGCTAGCTATTCCACCGAGATACTTTTCCGGAATAGAAGACTGAATGTTAGATGACATTCTAATTCTGCGAGAATATGTATGCTGCGATCACCCGACTTATGAGTTTGCATTCCGTAGGTCATTTTCGTTGGTTGCCAAAGCTGGGGAAGTGTGGTTTGGTAAATCGAAACTACGAAGACCCAAACTCCTTGCGCAATTGCCGCAAGAACGGTGAGTACAATTACTTCCCATTTTTTTCATCCAGTAGTCTTGGAGGTAACGCGTTACCTTCACCGTCGATAGCAGGATACTATACAAAAGACACCATACAAAGCTCCTCCCCGAGTGTAACCATGTTGGACAATTGAATCGCTCCGCTCCCTCTTTCCCACTGAAACTACATCATTCTCGCAAACGTCAGTTATCGTCAGGTAAAGCAGAACCTTAGTTCCGCTCGCTTCCCATTCTTGTCTGTCGTAGGTGGGATCAATCGTTCTCACAATCCTCTAACCACCGAAATCTCATGAATACTCTCGCCATGTCCGTCCGCATTTCGTACATCTGAAGAACCGGGTCTCATCGCGGCCGCGAGTTTGGACCGTCCAATAGAAAGCTTCGCCGTACCCGCATTTTTGGCATGTAACTTTCATTTTCGGGAGAGTCTGTACGTTCTCGCCCTTGCCGCGTTTTGTGTCAGGTGGCAGATTGTTGGCTCCGCAGTAGGCGCATTTCAAATCAAGACCTACTGGGGCACCGCAACGACCGCAACGGGCTTCCTTCAACGACATGGCTACTTCACGTGCTCGTATGCTGCTTTATAGACTAAAGAAGTGAACCGTCCACCGTATATCGACTGAGATGAATGGTTGAATATTTTGAGTCTATTAAGCCCTCTGCGTCTAAGAAGGGCTTCAGAAAACGTCCTATCGCTGAACGGAAGGGCAGCGGCTTAGCGTCTCTTCATTCGCTTCCACATCGAAGCCTAGTCGTATGAAACCAGAATTTTCTGGGCGTCAACCTTTCTTGAATGGCATTTAGGGCACATTGGAGCTAAGTCTATGTCATGACTCATTCGTCCACCACATTTCTCACAAGCACCTATCTCCTCTTTCGGGATACGCCTAGTTATCTCCGCCGAGACTTCAGAAGAAGTTAAGGCGGCGCGGGAGTGGGGAAAGTGAATCACTTCGATCCCCGTCTCGGTTGATAGCTCGCTTGCAAACTGTTCCGCCTCCGTCTTACTGTGGAGGTATATTACAGGGCAGAACGGTCGTTTGGTGGTAATTCCAACCAGCACGGCATCAGATGTGACGTAAAGTACGAGAGGGTTCTCATTTATGAAACACACTCTAAAGTCACGTTTATCGGGAAAGTCAGAGAGAGGTAGCTTCTCGGTTTCTTGCAGCTTCCTGAGAATTGATTCTCTTGGATCTCGCTTTACGGTCTTCAAGGCGTCGCAGTCTACGCAACGATACATCACAAAGTTGAAACCGTCGCCTTGGCTCGACTCAAATCTGAGTCCGCAGTTTTTACATTTGAAGACCGCGGTCAGCCCCAAATAGTCACGCTCCACCTAAGGTATAGCCATTAAGGTACTCATGTTGACAATGAGGCTTCTTACTGGATTTCTTAATTTGAATAGTCGTCATGATTCTACCGTTAACGGCTAGGAACACGGACTTCAGAACTCCAATTGTGTTCCGCATTTGGTGCAGAACTTTTGTGGACGGGTTCTCGGAGGAATCATCTTCAACACACGGAGTGGCTGCGTGCCAGTTGCAATACCTTTAGTTTCAGCTATCAGTTAGCGTTTGCCCTTGTTCCGCCCATGGGATTCTCCAATTACCTACGTCATATGCGTAAACGAGAAATATTCAACAGCATACTCTTCACCGCGCTCGTAAGTTGCCTTGAGTTTTGGCCGCATTAGAAAAGTCAGATTTGCTAACGCCTCCGTAGCCTTGCTGATCTTTCAGCTTCCTTGGGGCCTAAAATCTCGTGCGGAACCCACCAACCGTCAGAAAGATCCTGCACAGCCGGAGATACCGGATCTTGATTCAAGGTCGAAATATCATGCATTCAACAGGTAGGTTTGCTTGAAATTCAAATCAGTCATATTGATCTTACTAGTTGCTGCGGCGTTTTCCTCAGTTTCAGTTAATCTGTCCTTAACATATGCCCAGCCTAGCAGGGCCTTTGTCACCGCTCTCATCCCGGCAAACGCAATTCCGTTGGTTGGTGCGAAGAATCATTTGGATCAAATAGCTTGTGGCGGAAGTGAGGAACCCGCTTCTGTGGGCCCCTATAGCAGTATCAGTTTCAGTCCAACTTCTCAAACGGTGAATGCCGGTGAAGAGGCACTCTACTCTTTTCACATCGAGGAAGGCCCTGAAATTTGTGTACCGCCCGACAATGTCCCTTGGCAATGGCCTGTTTTTACAGGATTAGGATCAGGTATGGCTGTTGATTTCGGCGGTTCGGGAGGAGGCTTTTATTCAGTCAACTCTACCTACGATGGCGGTCTTGCCATTTACACCAGCACAGACACACCCACTGGAACTTACCAGATCACAATCAACTGGAACGAGTACCAAGGACCGGAGCCTACTGTCAGTAGCCATGCTTATTATGGCGGCACCCCGGGGAGCGCGGATACGTTTTACATAACACAATACACAAGCACGATTCAGCTAACCGTTGTAGGGGCGTCTGAGACCGGAGGAACCAGTGTCTCTACCTCAGGTGGGGATACAACATTCTACATTTTCGTGATAATTGTCGCCGTCATTTTCGGTGCTTACATTTGGAACAAGCAACGCAGAAACACACCGGTTCAGCAGATTCAAACTCAGGTACCATCACGCCAAACAACAACAGGAGTGCAGGAAAGGTTTCATGGGCATTGGGAGGACAATGCAGGCCGCTACGTCCCGTTCAAACCCGTCCCGCCAACATCCGGCGCCCCTGACCCTCTGGGGCCGTATAGGTGGGTGTCGCCGGAGGAAGAGCAACAACGCGCCGATGCTATGAAGAAAAGCGATGAATGGTTTAAGCAACATCCGCCCGAACACCGCACGCCTCCACAACCGCCGCCACCCAGACCGACTGTAACGTTTGGCCGCCACAGCTGCCCCAACTGCGGAGAACCCGGTCAATCAGGCAGATTCTGCACCAAATGCGGAACAAAATTCTGAAGTTACGCTCTCCCGGCTGAATGGCAAGGATTCGGTGACAAAATGCAAGCAAGAAATTCAGACAAGGAGGAAGTTATACGCCCGTTCACGTATAACGCATTTTGGTGATTTGGATGGTGTCGGAGAAGGTTCTACATTTTCAGGGAAAGAATAAGGATCTGAGTGGGTTATCTCAACAGATTCAACAGTACCTGCAGAATGATGGGTACAAAGTTCAATCGACCACGGCTCCGCTAGGCCAGATTATTCAGGCGCAAAAGGCCGGAATTCTTCGAGACATTATTAGTGCCGACAGGTGCTTCACGATAACGATCTCTGGTCAACCTAACGACTTCACTGTCCACATTGGAATTGGAAAATGGGTTCAGAATATTGCGGTAGCTGCAGCTGAAGCACTATTACTGTCAGCGTTATTCCTTGCAGTTGACGTGCCTGAGATGCTCTGGACACGCCACGTAGAAGACGAGATTGCGAAGAAGATATCAGAGATAGTTGAGTCAGCTCCCACCTCAACAATGACGGGGGCTCCGGTTTCATCGGGGCGTGTTCAATATTGCAAAGTATGTGGAACTGAGCTACCCGCAGGTTCAGCCTTCTGTCCTGAGTGCGGTACACATTACGCTACACAGTAAGACGGCTCAAGCAACTTATGTCCGCCTGAACGAAGGCTGACCGTTAATCCGAAGCCTCAAAAATTCGCCTACGTAGTGATGGGGCCAGTGGGATCTGACCCTAAGTAGTTGAATTCCGCGGATTTAGTGGCGGTTAGAAACCAACGTGCATATCCAGAGGTGGATAATGGGATTTCAGCCCCACTTTACTCGTAACGGTTAGCAAACCGTAGTGTTTCGCCAAAGAGCTAACTTGACCCCACGCGTTTTGTGAACTGTACTTCGGTGTTCCGTTTTCTCTCTATGCGAGATCCCGAATCAGTCCCTGAGGGATAGAGAGAGAAAGATAGTTGGCGTAGTCAATTTAAGCAACCTGGATCCCAATCCGGGACATGTTGAAAGTTGGGATTCTAGGTAGCGGAGATGTTGGCCAAGCGTTAGGCCGAGGATTCGCCAGCCACGGTTACGACGTGAAGATCGGTTCTCGGACGCCTGAAAGCGAGAAGCTCAAGGCGTGGGTTGCAAAATGTCAGGGGAAAGCGTCCACAGGTACCTTTAGCGAGGCCGCGGCCCATGGGGACATTCTCGTTCTCGCCACACTCGGCACCGCCGCTGAGGAAGCGATCAGCCTCTCCGGGCGAGAGAAATTCGCCGGGAAACTGGTAGTCGACGCGACGAACCCGCTGGACTTCTCAAAGGGTATGCCTCCCGGCCTCTTCGTGGGAACGACCGATTCGTTGGGGGAACGGGTGCAGCGCCTGTTGCCTACCGCTAAAGTTGTGAAGTGTTTTAACACCGTCAACAATCAGACCATGATCAACCCGAAGATGAAGGAGGGTTTGCCGGATATGGTGATTTGCGGGAACGATGAGGGCGCGAAGCGACAGGTCGCGGGCATTCTAAAAGAGTTCGGATGGGCGGAACCTATAGACATAGGTGGCATCGAGGGTGCACGATGGCTTGAAGCCTACACGGCACTGTGGGTGCGTTTGGCGTTGAAGCTTGGAAACTGGGGCATCGCCGCGAAATTCCTGAAAGCTTAATCCAATTACTGGATAAAGTATGTCCGACGAGAAAAATCCGTAGCGGAAACGTTTGAGCCCGCGTCTGGGCCCATCACTCTATCGGGCCACACGTGTTGTTGGATACGCCTCTCATAGTGAAGATTTTCCAAGTGACTAGGAAGAGCGAGAGCAACTGGTTGCCGCTTACTCCTTCAGTGTGATGTCGAAGTTCTTTCCGCATGTGATCTCCCGCCATCGACCATCGAATCGTAGGTTTCGCATGCTCCGTATTCTAATGAGATTTCTGGGAGGGTTGGATGCGTCATCAAGTTTCATATCAATCACACCGTCAACCGCTGCTTCCAGCTGCTTGTAGACGGAGTCTGGATGCAGACCCCGAATGATGCCAGCTATAGTTGTAGACTTCGTCAGGGTCGCGCTTGGAATTCCACGGGTCAGGAGAAACTCAACCCACGCGCGGTCATCGTTGAACCGGGCGAGAGTTGACACGGTGTCAACGATCGTCAGAAGTTCAGGCACAGGTCCGGCCTGCATCACCTCTCTCGAATAGGTTATGCTAAGATCACTAGCTTTGAGAGATTGAGCGGCATACTTCTCTTTCGATATCCGGCCAAGAGTGATTGTGTAACCATCAAAGATCACCAACCGCTCATCTTTCTCGAGCTCCTCAACGTCGAAACCCAGCCTTCTGAAATGAGCGCGGACGCTGTCTGGGGGTTGTCCGTTCACGGAATAGGTGACTGTTCCACCCGTCTTCAACCAACCGGCCGCGATGGTTATGGAGGCAGCATACCACTGCGACGTAGGATCGAACTCCACCGTTAGCACTGACCCAGCGGGAACAGGGTCAATCATCAGGTCTTCGATGAGTGGAATTCGCGGCAAGGTGACACCGTAATTTCATACGGGACCAAAGGAGTTCAGGTTTTCGGTGTGTGTGCGTCCCAGCACACCCACACACTACATTACAAGAGATTCCTGAAAGCTTAATCCAATTACAGGATGAAGTATGTCTGACGATAAAAACCGGCAGGCTAGCGAAAGTCAGGTGTTCATCCAGCCACGCGCAAGTACTACGGGGGATTCAAATCCGTTCCTCTATACTCTTTGACGAACGCCGTGCACTCGTTTCCACGGTAAATTGCAATTTTCATTTACGACCGTTCACTGGCTTTGATTCTTGAATTCGACAAGTCCGTCTCTGAACTTGATGCTGGCGTGACTGCCGTTGCAGAAGGGCATGTTCTCTGAGGCCCGCAGCGGCAGAGCGTTACGCGGTTGCGTACTTCGTAGGGTTTGTCATCATCAGATGCGATTGTTATACCCCCCGCGTACCCAGAGGGGCCCACTGCAGCCCAGCGCTGGGTCTTCAATCACCCCGATGGAACAACATCGTCACGACAACCAGGTGCTTCCCAAAAGAATCCTAGGTCCCTCCAAAAAGAGCAGGGAATTTCATCCTAAATGAAGACTGCTGTCACCATTGACGTCGATGTGGCGTAAGCGTTGCTGATCACATACGGGTTTGTTGAACCAACACTAGCTGAGTTTACGTCCCAGTTGCTGAAGACGCTACCGCTTCCCGGTGTAGCAGTGAAGGTTATCGTGGCTCCGTATGGGACTAGGATTGGGTAACCGACGCTTGTGGAGCCAGACTCGGTAGAGGATCCGTAGGTTGTGGTCCAGTATACAGTGCCCGAACCTTGTACGTTGATTTGGAATGTACCGTACTGAGGCGGCGGGGCCAAGACAGCTGGGGTTTGCACAGGGGTCGTAGTCTGAAGGCTCGGATAGAGTCCATCGACATTCTTGACTAATGTATCGTCGAAGTTTGCGATTACACTTCCGGAAGAACCGCTCAACAGTACGAACGGCGTGTTCGAGCCTTGATCGTACCCGTTTACTATCCAATTAGTGAATTGATGACCGTTCAATGGTTCTGGAGTGAAGGTTATCATGGTGCCCTGAGGTAACGTGACTGATGAGAAATCTGTCACCCAACCTGAACTGTATGCAATGCCGTTATAGACACCTTGCCAGTACACAGTTCCCGGTCCAGCTACGGCAATATTCATGGTGCCGAGTTGGAGTGCATGAGCAGGTGCGAGGGTTGTTGAAAGAATAGCTACAACCGCAATTAGAACCAGAGCAAATACGATTCTATCACTTTTCATTCCAACTTCACCTCCTGGTCGAAGCTCTAGCTACAGAATCCCTAGTGAGAGTTACACGTTGTTCCACTTCTTCTACCGGTGGTAAAGTGGTGCCAGCAAACCATCGGGCACCGTTCCTCTCTTTTCTCTCTAGGTCTGTTAACGCGTTCCTAACGGTAATGAATCAGAACGAAACGCCGTGCTAATACTGTCTGCAAGATCTGCGGCTATAAACTTCCGGTTGCGCTTCAGAAAAAGATCAGGGTCAGCTGGTGCGCACTCACACAGTCGTAGTAGCGGCGTCCAACAAAAGGAGAAGTTAAATCGGGTAATTGGGCGAGTTGAATTTCGTAGCGTATCAGGAACCGGTCGTACCGATAATGTCTTGATCTTCTTCTACTTCTTCTAGTTCCATCGCTTCCAGATCCATCGCAGCACTTGACAGAACCAAACTCTGTGAACTGTTCATCGCGGTTTGCAGAGAAATCGTACTATGTGCTCCATGTTCCTATTGGGTCTATGTGAATTTCAGCTTTGGGTAGACTTGGCTTCTCGGTAGGTCCAGTAGCCTGCTTGTTGGCATGGCCATCCCTTGGAAGAGGCAATGGTTGTGGGTTTTGAGAAGTTCGTTGAAGAATTCTGAAGGCGCCTCTTCAAGCACGAGCTTGGCTTCATAGCAGCAAATTGATGTCGTTGGAAATGAAAACAGCCTGTGCATAAGACGATCATTCTCCAGTAAGTCGTCGAGCGAGCTCTTCTGTTGGACGTGCGGATTTTGAACGTGGATGGAGCGAATTCCATTCGGGTCGTCGTCCAGCCCGATGCGGAAAGGGTCGTCACCATTTCGTTCATCCCCATTGAGCTTGTCCATCTCTTTTTGGAAGTTATCGTTTGAGATGTTGCGAAGGTATCCGCAGGTTTCCAATTCCGCGACGCTAATTCCTACTTGTTCAAAGAGCCTTCGGTACCGCGTGGGTTCCAATCCTGTAAAGCAGGTGACTTCGTGTCGCTTTATGCCCTCTTCGATGAATGCGCAAAAGTATTCTGCGGCAACTACCAAGTTGTCGTAGAAAAGTACCGCATGATCCTGAGGCTCAAGATTAGCAGCGTAGCAAAGAGCGAGCGGTAATCTTTCCACGAACGCTCCTTTGCAAAGCATCGTGGAGCCCGGAGTTTCTTCGCTATGCAAGATTTCAAAAAGTGGTCTTTCAGGTACGAATCGAGGGTTAATCGACATCATTGAACCCTGAAACAGCGATGTATCAAATTAGGTATATTAGTGTTTCATCAATTTTGGGGGACCAAAATCCTTCGGGCCCTTGTTCTCGTAGGTTCGTGGGTTTAGTCTAGTTCTCGGGATTCTGCGGTAGTTCAACTCAGGTTTCTTTGTGGGTCCGATGAATCATTGGCTTCATCAAAATTGCATATGCGACGACTAGAAAACGTTATTCGACTGCTGAATCAACTTGCATTCTAGAATTTGATCCGGGAGTCGCGAGCATCGTAATGAAACCGTAGGAGTCAACGGTCTTTGTGTGCTCCGCGCGGTCTTAGCGGTGTGGCAAGAGCGATTGAGCGGAGGCCCAGCTGTGACAGGAGCATGTGCAGCGAATGTGACATTCATGGTGGTAGCCACTCGTGCATGTTTTGCTTATGAGAACAATATCGGCAGTCAAATGCGAACCGCCTCAAATGTGGACCACATTCTTGTGAATCTGTCTGCGACGCTTTCGTTGATTTCAACTTCAATTTGCATACTGCCTTCATTGAATGATATGTCGATGCGCTCGAGGAGGCTTCGATAGAGGTCGTACCATTTGCCGTCCGTAGTTCTACCCGACTTGACGGCGCTCAATAGGCCTGCTTGAACGAGTCCTTCTATACGTCGATAGACCGTGGTTATCGGAATCTCAGAATTCTTGCTTAGATCTAGTGCGCTGACCGGTTCGTCTCTAGTGCTCATCAATATCTTTCGACTGTATTCGTCAGCGATGGCGGCGAGTATTCCTTCTTTTGCCTCTTCACTAACTAACAAGAGGATTCACCAATATACATCATGATATATATAAAACACGTTTTCCACCTGTCCGCTATTCACTATTGCGCTCAAAGAAATCTTTCAGTGTGTGTATCTCTTGGTGCGACTGGCCGTGATTCGGACCGGGGTCGGACAGAAAGTGTGTGTGGGTCAGCTGGTGCGGGCACCCAAATTTGAACCGTTGGCTTTCGTCAAATCTCTATCATTAATGTCTAGATGGTGCGGGGGGAGGGGATTTCAGCCTCACTTTACTAGTACCGGTTAGCAAACCATGGTAGGTAGGTAGGACGAGAACGCCGGGCGCTGAACTTGAAGTACGGAGAGATGTTTCATAGCAAGATTGGTTCCAAAGCCAAAAGCAAGATAAACTTCAAGAAGATTATCAACAGAGGATATCGAATTAGCAAGAAGTGATTATCAGTGGAAACAAGGCCAAAGGTGGGCGACATGGCACCTGATTTCGAAGGCCAAACGTCCAAAGACACACGGATTCGTCTGAGAGATTACCTTGGAAAGAGGAACGTGGTGCTTTACTTCTACCCGAAGGATGATACCAAAGGTTGCACCATTGAAGCCTGCGGTTTCAGAGACAAGCTCCAACCCATAGCAGCTCTTTGGACAGAGGTTGTAGGCGTGAGCGTGGACACCGTTGAATCTCACAAAAAATTCGCCGAGAAAAACAGCCTGAACTTCCCGTTGATCAGCGATTATGACAAGAAGATTTCGAAAACCTACGGAGTCTTGAGTGAAGACGGCTCGCATGCAGAAAGAATGACGTTCATAATCGACAGGGAAGGCAAGATTGCCAAGATTTTCACGAACGTCGACATCACAAAACACACGGATGAAATCGTCACCGCACTCAAACACCTTGGACTCAAGAAGACGAACTGAACAGAAAAACCAAAGCATCCATGAACCTCAGCGTCGTCGTCCGACTATTTGTGTGTGTGGCACCGCCCTAGTGCGCATGCACACAAGAAACAAAACACAAAATTTCAACTCAGCCTGCTTAGCCTTATGATAATGTGTGGTTTCGCCGCATGGGCGTGAAGTATGGTGCGGGGGAGGAGATTCAGTCCTTCAGGAACAATCGGGTCCAGTCTGCGCGATTTACAAAAGGTCACTTTCGAATTCCTGGATCGAAGCATCCATGTTTACGTGATACCTTTACTCCCAGGCGTCTGGCCAGGCGCCTGACTTCATCGGCATCCAGCCAAGTTACCTTCAAGTAGTCAGCTATCTCCTCGTCACTCATCCCGAGCCTGCGCGCTTCCTTTACCGCATGCCTGTACGCTTCGAGCTCGGTGGGCCTATCGACATATTCAAACCTCTTACCGAAGCTCAAGAATATCTCTCTGCCATCTCTGAACTGCTTCACATGAACAAGTTCGTGAATCAGATCCAGGTAGATTGATCGTGTATCTCCGTCCTTGAGGTAATTTGCATTGGCGATTAGGTGGCCGTCTTTGTCGCTGACCCAGATGTAATCAGATCGAACATTGAGAAACTCCACTCGAAGGCTCGCTAACACCTCATCAGTTTGGTGCCCAAAGATCTCGCGAACCGCAGGCACCGCCTGGAATCCTTTGAAATAGTCGTTAAAACTGTGTCTCGTCTTAGAGCCGCGTTTCGACGTAGGAACTTGCCGTATAATGCAAACTCCGTTCATTCCCGGTATCCGACTCTTTGTTGCGCGCTTCAGAGTCAGCCCACTCTTATCCAGGATTTCGACAGAGCATGCACATAGCAATTGCAGGGATCATTGAATGCTTTCCTGCAAGATTGGTACACTCCGGTTACTTTTCGAGTGAAACTTCTAGGTTCTCGCCAATCTTCAGTTGATGCCATCTTCGGTCAAAGGGGACGTTTCGCACACTTCTAATTCTGAAGACATCCCTAGTCTCCTCGCCTATCTCATCAATTTTGAAGTCGATCACACCGTCTGCGGCGTCCTCCAATTGTCGGTAGACCGAGTCGCTGTGGATCCCCCGAATCACTCCAACTATAAGGGTTGACTTTGAATGGAATCCGCTTGAAAACACTCGGGTGACCAGAAATTCAACCCAAGCCTTGTCGTCATTGAATCTAGCCATTACCGAACAGTTGTCCCAGATTCTCAAATATTCAGGGTAGGTTTCTCCAGCCATGGCAGGCTTCAATTCGTCTTTCGCTATGGCTATGCTGAGGTCGGCTGCTTTCAGGCTGCTCGTGCCGAACTTTTCGTTTTCTTTCGATTTTTGTCCAAGTGTTGCGGAGTACCAGTCCCAGACCTCCAGTTTCCCTTCAGTTTCTAGTTCTTCAACATTCAGTCCTAGCTTGCGGAGTTGAGATCGAAGGTTATCTGGGAGCTGCGCTGCCACATTATAGCCGACCTCGCCTCCGTCTCTCAGCCATTCTCTCGCG
>Ga0326727_10008737_pt1 | contig 25466 bp, 26 predicted proteins | sample MB2enrmetagenome_FD_207643 | JGI IMG/M metagenome (GOLD analysis project Ga0326727, IMG submission 207643) | Lab enriched peat soil microbial communities from McLean, Ithaca, NY, United States - MB29MY | ecosystem: Environmental > Terrestrial > Soil > Wetlands > Peat | place: USA: New York... | reverse complement strand
GAGCATGAGGATGGTCAGGCTGGTGCAGAAGAAGACGTTGGCCGGATCGAGCGGCTCCTCGGCCAGGTAACGTTTGTCAAAGCTCCAGAATCCAGTCCAGATGTACGTGAAGCGCCGCACCGTGACCACAGCAAACCATCGCGGATGGCTGCGAATGAAATCGAGTCCACGCTGTTTTTCCCGATCCATGTAGGCGACTTCGCCAAGTTCCTTGAAGTCTTTCCACTCTTGGTCGTTGTGCCAGGGACCGATCCAGCGCGGGCGCCAGTGAAACGTGTCACCGCTGTTGCCCATGTGAATCTCCATCCCCATGGTGTCGCGAAAAGGGATGAAGCGCCCGAAAACCGTGTAATTGCGGACAAACCAAGGCGTCACGACAAGCAAAAATGCCAGGACACTCGCGGCCAGGGGCAGAATCCAGCGGGCCTTCCGGCGATCAAGGCAATAGGCGCTCCAGCCCAGGACAAACGGCCAGGCCGTCATGACCACCGGCTCGGTCAGCGCGGTGAATCCCCAAAGCAGGCCGAATCCAATCCAGTGCCACAGGCGGTTGGATTCCTCGAGATGAAGAGCAATCAGGAAAAGAAGACTGAGCAGGAGCGTTGAAAGCCATGTGCCCCAGATCCGCTCCATCGGAAAATAGACGGCATACGGGAAGAACGCCCAGGCCCAACCGGACCATAGGCCCACGCGCTGGCCGAAGAGTTTTCGGGCAAAGTAGAAAATCGGGAGACAATTCAGCGCGGATACCAGCGCTTGGAACGTCAGCAGCACGAAGGCCGACGCGATGCTATAGATGCCGAAAGCTTTGAAGACTCCGGCAACCAGGTAGGGATAGACCGGCGTCATCCATGCACTCGGGCCCGTGTCGGCGAAGAGAGGACTGCTCAGGCCTCGTCCCTCTATGATAGAGCGCGCCAGCCTGCCGTTTTCATAGGCGAACTTCCAGTGATCGCGGTCCGGATCCAGCTGTTCCTGATGGAGGAAGCCCATGACGACGAGTCGAATGGCAAGCGCGATCAGCACCATGCACAGCGGACTCTGAAAGCAGCGGTTCCGTATGACGCGCAACCGACTCGCTTGCGGATCGCGGTTTTCCATGACCTCGGGCGTACTCCTCGTCGTTGTGGGCGAAATTGTGAACGACGGCATCCGTCAGGCCGGAACTTGGAGTGCAGAATGGCGATCAGGCCCTTGATTGCCGCAAGACGCTGCCGGACGCGGATTGTAGGTTTCTGAAAGAGAATACCTTCCGCGGGAATCCGCAGTCAACGCGGCCAAGTGCCAGATCAAGCCGGGCCGTCCACCACCTGAACCGTAGGATGCCTGTTCCTATGTGGTTAAGAATCAAATCGATAACAGGTGGGAAAGAAGGCTTGGTTTTTGGCAAACAGAGGGTGGGAATCTTGCGCTTTTCGACCGCACGTTCGGCTTAATGTGGAATACGGAGGCACAAGGTTCGTCAACTGTCATAAAATCAAGAGGAAGCGATTGCTGTTTGCCGAGCACGTCATGGAATCGAATTCAGGGCCGAGCTTAATCAGCACTCGGAGCCGCGCCGTGGTCCTGCTGAGCGGCGGGATGGATTCCTGCGTGTGTGCGGCGCTCGCGACGCGCGACCACCAGGCCGCTGCCGTCCATGTCAGCTACGGACAGCGCACCGAGGAGCGCGAACGGCGGTCGTTTGAGAGCATCTGCGACCGGCTCGAAATTCGCGACCGGCTGCTGGTGCGCAATGAGGCTCTGCGGGCCATCGGCGGTTCCGCCCTCACCGATTCGACCATTGCCGTCCCCGAGGCGAGCGGCATCGGTGCCATCCTGCCGGTCGGCGTCCCCGTTACCTACGTTCCGTTTCGCAACGCGCATTTTCTGGCCGTCGCGGTCAGTTGGGCGGAAGTACTGGGAGCCGAAAAAGTGTTCATAGGAGCCGTGGAACCGGACAGTTCCGGCTATCCCGACTGCCGGCCGGAGTATTATCGGGCGTTCAACGAGGTCGTGAAGGCGGGCACGAAAGATGGGACCATCCGGGTGGTGACACCGCTGATTGCGATGCATAAACACGAGATTGTGACGCTTGGCCTTGAACTGGGTGCCCCGTTCGATTTAACGTGGTCATGTTATCAGCGCGAGGATCGCGCCTGCGGTGTCTGCGATAGTTGTGTGCTCCGCCGGTGCGCGTTTCGCGATGCGGGCGCGGAAGATCCCATTCCGTACGCGGAAGCCGCGGCTCGATTGAGCTAGCGGGCAAGAGCGATTTCCTCTTCCCCGCTGCCCGGGATGCGCAGCGCGCGTCCGTGACGGTTGAAAAGTGAAAATCAGATTCAGTAAATAGAGTTCAGCAGTTAGAGTTCAGTAAATTCAGAATTAATGCCGGGAGGCCAAATCATGAGGAAATATTTCATCCTTCCCCTGTTCGTACTCGCCGTGGGGCTGTGCGCTCCGCTCGCGTTGGCGCAATCTACGGGCACCGTGAAGGGAACGTGCAAAGACTTTGAAGGGAAACCGATCGCGCAGGCCCAAGTGGAGTGGACTGGTACCGAAACCGGCCACAAGTACAGTCTCAAGACCAACAATAAAGGCGAGTATTTCTCGCTCGGCATCGCCCCCGGCAAGTACGACGTCAAGCTTAGCAAGGACGGCAAGGAACTCTTTCATTTCAACGGTGTCTCGGTAGGTCTGGACGAAACGCCGCTGGACTTCGACCTGAAGAAGGAGCAGACGAGCGTAGCCAAGGGTCAAGGACTGCCGCCGGAACAGGCCGCGAAAGCGAAGGAGGCTGCCGCCAAAGCCGAGAAGGAAAAAAGTACCGTCGGCGCCCTGAACGAGAAGCTTAACGCCGCCAAGACGGCTTCCGACGCCGGCGACTTCGATGCCGCCATCGCCGACCTCAATGAAGCCAACCAGATCGACAACACGCGCGATCTGATCTGGTTCAAACTCGGCGACGCCTACCGATTGTCGGCACCCAAGCAGACCGATCCCGCTGAAAAACAGAAGCGCTACGAGCTGGCCGTAACCAATTACGAAAAGGCACTCGAGCTGCGCGGCGCCTCTGAGGCGGCACAGAAGGATCCCGACAACAATAAGAAACTAGCTGCGTACTACAACAACCTCGCCGATGTTTATGCGAAGGCCAACAAGGTCGATGAGGCCGTGGCCACCTATAACAAGGCGGCCCAACTGGATCCAGCGGGCGCGGCTACGTACTTGTACAACGAGGGTGCTGTCTTCACCAACACGGGCAAGGTGGATGATGCGATTGCGGCATTCGACAAAGTGATTGCCGCCGATCCGACCCGAGCCGCAGCTTACTACTGGAAGGGCGTGAACTTGATCGGCAAGGAGACCATTGGAAAGGACGGCAAGGCCATCGCGCCCGACGGCACAGCCGAGGCCTTCCAGAAGTATCTTGAGCTCGAACCCAATGGCACGTTCGCTGAGGCTGCCAAGGGAATGCTGGCCAGCATCGGATCTTCCGTACAAACAGGCTTTGAAAACAAGAAGAAACCGGTGAAGAAATAGCTTAACCCCAGTTCTCAGTTCTCAGTTAAGGCCGCCACCTGGCTTCTCTGAGAACTGAGAACTGAGAACTGTTCTTCGGTTACCTAGGTCGTTGGCCTACTTGTCCTTCGTTCTTCCCTGCATCGGCGTTACATTCATTACATAGGTTCCTCGGCGAAGTCTCTCCCCTGTGGTGTCAATACCGATAACTGGAGTGTATGGAATGGCTGCTCCGGGGAATTCCCCGATTGCGATTGCTTTTGAGGGCATCAGCGGGACGGGCTCGATCCCGACGTCGATTCTGCTTGCCGGCATGTTGCGCGCTTCCGACAAAGTCAGCGATCTGATTTTTTCGCCGGGGCGTCCTCCGCAGGTGGAGATTCACGGACAACTCACGGCGGTCGAAATCTCCGGGAGCAGCACGCTTTCGGCGGACGACACGCGCCGCATCGCCGCCGATCTGATCGGCAACAACAAGCAGGCCATCAATACGCTTCGCGAGCAAGGTTCCTGCGATGTTTCCTACGGATTGCCGGGAATGGCGCGATTCCGCGTCAACGTTTTTATCCAGCGCGGGAGTTGCGCGATTGTGATGCGCGTCATTCCAACCGTTATACCGACGTTCAGCGCGCTGCATCTGCCGGCGCAATTGGAAGAGGCGACGAGGGTCCGCAACGGCATCATCCTGGTGACGGGCGGGACCGGATCGGGCAAATCTTCGACGCTGGCCGCTTTAATCGACCGCATCAACAGCCAATATTGCTATCACGTTCTGACGGTCGAAGATCCGATTGAATTTCTGCACAAGCATAAGAAGTCGACCGTACACCAGCGCGAGTTGCACAGCGATGCGCCGAATTTCACCATGGCGCTGCGGGCGGCGTTGCGCCAGGCGCCGCGCGTAATCATGGTGGGCGAAACCCGCGACCGGGAGACGCTCGAGATTCTTCTCGAAGCCGCCGAAAACGGCCACCTGGTTCTTTCCAGCATGAACACGGTCGATGCCTCGAAGACGGTGGAGCGCATCGTGGGCACGTTCGCCGTGAGCGAGCAGCAATCGGTGCGAGAACGTCTCGCCAAAACCTTCCGCTACATCGTTGCCCAGAGGCTGATCCCGCGCGCTGATGGCGGTGATCGCGTCGTTGCCGTCGAAATTTTGAAATCCAACTCGCGCACGCGCGATTGCGTCGAACAAGGCGAGCGTCCGGGCCGCACGCTGCTGGATGCGATCAAGGCCAGCGAAAACGAAGGCATGCAGCATTTCGACAGCGAGATCGCGAAGCTTGTCCGCTCGGGCCTGGTGGATCTGGAAACCGGCCTTTGCTTCGCCAGCAACGCGACGGTGCTGGGGCAGGAATTGGCGCGGTAGAACAGTGTCCAGTACCCAGTTGCCAGTAGCAAATCTCAGATCTTAGAACAGCACTCTTGCTCCGGCCTTTCTCCGCGTGGAAGAATTCGCGGCGTATGATTTTGGCATGTCTCTTTCTTCCCATTCCTCATCTTCGGCAGTGCCCCCAGCTCGTGTGGTGAGCTTTGAAGAGGCTCGGCGTTTGGTTGAGGAACATGCGGTGGGCATATGTCCGGGCGGGGTGGAGACGGTGGATCTGCTGGCCAGTTTGGGACGGGTGCTGGCGGAAGGGATTTTAGCGGACCGCGACTTTCCTCCTTTTGACCGAGCTACTCGCGATGGCTACGCAGTGCGGGCAGCGGACCTGGCTGAGGTTCCGGCGCGGCTGGAAGTGGTGGGGGCGGTGAAGGCGGGCGATTGGCCGGAGCCTGGAGTGTGCTCGGTAGGGCGCGGGCAGGCGGTTGAGATCATGACCGGGGCTCCGCTGCCGGCGGGGGCGGACGCGGTGGTGATGGTGGAGCATACGTCGGCCGCACAAGACCCCCACCCTAACGTCGCAAAGAACACGACGTTAGGATGGGGCACCCTCGGATCGGTCACCCTCGCCGGGAAGTTCATTGAGGTTCAGCGCAACGTTCGCAGCGGCGAGAATTTCGTTCGGCGGGGAGCGGAAGCGCTTGCTGGACAAGTGCTGCTGGATCGAGGGCGGTGGCTAGACCATGCGGGCATCGCGATTGCGGCATCGGTGGGCAAGAGCCGGGTGCAGGTTTTCCGGAAGCCGCGCGTGGCGGTGCTTTCGACCGGGGACGAAGTGGTGGAAATTGACGCGATGCCGGGGCCGGCACAGATTCGAAATTCGAATTCTTATTCGCTAGTGGCACAGGTACAGAATGCTGGCGGCGAAGCGGTGCGGCTGGCGATCGCTCCGGATGAGCGGGGGCGGCTTCGATCGTTGATCGAAGAAGGGTTGGGATGCGACCTTCTTTTGCTGGCGGGTGGCGTGTCCATGGGCAAGTACGATCTGGTGGAGCAGGTTCTCGGGGAGTTGCAGGCCGACTTCTATTTTACGGGGGCGGAGATTCAGCCGGGGCGGCCGGTGGTGTTTGGATCGTGTGACTGGAACACTTTTGTCTACGCTAACGGCCAGGCCGATGCGGGCACGCGGGCGAGGGCGCCCGCGCCACACAAGAAGTATTTTTTTGGACTGCCGGGGAACCCGGTATCGACGATGGTGACTTTCGAACTGTTCGCGAAGCCGATGATTGAGGCATTGGCGGGTCAGACGCCGCAGCGGTTGATTTTTCTTCGGGCTCGGCTGAAATCGGACATTCGTACGAAGACAGGATTGAAGAGATTTCTTCCGGCGGTGCTTTCGGGAGAGTTTGAGAATGCGGAGGTAGAGTTGACGCGATGGCAGGGGTCGGGTGACATCGCTGCGCTGGCCTGGGCAAATTGCTATGTGGTGGTTCCTCCGGAGCGGGAGCGGATCGACTCGGGAGAGTGGGTGTCGTTGTTGATGCGGTGAAAATGCGACACCTGTGTCGAGTAGGATAACCTGTTGGCGATGACGAAGAAACTTTCCCACCTTCTTTCGCACTATGACGCTGGGGGCCAGGCTCGCATGGTGGACGTGTCGGCGAAGGCGCGGACAGCGCGGGAAGCGGAGGCGAGCGCTTTTGTTGTGCTGTCGCCGCAAGTGCTGCGGGCGCTGCCGGCAAATCCAAAGGGCGATCCACTGGAAGTGGCGCGGACGGCGGGAATCATGGCGGCGAAGCGGACGGCGGAGTTGATTCCGATGTGCCACCCGGTGCCGCTGTCGCACATTGCTGTGACCCTGCGCCTGTGCGAGAATGGCGTTTCTATTGCCACAAAAGTAAAGACTACGGCGGAGACGGGCGTGGAGATGGAAGCGCTGGTCGCGGCTAGTGTGGCGGCGCTGACCGTGTACGACATGTGCAAGGCGCTCGATAAAGGCATCGAAATCCGGGACGTAATGCTGGAGCGGAAGTCGGGCGGTAAGAGCGGAGACTATCGGAGAAGCGCGAAGCGGAAATAGATACTCATCTATTTATTTATGGCGAGCAACGTCAAAATTCTGCTGGTGGACGACAACCCGATGGTGCTGGGGATGCTGCAGCAGGCGCTCTCGGCGATGGGCGAGGTCACGGTTGCGACGGATGCGGCCGATGCCTTGTTGAAGGCGGTCGATGACTTGCCGGATGTGCTGATCAGCGACTATCGCATGCCGGGCATGGATGGCCGGCAGTTGCTGGAAAAACTGAAGAGCAGGCCGGCAACGTCTGGGATCGCCGTGATTCTGATGGCCAGCAAGGCCGACATCAGCGAACGATTGTCGATGCAGGACCCGATCGAAGATTATCTGGAAAAACCTTTCTTCCTGAAAGATGCCACCCACAAAATCAAGCGCGTGGTGGACCGGATCGCGCTGGAAAAACTGAGCAAGGCGGCGTCGACGGATGGCATACTGCGCGGCAGTTTGTCGCAGATGAACGTAATTGACCTGGTGCAGTCGCTGGAGATGGGGCGCAAGAGTTGCCTGCTCACGATGACTAACGGTGACGACAAATGCGAGATCTATTTCAGCCAGGGACAGGCCAAGCACGCGGCTTATGGTCCGATTACGGGAGATGAGGCGGTTTTCAAAGTGCTGCGCTGGACGGACGGCAACTTCCAGATTGATTTCAACGGCAAGTCGTCTCTGGAAACGACGACTTTGAATACGCAGGGGCTGCTGATGGAAGGATTGCGGCTGCTGGACGAAGCGCAGCGCGACGCGGCGGCCGAGGGTGAAGATGTCCTCCTTGACACCTGATGCCTCGATACCTGCTCTCACGCGGGCGGCGGTGCTGACGGTTAGCGATTCGTGTTCGCGCGGCGAGAAGGTGGATCTCTCCGGTCCGGCGGTCGCGGAGGCGTTGGGACGGCGCAATTTTCAAGTGGTGGTGCGCAGTGTGGTGGCCGACGAGCGCGCCGCGATCCAGGAAAAACTGATTGAGTTGTGCCGGTCGGCTCGACTCGTGGTCACCACGGGCGGGACGGGGGTTGCTCCGCGCGATGTGACGCCGGAAGCTACGAGCGCGGTGTGCGAGCGGCTGGTGGAAGGGATCGCGGAGCAGATGCGAATCCAGGGAGCACAGAAGACGCGCTTCGCTGCGCTGAGCCGCGCGCTGTGCGGTGTCCGGGGAATGAGCCTGATTTTGAACTTGCCGGGCAGTCCAGCGGGAGCGATCGAGTCGCTGGACGCGGTGATGGATTTGCTGCCGCATGCGCTGGAGTTGATCGCGGGGCGTACGGCGCATGAGTGAGAAGACAGTCGATGGTCGTTAGTCGTTAGTCGATGGTCGTTGGCTAAAACCAGTCTCTGCCACCGGTCGAAGCGAGGACTATCGCCGAGAACTGAAGCGATTGGCGAACGACTAACGACCATCGACTAACGACCGCTCTTCGCTTCTCGCGTAAACTAATCTTACCTACTTGAACAAGATCAAACATTTTTTGCACGCTTACGGCGACTGGATCAAGCACGTGCTTGCGCCACTGGGGCCATGGGGAATGCTCGCGTTTGCGGCGGTGGATGGCTCGTTCATGGGCATGCCGCTGGATGCGATTTTCGTGGGCTACGTTTACAACGATCGCTCGCGGTTTTTGCTGTATGTGCTGCTGGGTTCGGCGGGGTCGGCGCTCGGAAGCATCGTTCTCTATGTCATCGGGTATACCGGCGGCGAGGTGCTATTGCGCAAGCGGATTTCGGCGGACCGCTTTGAGGAGATTCACGAGTCGTTCGAGCGGCACGAATTCTGGGCCTTGATGTTTCCGGCGATGTTGCCGCCACCCACGCCTTTCAAGATCGTGGTGCTGTCCGCGGCAGCGTTTGAGATGAACTTCGCGCATTTTCTGCTGGCAATTTTTCTGGGACGGTTCGTGCGCTTTCTGATTGAGGCGCTGCTGACACTCTGGTTCGGTCCGCAGATTGTGACCCTGGCGGGGAGCCTGTTTGCTCACCACTTCGTGGGGATTCTGGTGGGAGTGGCAGTGTTGGCGGCGGGATGGCTGATCTGGCGGCGGACAAAACGGCGTGCGAAAAACAAGAACGCAGCGAGGAAGGATTCCGCGCTGCGCGGGGAAGAAACTCGACTGATCGACTAGGCGGCTGCGGTTCCGCGGGGTTTGTGGGAGCGGGCGACCACGGCGGCCAGCGCGGGCAATCCGAACATGACTGCGGTGAAGAGCACGTCGCCCGCGACTCCCCGGCGGAAGAACGGCAATCCGGCGGCGTAGCAGGTCATCAGTCCAGAGAGAGTCTTGGGATACATATTCCAGCATGCCCAGACGGCGAGATTACTGACCACGAAGAAAGAAATGGAACTAGCCAGCGCGGCCCCGCCTACCCGCAGCCAGTTGGTGTTTTCGCGCAGTTGGCTGCCCAGCCACAAGATCGCCGCATACCAGGCCCAAGTCACGAAATGGTCCCAGGTGAGGGGATATGAGTAGACGAACTTGGTGAGGATGACGTCGGAGGCGGCGAGCAGGGCAAGGGGCACCCATAGCTGACTTCTGGAACCGCGCGCGCCAAAATAGAGCAGCGCGGCCGCTACTGGAGTGAAGGCCAGCGGATGGGGCATAAAGCGAAACGCGATGGCAAAAATGACAAACAGGTAAGCCAGCATGATCACCTCGTTGAGAGCTATCTAGGATTGTTGCGCGAGCGGACGCTGCCGGTCAAGCGCGGAGTGAATTTAGGTATTCCAGTTTCAGGTGGGCGTTGTACGATCAAGTGAAATGCTTCCGAATATGAAGGACAAAGTCGTTGTTATCACGGGCGCCACTTCGGGCATCGGCCAAGTCGCGGCGGAGAACCTCGCCGGCATGGGTGCGCGCATTATCCAAGTCGCGCGCGATCGCGGGCGCGGCGAGGACGCTCTGAAGCGGCTCAACGACCGCACTCCTGATGGCGCTCATAGTATTTACTACGCGGATCTCTCGCGGCTCAGCGAGATGAAGCGGGTAGCGTCGGAGATCGCGAAGGCCGAACCGCGCATCGATGTGCTGATCAACAACGCCGGCGCCATGTTCGGTTCTCGTCAACTCAACGAAGATGGCCTGGAGCGCACATTCGCGTTGAATCACATGGCCTATTTCGTCCTGACCCACGGCCTACGGGAGCGACTGGTGGCCTCGGCGCCGGCGCGCGTGGTGAATACGGCTTCGGACGCGCACGCGGCTGCTACGCTCGACTTGAACGACTTGCAGTCGGCCGAGGCCTATCGCGGCAACTTCTTGGAAACGCTGCGCTATGGCGGACCTGGGTTCAAGGTCTATGGCCGCTCGAAACTGTGCAACATTCTTTTCACGCGCGAACTCGCCCGGCGGCTTGCGGGAACGGGAGTGACCGCCAACTGCCTGCATCCCGGCTTTGTCGCGACTCGTTTCGGCGATCAGACTGGCGGCTTGATTTCTTTTGGTATTGGAATTGCCAAGCGCTTCGCGCTTTCTCCACAACAGGGCGCGGAAACCGTGACCTACCTCGCATCCTCACCCGACGTGGCCAGTGTGAGCGGTGAATATTTCGACAAATGCCGTCCCGCAAAACCCAGCCTGGAGGCGCAAGACGACGCCATGGCGGGCCGACTTTGGGAGGAGTCGGCTCGACTCGCGCACATTGAGGCCTAAGCAGCCCTAACATTGCTGTCAGCGAGTGTTTGTGTTTTTGTTCCCCATCCGAAGCGTTCGTCCACTACTTGTTCATACCCGTCCTTCGACTATCGATCAGGCTTTCCGTTTCGCCGTCCCACCGGGTTTTTGCTCGTAACGCGATTCGACAAACTGAGCCAGCAGTTGCATAGCCCGTCCGACACGGGCCCGATCTCCGGTGGCGCAGAGGTCAAGGAGCAAGCCCCGAGTGGCGGCCAGGAGCAGAGTCGCCTCGGCAGTCTCGAATTCCGATCGTAGACCGGCCTTCCTGGTGAGCTTCTGCCAGTAGGCCAGCGGAGCTTCGAGGATGCCGGGGTACTCGCGCGGGTTTCGAAGCGCTAGCGCGTACAGCTCGAAGACCAGGCGTACTGCGGGCTGGGCCCGAGGCGCGCTCATCCGCTGCCAGTACCAGCGCAGGAACTCGGATAGCGTGCGCGGGTTCTTCCCGGCCTGGAACCAAGCCTCGATGTGCGCATCTCCACGTTCCCGCAGGCCCGCGAGGATCTCGCGCATCAATCCTTCCCGCGAGCCGAAGTGGTAGACCAGCATCCGAGCGTTGGTGTTCAGGGCTTTCGCCAGGGGGCGAAGGGCCAAGTCCCCGAATCCGTAAGAGAGCACATAATCGACAGCCTGGTTGCGGAGCCGTTCGCGGATTCCAGGGTTGGGAGGTCTTGCCATTGGGGAACTCCTTGACGAATTACTGTAACACATGTTACTGTAACACACGTTACGTTCATTATGAACGCATGTGAAACCCAACCATGAAAGGTTTCACTGCAAAGGAGAACGATATGCGCAAAGGTTCGTTGGTGCTATTGCTGTTGGCGATCAGCCTGCCGGGTCTGGCTCAGTCAGGCAGCGAGCAGGGAAAGAACAAGGCGGTTGCCCGAAGCTTTTTCGAGGAAGTGCTCAGCCGCGGACAACTCGACAAGTACGGGGAGTTTCATTCCAAGGACTTCGTGGCCCATGCCGGCGTCCGCACTGCCACGCTGGAGGAAGATCTGGCCGATGCCCGGGAAGAACGCAAAGCTCTGCCGGACATGAGCTTCAGGGTGAACCGGATGGTCGCGGAGAAGGATCTGGTCGCCGTGCATTTTACGGTGAGCGGCACGAACACGCAGGCAGGGATGGGGTTTCCGGCAACGGGCAAGAAGATCGCGAGCGATGGGGTGACCATCTTCCGCTTCAAAGACGGCAAGATCTGTGAAGAGTGGAACGTGTTCGACATGCTGACGGTGATGCGGCAGGCTGGTCTGCTCCCTTCGCAGCAGTGATGGAGCGCGCAATTCTCTAGATCACCGAGTATTCGTGCTCGTGCTCCTCATTCCGAAGCGTTCGTCCAACACTTGCAGATCGCGGGTCAGGAGCACCATCGCGCCGAGGGCGGCGCGCGCGCCGCTTCCCGGATAGTCGTAGCGGAGATCGCGGAAGCGGACTACGTAGGCGGCGCGGCCGTTGCCTATCGGATCGCTCTCCAGTTTTTCGGTTTCGGTTACGGGATATTGGGCCCAACTCAGATACACGCGTCCAAGGTAGGTTTTCTTGGCGGCCAGAGTGACGGGAGTCTCTTCGGGCTTGTAGCGAATCTGCATTTGCGCTTCGGGATCGACTTCGGGAGACATCGAGTTGAAGTTCAGCGAATCGACGTTCATGGTGGCGAAGAAGGCGGGCGTTTCTACTACTCCGTACCAGCGAAAGGGATTGGTCATGTACGGGTACGCGGAAACCCGAATCGAGTCGGCTCCCTGGTAACTGCGTGCCTCCAGCGCGGCTGCAGCGCGGCGATGTTCGAAGTCGCACAGTCCCCAGTAGGCGAAGACCGCGAGCAGGGCTAAAGTCGCTGCTAGTCTTCCGGATGGCTCGGCTTGCGGGCCTTTGCCGCGGGCGCCGATCTCTTCGTTGATCAGCGAAAACAATGCGGGGAGAATCAGGCCCAGGGTTAGAGCGATTAGAAGGACGGGTTCGACGATGAAGACGATGTCCCAGGAAACCCAGCGTTCGGAGAACGGCCACAAGGGACGCACTCCGTAGCTGGTGGTGAAGTCGAGAAGAATGTGACTGAGGCCGGCCAGGTAGGCGTAGGCGAAGAGCAATCCCCAGCGCGGGGGAAGGTTGGGATTGCGGGTCTTACGGCCGCGCAACCGCCAGAGGAGATAGATGAATCCGACGACTACGGCGGCTACCAGCGGCACGCCGAGGAAGGAATGAGTAAATCCGCGGTGATGATTCAAGCCGAACGCGGAGCCGCCGAAGCGGCTGAAGACGTCGAGGTCGGGAGCCTCGGCGGCGAGGGTGAGCGTGGCGGTGGCGAGCGCGGTTTTGCGATTGAGTCCGGCGCGGCCCATGGCGGCGCCGAAAAGAAAATGGGTGACGGGTTCCATGAGAGGCTAGAGGTTAGAGGTGAGAGGTCAGATTGCAGAGGTGAAGACCAATGCTACCTCTGCAATCTGACCTCTCACCTCTGACCTCATTTAACCTCTGACCTGGTCCGCGAACGTCGAACTCGCGCTGATTACGGACGGGGCCCATTCGGTCACGGGATGCGCTGCGCCACAATCGAGGCACTTCGTCATCGCAAACTGTGTCGCGCAGTGGGGGCAGACGGCGTGAGTCTGAAAAGTGTCGAATGCCTGCCCACACTTTCCGCACTTCCAAAACTCGCCGATGGGCGGCTTGGCGTTGCACGCCGGACAAGCGAACCCATCACGGCGCGGCAACTTTGCGAAACGCAGCAAGGCCCGCGCGTGCTGGAGTCCGCCCCAGCAATTCATGAGCAAGAAGATGGCGATCGCGCCGAGCCAAGGATCTTGTGTCCAAATCGCGCGTCCGATGAATGCGGCGATGCCGAGGAATCCGAGCACGGTCGCGACCAGCAAACTGCGAGCGCGGCCCATCACAAACCACAACAAGGAACGAAGAATCTGGCCGCCATCGAGCGGATAGATGGGGAGAATGTTGAATACGAACAGCCAAACATCGATGAGGAAGACAGCGTGCAGGAATGGCCGCAAATCGTGTACGGACGCATACCAGCCCGCACGAAGGCAGATCCGGTGGATGACAATAATGATGGGAACGAGGACTACGTTGACCAGCGGACCGGCGGCGATGCTCCATAATGTGGCACCGGGGCGTTGCGGCGGATTTACGTATGCGACGCCGCCGAACGGCCAGAGGACGATGCGATCGGCTTGTCCGCCTACCTGGCGGCAGGCTAGCGCGTGGCCGAATTCGTGAATGGTCACGATTAGAAACAGCGCGAGGTATTCCGCGACGTTCCAGCCGATCGAGGAATAGCTCCCTTTACGCGCATTGATTCCGTAATACGCCAGCAGGAACCAGGACCAATGGAGGAAGACATCGATTCCTGAGAAGCGGAAAAGGCGAATCGATCCTTGGCGGCCGGTGGGCATAGGTGAGCTTTATGATACAGCGCCGAATGGGATCAAGCGTCGCGACGCGCGGTTACGCGGGTACCACGATGGACAGTGCGTCGGGAACCATCGTCATGCGGGCGGGCAGGCGGCCTAGCAGTTCGCCGTCGGCTTCGACGTAGACGCGGTCCCCACTGCGATTATGATCATGGCCGTCGCTTTTCTCCGGCAAGCGACAGACGACCTCCGAGCAACTGACTAGATCGATGCCGTCGATACTCCATGGACGGCCGAGCAGCGCTCCGGCCACATACTGCAGATAGGCATTGCGGCTGGCGGTGCGGCACATGACGGCGCGCAGATCGCGGCAGTCGAGCGATGCTCCAGGAACCAGTTCGCGCAGGACGTTTCCGAAAAAACGGATTCTTACCGCCAGAAGTTCGGTCAGCAAGGCGCGCTGACGCGAGCCGCTTCCGTTGGCATACTCGACCTCGAACTTCCTCATGCGATGCGTTGCCCACAACTGCCAGGCCTTGAGGTAGTAGGCCGTCATCCCCGAGCGATTCTTGAGTTCGGCGGTCAGTTTATAGAAGAGGTGCGCGTCCACGCCGATTCCGGCGGCGACGGTGAAGTAGCGGGCTGAAATTGTGCCGTGGAAATCCTCGTACTCAATTCGTCCGAGAGGGATGCGGCGAACGGCTCCAGTGATGGCAGCTTGCGCCGCGGCGGCGGGACGGAACGGGATTCGGAGGTCGTGGGCGAGCGCATTGGCGGTGCCGAATGGAAGAATGGCGAGAGCTGCGGGCGTGCCCGCCAATCCCTGAATGACGTCGTGGATGGTGCCATCGCCGCCGCAGGCAAAGACGGTGTCGCTGCCAGCGGCCACGGCGCAGCGGGCGTTGTCGGTCGCCTCCTGGCTGGAACGGCATATCGTGAGCTCGGTGCGAACGCCAGCCGACTGAATGATGCCGATGGCATGGTTCAGTTCCGCGTCGCGCTTTCTTCCGCGGCGGCCGGAGTTGGGATTGAACAGAATGGTGGCTTTGTTCATGCGTCGGCTAGGTCTGCTATGAGTTTAACGCACACCCCACTCCCACATGCCGAACCTGGCCTTCTGCGGGATCGCCGTGGCCCCAATCGGCGGGCGCATAGCGGCCACGTACGAGGTTAGCAGACAGGTTAGCAGGCTGTTGCTTCCGCAGCCGAGTCTGCACTATGCTTGCGCGCAAAGTTTGGGGACATCCCTTTTCACCACGATTGAAGTCCGTTTGGTTCATTTCAGGAGGAACTTTGTATGCGTGTGATGATTGCGTTGTGTTTCACAATAATTCTCACTTTCAGCATCTCTGCAGACGCTCAGAACCACGCCATGGGAGCCGCGAAGCCGGCCACGATGATGACGGGCCTGGGCGATTTGCATCATCCGGTTTCGACGAAGAACCCGAGGGCGCAGGGATTCTTCGATCAGGGACTGCGGCTGATTTATGCGTTCAACCATGACGAGGCGGCGCGCTCCTTCCAGCAAGCGGCGGCGCTCGATCCGAAGCTGGCGATCGCCTACTGGGGTCTGGCGGAGGCGGTGGGTCCGAACTACAACGATCCGGCCAGCGAAGACCGCTTCAAGCAGGCGCACGATGCGATTCAGAAAGCAGTGGACCTGAGTGCAAACGCCTCTGACGCCGAACGCGCCTACATTCTCGCGATGGCGAAGCGATTTCCAGCGGATCCGAAGGCTGATCGGCGAAAGGCGGCGGAAGAATACCGCGACGCGATGCGCGAAGTGGTAAAGAACTTCCCCGACGATCTGGATGCGGCGACGTTGTTCGCGGAATCGGGGATGGATCTGAACCCGTGGGCCCTGTGGCATCAGGACGGCACGCCGACGGAGGGCACCAACGAGATTGTCGCAACTCTGGAATCAGTGATCAGGCGCGATCCCGACCACCTGGGCGCGCTGCATTACTACATTCACGCGGTCGAGGCGTCGAATTCTCCGGAGCGCGCTTTGGCTGCGGCGAATCGACTGGCGGCGCTGGCGCCCGCGGCGGGACATATCGTACATATGCCGGCGCACATTTACATCCGCACGGGAGATTATGCAGCCGCAGTGAAAACTAACGAGCAAGCGGCGGCGGCCGATCGAGCATACATCCAGAGCAGCGGTGTGCAAGGCATTTATCCGATGATGTATTACAGCCACAACCTGCACTTCATCGCGATGTGCTCGGCCATGACAGGAGACTACACGGAATCGCTGAAGGCAGCGGAGATGCTGGCAACTCATGTGGAGCCGTCTGTTAAGGACATGCCGCCCCTGGAAGGATTCATGACGATCCCCATGGCGGTGAATGTGCGTTTCCACAAGTGGGACGCGATTCTGGCGATGAAGCAGCCCAACGCGGAAATGAAGACCACGGCCGGTTTCTGGCACTTCGCACGCGGGATGGCGCTGGCGGGCAAGGGCAGAGTGGGCGAGGCAGAGGCGGAGTACGGGATCGTGGCGGACGCCGAGAAAGCGACGCCGCCGGATGAAGTCTTCACCATGCCCATCAATAACAAGACGAAAGACATTCTGAAGATTGCGGAGAATGTTCTTGGGGCGCAGGTGGCACTGGCGAAAAAAGACAACGCTGCCGCGGCGGCCATGCTTCGTGATGCCGTTGCCGTGCAGGATGCGCTGAAGTACAACGAGCCTCAGGATTGGTTCTTCCCGGTGCGGGAGTCGCTCGGCGGAGTGCTGCTGATGAGCGGCGATGCCAAAGGAGCGGAGCAGGTGTTCCGCGATGACCTGGCGAAGAATCCCCGGAATCCACGGTCGCTGTTCGGTCTAAATCGGGCGCTGAAGGAGCAGGATCGAAACTCAGATGCATGGTTTGTGGAGCAGGAATTCCGCAAGGCGTGGAAGGGCGGCGCGGGAGGGTTGAAGGTGGACGATCTGGTGTAGCGCAAAGGTCGGCAGCATGTTCTGCGGCGGCTCGGTCACAGCACCGGCAATTGCCCACGTTCGATGGAATAGACGTAGTGTGGGAGACCGCGCCAGGGCACTTCTTTCCAGATGATCATCCCGTTGCGCTCGGCGACGCGGCGTGAAGGCAGATTCTCGGGACGAATCAGGGAGATCAGGCGATTAGTCTTCCGGTGCGCGAAGGCCCAGTCGCGACAGGCCATGGCGGCTTCGGTCGCGAGCCCCTGGTGCCAGAAGTCGCGGCGGAGGTGGTATCCGATTTCGTAGAAGGGCTCGCCCTCGACCTGCTGGCGGGTAATGCCGCAATCGCCGATGATTTCTTGAGTTCTGCTCAACACCATAGCCCAGAGGCCGACGCCGTCGTCGTGGTAGCGCTGGCGGTTGCGTTCGATCCATTGCTCGACACCGGCGCGATCGTAGGGAGCGGGGTAATAGCGCATGGTTTCGGGATCGGAGAGGACTTGGGCTAGGGCATCGGCGTCTGCAGGAGTAAACTCGCGGAGGAGAAGACGCGGGGTTTGGAGAACATGCATGTGGCGAGTCCTGCTCTGGATATCAGCCGTTCGAACCATCAGGCCACATTATGAGGGATGCGATCTCGGGCAAGCGAAAATTTGCCTCGCCATAGCAGGAGTAGACCTCCAACTCGGAAATTTCTCCTTCTCGGACATGTACGCAGACTCCGACGCGAACCCCTTCAGGCGAGGTCCCCTCCCCGTCCGCAATAATTCGAGACGGACCGTCTTTGCGGTCTCCACCAAGAGCAAAATCGACGGTGGGGCATCCACAGCCACATTTGGTGACGACTCGGAGCTTGGGAATTTGCGGTAGGTACTGCGATGCGTCGGGCCGACCATGACCGAGTAACCATTCCAATAAGCTGACCTCTTCTCGCGATAACGATCTCTCGTCAGGTACGTGGAGTTTGTCAGTCATTGTCGTATCGTCCGAGTGTAGTTTAGCAATCAGCGGGATTAAACTCGAAGCATGGCGGAGACAGGACGGATGCTGGCGATTCTCGGCGTGGCCCTGGTGGTAATTGGGGGCATTGTCATGCTGCTGGCGCGGACGGGGTTGCCGCTGGGACGACTGCCGGGGGATATCGTGTATCGGGGCAAGAACACTGCTTTCTATATTCCGCTGGCGAGTTGCATCCTGATTAGTGTCGTGCTTTCTATCGTTTCTTCTTGATTGGACGGCTGAAGCGCTAACCGTCCGCTGGCGAAAGGCGCTGCCGAGCTTCGCTCGGCCGGACAGCCGAGGGCGGCTGTCCCTACGTGTGTCTCTTGTAAACTGAAACCTCATGGAGATGGCGGATCAACTCGGGTTCCAGTTTCGGGCTCCGGAGCGGCGCGTCTGGACGGTGCGGGCTTTGGTCTCGGCGGTGCGGGCGTTGGTGGAACGGCAGTATTCGGATTGCTGGGTGGAAGGGGAAATTTCCAATCTGCGCATTCCGGATTCCGGCCATTTGTATTTCACCTTGAAGGAAGAGAGTGCGCAGATTCGAGTGGTGATGTTCCGGTCGTCGGCTAAATTGCTGCGGTTTCGGCCCGAGAATGGATTGCACGTCACGGTGCGCGGGCGCATCACCGTGTATGAAGATCGCGGGGAGTTGCAGATCTCCGCTGAATTCATGGAGCCTAAAGGCGCAGGCGCCCTGCAGTTGGCGTTCGAACAATTGAAGGCGCGATTGCAGGCGGAAGGATTGTTTGAAGCTGCGCGAAAGAAGGCAATTCCGCCTTTGCCGCAGCGAATCGGCATTATCACTTCACCGCAGGGGGCGGCGCTGCAGGACATCCTCAACATCCTGGCGCGGCGGCATCGCTCGGTGAATGTGTTGATTTATCCGGCGCAGGTGCAGGGAGACTCGGCGCCGAGCGAGGTGATGGCGGGACTGCGATGCCTTCAGCAGTACTCTCATCAGAACTTGCGACACAGGAACGCGGTCGAAGTCATCATCATTGCGCGCGGCGGAGGCTCGGCCGAGGACCTGGCCGCGTTCAATCATGAGGGGCTGGCGCGGGCGGTCGCGGAGTCGAAGATTCCGGTGATTTCGGCGATTGGGCACGAGACGGATTTTACGATTGTGGATTTCGTCGCCGATTTGCGCGCGCCTACGCCGTCGGCGGCGGCGGAACTGGTGATCCGATCGCGACAGGAGATCGAAGGGCAGGCGGAGGATTTGTATCGGCGGCTGGAACGCGCGGTGCGCTACCGGCTGCTGATGGCGCGTCAGGAATTGACGGAACGGGCGCAGGCCGGGGCGTTTGCGCGCATGATGGACGGCATCCACCAGCGGCAGCAGAAGCTGGATGAGCAGGGCTTCCGGCTGGAAAAGGCGGAACGCCAACTTCTGGAGCGCTGTCATCGGCGCTGCGAAAGCGCGGCCGCGGCAGTGCGGCACTACGACGCGCGACGGCGTCTGGCTGCTATCCGGCAGAGTTTGGAGGCGCAAGTTGCAAGCCTCGCTGCCGCCACGCGCACGCGGTTGCTGGAGAGTCGCGGGAAGCTGGATCGCCAGACGGCGAGCTTGGACGCGCTTTCGCCGGTGGCGATTCTGAATCGCGGATACGCGCTGGTGTTCGATGCCAAAGGTCAATTGGTGAAGGATGCGGCGCAATTCAAGGTTGGGGACGAGTTGTCGGCGCGCCTGGCTCGCGGACGAGTTCGCGCCCGCGTGACTGCTGCCGAGAGCGGCGAAACGGAATCCGGCGGGGCTGGATTAGAATGAAGGCCAATTCAACTTTCGACGTGAGGGCAGAGTGACACCGGCGCTGGCTTGGCCACACATCTCGGTCGTCTCGGTCATCGATATTTTGCTGGTCGCGATCCTGATCTACCAGTTTCTTGCGCTGGTGCGGGGGACGCGAGCGGCGCCGATGCTGGTCGGGGTGGCGACGCTTGCGCTGGCCTTTTATTTTGCCCGCCTGGGAGAATTGCGGACGCTGAACTGGCTGCTCAGCACGTTGCTGCCTTATGTTGTGTTCGCGCTGATCGTGGTTTTCCAGTCGGAGATACGGCACGCCCTGGCCAATCTCGGGAGCCGCGTTTCGCTGATGCGGTCTTCGAGTTCGGTGGCCGACGTTTACGACGACATTGTTCTGGCAGCGAATTTATTTTCGCAAAATCAGACGGGAGCGCTGATTGTCATCGAGCGCGAGATTGGGCTGCGCACCTACATCGAAAGCGGCGTGTCGTTGGATGCCAGGCTGTCGTACGACTTGCTGGCGACGATATTTCGTCCGAGCGCGCCTTTGCATGATGGCGCCGTGATTGTGCAGCGGGACCGCATCGCGGCCGCCGCTTGTTTTCTGCCGCTGTCGATGAACCCGGTGCTCTCGATCCAACTGGGGACGCGGCACCGCGCGGGGATCGGGATCACGGAAGAAACCGACGCGGTCGCCGTTATCGTTTCCGAAGAGACGGGGACGATCAGCATCGCAGTGGCGGGGAGCATTGAGCGCGAGTTGACGGTGGATCGTCTGCGCGAGCGGTTGAGCGCTCTGCTGCGCCGCTACGCTCCCGCGCCCGTGCTGCCGAGTCCGGTGGAGGAAAGCTTTATTGAAGAGGAGCCTCCCAGTTCGAATCTCTCGAGCAGGCAGGATGCCCGTGTGCACCCCGGAAGGGAGGATTGACGATGCCGGGATTGGTGCAGCGCACGATCGGGCACAATATCGGGTTCAAGCTGGTTTCCCTGCTGCTCGCCATTGGCTTGTGGATGGTGGTGGCGCGCGATCCCATCGCGGAAGTCGAAATGAAGGTTCCGATCGAGTTCCATAATCTTCCCGATAATCTGGAGGTCGATTCCGCCAGCTTCACTGAAGCGCAGATACGGGTCCGGGGACCGGAGCGGGTGATTCACCGGCTGCAGACTGCGGACGTGCGGGCGGAGATCGATCTGGCCAGTGTGCGCCCGGGGGAGCGGACTTTCGATTTGACTGGGCGGCAAGTTCATGTGCCGCAGGATCTGGAAGTGGTGCAGATCATACCCGGCCAGTTTCACCTCTCCTTCGATAATCGCGAGACGCGCACGGTTGAGATTCGGCCGCGGGTGACCGGAACTTTTGCGAGCGGCATGCGCGTGGCGCAGGTAATCGCCGATCCGCCGACGATCATGATCACCGGACCGCAACGCCGCGTCGACGCGGTGGAGGACGCCATCACGGATCCGGTGGACGTCAGCGGAGCCCTGACGCGAGCTTCCTTCGTAACACAGGCGTATGTTCTCGATCCTCTGATCCAAGTTGTGCACCCCACTCCGATTCGCGTGACGGTTATCATGGAACGCTCGGGAGACGAAACAAAATAAAACTGTCGATGGTCGTTCGCGAATTTTAGCCGGGCGACGAAACGCGATTCGACCAACGACCAACGACGGACGACTAGCGACTGATTCATGACGCAAACCAGACAACTTTTCGGTACCGACGGGATTCGAGGCGTGGCGGGGGAATTTCCGCTGACGCGCGACAGTGTTTATTGGATTGGGCGGGCGCTGGGGCATGACCTGGTGCGGGTGAATGCCAGGGCGCGGGTGGTGATTGGACAGGACACGCGCGTTTCCAGCCGGTGGATTGCGGACCGGCTTCTGCAAGGGCTGGCGTCGGTGGGGGTGGAAACTCGCAGCGCCGGCGTGATCACCACGCCGGGCATCGCGTTCCTGACGCGCTCGCAGGGGTTCGATGCCGGAATTGTGATTTCGGCTTCGCACAATCCATGGACCGATAATGGGATCAAAGTCTTTTCCCGCGACGGCTACAAGCTGCCGGACGCGCGCGAACTGGCGATTGAAAAGGAGATTTTCGCGCTGCTGGATTCGGATGCGGCTCCTTCGCCGGATTCCACTCCAGAAGTTTCGAGCGTGCCCGGCGAAGAGGACCTGCGCCACGCTTATGTTCGCTGGCTGGCGGGCAGTGTCTCCACCGATTTGAGCCGACTTCGCGTGGCGGTCGATTGCGCGAATGGCGCGGCGGCCGCGGAAGCTCCGGAGTTATTTCGCGCGCTCAAGATCGGCACGACCTTTCTGCACTGTGCGCCGAATGGACGGAACATCAACGAGAATTGCGGCGCGCTGCATGCGGAAACGGTGGCGCGCTTTGTCTCCGAGAGCCTGGCCGCCGACAACGTCACCGCCGAAGACTTTGTCGGTGAAAATCAGGGACGTTTCGATGTGGGCGTCACTTTTGACGGCGATGCGGATCGCGCGCTTTTTTGCGATGCCAATGGGCGAGTGGTAAACGGGGATGCGGTTCTGCTGCTGGCGGCGCGTGAAATGCAGTCGCGCGGCGCGCTCGCCAATGCCACCGTGGTGGCGACGACCATGTCGAATATGGGATTGGAGTTGGCGCTCAAGCGATCGGGCATTCAGATGCTCCGCGCCAACGTCGGCGACAAGTATGTGCTCGAGGAAATGCAGCGCGTGGGAGCCACGCTGGGAGGCGAACAGTCCGGCCACATACTGTTTCGCGATGGGGAGGCGACCACGGGCGACGGACTGCTGACCGCGCTGCGGGTGCTGGAGGTCATGGCCCGGACGGGCAAGCCGCTGGCGGATCTGGTGAGCGACCTGAAAGTGTTTCCGCAGACGATTCGGAATGTGCGGGTCCGGCAAAAGACTCCCTTTGCGCAGATTCCGGCGGCACAATCGGCGATTGCAGCGGCAGAGCGGGAACTCGATGGCAATGGCCGACTGGTTGTACGTTACTCCGGCACCGAAGCGCTGGCCCGGGTGATGATCGAGGCGGAGTCGAAAGAGCAGATGGATCGGCTGGCGGAAACGATCGTCGCGGCGATTCGGTCGGAGTTGGGGGCGTAGATCTGTGTGGCGGCGGGGATTCACTACGAGACAAATTGCAGCCAACGTTGATCATCTTCGGCGGGCTACCGGGCACAGGAAAGTCGACGATCGCCTCGGAGTTGGCTCGTCAACTCGACGCGGTGTATCTGCGCATTGACTCGATCGAGCAAGCGATCCGGAATTCAGGAGTGGTTAGCCAGTCTTTCAACGACGCGGGGTATCGCGCCGGTTATGCGGTCGCCGCGGACAATCTCCGTTTCGGTCGAACCGTGATTGCGGATTCTGTCAATCCACTTAAGATCACCCGCGATGCCTGGATTGGCGTCGCGGACCGTGCTCAGGTAAGGGCGGTTGAAGTCGAAGTAGTGTGTTCCGATCCTGAACAGCATAAACGGCGAGTGGAAACACGAGCCTCCAACGTCCAAGGGCTAAGACTGCCTACTTGGCAGGAAGTGGTTTCACGGAAATACGAGCCTTGGGATCGCCCGCATATCGTAATCGACACCGCCAGCCATAACTTGGCGGAAAATGTGAAGAGACTACGAGAAATGCTGACCGGGCAATAATTCAATCTGCTGGTTGCGATCCGTTAGCAGGTTAATGGGCTACTTCCGCTTGGACGGGGAAACGGCCCGTCCCCACACAAGCCCGACCCGTTTTGCAACTCTCAGTCTCACTTCCGGAAGTACGTCCTTTTGTACGGGCTGGTTATCTTGTGTGTTGGCGCGAGTAAGTCGAGAATGAGAATCGGTTCAGAGTTAGCCGACTTAGAAGAAGCTCATGAGAATTCTTATTGTGGAAGACGATACGGCGCTTTCCAGCTTTATACGGAAGGGGCTGGAAGCGGAGCACCATGCGGTGGACGTGGCCAGCGAGGGAAACCAGGGCCGCGCGATGGCGATGGAGTTTGACTACGATCTGGTGGTGCTCGACCTGAATTTGCCGGGGGTTGACGGGTTGTCGATTCTAAGAAGTTTGCGGCAGCGCAAGGCGAACCTGCCGGTGATGATTCTGACTGCGCGCAGTCGGGTCGAAGACCGCGTGCAGTGCCTGGATTCGGGGGCGGACGACTATCTGGTAAAGCCATTTTCGTATCTCGAACTTTCGGCGCGGGCGCGGGCCTTGTTGCGACGCAGCCACCTGCCGTCGGAATCGGTGCTCACCGTCCGCGATCTCTGTTTGGATCGCGTGGAACGCAAAGTGGAGCGCGCCGGGCGGCACATTGAACTGACCACCAAGGAATTCGCGTTGCTCGAATACCTGATGCGCAATGCCGGGCGCCGGCTGACGCGGGCGATGATCATCGAGCACGTCTGGAACCTGACCTTCGATTCCACCACCAACGTGGTGGATGTTTACATCAACTATTTGCGGCGCAAGGTGGACGACGGCTTCTCGCCCTGCTTGATTCACACGGTTCGGGGGGTGGGCTATCAGATGAGTCCCGACGGGGCATTGGCATGAGCACGAGTCCGCATTCTTTTCCGAAATTGCCGCGAAGTCCGGACGTGCTCGGCGAATTGCTGCACTCGTTAAGCCAGCCGCTGACCAGCTTGCGCTGTTCGCTCGAACTCTCGCTCGAACTATCGATCGAAGAAGTTGCGGAGCAGCAGCAGCAGAGCGTCGCCATCGCTCTGCAGCAGACAGAAAAAGTTATTGGCATGATCCAGTTGATGCGGGAGTATCTGGACGCAGAGCAGCCCGGGCCTGAAGCTTGCCCGTCCGCGCTGGCGCCGGCCATGCGGAGCGTGGTCGAGTGTCTATCCTCGATTGCCGCGGTGCGCGGCGTCGGATTGCGCCTGGTGGGAACATGCGCTGCGACCGTGCCGGTGCCGGAGTCGAGGCTGCGGCTGGCTTTGCAGTATTTGATTGCGTCAATGGTCGAAGCGCAACCGGCGGGCGGCAGAGTGCTGCTTCTGCTCGGCGAGAGTCCAGCGGGAGCGGTGCTGCGGGTGGAAGGCGAACGCGGCTCACGGGGACATGATTTTCGTGAGCCGAATTCTTGCGAGCCGAATTCTCGCGAGATGGCACAGAGCGCAACGAACCCGCAGACCAGGCGCGATCCGGTGGGGGCGACGTCGGCATCCGTGTCAACGCTGCGCAGGGTGAGACTGGCGATCGCCAGTCGTGTGCTCGAAAGCGCTGGAGCATCGCTGGTGTTCGGGGAGCGTGATCGTTCTGCAATCGAGCCCACTGGATTCGTTCTGCGCATTCCGCGCCGGGTTGGCGCTCCCGCCCGATGATTTCAGACGATGCCTGGCCCCTGAAGGGGCAGCCGATTTCGAAGTGATTGCGGCATCGCTAAAGCGATGCCTGATACGGAGCTTGCCGGCATTGCCAAGGCGGTGAGGCTGCATTACTGGTGCGCGTGCGGACTTTGGGCGGGATTCTTGCGGGGCGCTGGCGGAGCCTTGGCGATCTTCACATCAAAGCTGACCGGCAGTTGTTTTGGCGGATAACAGGCCGAGTTATCGCAGGCCTGGTATTTCAAAGTTCCACGGACGACATACTTGCCAGCTGTCACAGAGTGCAGCGGACGCACCAGCACATCCACTTTGAAGTCACCGGTGTAGACATTGAGCTTTTCGTCGGGAGCGAAGGCAAAACTCATATCCTGGCCATCGGGGTAGGTGGTTTTGCCAATGACGATGTCGGTGGTGGCTTCCACCTTGAGCACGGTCGGGATGAGGAACTCGGATTTCGGCTGGTTGGAATTGATGTGGTATCCGCTGGCTACGCGGAACGATAGTGAGACGGTCGCCGGCTTGC
>Ga0326727_10008734_pt1 | contig 25477 bp, 20 predicted proteins | sample MB2enrmetagenome_FD_207643 | JGI IMG/M metagenome (GOLD analysis project Ga0326727, IMG submission 207643) | Lab enriched peat soil microbial communities from McLean, Ithaca, NY, United States - MB29MY | ecosystem: Environmental > Terrestrial > Soil > Wetlands > Peat | place: USA: New York... | reverse complement strand
TTTGCCATCGGCATCATGCAAAAGGGCATGAGCGTCAGCGAAGCTTTGCAACGATTCACGCTGCTCTCCATCGGGGATGGTCTGGTGTCGCAAATTCCCGCGCTGATCACTTCCACCGCCGCCGGCATTCTGGTGACGCGCGCGGCGGCCAAGGAGGAACTGGGCACCGAGTTGACCCGGCAACTGCTGGCCTACCCGCGTGTGCTGGCCATCCTCACGGTCATGCTGGCCGTGTTTGGCCTGGTGCCGGGTCTGCCGATCATCCCGTTTTTCTTCCTCGCCAGTCTGACCGGCTTTTTGGCCTACAACATGCAAGGGGCGGAAAATCTTTTGAAAGCCTCGGTGGCCCGCGAAACGGGCGGGGAACTGGCGGCGGGCGGCGGAACCCCGGGCAAGGCCCCGGGCGGCGCCACGGGCGATAAACTCGAACCGCTGCTCAACCTCGATGCCCTTCAAATCGAACTGGGCTTTCGGCTGGTCAGCCTGGCAGACGCGCGCAAGGGAGGGGACATGCTGGAACGAGTGACGGGTGTGCGCAAGAGCTTTGCCCAGGAAATGGGGGTGATCGTGCCGCCGATTCGGCTGCGGGACAATCTGCAATTGGAGCCCAACCAATATCGTTTCTTGTTGAAGGCAAATCCCATCGCGCAGGGGGAACTGATGCCGGACCATTGGCTGGCCATGAACGCTTCCAACAGCAAGACCGTGCTCAAGGGCGTGCCGACCGTCGAGCCGGTTTTCAAGCTGCCAGCCACCTGGGTCACGGACGTGGAACGCAAGAATGCCGAGATCAATGGTTACACCGTGGTGGACGCCTGCTCGGTCCTGATCACGCATCTGTCGGAAACGGTGAAGCGGAACTGCCACAATCTTCTCAGCCGCCAGGACGTCCAAAACCTGCTGGATAATTTGAAGCAAACCAATCCGACAGTGGTCACCGAATTGATTCCGGCCCAGCTCAATGTCGGCCAGGTGCAACGCGTCCTGCAAAATCTCCTGGCCGAAGGCATCTCCATCCGCAACCTGGCGGGCATTTTGGAAAAAGTCAGCGATTACGCCAGCGTGACAAAAAATCCCGACGAGTTGTCCGAGCATGCGCGCCGGGCTTTGGGTTCGCAAATCGTCAAGCCTTATCAGGCCGACAACGGGAGTTTGCAGGCCATCACGCTGGATCCCCGCCTGGAGCAACAGATCGCCCAGGGTGTCAGGCAGTCGCCCACGGAAATCAGCCTGATGATGGAGCCGAAACTGGCCCGTCACGTCGTGGATACGCTCTCGCAGAAGATTCAACAATTGCTCACGGCCGGACAGCCGCCCGTGATCATGTGCGCTCCGCAAATCCGCCTGGCCTTTCGGCGCTTCTTTGAGACGACGTTTGCCGATCTGACCGTGCTCTCCTATGCCGAGGTGCCCTCGCGCGTGCAGATTCAAAACGCCGGCGTCGTCCCGTCTCTGGAATAACTTTGCCATCTGTTTATGGAACCCACTTCCTTCATCGCCGCGTCAGCAGAGGAGGCCGTTGCGCTGATCCGGGCAAAACTGGGGCCGGAAGCCGTGGTGTTGAATGTGCGGCGGCTCCCCTCCAATGGCCTGGCCCGGCTCTGGCAGAAGCCGATGATTGAAGTTCTGGCCTGCAAGCCCGATGCGCCCGCTGCCGATGCCGCCCCCCTTTCCGAGGCGCTGGCGGAGGTTCGCCAGGAGTTGGCGGAGATCAAGCAACAGGTCGCCAGACGGCCCGCGCCTGACATTCCCGCAGCCTTGTGGGCCGACGGGGATGCCGCCTTGAACAGCGGCGACTGGCGCGTCGGGGCGGTGCTGCGGAAAAGCGGTCTGCTGCCGCTGCATGCGCAGCAGGTCCTTGACCGGTTGCGCGCGCAATACGGAGAGACTCCGCCTTCGTCCCTTGGCGGGGAAATCAACCGCGCGCAAGAGGTTCTGGCTGCCTCCTGGCGCAAGCCTCCTCCCGTGGCCGCAAAATCCGTCCATGTTTTGGTTGGCCCGGCCGGGTCCGGCAAGACCACCTGCCTCTGCAAATGGCTGACCCAAACCGTCCTGATGGAAGGTCGTTTGGCGCGTGTCTGGCGCCTGGATGGCGCCACCGCGAACATGGCGGAATCCCTGAGTGTGTATTGTGAGATTTTGGGCGCCCCCAATGAACGCGTCTGGCAGCCCGGCGGCGAAGCCATCTCGGAAGACATCGGTTTTATCGACCTGCCCGGGGTGGACTGGCGCAAGCCGGCTGCCGTGCAAGAGCTGGCCAGTCTGCTCAAACAATTCGGCGCGGCGCGCATTCACCTGGTTTTGAACGGGGCCTACGATATTTCGATTCTGCTGGCCCAATTCCGCGCCTTCGCCGTGTTGCCGATCGAGGACCTGGTCATCACCCACTTGGACGAAGAATCCTCCTGGGGAAAGATTTGGAACCTGGTATTAGGCACAAATTGCTCTATTCGCCATTTTAGCGCCGGGCAAAATATTCCGGGCGACCTCTGTGAGGCGTCAGCCGCAATGGTTTTTGCCCGGCAATTTCCGGTTAAACAAGCTGGCAGCATATCTGCTGAGCATTTCCCGGGCTGAACTTGTTATGAGACCACTATTGTTGATCGGCGGCCTGCTGGGATTCAGCATCGGCCTGCTTTTCAGTTGGGCCGAAGGACGCTCGGGTCCCGCCTGCCTTTGGCACGCGTGCCTGGCGGCCTATCTGACCGCCCTCCTCATGCGCTGGTGGGGTGGCGCCTGGCGCAGAAACCTGACGGACGCGTTGCGCCAACGCCGTTCCAGGCCGGAGCCGGTCAACCCCCCCTCTTTTTCCAAAGCGAGTAAATCATGAGTTCAACTACCCTGGAAACGACGGCGGCCGCCGCGGCTGAGCTTCCCAAAAAACGGCGCGAGCTTTGGCTCCGCTATGCCAAGTCCGGCGCTGGAAGCCCCTCGGAAAACAGCCTGATCGAACAATACCTGCCACTGGTCAAAACGGTCGTGGGACGCCTGGCCATGACGTTGCCCTCGCATGTCAACAGTGACGATCTTTACAGCGCCGGGCTGGTGGGTTTGCTCAACGCGCTCCGCCGCTTCGATCGGAAATGCGGGTCCTCCTTTGAACATTATGCCCGGCTGCGAATTCGCGGCGCCATCCTGGATGAACTGCGCCGGCTGGATTGGGTGCCGCGTTCGGTGCATGACAAGGCCAAAAAGGTGGCGCGTATCATGCAAGAGCTTGCCCAACGCCATGGCGGCATCCCCACCGATGCGCAGATGGCCGCCGCGTTGCATCTTTCCTTGAGCGATTATGACGATCTGCTGGAAGAGATCCGGCCGGCCTCCTATGTCTGCCTGGACTCCGTGCAGGACGATGGCGTCGAAACCGCCGGCCCCAGCCATGACATCGTCGCGGACGACGGGCAGGCCGATCCCGGGGCGGAGACGGCCACGCGGGAATTGACCCGCCTGGTCGAGGAACGATTGCAACAACTTCCCAGGATGCAGCGCGAGGTCCTGGCGCTTTATTATTTGGAGGATTTGCGCCTGCGCGAAATAGCCGAGGTTTTCGGCGTCACGGAGTCGCGCATCTGCCAAATCCACTCCAAGGCCATCCTGGCGCTCAAAGCGCTGCTCCAGCAGCAGGAGCCGGACGTTTTTGGCCATCGTTAGTCTTTGAATCATGATCGTTATTCTCGGCGTTATCATTGTCCTGGTTTCGGTCGGCGGCGGCTTCGTGATGGGCGGCGGCCATCCGGTTGCGTTGATGCATCTGTCCGAGTTTATCATCATCGGGGGCGCGGCCCTCGGCTCCTTGGTGCTGATGTCGCCGCGGAAAGTTCTCATCGACCTGGCCAAACAAGCCTTGGGCACCCTGAAAGGCCCCCCTTACTCAAAAGAGGCCTACGACGATCTGTTCAAGGCCCTCTATGAGTTGTTCATGTTGGGCCGGCGCAGCGGCATGGTGGCGCTGGAAGAGCATGTGATGAATCCGGAGAGCAGCGCCATTTTCAGCAAGTACCCCTCGTTCCAAAAAAATCATCAAGCGATACAATTCCTCTGCAACGGGTTGCGGCCCATCATTGACGGCAAGATCAAGCCGGACCAACTCAAACTGCTTTTGGAAATAGAGACTGACGCCATGGAGGTGGAGCAGGACAAACCGGTCGGAGTGTTGACCAAGGCCGCGGATGCGATGCCCGGGTTCGGCATTGTGGCTGCCGTGCTGGGCATCGTCATCACCATGGCCTCCATTGCGGGGCCTATCGAGCAAATCGGCGTCAAAGTGGCCGCCGCGCTGGTGGGGACCTTCTTGGGGATTTTTCTTTCCTACGGATTTATGAATCCCCTGGCGGTGAACATGGAGTTCGTCAACATGGCCGAAATGACTTACATCCGTTGCATCGCGGCTTCGGTCATCGGCTTCGCCAATGGCATGTCCCCGATCATGGCCGTGGAAGTGGCGCGGCGCGGACTGAGCAGCGAGATGAAACCGACTTCCGATGATTTGGAAACCATGCTGAAAGCCCTCAACCAGGCGCCCGCCAGGCAAAACCGATGAGCAAAAAATTGCATCACGGCGGCGCATGGAAAGTGGCTTACGCGGACTTCGTCACGGCGATGATGGCGTTGTTCATGGTGCTGTGGCTCACCTCACAGGACCAACGGATCAAGGAAGCCGTCCAGCGCGCGTTTAGAAATCCCTTTTCCTCGGTGACCAAAGAATCCACGGGGCTTATCCCGAACAAGGACACCCAGGCGGTGAAAACCACCAGCGGCAATTTTGATTCCGCATCGGCGGTCGAATTGACCATGCTGCGCCGCCTGAACCAGGATTTGTTGAAATCCTTGCAAAGTGACACGGACGACAAGGGGGAGAGTTCGGTGAAATTGGAACTGACGCCCGATGGGCTGGCAATCAATGTCTTTGACCGCTCCCATAAACCCATCTTCGAGCCGCAATCGACAAAATTCACCCCGTATGGCGACTGGGTTTTTTCGACTCTGGCTTGGGAGATTTCACGCTACAAAGAGTTGTCCGTTGAACTGGAAGGCCACACCGAAAGCGGCCAGCCTTCCATTCGCCCGGATTACGGGGACTGGGAAATCTCCGCCGACCGCGCCAATGCCGTCCGCCGCAAGTTGGTGGAGCACGGGGTTGCCACCCGTCAGGTGAGAAAAGTGGCCGGTTACGGCGCCACCATTCCCATGCCCAATACGGATCTGGGCAACGAGATCAACCGCCGCGTCACCGTTTTGCTCAACGTCAAATCAGTCAGTTCATGATTGCCACAATTTCACGCCATGTCTGAATCATTTACCCCATTGGTGCCCCCCACAGCCGGATCGAAAGAGGCGGCGTTTACTCCCGTTCATTCAAAAGGATTGGCGCCCGGCACCGCCCCATCCGCTCCGGGCGCTGCCGGCTCCGGGCCTGGAGTGTGTTCCAAGCCCGTGGTTACACTGCGCCGCAACGGCGACATCGTTTCCGGGATTCGCATTCAGTGCGCGTGCGGACAAGTGATTGACCTGGCCTGCGTATATTAGAGCGTTTCCATTAATCATGTCAATGGTTGGACTTTCGTAAGTGCTTGATTGACAACGGTTGCAACCCGCCGTCGCCTGTCCTCCTGCGCCTCCTATCCGTCCGATTGGCCATGAAATGGTTTGGTGGCGGATTGTCTAAATGCTTTATTTACAACTGGTTATGACTATTTTACGGATAAAATGCCGAAAATTTCACGGTTTTTTCCAGGACTGATTTCTCTTGAGAAAATTAAAACTCTGCCCCGAATCCTTTCGTGGCTGCATATCAAAATGCAAGGTTCCGATATCGGACTCTGCATGCTCGGAAGAATCATCGAACAAGGCAGTTTTCTCCCGGGTTTTACGGCAGGTTTTGCCGGTTGCACGCTCGGAAGGCGCTTAGGCCGTTCAAAATGAGGTACTTGCCGTGTGGCACAGGCGTTGCTTGTTAGGCTCTGCATGAATGTCAGCCTTTACCAGGCAGCGGCGGCGCTGGGTGCCAACAGCCAATGGCAGGATGTCATCGCGGACAATTTGGCTTCCAGTTCGGTGCCAGGGTTCAGAAAACAGTCATTGACCACGGCTGCGGTCCAAGCCGGGTTGCTGTCCGTCAATGCCTCCGCCTCACCCCAGTTCTTTAGTGTTCCGAAGGCCAGGGTCTCAGTCAGTTTTAAAAGCGGGGACATGCAATATACCGGCGACGATAAAAATGCCGGCATCGAAGGCAATGGCTTTTTCCAGGTGCAGCTTGCCAATGGCACCACAGCCGTTACGCGCGACGGCGAATTTCAAGTAAACTCGCGCGGCCAATTGGTGACGAAGGAGGGCTACACCGTCCTGGGCCAGAACGGCCCGATTCAACTGGACTTTCACAATCACGATCCAATTTCCATTTCCTCGACGGGCGAGGTGTCCCAAGGCTCCGAGGTGAAGGGCAAATTAAGCCTGACCGATTTTGAGAACCCCGAACTGCTGACGCAGACCAATGGCGTTTATTTTCTGGCCACCAATCCGGGCCTGCGCAAAAAGCCCGCCACAGGCTCCTTGCGCGATGGATTTGTGGAAGCGGCCAACACCACCGCCTTGGGTGAAATGGCCAATATGATGACCGCGATGCGGGGTTTTGAAGCCAATCAGCGCGTCATTCAGATCCAGGATGAACGCCTGGGCAAAGTCATCAACGACCTGGGCAACCCGGGTCCAGGCTAATCTCTTAATTTATGTTACGCGCCCTCTATTCAGCCGCAACCGGAATGGAAGCACAGCAGCTCAATCTGGATGTGATTTCCAACAACCTGGCGAACGTCAACACGACGGGGTACAAAAAGAGCAAGATCGAATTTCAAGACTTGCTGTATGAGAACATCCGCATGCCCGGAGCCGAGCAGGGCAACGGCTTGGAGCTGCCCACCGGATTGAACATCGGCCACGGCACGCGCGCGGTGGCCACCACGCGGGTTTTTACAGAGGGTGAATTGACCCAGACGGGGGAACGGCTGGATGTGGCGATTCAAGGCGATGGATTCTTTCAAGTGACCCTGCCGGATGGCACCCTGGCCTACACGCGCGACGGCTCTTTGAAGACCAACGCGCAAGGAGACATCACGACGAGCGATGGTTTGACCGTGCAAAACGGCTTTCAGCCAATCCCCGCGGGCACCACGTCGGTCAACATCTCCGCCAACGGCCTGGTCACAACCACCAGTTCCAGTGGCACGCAGAATTTTCAAGTGACACTGGTTCGTTTTGCCAATCCGGCGGGATTGCAAAGCATCGGCCGCAATTTGTACCTCGAAACGACCGCCTCCGGCACGCCTGAAACGGGCAACCCCAACGAGAATGGGTTCGGCAGCTTGCAGCAAGGCTACGTGGAAATGTCCAACGTCAGCGTGGTTGAGGAAATGGTGAACATGATCGTGGCCCAGCGGGCCTACGAAGTGAATTCAAAAGCCGTCCAAGCCTCCGATGAAATGATGCAACAAAGCGACAACCTGAGACGATGATGAGTTTCTTTAAGAAGGCCCTTTTTTCGCTGTTGATCGGCCTGCCTCAGATCGGCTGGGTCCAGCCGGGCGGCGCGGCCGAGCCAGACTCCTGGAAACTGCTGCCACAGGCGCAAGTGGATGGCTCGGGCATTTTCCTGGATCAGATTGTTGCAGCCTCCGGCGCGGCCCAGGTTCTCCCCCATGTCCGTTTGGCCCGAGCGCCTCACGCGGGCCAGACAATTTCCTTCTCCCGGAGCGAGGTGGCCGGGTTGGCGCAGGCCTGCCAGGCTGGGCTGCTGGTGACGAATTGGGGTGGCGCCACGGAAGTCCGCGTCTCGCGCCGCGTCCACGTCCTTGAGGATTCCGATCTGCTCGAACTCCTCACGGCGACATTGCAAAAGGAATATGTCAAAAGCCAGGGCGAACTGGAACTGCACTTGACGCGTTCCGGGCCGAAGCCGCAGGTTCCTGATGAACCGCTGACATTGAAGGTGGCCGAAATGCCCGCGGCGGGTGTCAGCCCGACTTTTGTGGTCACTTTTGAATTGTGGGCTGGCAAGGAACGCCTTGGCAACTGGCAGGCGGCCGTCCAGGCGGCGGTTTGGCGCGACATTCCAGTGGCCCATTCGACCCTGCCGCGCGGCCAGTCGCTGAAGGACGCCGATGTGACGATGGAACGATCCGACGTGCTGATTGTACGCGATGCCTTTCTGAATTACCCAACGAGCAATGATTCCCTCGAACTGACCGAGAGCATTCCCGCGGGCCGGCCGGTTCTCAATCGATTGGTCCGCGTCCGCCCGCTTATCTTGCGCGGCCAAATGGTGGAAGGCGTTTATCAGGATGGCAGTTTGGGCATTTCGCTTCTTGTGGAGACGCTTGAGGATGGCGCGCTCGGCCAGACCGTGCGGGTGCGCAATCCAAAGACCAGACATGAATTACATGGAAAGGTGGAAAATGAAAAGACGATTCGCATCAATCTATAGCCCAACGATTCTCGGCCTGGCCCTGATGGCGGCGCCCCTCTGTAATCTGCCGGCGGATTCCTTGTGGAATCAGGGCCTTTCCCGCAACATATGCGGCGATAAAAAGGCGCAGTTTGTCGGCGATATTCTTACCATTCTGATCCAGGAAAACAACGGCGCGACCCGCCAAAACAACACCACGACTTCCAAGAAAACGTCCCTCAACGCCGCCATCGCCAGCGTCCTTTATGGTCCATCGGTATCCGGTTTGCTGACAAAGAAAGGCACTCTCCCAGCGATCAATTATACTTCGGACGCTGAATTCAACGGCGGGGGGTCAATCGCCAACGCCGAAACCATCACCGCGCAAGTGTCGGTGAAGGTTGTGGATGTGCTGCCGAATGGCAACATGGTCGTTGAAGGCCAGTTGCACACGGCGTTCTCCGGCGAGAAACAGGATGCCATCGTGCGTGGAACGGTGCGTCCGGACGACGTCATGGCCAATAACACTCTCTACAGCTACAACATCGCGGATGCCACCATTCAATTCATGTCCAAGGGCACCATTACCGATGCCCAACGCAAGGGCTGGTTTACGCGTGTTTGGGATAAGCTGAGTCCGTTCTAAGACAATACACAATACAATGCGTCGCTCTCCCCGTTTATTGGTTGCGATCTGTCTGCTGGGGTTTGCTTGTGCCGCCATGGGCGGTGGTGTCCGTGTCAAGGACATTGCCATCGTTTCCGGGGTGCGGGACAACCAGTTGGCTGGCTACGGCTTGGTGGCGGGTCTGGCAGGGGATGGCGACAAGAATCCCGTCCAAACCCTGCAAACCATTGCCAATGTTCTGCAGCGGTTTGGGTTGACCGTTCCGGCCGCGACTCTGACGGCCAAAAATGTGGCGATTGTCCTGGTCACGGCGGATATTCCCGCGTTCAAAAAGACGGGCATGCGGCTGGATGTGAATGTGGCCTCGATGGGGGATGCCAAGAGCCTGCAGGGCGGCGTCTTGCTGCAAACTCCGTTGCTCGGAGCGGATGGCAAGGTCTATGCCGTTGCGCAGGGCGCGCTGACCCTCGGCGGAATATCGTCGGGAACGGAAGGCGGAGGCGGGGCCTCCGTGCAAAAGAACCATCCGACGGTGGGCTTGATTGCTGACGGGGCCTTGGTGGAAAGGGAAATTCCCGCGCAGATCATCAGCGATCACCATTTGGAATTGATTTTGCGCGAGGCGGATTTCACCACCGCGGCCCGGCTGGCCGTGGCGCTCAACAACAGATTCACCAACAGCTCGCTGGCCCTGGATTCCACCACGGTGCGGGTGCGGGTGCCGGATGAGTTTGAAGGCGATCCGGTGGACTTCATTTCATTGCTGGAGGCAGTGGAGGTGGACGCGGATGTTCCCGCGCGCATCGTCATCAACGAACGCACCGGGACGATAGTGGCGACTTCGCACATTCGCATCTCCAGTTGCGCGGTGTCCCACGGCAACCTGACCATCAGCATCACTTCCACGCTCAATGTTTCGCAACCCAATCCATTCAGCCGGACCGGCCAGACGACAGTCACGCAACAAACTGACACCAAGGCGAAGGAAGACAAGGCCGCGATGGTCGCGCTGCCCGAATTGCCCACCGTTGAAAAAGTGGCCGCCGCCTTGAATTCCCTGGGAGTGACGCCGCGCGACATGATGTCCATCTTCCAAGCCATGAAGGAAGCCGGCGCATTGCAGGCCGAATTGATCATCCGCTGATTTATGGACATTCCCGCGCTGCAACCACATGTCAAAGCCTCGTCGGTGCCGTTTGACCAACTGGCCGCGAACCCGAATGTGTCGCAGAAGGACAAAATCAAGGAGGCTTGCCGGCAGTTTGAGGCCGTGTTGTTGCGTCAAATTCTGGGCGAGGCCCGCAAGACAGTCATCACGTCGTCGGAGAAGAAGGACTCAAACGAGAAGGAGATTTACGATGACATGATCAATAACCAGATGGCCGACAGCATCAGCCGTTCCGGGGCGTTCGGACTGGCCAAAAGTTTGGAGAACCAGTTGGTCCGCCAAGTTTTGCCAAAAGCCGCGGACCAAAGCCGGCCCGGCCCTGCCGCCACGCCGGCGGTAAAGTCAACCGATCATTAATTCATGACCGAGAACATCGCAAATTTAGTCGGCGCCTTGCGCCAGGAATTGGAACAGTACGGCGAGATGCTCGCCTTGCTGGAGCGCCAGCAGCAACAGATCGGGGCGCGGTGCGCGGATGAAGTGTATCAATCCATCGGCCCGGTCAAGCGGCAGGGTCTTGCGATCCAACAGGCCCGGACCCGCCGGGAAGAATGCCGCGCGGAACTGGCACAAGCATTGCAGCGGACCAGGGAATGCTCTTTTGCGGAGCTTATTTTGCTGCTGCCTGCCGATTGCCAGCCTTTGCTGTGCGCGCTGGTGCGGGAAAACAACGCGTTGCTGGCGCGCGTGCGGCAGCGGGCGCGGCAAAACCATCTGCGCCTGAGCCGTTCGATAGAGTTGATGCAAAGTTTGATCAGCTCCCTTTTTCCCTCGCGCATATCTCGCATCTACAACGGCCAGGGGGCCATGAAGTTGCGCCGCCTCAGCCCGCGCTCGTTTTATGAGGCAATCTGCTGACTCCATCGGTTTATGCTTTCACTATTTGGCGTATTGAACATGGGCGGGCAGTCGCTCTCGGTGCAACAGGAGGCGACGGCGATCGCGGGCCAGAATCTGGCCAACGTCAACAATCCCGCCTATGCCGATGAGCAACTGGTGGTCCAGGAGGCGACACCGTTGGAAACGCTCACCGGAGAGGAGGGGACCGGCGTGGACGCCGTCTCGATCACCTCGATGCGGGACGCGTTTTTGGATGCGCAAATTGCGGCGGAGGGCAGTGTCACTGGTTCGCTCACTTCCCAGCAAAGCGCGTTGCAGGAGGCGGAGGCGTATTTGGATGAAGAACTGAGCGGCACCTCCAACAGTTCCGACAGTGCCGCCTCCAGTTCGAACGGACTGACGGCGGACTTGTCCAACCTGTTCAGTTCGTTGCAAACCCTTACCACCGATCCCGGCAATATATCGGACCGGCAGACCGTGATCCAAAGCGCGCAGCAGTTGACGGAGCAATTCAACCAAGTGTCATCCGGCTTGAACACTGTAACCTCCAACTTGAATTCTTCCATTCAAAGTGGCGTGACCTCAGCCAACCAGGACTTGAGTCAAATTGCGTCGTTGAACCAGCAAATCATGGAGGCCCAGGACAGCGGCGGGACGGCCGATCAATTGGCTGATGAGCGCGAGCAGATAATCGAGAACTTGTCGGGATATGTGAATCTGACGACTTCTGCGCAGTCGGACGGCGCGGTCAATGTGAGCATCGGCGGCGTGACCATGGTGTCGGGCGACACGGCACTCGCTAATTTGCAGACTTACACCAATGCCAGTGGAAATCTAATGGTCCTGGCGCGAGAAACCACTACAGGGTTGGAATATGGCCTGACTCTTTCCGGCGGCAGCATCGAGGGCAGCATCACCGCCCGCGACGGCACAGTGGCGACGTTGCAAAGTTCGCTCAACGCCCTCGCCTCGCAACTCATCTTTTCGTTTAACCAGGTGTATTCCGGCGGCTATGATTTGAACGGCAACAACTTGCAGACTTACTTTTTCACAGGCTCCGGCGCGGGGAGCATTGGGGTGAACAGCACGGTGGTGAATGATCCCAGGACCTTTCAGGCCGCCGCCGGGCCGGGAGATCCCGGCGACAATACCGTGGCGCTGGCGCTGGCGAATTTGGCCGATGAGCCGATAACGAATGCGACTACGGGATTCAACAACCAGACATTGAGCCAGTATTACTCGCAGGCGGTGGGAACTTTTGGATCGTCTTTGCAATCGGTCAATGAGCAGCTTGCCAACAGCACGTCCGTGGCGCAAATGCTCACGACCCAGCGGGATTCGGCCAGCGGAGTGGACACGGACACGGAAATGACCAATCTGCTGCAATTCCAAAAGGCTTATGAGGCGTCGGCTGAATTGGTCACGACGGTGAATGAAATGTTGGAAACGTTAGTCACCATGAAAACAGAGTGAACCCCTTGACATATCTGACATATGCGCATATCTGACTCAAGTTTTACGGATAATTTTCTCAGCCAGATCCAGCAACTGGAGCAGCACCAGAACACGCTGCAGGAAGAGTCCAGCTCGGGTCTGAAAGTGACATTGCCGGAGGACAATCCCTCCGTCATGGCCCAAGTGTTGAATCTCCAAACCGACTCCGCCGCGAACGCCGCGTACCAAAACAACATTACGCAGCTTCAAAGCACGGCCACGGCCTCCGCCGCCGCGATGAACAGCCTGCAGACGCTCGTCAGCCAGGTCAATGACATCGCCACGGAGGCTTCCAATGGGACGAACTCCTCCTCGCAGCTTTCAGATTATGCGACCCAGGTGCAGGCCTTGATCCAAGAGGCCGTGCAACTGGGCAACACGCAGGACGCCGACGGGAATTATATTTTCAGCGGCGCCGCCTCCAATTCAAAGCCATTCATTGCCACCACCACCAACGGCAACATCACGGCCGTTACTTACAAGGGCGGCACCGGGGTGGCCGAGAGTGACATCGGGCCAAACACGACGGTCTCGGCGCAAGTTCTCGGCGCGAATACCAGCGGCACAGGTCCGGAGGGTCTTTTTACGGACAGCCGCACAGGCGCGGACCTGTTCAATCACATGATTGCGCTGCAAGCGGACCTGGCCTCGGGCAACACCAGCGCGATCTCCTCCACGGATGCGCCGGCTCTGAACAAAGATGAGGACAATATTGTCACCCAGATCAGCGCCAATGGCGTGATACAATCCGCCCTGACCGCCGCGGGCAACATCGCCGCCGCGCAAAGCACCAATCTGACCACACAAATTTCGGGCGCCACCAGCGCCGACATGGCGACGACGCTGACGGAGTTGGAGCAGACCCAAACAGCGTACGAGGCGGCGCTGGAAAGCGGGACGAAGGTGCTGCAAATTTCGTTGGTGGATTTTTTGGCATGAGCGCCCGTCGCCGCCGCGTTCCGAACAGCAAGACCCAAGTGATGAGCAGTGAAGCAGTAATGGAGCCTCAAGCGCACAGTCTGGGCGACCAGATTTTGAATTTGCGCAAAAAGGGAAGCATTGTCCCTCCGCCCGACGCCCTCAAGCAACGGGTGGTGCGCGAATACTCGGCGCGCTTTGGCCTGCAAACGCTGGTTGAGACTGGAACCTACAAAGGGGATATGATTTATGCGGTGGCAGGCCAGTTTCGCGAAATCCACTCCATCGAATTGAGCCGGGAGCTTTTCGAAGAGGCATGCCAACGGTTCGCCGCATTTGACCATGTTCATCTTCATCAAGGCGATAGCGCGACAGTGCTTCCCAAGCTCCTGAAAACGCTGCATTCGCCAATCCTGTTTTGGCTTGACGCCCATTACTCCTCGGGCACCACCGCGCGCGGGGGCAAAGACACCCCCATAGTGGAAGAACTTGGAGTGATTTACCGCGACAATCCCACGGACCATGTCATACTTATCGATGACGCCCGGGACTTTACCGGAACCGACGACTATCCGTCTCTGAACCAACTGCGGCGTCTCGTTGAAGAATGGTCGCCTGGCACACACTTTGAGGTTTCGGACGATATCATTCGCTTGCATTACCCCAAACCCACCGGCAACGGGAAGGGCAACACGCCCTGGCCGGGGATGAAAGGGCGGACGGAAAACATGACGGCGGGATCCCGCCTGCCAAAAGCCGCGCGGGATTGCCTGGAGCAATCCGAGATTTGTTTCAAGAAAGGCGAACTGGCTGAAGCCAGGGTTTGGCTCCAACGAATGCTGGACATCGCTCCCAACGAATTTGAGGCGCTCGCCGCACTGGGAAATCTTTCCTTTCAACTCAATGACATGCCGGCGGCGGGGGCCGCCTATGCCAGGGCGGCGAAACAGCGGCCGGAGGACGCGGTGCTGCATGTCCAACTGGCGTTGACCTGCCTGGAACTCGAGGACATCCCGGGGTTCGAAAGGGCGCTGGGCCGCGCCTTGGAGCTGGATGGCAACTGCGTGGAAGCGTTGCGCGCGCTTGGCGATTTAAACGCCCGGAAGGGAAATCACCAGGCCGCGGTCAACGCCTACCGGCGCATTCTGGCCCGAACGCCCGACGACATCGGCGTTCACCTGCTGCTCGGCCGGTCACTTTTTGAAACCTCACAGTACACGGAGGCGGAGATGACTTACAGCCGCGTGCTGGAGAGCGAACCCGGGAATGAAATAGCCCGCGACAACCTCGCTGTTGTTCGCAGAAAACTGCGCCCGGCTCCGGCGCCTCCGGCGCCAGCCGCGCGCGCCGACACTGGAAACGCTTCGCCCGAATCATTGATCGCCCAGGCTGCGGCGCTCTGCTCCCGCGCCGGCCGCCTCAACTACTCTGAGTTGAAGGAGTATTATCCCACGTTCGAGGAGGGCCTGGACGCGTGGATCACGCCGCGTCTTGGATTTTCGATGACGCCGAATCCGCGCGGCTGGGTTTTTCCGCAAGTCGAAAAGAAATTCGAGGGCTGGCTCGATTCCATGCGACAGCACGCCGCGGAGGTCATCCCGTTCATCCACTCGCCCAAGCTGGCAGCGATCCCGGAGGAGAAAGTGGACGAAGTGACGCCTTACTGGCGCAACGGCTACTTCCATCCCGGCGATGCGCGGCTGGCTTACGCCATGATCGCGAGGCACCGGCCGCGGCGGGTCATTGAGTGCGGTTGCGGCAATGCCACCAAGTTTATGCGCCGCGCCGCCATGGATTACCGGACGGCCACGCGAATTCTCTGCATTGATCCCGAGCCGCGGCCCGACATTTGCGGCGTGGCCGACGAGTTTCACCAGGCCAGCGCCGCCACGATCGATCCGGCCTGCTTCGATCAGCTTCAAGCCGGAGACTTTCTATTCGTGAACGGCAGCCACCTGGTGATGAACGGCAGCGATTGCGTGCATCTGTTTCTCGATGTGCTGCCCCGGCTCAAGCCCGGTGTGTGGGTGCATTTCCACGATGTTTTCCTGCCGCACGACTACGCGTACGATCACCATGTCTCCTGCCGCTACAACGAGCAGTACCTGCTGGCGATGTTGTTCTTGTACTCTGAGAATTGGTTGCCGGCGCTGCCAATTTATTACGGTTACAAAAAACGGTTCCTTCCGTACGGCGGCGGATCGTTTTGGATGCGGCGAATCAAATAAAATCCCATGAGCAAGACTGCCACCCCGAAAATCAGCGTTGTCGTCCCTTCGTTCAATCAGGGCCAGTACATTGAAGACACCCTCACCAGCGTGCTGGACCAGGGCTATCCCGATGTGGAGTTGTTTGTGTTTGACGGAGGTTCGAAGGACAACACCGTCGAAATTCTCAGGAAGCATGATCGCCACATCACTTTTTGGGTGAGCGAGCCGGACAAAGGCCACGCGGACGCCATCAACAAAGGCCTGCGCCGCGCCACGGGCCAGCTATTAGCCTTCCTGAATTCGGATGATTTTTTTCTGCCCAACGCGCTGCATTATATGGCCCAGGCGTACGCCGCGCATCCCGACGCCGGACTCTACACGGGCAACGGGCTGATTGTTGACCGGCGCAAGGAGAATCCGCGCCGTTACATGCGGGACATCGGCTTCACTTATGAATCGCTGCTGCGCGGATCGTGTTACCTGCTGCAGCCCTCCACGTTTATCAACCGCAAGGCGTGGGACAAGATCGGCGAGTTTGACGACACGTTGCGATTCGCGATAGACTTGGACTACTGGCTTCGGGTGGCGCGGGAGTTTGACGTGGTGCTGATCGACGAATTGCTCTCGGCCTGGCGCATGCATGAAGAGATTAGAACCGCGAGCGGCGGGCTTGAGCGTTGGACCGATCTGTGGCGCATCTGCCGGAAGCACACGAAAGATCAGCTCACACCTGGTTTGCTTGTGGAGCTGTTTACGATTCTGCAACATCCGCAGATCAGCGAGCAGCTCGGCATGGACATCCGCGCGATGGCGCAAAAGTGCTTCCGATCCGCATACGAGGAAATGCAACGGGTGCTGAATCTTCGCGACTGTATCCCCGTCGGCAAAGGCATTTTGTTTCGGCCAACTCCGCCGTCGGGTTCCCAACCGGCATTCCGCGCCTATTCGCCGGTTGGCAAAACGGGCGGCGCCGCCACACCGCCGGGTGCCGCGGTCACAGAAGACGCGGACGCGCCACGAGCGCCGGCTGTGATCAAGCATTCCGGCAGCCGGCCGAGGATTGACATCGTGCTGCAGGCGACCGGCGCGCATGCCTGGGCCGTGGGCGGCGGATGGGAGAATGCCGCGCGCAAATTGGGATGCCATCACCGCACTTTCCGGCCCCGCGCGCAATGGGGGGAGACCGATGTGCGCCAAGACGACGGCTTGTTTGATTATCTGGCCAATCCGCAGGCGGACATTTTGTTGCTCGCCGGCTTTGACTGGCATTCGCAGATGTTGCATGGTGAGCCGCGCTGGCAGGATCGCTGGCTGCTCGCCCGGGCCCGCAAAATTCTCTACGTCCAGGAATCGACGCTCAACCACGAAAAATTGTCCGGGACAAAAGACATGGAACAGGCGTTCCGGCGCGCCGCAACGCTCGTGGACGCGATCATCTACACTGATTTGAACGATCGTCCGCTCATGGAATCCGTCGGCAAACCGTCGCTGTTTCAACCCTTTGGCGTGGATGACGAACTTTTTGTGGAAACCCTGCCGTTCGCGCAGCGGCGTCCGCGCGCGTTTTTTCGTGGCAAACACCTGCCATTTGCGAACCAGGCAGGTTCGTACCAGGACCGGCGCGCGCTGATCCAATTCCTGCTCGATCAGAAGGCGCTCGATCTGGTGGCTTATCAGGAGAAACCCGTCACCCCCCAGGATTTGGTGGATGACTTCAACCGTTACCAGGTGGCGGTGAATTTTCCGTCCGTTTTTTCAAATCATCCGACGCGGATTTACGAGGCGATGGCTTGCGGTTGCGCGGTGGTCACGAACCGAACCGGCGTGGAGGACATTGACCGGCAGTTCGAGCACGGGCGCCACTTGCTGTATTACACCAATCGACAGGAACTGCTGGACGCAGTGCGCGAATTGGCGGCCCAGCCGGGCAAGGCGGCGCAAATCGCCAGGGAAGGGGCACGGCACGTGAGGGAACATCATGCACTGCATCGGCGCTTGGCGCAGGCCATCGAATGGATGGATTCTTCGCCGCAGACCGCGGTGGCAAAAGCGCCATCTGCTGTGGCGTGTTCGGCGAAATCAGCCGCCAAAACCACCATCGTCATTGACGGCGTGATTTTCGATCTGCAACGAGGTCATCCGCACGGCATCAGCCGCGTGTGGAGCCGTTTGTTGGAGCAATTATCCAAGACGCCATTGGCCGGGCAAATCGTGGTCTTGGATCGAGCCGGCTTGGCTCCCGCGATTCCAGGAATTCGCCGGCGACCGGTGCCGAAATACAATTTCCGCTGCTTCGAGGACGATTCGCTCCGGGTGCAGAGCTGGTGCGATCAGGAGAACGCGGCCCTCTTCATTTCGACCTATCACACTTATGCCGAGAACACACCGACGGTGATAATGCTGCACGACATGATCCCGGAGTTCACCGGCCAGGATCTTTCGCAACCGGAATGGCGCGCCAAGGACCGGGCGATTCGGAAGGCGGTGGGTTACTTCGCCGTGTCACAATCCACGGCGAACGATTTCCGGCGTTTTTACCCGCAATACGCGGAGCGGAAAGTGTATCTGACGCCGAATGCTGTCGGTGATGACATTCGCCGCGCCTCGGCGCTGGAGATCCGCGCGTTCAAGGAAAAGCACGGAATCAGCAAGCCTTACTTCCTGTTGGTGGGCCATCGTGCGCTTTACAAAAACGCCATGCTGTTCTTCCGCGCGTTCGCGCTTTTGCCCAATCGCGGAGATTTCGAGGTCGTTTGCACAGGGGGCGCGGCGGGGCTTGAGATTGCCTTCCGCCCGCTGGTCGGAGATATTCCATGCCAGGTGTTGCGAATCAGCGACAGTGAACTGTCGGCCGCCTACAGCGGCGCGGTGGCGCTGGTGTATCCGTCAAGATACGAGGGATTCGGCCTGCCGATTCTTGAGGCGCAAAAATGTGAATGCCCGGTCATTACGTGCCGGAATTCATCCATTCCGGAGGTGGCCGGTGAGGCCGTGTATTACGTGGACGAGTCGGACACCGCCGCGATGAAACAGGCGTTGCTCGACGTCCAGCGGCAAGGGATGAGGGAACGATTGATCGAAGCGGGCCGGCAGAACGTCGGGCGCTTCTCCTGGTCCAAAACAGCGGGAGCGATCGAACAGGCCACCGCTGAACTTTGCGCCCTGGCTTCCGGCCTGCCGCCGCAGCCAAACGATCCGCTGGACACCATCCAACGACTCATGTTCGTTCTGACCAACGGCGCCGACGACGCGCGGCAACTGGGCATCCAAATCCGCCAAGTCGTGCGCCAGTATGCGCGCCTTGAGCAGTACGATCGCGAACGATTGGGAATAGCCGAGGCGAAAACGGCCGCCGGTCTGCATCACCTGCTGCCGCGGCTTCGCGGACAGCTTCCAAAACTGCGCCACCTTGACGGCTGTACCGCGTTCGTGCTCGGACTTGAAGCGCAACGCCGCCAGGACTGGCATCTCGCCTTCCGGTGTTACGCACACGCGCTGCAGAACGTCCCCGAAAATTTCTCGCCCCTCTACCCGTTGCGTCTTGGCTTTCGGATTCTCCGCACCGCCACTGCCAGAGGCGACGCCGCCACGGTGGACATGGTCACCCGGCAAATCGTCGGCCCGATGCGGCTCGCGCTGCCTGAAGGCGCCGATGGCGCCGCGGAAGAAGAAGCGGTCTCCCGCTGGGATGAGCTTGCACGAACGATGGAATTTCCCGTTGAACCGCGGCCTGACGCGCCTCCTGCGAGCGCAACGCCCGGCTCCGCGGAGGCGCCCCTGGTCAGCGCCATCGTTTCCACTTACAAATCCGAAAGGTTCTTGCGCGGCTGCCTGGAAGACCTCCTGGCACAGACCATCGCCGGCCAATTGGAAATCGTTGTAGTGGACAGTTGCTCCCCGCAAAACGAACGCGCCATTGTCGAGGAATTTCAGAAGCGTTGCCCGAATATTGTTTATATTCGCAGCGACAAACGCGAAACCGTCTGTGGCGCGTGGAATCGCGCCATCAAGGCGGCCCGCGGCAAATACATCACCAACGCCAACACCGACGACCGCCATCGCTGCGATGCGCTGGAGATTCTCGCACGAACGCTCGACGAGCATCCGGACATCACTCTGGCCTATGCAGATTGTCTCATTACGGAAGTCGAAAACGAGACGTTTGAAAACACAACGGCCACGCGAAAGTTTCAGTGGCTCGATTTCAGCGCGCGGGATTTGCTCTTGAAAGGCTGCTTCTGCGGCCCGCAACCCATGTGGCGGCGCGAGGTTCATGACGAGCACGGTTATTTCGACGCCGAATTTGTTTCCGCCGGCGATTACGAATTCTGGTTGAAGATCGCCCGGACGCGAAAGTTTCTGCACGTCAGAGAAGTTCTCGGACTTTATTTGGAATCGCCCGCGAGCGTCGAACACAGCAACGCCGAACACGGCGCGTGGGAAGTTCGCGAGGCGCAGCGGCGGTACGGACCCGAAATTGTTCCCGGCTTCGGCATTGACAGCATGCCTCCGCGGCCTCCTTCCGCTTTCGTCCGGACCGCGCCGCCTCGACGCACCACCACAATTGTCATTCCGCCCTGCGGCCTCGCCGGCAATTTGACTGAGGCGCGCGACTTGTTAAACAAGAAGCAACATCGCGCGGCGTGGGAAAGTGCCATCGCCGCGATTAACGTCCGGCCATTCCATCCGGAGGCGCATCTCCTGCTGGCCAAAATCGCTCTCGCCGCCGGAGCCGGCGACGCCGCCCGGCAATGCGCCCAGCGCGCCCGCCAACTCGCGCCTGATTGGAGACCTGTCAGGAAATTTCTCAAGGGCGACTTGTGCGGGCAAACGAAACCCAAGTGGCTCACCGCGCCCCCCGTCCCTCCCCCGGCATCCCGTCTTTCCGTCTGCCTGATTGTCAAAAACGAAGAGCAATTTCTCGGGCAATGTTTGCAATCGGTTCGCGGCATCGCCCATCAAATTGTGGTGTTGGACACCGGTTCCACCGACCAAACCGTTGAAATTGCCAAAAGGTTTAATGCCGAGGTGCATTTCTTTGCCTGGTCCGATGACTTCAGCGCCGCCCGCAACGAAGCTTTGAAACATGCCACAGGGGATTGGGTGTTAATCCTGGATGCCGACGAAGAGTTATTGGCGGAGCATCAGCGAACGATTCAGGAGGAAATGCAATCGGCCGGAGTGATGGGATATCGCCTGCCCATCATCGACCAGGGGCTGGAACAGGAAGGCTGCAGCTACGTGCCGCGGCTTTTCCGCAACGCCCCGGGCCTTTTCTTCGTCGGCCGCGTTCACGAGCAGATTTTCAGCAGTCTGGAAGTGCGCGCCAAAGAGTGGGGTTTGGAAAACCGCCTCGGCCACGCCGCATTGCTGCATCATGGTTACAGGAAGGAAGTGGTTGACAGCCGCGGCAAGGCCGCGCGCAACCTGCGCCTGCTGCAATTGGCCGTCGAAGAATTGCCCGGCGAACCCAATCTGGTGATGAACCTCGGATTGGAACTGATCCGCTCCGGCCAATTGGAAGCCGGTTTGGAACAATATCGCGAAGCATTGCGTCTGATGTCCGTTTTGCCCTCCGGGCAGGTTGTGCCCGAATTGCGCGAAACCTTGCTCACGCAACTGACCTCCCACCTGCTCGGCGCCAGGCGTTTCAGCGAAATCGTGGAACTTTGGCGGCAGCCCTTCCCTCAATCCTCCGGGCTGACCGCCTCGCAACATTTCATGCTTGGGCTGGCCCATATGGAACTCAAACAGCCCGCCGCCGCCGCGGAGCAAATGCGCCAATGCCTGGCAAAACGCGGGCAGCCCGCGCTCTCGCCCATAAACAAGGAAATTCTCAGGGCCGGCCCCCATCATTGTTTGGCCCTCTGCCTGGCGGAGCTTGAACAGAAGGCCGGGGCGGAACAAGCCTTCCGCGATGCGCTGGGCCAAGAGGCCAAATCGCACCCCGTGCGATTCGACTTCGCAAAATTCCAGTTCCAACACGGCCGGCCGATCGAGGCACTGAAGCTGATGAACGAACTGGTTGCCGAAAGCTGCCGGGATGTTCAAGCCTGGCTGTTGGGCGGCCAGATCGCCCTGAGCCAGCCGGAATTTCTGGAGTTCGCCCAAGACTGGACCGGCGAAGCCATTAAACATTTTCCCAACGATTCCGCCATCCTTTTGCAACGGGCGGAAGCGCTTACGCTGAATCAGCAGGCGGCGTTGGCCCTCCCTCTATGGACCCGGGCCCATTTCCCCAACTCCGCGCGACACTTGGCGGCCCTGACCCTTTGCGAAGTGCTCGAGGGCGAATGCCGGCGGCATTTCACGCCACACACTGAAAAATTGGTCAGCCAGGAATTCCTGAAATGGTATCGGCATTTGATAAAATGCAAGGCCCACTCCCTGGTCAATCAGGTCAACGAGAAGCTGGATGATCTCCGGGCCATCCTGCCCGCCGCCGCGGGAGTGTTGAGCGCCGCCATGAAACAAGCCGGGGCGGCGATGGCCGTCTGATCCCGACAAGAAAGGAGGCTCAGGCGGCAACCATGAGTTGAGGGAGCGCCTGCATTGCGTCTTGAATGCCCGAGACGATTTGTTCCACTTTCTCCACGTCCATGCCCAGCACTTCAGCGGCCGTGTTTTTGGCCTGAACGGCCTCGGCTTGCCATCCCGGAGTGGTGCCGCAAAGGTGGGCGGCGCAATCGGCCAGATAAACCACGGCGGATAATTGAATGGCAGGCTTGAGAACAGGAGAATGATGATTGGCCACCGCTTCGAGAATGGGTTCCGGCAATGACCATCGTTTCAGCAAACACGCCCCAATTTCGCAATGGTCGGCTCCCAATACGGCCTTCTCCGCCTCGTCCCGTGAGAGGGACTGCCCGGTGATTTTGCTCCGAATGTCGGCCCGGTCTTTTGGAGTCAATACTTTGCTGATGACCGACTTGCCGATGTCATGCAGCAAGCCGGCGGTGAAGGCTGTGGAGGGGGGGAAATTGCCGTAGGATTCAACATCGGCCAGATATTCAGCACCGACACCCGTGCTCAGGGAGTGGGTCCAAAGACCGTTGGCTTCAGTGTCGTAACCGGGCGCCGCCGCTCCCAAAGAGCCGCCAAAACCGACGGCGCAGACCATGCGGAAAATCACATTGTCGCCGAGAAGCAACAGGGCTTGATCGATGGAAACCACCGGCTCGCTCAGGCCATAATCGGCCGAGTTGCAGACCCGCAGCAGCTTGGCGGTGAGGACATTGTCGCAGCGCAGCGTTTCGACCAGGTCGTCCCGATGCAAATCCGGCTGATTGAGTTGAATGGCCAGCTTGCGCGCCGTTTCCGACACGACTGGCAGATCTTTTACCCGGCCTATGATTTCATCGGGTGTCATAACAGTCCAAGCATCAATTCCTTTTGATGAGCGCCCCAATTGAAGGGGATGTGTTGAGAGCCTTTGGCCAAAAGCTTACGCTTCGCCAGGCAGGACGGCAGAATGGATTTTCCGTGCGACATTGCAACTTCCGATTAGCTATCGGCGGGAGCGGATAAAACTTAAGCCCTTTCATGGAAAAAGCATCATGGTTAATGGGTGGCGCCGGCTTGAAACATGGCGGCCAAAAGAACCGGCTCCGGATGCCGGTTGGTTTGCTTTGTGTTTATCTTTGTCGCAGGCATCCTCAATCAACACAATGACCAGTCTGGATAAAGCGGCAGATGGAAGGATTTTGGTGATTCGAGGGGGCGCCTTGGGCGATTTCATCTTGACTCTTCCGGTCCTGGCCGCTCTCCGCCTTCGTTTTCCACGGCATCGGCTGGAAATCCTCGGCTACCCGTCCGCGGCCTCGTTGGCTGTGGCCGCCGGTCTGGCCGATGCCGTTTCGGCCCTCGAATCGCCCCGCTTCACCGGCTTCTTTGTCCCAAACGTCGCCTGGGCCGCTGAAGCGGCCGCCTGGTTCTCGGGGTTTGACTGGATCGTTTCCTATCTGCACGACCCGGGGGACATATTCCGTTCCAACGTCGCCCGATGTTCTTCCGCGCCGTTCATCGCCGGACCGCATCGGCCCGATGAAACGCTGGAGCTTCACGCCGCCGAGTTGTTGCTCCGGCCTTTGCAAGCCCTTGGCATTCGCGGGGCTGATCCGCATCCCCGCCTCCCCCTGCCCGCCACCGCGCCCGCGCCGCCGCGCCTCGCGCTCCATCCCGGCAGCGGCAGCGGGCGAAAGAACTGGCCGGAAGCCAAATGGGCGGAACTGCTCAAGCTGTTAGCCGGCCAATCCGCCTGCGACCTCCTGCTCATCGGCGGCGAAGCGGAAGGGGATCGTTGCGCCCGCCTTGCGGCCGCTTTGCCGCCGGGCCGCGCGCACGTCGCCCGGAATCTGCCGTTGATCGAACTGGCCCGGCGGATGCAAGCCTGTGCGGCGTTCATCGGACACGATTCCGGCATCACTCATTTGGCCGCGGCGCTGGATTTGCCGGGATTGGTTCTCTGGGGGGAAACAGTCTTGACAACGTGGCGTCCGCAATCCGCGCGCCTGAAAATCCTGCGCCATCCGGCCGGCCTTGAAGCGCTGCCCGTGGCCGCGGTTTGGGATGCTTTTCGCTCTTTTGAATGGCGGTTTCCGCCTCTTAATCCTAAACTTAATCCGAATGAGGGAGATTAAGATCAGGATTAAGATTGGGAATTTTGAAGCAAGATGATCGCCATGAAATCTGTCAAGAAACAAACGGCCAAAGCCTTTTTCAATTCGCCCAAAGTCCGCGCGCTCAAGCTGCAGCTCTGTGACATGGGCCGGCGCCTCTGGTCCCGCGCCTATGTCGATGGCAACGGCGGGAACATGGCCATTCGGGCCGGCGGGAATCTGGTCCTGTGTACGCCGACCCTCGTTTCCAAAGGCTTCATGAAGCCGGAAGACATGTGCCTGGTGGACTTGGAAGGCCGCCAGCTTGCCGGCACGAGAAAGCCCACCAGCGAAATCTTGATGCACGTGCAGATCATGAAACGCCAGGCCCGCGCGGCGGCCACGGTCCATTGTCATCCCCCCCATGCCACTGCGTTTGCGGTGGCGGGCGTGGAGCCGCCGACCTGCATGCTCCCGGAACTGGAAGTGTTCATCGGCAAAGTTCCCATTGCGCCCTACCGCACGCCGGGCACGCCGGAAATGGGCAAACTCGTCGCCGATCTGACCGATCATCACAACACCATTCTCATGGCCAATCACGGCGTTGTTTCCTGGAGCCACCTCAGCCTCGAGGACGCCTACCTCAAAATGGAAATCATCGAGGCCTATTGCCGCGCCATCGTGATCGCGGCTCAACTGGGGCCTCCGTTGAAGACTTTTTCCAACTCCCAATTGCAGGAATTGCTCAAGATCAAGCAGGCCCTCGGCATTCCCGATCCCCGCATCGGACTGAAAGAATGCGAGTTGCGCAACACCGACGAGTGGCGTCCCGGAAACAGGAAAGCCGTCTGAGCCGCTCCCACCATCGGTCAAACCGCCGAACGCAGCCGGGAGTTGTCGCTTCTTCTGTAAGATGCTCATGTTAAGTAATTTGCATATATTTTACAGGCAATTAATTTAGTTAACACCACCACAAACTGCTTTGATTCACTTTGGCCAGCCTTGACCGGGATTGGCCAGTTCTGGGACCTTTTGTCCCGATTCGTCCGGCCAAAACCGGACCCCGTTTAGCGTCATTGTGAGTTGTGTCCGTCAAGTTCAGCAAATTGGTCATAATGGCCACGAGGTAAAACGAGGCGGCGCAGGCTGCGAGCCCTAGCTCGCTGCGCCGCCGGTCAAATGTCA
>Ga0326727_10008733_pt1 | contig 25480 bp, 14 predicted proteins | sample MB2enrmetagenome_FD_207643 | JGI IMG/M metagenome (GOLD analysis project Ga0326727, IMG submission 207643) | Lab enriched peat soil microbial communities from McLean, Ithaca, NY, United States - MB29MY | ecosystem: Environmental > Terrestrial > Soil > Wetlands > Peat | place: USA: New York... | reverse complement strand
CTCAGCAGCCGCCACCGCAGTCCGCAGCGCTATTCCACGGTCGCCTCCGTTCACGACCTCCTGCTCGGCGATCGCCGCCAGTTCGCGCGATTCGGCCATGGCCTCTCGTGCCCTGGCGATCCACCATTCCCAAATTGCACCGGCCAGGCACACAGCGAGAATCACGGCGGCGCTCACACTTGCTTGTTGCACGCGACGCCGGAATCCTTCCCGACGAGCCGCCTCCGCCTCCTGATGTGCAATGCTGGCCTGAATGAATCTGCGTTCCGCCTCGTTGAGTTGCAGCGGTTTTTCCACCAACCAAGTTCGCGCCCGCGTCAGCTTCAGGCCTGTGAGCAATGCCTCGGTCTTCTCGTGGGCCGGCGCTTTTCCCCAGTCGAGCAAATCCTGTTCTAGTTGATCCCTGCCGATCAGGAATTCGCGCTCTTCGTCGAGCCAGCCCCGCAGCAGCGGCCACTTGCGGAGCAATGCTTCGTGCGCCACCTCGACAATCGTCACATCCTGCTCTTTGTGAATGATGAGCAGGCGCGCGCGAGCCAACCGCTCGATCAGCGCACGGGCGTTTGCGGGCAACGCTTCGAAGCGGGCCGGGCGGCGCGCGTATTCGCCCTCGGCGTTGACCCTCACCATCGCCGGTACGAACGCTTCTCGCAACGCTTGCAAATCTCCAGCAGATGGATTGGCGGCTGCGAGGACTTCATCGGCTTTGCGACGCACGGCATTTTCAAGGGGAGAAAGTTGGCCAGTGTCATCGCCGAGTGTGCGGTAAGCCTCCAGCGTGAGGTGTCTTTTTTGACCGAACCTGTCGTGGAGTTCGCGCAGCGCGAACGCCAGCAACGGCAAGGCGTCATCGGTCGCTGCATCGTTCATGGCGGCCGTGACAAGTGCGTCATCGACCGTGAGACCCGCCACGCGAGCCGGGCCTTCTATGATGTCGCGCACACGCGCCAGGGGCATGGGTTTGAGCGAAAACTCTTCAAAAGGAGCCGTTAGCGCGGGCGCTTGCTGAAGCTCAGCCAGATAATCCGAGCGCAAGGTGATGGCTACGAGGAAGGGCAGGCGTTCGTCCTGCATGCCGTTCACAACACGCAGGAACTGTTCCGCCCCGGTTTTCTCCGCTGCGCCGAACAATTCCTCGGTTTGATCCACCGTGACCAGGATTTGCGCTTCGTTCGCGGCATGCGCGGTGCGAAGGTCGCGCGCAAGCTCCGAAAGCGTGCGCGTGAGATCCTCCGACGCGAAGGCGTCGCGCCAGTGCCGCCAATCGGTGCCGGGTCCAAGCGCTATGGCCACGGACTGGGCCAGCTCTTCCAGCGGATGAAGCTGCGGACGAAATGGCGGGAGCGCGATCCAGTTGCGTTTGTCGCGTTTGAGCCGGGGCAATACACCTGCCCGAATCAGCGAGGATTTTCCCGAGCCGGATGCGCCCAGCACGGCTACCAGTTTGGCTCCCCCTTGCGCGCGCCTGGCGTTGAGCCGTTCGATCAACCGGCGTATGTCATCGTCGCGGCCGAAATAGATCGCCGCATCGGCTTCATCGAAGGCCAGCAGTCCGGGATACGGCGGCCGCGTGTGGTCCCAAGAGAACCCGCCGCGGGCGTTGACCACCATCTTGGTCAATTCCGCCGAAAGCCGCGCCAAGCCGCCTTCACGGTCCTTGACCAGATCGAGATGCTGAATGTCGCTGGAAACGAATGTTTCCCCGGTGGGTGCCTCGATTAAGGGAAAGATCGCTTTGCCCAACGCGCGCGCCTGCGTGAATTCGGCGAAGCACCATTTGCTGTCGAACCAGTTCTTCGTCAGGATCAGGATGACCGCTTCGGCGCCCGCCATTTCCCGGTACAGGGTGCGTTCCCAGTCGGCGCCGGGCGCGAGGCCGGCGTGCTTATCGAAGTCCAGAAAGGTCTCGACAAACCCATTCGCGTGCAAAGAATCGAGCAGGCGCGCTGCCTGTTCGGTGTCTCGGCTTGAGTGGCTGATGAAGATGTGCGACATGCTTGTTTCCCGGAGAAAAATCTCTCTCGGGTTGTCCGGTTGCTGGTCCCCGGGGTTTCTATCTCGGATGTGAATACGGCAAGCGTTGCAGAACAAACTCGCCTGCCCTTAATATGGCCGAACCTGCGAACGAATTCGAGTGTTTCAACAGCCGCTGTCGAATGCACAGGTAGGCTGAATTATCTTATGCTCGACAAAACCACCTTCATTTACCACGAAAGCAGAGCCATAGTCCAGCATGTGGGTGAGTGGTTAGTGTCCTGATTTGCTTAATGCCCGCGTATGGTCATGGGCACTTCGCGGGGCGCGGCGCCTGATATTCTGCAACCGCATTGTCCGGGTTGGCCATTTGGAGGATTTCAGGAAGCCTCCGTGAGTCCAAAGGCCGTTGGATATTTTACGGAGCCCTCTCGGCCGGAAATCGCTCCAACAACAAGTTCAAGAGCCATGAACTCAGCCCTGCCTCGGAATGGAGAGACGAGCTTCTGAGTGAGCTGGGGCGAAAAACCGAAGCGAGGATAGTATGTAGTGTGACCCAACACGATTACGGCTTCGACTTGCTTCTTTTTGAGCAGTGCCAATCCCTCGATAACAAGTCTGGAACCAACTCCCTGACGCTGACGCTCAGGACTTACCGCCATGGGAGCAAGCGCGACCGCGTTCACGCCTTTTCCGTTAATCTCAACTGCAAGCGAGCTAAATAACAAATGCCCGATTACTTCATTTCCATCCAGAGCGACCAATGATGCCACTACCAGGTGCGCGGCACGCAGCTTATCGATAAGCTGCACTTCATAGTCACCTCCGAACGCCCTTCGGTTGAGGGCGCTTATTGCGAGAAGATCTTCTTCTGTTTCTTCGCGGATTATCATGGGTGTCGTGGTTGTAGGAAACACCTTCAAATCAGGACAGTACCGAACTTAGCAGGAAAACTATCGACACCGCTTCATCAACATTGCGTTTTGGCGCCCAGCCAAGACACATTGGCAATCGCACACGGTTGTTCGACTGCTGTGATTTACTGCCGGGAACGCGGACGGATTTGCGCTTTCAACGACAAAAGAAACGCATGCTAATTGCCCAAGAATACCTTGAGCGCGTCTCCCATTCGCTTGAAGGCGTCTGCGTAATCCTTGGGATTATAATTGTCCCCGCCCTTAACGAAATCGTGGTCGGCGTCCGGATAGACAGTAATTTTAAACGGCTTTCCGGCCGCGGTTGACGCCGCAGCCAGCGAGCTATCCAGGTCTGCCAGGCAACAGTTATTCCGGTAATGATCTTTTGCCCCGGCGAACACGACCAGCGGCACCTTCAATCTGCCCGCGAAACCAGGCACGTCATGAATGAAATTGTTCATTGGGTACCAAAGCACGGCACCCGACACAAGATCGGGCCACGGAGTGGCGAAATAAAGAAACATGCCGCCGCCGAGAGAGAATCCGACTAGAGCAACCTTGCCAGGAAGCGCGTGCGGCATATGCTGCGCCTCGAGAATGTCCGCTTTCACGCCATCCCCGTGGACGCTCAGTATCTGATTACCGTCGTACAACACAACGTCGTAGCCGAGTTCGGCGATCTCACGGGCCACGGTCGTGTAGCGCGCCGGTCCTGAAGTTCCCGAGGCCAGGACCACGACGCGCCCTTTCCCTTGAGGTGGCGGGAATTCCTGTTGCGCGTGCGCGACCGAAGCCATAGTGAGGGCAGAGAGCAAACCGATGATTGCTGCAATGCGGGGAAAGAAATTCATGGCGACAGCGTCCTTTCGTCCTCTGGGCACGGGATTGAATCAACCGAGATTCCCGTCTTAAGACACTCCCCGGTCCGAAAGCCTAACCCTCACGCCACTTCGAGTCAAACGCAAGCCGTCTGTCCGCATTGCGCGGCCCAATTTGCTGTGACGAGGTATTTAGACCGCGGCAAACTACATCCCATGAGAGATTGGATTGTTCCAACCCTAGTGTAGCGGGAGCTGCAAATCCGCGCCGGGCCCACCCTCCGGTTTCGCGGCAATAGAGACTGCCGCCACCTCTAATAGGTGGCTAGCGATACTCGGAGCACCACCGGCTCCCCGCCGAAGTCGAGTCCCCAGTCCGTTTCGTCCCCATTCCAGATGCGGATCGACTTGAAGGCTCCATTCTCGTAGATTCCCTCCTCGACAAGCAGGAATTGCCTGTGCTGCCACTTACCATCGATCAAGGCCGAGGGATTTTGTTGCGTTCCTTCCAAGATATGCTGGGACTTTCGTTGTTGCTCTGTGCCGGCTGGCCGGAAGTCGACACGGCAAAAGTATCCGGCCACCAGAAACTGATTGTCATTCAGTTGAGCAACAAGAGCGCGCCCGGCGGGCTTCGGACTTCCTGCGCCGCGATTGTTGCGCGCCGCGCCAAATGAAACGACCGCGTCCCAGCTTCCGAATGGCATGGTTTGGACAACCTTGCCCTGCTCTTCGGCCACGGCCTGGAGCTTGCCTTCAAAATTGAATCGCGCAATCTCCCGCTGCATGGGGCCGACCAAACGGTAGTTCATCGCCCACGGTGTCAGGAACTCCTCCGGCGGTCTGGAAGCATCCGCCTGATTCAACGACCTATCGCCCGCTCTGTGGGAGTGATCCAATCCAAACGGCGAAAAGCCAATGGTCTGAAGACCAAGCGCCGAGAAAAAGAAACGGGCATTGTCGGCCCCACCGGTCTCGGGCACAAATAGGGCATTGTCGTCGCGGTGATACAGTTCCAAAACCTTCAAATACGAGGCAGGATCGTTCTGGTAATCGTCTGGCGCAAGAACATCCAGCGCTGGCGCTGCGGCCTTCCAGATGGCGAGCACATTGTCAGTGGGGCCGCCGCTCTCGTAGCAGCCGGGAGCTCCGGGTTGGCCTGGAGGGCCGGGATTGAAGGGGTCGCGCAAAGCCGCGTTGGCGTACATGGGCAACGGATAAACAGCCTTCCCCGCGGCGGCGACTTGTCCAATATATTTCGCGACCGCCCAAGCGTGGAAGTATTCATCCGCGTCGGGACCAAAGGCTTCTTGCCAGTTCGGGGATGGAGAAGAGGTCTTTACCCACATGGCGCTGAGGATTTCTGGGGGCACTGGCGCTTCAAAGAGCTTCTGTGCGGCCGGAGAGAAATCGCGGACGCTGCCCCACGCGCCGGCCTCATTCTCCACCTGAACCATGAGCACGGTACGCTGTGGGTCGGTTTCCTTGAGGTGGCGCATGAAAGCGGTAAACGCTTTTTTGTCCGCTTCAAGCGAAGCAGCAGAGTGCGGCGAAGGAGAGTCCACCGCCTCACCATTCCTATCGACCATGTGCGGGTAGCGGAGGGTGTCCAGCTTCATCCATTCGGGCATGTAGTGTTGGCTGCCGTTTTTCCATGTCCCGAACCAAAGCAGCACCAGGTGAACGTGATGCTGGCGAGCCTCTGTAAGGAGCGTGTCGATCGTCGTGTAATCGTACTGTCCCGGCTGCGGTTCGAACTGCTCCCAGTAGATCGGCATTTCAACCGTATTCACATTCAGGTATTCCATTGCGGGCCAAACCTTCGGAAGCATGGCCGGCCATGAACTGGAATTATGCACCTGCGCACCCAACATCAGATACGGAGCATCGTCCACGAACAGAGCGAAACGTCCGTCCTTTTTCACCACGCGTGGAATCGGACTCTCCGCAACCTGGGCTTGGAGCATGGTGGCGACGAGTGTGGCCACAAAAACGGCTAGGACAGCGGATCTCATTTTCATTTTTGTCACTCCTACAATGTGCTGGGCGAACACGCCCAGAATGTCGGTGCGTTTCCCGGGCAGCGAATCTGCCTTTGGTACGAGCCAGCCTACCAGCCTGTCGTGCAATTATCCAGATTCCCGTTTGGCTGACAAAACAGTCTGATGAGACGACGCGCATTCGGAGATGTGAGAACAGCGACTGTGAGAAACTCTACCGCGCCATCGGGTCGATGCGCGCAGACGAGCCGCGCAGAAAATGCAAAACGAGACTTGCAGCTTTGAGGCCGTGAGGGTTTACGTTCTTTTTTCAGAGAAGGCATGAAACGGTTTGAAGACTCGCATCGCGATTCGCCTCAGTCGATTCGGCCACTGATGCGAGCTCTTGTTCATATCAAGGGCCTGGCATCAGTCATGCCGCAGGTGTTGCCGCGCGAGTGCGCCTTCAGGCGCTGTTTCATTTGACAGTGACGCTTCACCAAGACCCACTACCGTTTTCGCACCTCCAGTTGCACAGGCCGCGCGACCGAGTTGACCTCGGGATCATAGTATTCGTAAACGCGAGATTGAAACGTTCGGGCGCGGATAGGATACTTGGCCCGCAAACGGAACTTCACCGTGACCGAGTCACCCGGAGCGATCGAATCGAAGTAAAGAATGGCCTGCGTTGCCGTCACGCTGAACTTCGACAAATGCCCACTCTTCAGACCCGTGCTCTTGTCCTGGTAGTCCTGCAAATCTTCGCTAAGCAGGTCGAACCCTGGAGGGATGCCGAGATCAACCATCACCATGTTCGCCGATTTTGCGAGATTGTTCTTGATGGTCGCGGTGACCATGGCGGTGTCGTCCACCATAAGTTGCGCGCGGTCGTAAGCCACGTCAATGGAAAGCGGCTCGTTTTCCGGTTTCTCGTCCCACGGGAGAAAATAGCTCCCCACGATTTGGTAGGCGAGCCCGCCCTTTCCCTCAAACCGGATTTCAACCGTGTTGACAACATCCGGATCAATGCCCTTGAACACGAACTGATGGAACAGTTCATTGTTTTCCGGCGTCAGATTGATTTTCTCGACCGGCTTACCGTTCAACGCAACTTCCAATCTGCCGCGAACGTCCGCCGTGCCTTTCTCGGTAGCCAAGAGCAAGGCTCGAAGCGCCATGATCGTCGCTTGGGTGGTCCCCCAAGTTCCGTCAGCGTCTTTCTTTGAAGCGATGTAGCTGAGAGCCTGGCGCGCTGTCCCCGGAGCCTCGCCCCACTTGAGAAGCGCCTGAACGGCCAGCCCGGTTGTCTCTGCGCTGGCGCTGGAGCCCGTGGCATAGACTCCCGTCTCGTCCGCGCTCCACCACACTTGTTCACCCTTCTCCGTGCGCGCCTCAAGCAGGAGCTGCATGGCCTGTCGAATGAACTCGCGGTCCCTACCGTAGTCGACCGCAAAGTTAGTGAGGACAGCCAAAGTGTAGGAGTCCGTTTTCGCGCTCAGGTGACGCTCGACAAACTGTTTGGCTTTTTCGACGGCTGGCCCCTGATAGCCCGTGTTCTCGAGTGACCACCCAATGTATGCGGTGATGCGCAGGACGTCCGAGTTGTACCGGTTCGTGGCGCCTTCGTTGATGAACGACGTATCCGGCTTCCAGCTTCCATCCGCCTGCTGCTGCCCGGCGAGCCACTCTTGCGTACGCAGGATAAGTTTCGGGTCTACTTCATAGACCTTCGACATGTCGTAGAATTCCATCAGGCCGTAGGCGGTGAGGATTTTGTTTGCCGGAGCGCTGCCGAACCAAGAGAATCCGCCTCCGGGAACCTCGAAAGTAAGCAACCGTTGATAGCCGTTGGCGATGTACCCCTCGGCCTTTGCGTGCACCTCGGGAGTCAGCTTCTTTGTACGCTTCATGTAGTCCAGTGCCAGCACGTTAGGATAAGTGCTTGAGGAAGTTTGTTCGAAGCAGCCGCCTGGCATGCGCAGAAGACTGTCCATGCCCTCGATGATCTGGCTCAGCGGGCCGGGGTAAAGCCGCACAACGATCTTGCTGGCGTCAGGGATGGAGTTCACCGGGAAGGCCACTTCTTCCTGCACCGTGTTTTCCAGCCGGCCGTTGAACACGAGGTTCTGCTCGCGCCCGTTTGGAATCACTTCAATCTCTCGAACAACGATGTCGGAACGATTGGCTCCACCCTTCATGCGAGCCGAGAGCGTGAGCTTGAACCTCCCGATGCGTTTGGCTTCCAAAGTGAATTCGGCGGCTCCGACACGGCCGGCATCGACTGCGGCTGATTTCTCGGCGACGTCATCGACCAGTGAAAACCAGTTGTCCTCTTGCAACTGAAGGCTAACGTCTCCGCGAGCGTCGGTGTAGTTGTAGATGGCAACGGGGATCGATACCCGGTCCCCTTGCGTGAGTGTGACCGGCAGATCGAGATCGACGAAGAAATCCTGGAAGACTTTCAGACTCGAAGTAGACGTGCCCAGCGCGCCGTGTTGCGTGGATGCGATCATTGCCATACGCCACGTGGTGATGGAGTCGGCCATCGGAATAACAATGCTGGCGCGGCCGTCCTTGTCGGTGATGATCTCCGGATTGATGTAGAGCGCCTCGGGGAAGTACGACCGCACGCGCGGCGCAGATGGCTCCGATTCTTCCTTGGCGAGTGTTGCGCTGTTTGCGGCGCGTTTTTCGATTTTGTCAACAGGGGCCATATCCACGGCGTTCCGGCTTACAAGGGCCAGTTCATTCATGAGACGAGGGGCCAAACCAGGGGCCGCGCCGCTCGCAATCCCCGAATCCTGTGCCCCAAGGGTTGTGCTTTCTGCGGTGACCTCAACAACCTCGGTAGAGGTGGCAACAGACAAAATTGCGGAGATCACTGCGCGATCACGCGGGCGAACAGTGAGCCCCCCCGAAGCGATCTGGAACCCAGTCTCGGACACTTGAACTACGTAGCTACCGGAGGGCATACCCGAGAAACTGAATTGCCCATTGGCTTCGGTTTTCGCGGACCGGATCTTTCCGGAGGTGACTCCGCGCACTTCGACACGAGCTGCCGGCACGACAGCACCCGTGATATCGGAGACGGTTCCTACGATTTCAGCCAGCCCATTCAACGGCCCTCGATCGTGTTCAATCTGGATGTCAATCGCGGTCGGCACCGAACTCGTAGGAATGACCACCTTCCTGCGCTGAAACTGCAGAAAAGCATTCAAGTCATCGCCGGTGTTAAACCGCCGGTCCGGACCTGCGCTGCGCAAAACGTAGTACGTTTTAGAGGAATCCCAGCGCGCTAGTTCGAACTTGAGGCTCGTGCCCCATGCGTCATGAAACTCCGCCCCTCCCGTCCTCGCGAGCTTCGCATAGATTCGAATCGGATCACCCATCTTCGGGTTCTCCGAGTAAGCCTGCTTAAGATCTTTTGCTATCTGATTCGCCTGCTTTTGAAAACGTGCCTGGTAACGTGCCGCATATTCGGGGTACTTTGTCATCGGCACGTTTCTGCCGAATTCCGTCTCAAATTTATTTGGACTCACGATTTCGGTCGCCGAGAACAATGCTCGCGCCGCCCGATCGCGCTGATCGGCCTGCGACTTCTCCACGGGTTCCACGATTTCTGGCATGCCGATGGAGTGAATTTCATAGCGAGGCTTCATGACTTCCTGCTCGAGATAGAAGAAGACCTTGGCGAAACCGGGTTGCTTTTCTGCAAGGGCAAAGACTGCCTCATCCACAACTTCCAAACCAAGCGCGGCCTGAACACCCTGACCTTGCGCGTTGGTCACGCGGAAGCGTACAAGTGCTTCGCCGCCAGGCTTGTAGAAGGAAGCATCTGCGACAGTCTCGATTTTGAGCTCATCCGCGGGTTCCACGAAAATTAAGCGGTGGTCACCGACTGGCTGCGCGTTGCCGCTGAACAGGTAAGCGTTCAGGTCCACTGTCCCCGCTATTTCCGGCGTGACGTTGATCGCCAGTTCGGCCTGTCCGTTTTCAATATCCACGTCTCGAGTGAGCACCGTCTGGCCTTCCTTGACAATATCCACGTACGCGGTGCCACGTTTCTTGGTGGAAAACACCCTCAACTGGATGCGGTCTCCGACGCGGTAGACTGCGCGTTCCGTGCGCAGAAGGATTTGATCATCGCCCTCACGGCTTTGCAGTTCGACTTTGCTTGACGCACGGTTTCCCTCGACATCGGCGGCCTCGATCTCCAGCATTTCAGACCCGTTGCGAACTCTGACCGTTATGACACCAACGCCGCCGTCATCCGTGGCCACTCCTTGGTCGGCATTCCCAGCGGCGTGGACGGTCAAGTTGGTCTTCGCGGGCGTTCCGTCAGGGTACGAAGTTAGAACAAAGACCTGATTCTCCAGATTTGGGACCAGTGTGCCCCCCTCGGGAACCGCCGTGATAAGCAGCGGTGATTCACTGACGGTAATCGGCTCACCGCGAGTCTCGGCGTGGCTGGCGGAGTCCTTCACCGTTGCCTCGACTAGAACGCGTGCCGCTCCCTGACTGAGCGGGCGCCCCGCAAAGTAAGTTGGGAGCACAATGTCAAAGCGGTAGTCCCCGTTTTGATCCGTCTTTCCCTGCGCCGACCCCGCTTCGAACATCGAAACATCCATGCCGGAAGCCTTGACCGTGACCTCGCCGCCTTCCACTGGCTTTCCAAAAAAGTAGTTGGCATGAACTGTCCCTGTTACGTGGTCGCCAGGCCGGTAGCCGCGTTTCGACTTGCTCTCCTTTCCCGCAAAATCAACAGCCACCTTGAATTTTGGCAGGACGTATCGTTCGACACTCAGCGCGATCTCCGCCGTATTTGACGGCGCGTCGGCCTCGCCCATCAGTGCACGCAGGTGATACGCGCCCAGGTTCACCTCGTCGGCAAGCCCGAATTCCGCCGAGGCAACCCCGAAGTGGTCGGTCTTGGTCGCTTTCTTGAATACCTTGTTGCCACGAGAATCCTCAATTTCGAAAGTCAGCTTGTGATTAGCTGCTGCCTCATGGTCGGATCGATCGAGCACCAATGCGCGCACATGGATTGTTTGCCCCGGTTGGTAAATTGGCTTCTCGGTCGTAAGAAGAATGGAAACCTTGTCTTCCAGCCGGACCGCTTGAGTCAGTTCGGTCGAACCAATAGGTGTATCAACCACATAGCGCAACTGGTAATTGCCCACCAATCCGGCCGGAAACCGGAATTGAACTTCGGCCGTCCCCCGTCGATTTAAATGGCCCGTAAAAAGAAGCTGAGGTTTCTGATCGGCGCCTAGAAGATCGATTTGCACCGAATTTCGGCCGGCAATGGCTTCGCTCTTCGAGTCAGTGACAATTACGCGCACTGCCGCCTGTCCACCCGTTAAATAGGATTGCTGACCCAGGATGTGAACGACCGGCGTACGCAAAATCTGCGAGATGGATTCCGTACCCTCCAACCCGTCTGTTTTTCGATCGTCATATTCAAAACGGTACCGAACGCGATGCCACACCAATTCGTCCAACGGCAACGGCTTCTCCAGCTTGATATCGTCTTGCCACCTACCGTGTCCTTTGACTACTTCCACGTGCTGTTCCGCTCGGCCGAGAACTTTGTCTTCCGGATCCAGAATCTCCATCGTCAACTGCCCAGCCCCGGCGCGGGCAACATGGTAAGAAATGGTCAGGTGCAGCAAGCCATGGGAATAAATTGCTTCGGCAGAAGACGTGTCGCCGGACGCCAGGAATGGTTGCAAGGCGACTGATGTTGCGATCGTTAGAAATACAGTGAGAATGAGAATGACGAATCTTGTTGGATTTCTGGGTTCCCTGGCGTTGTCCATGGCGACTCCTTGGAGGTGCTGTGTCGACAGCCCTCATCTAGCTCATTCAAACGATAGAACGCCTGGCGAACCCATTCTTGCACGGAATCTTGCATGACGTGGGGCCTTCCGCCCGTGTTGTTTTATCCATTGGTGTGAGGTGGTAGTGCAGCTTCCCAGAATCCAGGCATTCGGCTTACACTAGGTTTTTTGAAACGTATCCGGGGGACGAACCTTGTACATCCACATGTTTGCATTTCGATTGAAGCCGGGCGTAAGCGGTCCACAAAAAGAGAAGATCATTGCCGAAATCCGGAAGCTGCCCAACCGAATACCGAATGTGGTGGAAATTCATGTTGGAATGAATGTTTCTCCCCGCGGGCAAGGATATGAGATCGGCGGGGTGATGAAATTTCCCGACGAGGCCGCGCTACTTGCTTACGGGTCGCATCCGGCTCATCAAGAACTCTTGGCCTGGCTGCTTCCGCTGATCGAACCGATTGAAGTCGATTTTCCCGTCTGAGCCTCTCCAACTTAACGGGGTGGCTCTAAAGGGCGCGGTTGCCGGAGCCCAGTTTTGAAGATGAACAGGGAACGAATGGTAGTGTCCTAATTTGAAAACTGCAGAAGAGGTTTGCGTCCGACCTACGGCGTCACAGTCAATGCCTGAAACCTTCCCCGCAACATACCGACTCGGGTCGCGTTCTGGCAAACGGAATTCCTACCTTGCGCTGCTAGTCGTGCTCGCCGCCGCCCTCGCCGCATTCGGTCCGGCAGAGCCTTCCCTGCCTCAAACAATCTCGGAACTTCGTCAAAGAATTGAAATGGTGCTCGTGGCCACCAAGACACCCGGGGCGGGAATCGCGCTCGTGGGCCGCGATGGCCCGATATGGGTGGCTGGCATCGGCACGGCCGACGTAGCACGAAACCGGCCCGTCACCGATGACACATTGTTCCCCATCGGCTCGGTATCGAAATCGTTCGTGGCACTTTCCGTGTTGAAGCTTCAGCAGGAAGGACGGCTCACCTTGCAGGATACCCTGCAATCGCGAGCACCGGAGGTGGAATTCAACAATCCCTGGGAAGCAACCAATCCCATTCGGATCGTCCACCTCCTGGAACATACAACCGGATGGGGCGACAACACGCCGCAAGAAGGGGCATGGAATCCAATGCCTGAACCCACGCGGCGTGAGGCTCTAGCCTACGATCTTCGTTCGCGCACCTCACGGTGGCGGCCCGGGACAAGATTTTCGTATTCGAACTTAGGGCCGGATGTAGCGGCTTATGTCATTGAGAAGATCACTGGCGAGAAGTATGAGGAGTACGTGGCCCGGACTTGGTTCAAGCCGCTCGGCATGGCGGGCACATCGTATTTCGAAACGCCGGAAGTGCTCTCGAATTTGGCTACGGGCTACCAGTCAGGGGGCGAAGCTCACCCTCATTTCAACATCCTCACACGTCCTGCAGGTGCTATCGTTGCGTCGCCGCACGACATGGCGAACTATGTCGAGTTCTATCTTCGCCGGGGCTCATTTCGGGGAATACAGCTTCTGCCGAAGGATGCGATTGATCGAATGGAGCGCCCGACCTCTACCTACGCTGCGGCCGAAGGCCTCGCGATCGGCTATGGCTTGGGCAACTCCACCTCCGTACGAGGCAATTGGGTTTTTCATGGTCACGGTGGGGCAGTGCCCGGCGCATTGACGGATATGGCGTACCTCCCGGACGAGGGGGTGGGCTACGCGGTGATGATTAACTCCGAAAATGGAGATGCTCTGGATCAGTTGGAAGACCTAGTTCGGGCTTACTTGCTCGGCGACCGAACACCGCCATTGCCACCGTCCGCGGGGAGTGTGGATGAGGGACAAATGGCCGAGTATTCCGGATGGTACGAGCCGATTACACCGCGCTCCGAAAGCCAGTGGTATCTAGAAAGTATTTTGGGTTTGACCCGTGTAACTTCTGGCAACGGGCAGCTCTTCCTTGAGGACCTCACTAACGGAAAGTACGCTTACGTTCGAGTGGCCGGACGAGTCTATCGACGGCTCGATAATTCGCGAACCTTTGCCCTTGTGGGGGACCACACCGAAGGCACGCTCTTACAGTTCGGAGGAGGAAATACTTTCCGTCGCCTGACGACGTTCATGGTGGATCTGAAACTGGGGTTTGCACTGGCAACTGTGTTCCTGATGTTCTGTTCCGCATTCTCCGCCATGACCTGGCTTCCGCGAAGACTCTTTGGCGACCTCAAGGCCGCCCCACATTTCAGTGTTCGGACCTACCCGTTCATAGCTACGCTGTGCGCCGTTGCGGTAGTTGTCCTAATTTGGGATGTTTCGGGGAACTACTACGCCCGTGCGGGAGGACCGATCTGGTCCGGGAATTTGGCTTTCACAACGTACAACTTGGCAATCGGGATATTCGCATGGTTTGCTTTCGACGGGTTGATCCGGGCGCTGCGCTATCGTCGCAGCCCCATCAGTCGACTGGTCTGGTGGCATTGCTTTACTACCTCGCTTGCATTGAGCGTATGGGCGGGCTATCTCGTGTACTGGGGCCTTCGCGCCGAATTTGCGTTATAAACCACGGCCCTTTCTGTGGCCTAATTTGTTCTCTGCAATCGATTTTGAAGTTAGGACACTACCGAACAAATCTACTGATTGACAGATGCAACCATTAGAAGATAAATTGGCTATTCTCGATTTTGAACCAACGGGTGACAATACGAGGGTCCCGTTGTACAGTGCAGTGAGCGCAAACAGATGAACTATCGCAAGTTCTTGCACCAACTCATCGTAGTAGGGGTACGAGTAGTCCTCCCGTCTGGGCCAGGAGGGCAAGGGTAAGCTGAGCAGCAAGAAAACGCGAAGGCTCCCCAAACCCACCTGCCAGAAACGCTGGCAAGGTGGGTTTCACATTTTTGGACGATAAGAAAGGGCTCCAATGGATACTCAGAAGAAAAAGATGACTGGGGCAAGTATTTTGTGGGAATGCCTGGAACGTGAAGGCGTGAAGCACGTCTTTGGTTATCCGGGCGGGGCTATCCTGCCGGCGTACGACGCGCTAAAGCACAGCTCGATCCATCACATCCTAGTGCGCCACGAGCAGGGTGCCACGCACATGGCGGACGGCTACGCGCGCGCGACCGGCGGAGTGGGTGTTGCCGTGGCAACCTCAGGCCCGGGTGCCACCAACACGGTGACCGGCATCGCGACGGCCATGATGGACTCCTCGCCGATCATTGTCATCACGGGCCAGGTGGGGAGCAAAGTGCTCGGCACGGACGCCTTTCAGGAAACCGACATCACTGGCGTTACGCTTCCCATTACCAAGCACAACTATCTTGTTACGCACGCCAGCGAAGTTGCCCACTCCATTCGGGAAGCCTTTTATGTCGCAAAGTCCGGGCGTCCCGGGCCTGTCCTGGTTGACATCACCAAGGACGCGCAGCAAAGCACATGCGAGTTCGATTGGGAAGAAGCTGCCCCGCGCATGCGCGGGTATCGTCCTGACCTTTCCCCCGACCAAGATGAGTACAAGCGAGCATTGAAGCTGATCAAAGAATCGGAGCGTCCAGTCATCCTTGCTGGACACGGAGTTCTCGTCTCCGAGGCCATGCACGAATTGCTGGAATTCGCCGAGCGTACTTCCATTCCCGTAGCGCTCACGCTGCTGGGACTTGGAGCGATGCCGGCTTCTCACATCCTGAATCTCGGCATGATGGGCATGCATGGCGAGGCCTGGGTGAATAAAACAATCCAGGAAGCCGACCTGCTGCTGGCCTTTGGCATGCGCTTTGACGATCGCGTGACGGGAAGCTTAAAGACCTATGCGCCGAATGCGAAGAAGATCCATGTGGACATCGATCAGGCGGAAATCAACAAAAACGTCAAGGTGGACGTGGCACTCGTCGGTGATTTACGCAAGATACTGCGCGAACTCATGCCGCACGTTGAGATGAAGGACCGCAGCGAATGGATCGAACACATTCGAGGCCTGAAGGGAGACTCCGCAGTTCGCGACATCCAAAACCTCCCGGACAGCGGCCATCTTTATGCAGCGCACGTCATCAACGACCTCTGGCGCGAGACGCGCGAACAGGAAACCATCGTTGTCACCGACGTGGGCCAGCACCAGATGTGGGAAGCGCAGTACTACAAGCACGAGCGCCCGCGTTCCCTGATCACTTCGGGCGGGCTGGGGACGATGGGGTTTGCCCTGCCCGCGGGCATCGGCGCGAAGGTCGCGCGTCCCGAGGCCGACGTGTGGGTCGTGGCCGGCGACGGCGGCTTCCAGATGACCATGTCCGAACTCGCCACGATCGTGCAGGAAAAACTGAAGGTGAATATCGCCATCATCAACAATGGATATCTCGGGATGGTGCGCCAGTGGCAGGAGTTCTTCTACGAGCGCAATTACGAGGCGACTCCGCTGTTGAGCCCAAATTTCTCGAAACTCGCGGATGCCTACGGTATCCGCAGCGCAGCCGTCAAGAAACGCAGCGACGTGGTCCCTGCCGTTCAAGCTGCACGATCGCACGATGGACCTATGCTGATTGATTTTCAAGTTGAGCAGGAAGACTCCGTGTACCCGATGGTGGCAGCCGGTGCCGCGCTTCATGAAATGATCCGGCGGCCAGATCCACTCGAGGAAACCGCCACGGACGAGTGAGGAGCCATGTTGCGTGCATTCATAGTTTACGTTGAAAACAAGCCAGGTGTGTTGTCGCGGGTTGTGTCGTTGTTCCGGCGTCGCGGGTACAACATCGATTCACTTACCGTGGGACGCACGGAGAAACCCGACGTGTCGCGGATGACGATTGTGATGGACGCCGACGAAGACCAAGTGCGTCGCATCGTCGCGAACATCTACAAGCTGGTGAATGTGTTGCTGGTCGATGTCATTAGCAAAGACGGGCCTCCAGCCATCGGGCGCGATTTGGCGTTGATCAAGGTGGCCATCACGCACGAGGCGCGCTCGCACGTCCTCGAGCTCGCGAACGTCTTTCGCGCGCGGGTGGTGGATGTCGCCCCTGATTCAGTGACCATTGAAATCACGGGCGTCGAGGAAAAGGTGGATGGCCTTCTCGAAGTGCTGCGACCATTTGGCCTGTTGGAGATGGTGCGTACGGGCCAGGTCGTGATGCGGCGTGGCACAAAGGGTTCGACGGTTGCCGCGAAATCAAAGGGAACGCAGCAAGTGACCGCCGCGGACGAAATTGCAGGTTCAGTCTAGCCTGCTCACACTGCAAACGCATCCCGGATTTTCGATTGACGATTTCATGGCCGAGCCGTGCCCTGTGTCAGCAAGGCATAAGCGCGCCGGGCAACGATCAATTCTTCGTTTGTTGCAAGGGCGACAACGGCCACTTCCGAATTGTCCGCGGATACAACGCGATCGCCACTGCACGTTTCGTTTCGAACAGGATCCAACTGCACTCCAAGGAATTCTAATCCACGGCAAGCGTCGCTTCGCAGCCGGGCGGAGTTCTCGCCAATGCCCCCCGTGAATGCGATGGCATCGATGCCCGCCATAGCGGCGGCATAAGCTCCAATGGTCTTTCTGATCTGGTAGGTGAAGACCGAAAGAGCCAGCGCGGCATCCGCATTGCCCCCAGAGGACGCCTTGGCCAGATCGCGGACGTCGCCCCCAGGGATTCCGGAAAGGGCGGCCAATCCTCCAGTTCGAGTCAGTTGTTCGGCCGCCGTCGCAACGGACCAATCGTTCTTCTTCATCAGAAACAGCACGGCAAACGCGTCGAAATCCCCGTGCCGAGTTGCATTTTCAAGGCCGGACTGCGGCGAGAACCCCATCGTCGTATCGATCGATCGTCCATTTCGTATGGCGCAAATTGACGAACTTCCGCCCAGGTGGCAGCTTACAAGACGAAGAGAATCGCGCGGCAAGCCGAGAATTTCGGGAACCCGCTCGTTGACATATTGGTGCGACGCCCCGTGAAACCCGTAGCGCCGCACGCCGAATCGCTCACACCAATCCTTCGGGATTCCGTAACGAGCAGCATATTCAGGCATCGTCGCGTGGAATTCCGTCTCAAATGCCGCCACCAATGGCACAGCAGGCATCGCCGTCCGAAACGCGCGAATGCCCATCAAATATATCGAATTGTGGGCCGGCGCTGCAGGGAGATACTCCTCCAGGGCTGCAATCACGTCGTCATCGATCACAAATGTCCCGCGATACTTCTGCCCTCCGTGGACGGCCTTAAACGCCATGGCCTCGATGGTCGCGTCGTGGATTGCCAATTGATGAATGGCGGCGGCGTAGTCAGTCACTCGCTCCAGAACGCCCTTGGCGAGGACCCTTCCAAAGGGCATCTCGAGCAGTTGGTATTTCAGGGACGTCGATCCGAGATTCGGAACCAGAATATTCATGGCGGCGAATAAGACCACACATTCTATCGTCTGTTTGCAGTCGCTACCAACGCAATTGCGAAACATCCAGGGTAGGAATCGCACGGCACTCACGCTTGGCCCATCATGATGTATGTCGATTGATTACTTGGCGCATCAGGGGAGGCATGCGCTTGGGCTTGCGCTCCTGTGCGGTTTCTGCGATGAATATTTCTAGCAATCTGATTGCGAGCGGAGGTTCGTATGCGCCGAAAGTTCTTCTGGGTCGCGATTTGTCTCTTGTTTGTTGTCGTGCCGAGCCAAGCCGACAAGCGTGGCTTCACCATTCAGGATTTCTACCGTCTGCGGGGCCTAGACGATGTGCGGATATCTCCCGACGGAAGAAAAGTTCTGTTCACGGTGACAACCAGCGACCTCATGAAGGCGAAACGCACGAAGCATATCTGGATGATGGATGCGGACGGCGGCAACGCTCGCCAATTCACGTTTGGTGAGAAGAGTGAGTCCTCGCCGGTTTTCTCGCCCGATGGAGCCATGATCGCCTTTATCAGCTCGCGCGATGGCGATGAAAATCTCTATGTCATTCCAGCAAATGGCGGGGAAGCGCGGCGCCTGACCGACATTTCCACGGGAGCCTCCGATCCATTGTGGTCCCCTGATGGAAGGTCGATTGTTTTTTCGATCGACGTCTATCCAGAATGCGGCGCCGACGACACCTGCAACAAAAAGATCGCGGACCGCTGGAGCAACGGGCCGCTCCACGCGCACATGGCCGATTCGCTCCTCTACCGCCACTGGACGGAGTGGAAAGATGGAAAGCGCACCCATCTTCTGCTGGTGGATGTCTCGACGGGCGCATTGCGCGATTTGACTCCGGGAGATTTCGATTCGCCGCCGTTTCAACTTAGCGGACCAGTGCAATACGATATCTCCCCTGACGGTTGGGAACTCGTATTCGATTCCAATCGCGACCGCAATCCGGCTTCTTCAACGAATAGCGACCTTTGGGTCGTTCCTCTTTCGGGTGGACAGAATCCGCGAGACATCACCGCTTCTAATGCGGCTTTTGACGGCAATCCCAGGTATTCGCCGGACGGGAAATACATTGCATACCGAACGCAGAAACAACCGGGCTACGAATCGGATCTCTTCCGCCTGGCCATTTTCGATCGCGCTGCCAACACGTCGCGCGTATTGACTGAGTCTTTCAAGAACTGGGTGGACGATTTTGAGTGGGCCCCGGATTCAGCATCGATCTACTTCACTGCACCCGTGGAGGGCGACAATCCCATTTTCCAAGTCATGCTTCGCTCCGGTGCGATTCGGCAAGTTCTGACAGACAGATCGATCGACTCGTTTGACGTCTCACGCGACGGCCGCCGCATCGTTTACGCGCGACGCTCCGTAGGCGAACCCGTCGAACTCTTCGCTACTAACCTGGCTGGGGGAAAGGCTTCCACTCCGCAAAAGCTTTCGCATTTTAACGACGATGTTGCAAACGAAGTGGACATTCGTCCCGCGGAAAGAATGTGGGTGGATGGAGCGGCGGGATCGAAGATCGAAGTCTTTATCGTGAAGCCGCACGGTTTTGACCCGGCGAAGAAGTATCCGCTCATCCTCAACGTTCATGGCGGCCCGCAGATGCAATGGCAGGATTCCTTTCGCGGCGACTGGCAAATCTATCCCGGCGCGGGCTACGTGGTTGCATTCGCCAACCCTCATGGGTCCACTGGTTATGGCCAGGATTTCACGGCTGAGATTTCGGGTGATTGGGGCGGCCAGGTTTTCGAAGATTTGATGAAAGTCACCGACGCTCTTGCCAAACTTCCCTATGTCGATCCGGATCGCATGGGCGCCATGGGTTGGTCGTATGGCGGTTATATGATGGATTGGTTCGAGGGCCACACGGATCGCTTCAAAGCGATCGCTTCGATGATGGGGGTCTTCGATCTGCGCTCCATGTACGGCGCCACCGAGGAGTTGTGGTTCCCCGAGTGGGACCTCAAGGGGCAGCCGTGGAATTCACCGCAGTATGAACAATTCTCGCCTTCCTACTATGTGAAGAATTTCAAGACGCCCTGCCTGGTCATTTCCGGGGAACGCGACTACCGCGTCCCTTACACGCAATCGCTGCAGTTCTTCACGTCGCTGCAAAAGATGAACGTTCCCTCGCGGTTGATTATCTACTCCAATGCAGGCCATTGGCCTAGCTGGTACGAGATGGCGCTCTACTACACGGCGCATCTCGAGTGGTTCCACAAGTACCTCGGGGGAGACCCACCCTCGTTGACTACGGAGCAGTTCTTGCGCAACGCCGCATTCAACTCTGGCGCAAGCGCTGCGCCAAAAGACTAACGAAGTTCTGAGCGTTTTCGCCACATGAGCGAAGCAAAAAGGCGTGTGTGTTGACTCGCCTTGGGCCGTGGCCTAAGATGCACTCACAAGCATTCCGCGCACGAAATTACCGGGATGGAAGCGCTGAGGGGAGCGAAGAGTCATCACCATGGCTGATGCTTTGTACGGAACAATCGGCGGCCGGCTTAAGATCAAGGCTGCGGTAGATTCATTCTACGAGAGGGTTCTCGCGGATCCCCTCCTCCGTCCCTACTTTGAGGGTTTCGACATGGAGGGCTTGCGCGAGCGGCAAAGCATGTTTGTCTCGATGCTGCTCGGCGGGCGCGTCGTTTATACAGGAAGAGATATCCACGAAGCGCATAAGAGGCCTCGCAAGATGGGAATCACCGAAGTGCACTTCCATGCCTTTCTGCGACACTTTCGCTCAGCTTTGGAAGAAGTCGGCGTCGAAAGTGAAAAGTTGCAAGACATCATGACACTTCTCGAAGCCTCTCGCAGCCAAGTCATCGGCGCATAGGATATCTTCTTCCCCACCCGATCCGTTTACTTCTTGCTTCATTCGACTTTTCGCTCGCCACGCAATTCTGGGCATCGCCGGAAGCTCAAAGACCCAGTTTGCTGTGCCTACTGTTCTAACTTTGGGGTCAACTCACCCCAATTCAAATCACGCCGAGGTCTGAGTCCTCTGGTATAGTCTGGCCTTGGGTTTCAGGGCGCCGTTCTGATCTCGGTTTGGTCCATCAGAGTTTTCCCCTTCCGGAAAAATGATTGTAGCGGTCCAACTGGATCGCTTCGCAGCAACGCATGAACCACAATCAATCTCGGGGGCGGTTGCTCGTATTCGATTGCCACGAAGCATGGGTGTACCAACTTCGCTTGCTCGATCAACTCATGGACGTGGTGGTGGGATTGAAAGGCCGCTATACGGCGGGATGGGACTATCGCATGAGGCCATTTCCGCCGAACGCCCGAATTGTCACCCTTCAGGAAGCGTTAGCTGCGACCGCGCCCTACGATTGCATCATCGCGCACAATTTGACCGATCTGCTCGACGTAAAGTCTCTCGACGCTCCGCGACTCTTCGTCATTCACGGCACGCTCGAAGGCATTGCTCTCGAAGAAGGGGCGAAGACGCCGATGGATCAATTCCGCCGTACGACGGCGCAGTACTTGAGCCTTGTCGGTGCGCATGCGATAGCTATCTCGCGCTTGAAAGCCCTTTCGTGGGGGCTCGGCGATGAGTACCTTTTGCCTGCTGTGGATACTGTGGACTATCTTCCCTACCGTGGAGACCTTGCGAGCGGCTTACGCGTCGCGAATCATATTCACTTGCGGCCTCGCACTCTGCTCTGGGATTTTCACCAGGCAGCGTTCGATGGTCTGCCGATCAGAATCATCGGTCACAATGACGACATGCCCGGTGTCGAAGCCGCCCGCGACTGGGCAGAGCTGAAAGAAAACATGAGCCGTCATCGGTTCTTCGTCCATACCGCCGATGTACGGTTTGAAGATGGATACAACCTGGCGACGCTAGAGGCGATGGCCGCCGGACTTCCTATCCTCGGCAACCGTCACCCCACTTCACCGGTCGAGCACCGGATTAGTGGGTTTCTGTCCGACGATCCCTTGGAACTGAGACAATTCGCAGTGCAGTTGCTCGAAGATCAAACTCTTGCTGCGCGAATGGGCCGCGAAGCGCAAAAAACAGTCGCAGAAAAGTTTCCGCCGGGAAAATTCAAGGCAGGCTTATCGCATGCAATCAAGGTTGCACGCACCAAGTGGCGCGCTCGCCGGCGCATCTGATTTCACTCACGACGACGTGGAACGCGCGATACCCGTGGTCCAGGTTTCTCACTTCAGAAAATTATTGAGAAAATTGACAGTTCGCGTCCACGCATCTGCTGCTGCTTCGGGGCGATATCCGTTCTGATTATTGGGATTCTCGAAGGCATGACCGGCGCCATCGTAAATCTTCAGGTCAACCCGTTCGTTCAAGCTCTTCATTGTCTTCTCAAATGCTTGGACATCCGCAGGAGTAATTCCCTTGTCATCTGCCCCAAAATTTCCCAGTACGGGCGCGCGAATCTGTTGAAGATCGTTGGGATCGGTGGGGAGCGCTCCATAATTCACGACTAACGCCGCCAATCGCGGTTGATGGATCGCAAGTTGAATGGCATAGCCGCCACCCATGCACCATCCCACAGCTCCAATGTGGTATGGCGTCACATCCTTGCGCGTGCCCAGGTAATCGTATGCCGCCATCAAGTCCTGAATTGCGCGGTCGGAAGGCAAGCCGCGCGACAGTTCGTGCGCTTCGGCAGGATCTGTCGCAGCCTTGCCGCGGTAAAGGTCCACGGCCAGCGCCACGAAACCCTGCTCGGAGATTTTTACGGTCTGTTCTTTCGCCCAATCATTCAATCCCCACCATTCGTGAATCACGATCACGGCGGCATAACGCCCCGGCTTCTCAGGAACGGCGAGGAAGCCACTCACCGTGTCCTTGCCGCTAGCGAATTCGACTGTTTGGGTTTGCGGCCCGGCAGCTCGCAAAGCGGGGACGGCGGCGAAAAGGCCCGCGCACAAGATCGTTCCGAGCAAACTCAACGTGAATTTCATCGGTGACCTCTCTTGGGATGTCTTGCCGTTATTCTAGTCCACTTGCGAGGCTCGCGTCATCTAGGAGACATGCTCCACGAGCACCGCCGTACCATAGGCCAAAACCTCGGTAACTCCTTGCATCACTTCGGTGGCGTCGTAGCGGACTCCGATCACGGCATTCGCGCCATGCTCCATCGCGTGCTCCATCATCAACTCGAGCGCTTCGGCGCGCGTCTTTTCGCACATTTCCTCGAAGAGGGTGATATTCCCGCCGACGATTGTCTGGAGCCCCGCGCCGATTGTCCCAAGGACGCTGCGCGACCTCACTGTCACGCCACGCACCAGGCCCAATATTTTCACCACCCGGTAACCCGGCACTTCAAACGTGGTCGTCACCATGTTGCCATTCACAGCAAGATTCATCGCTCCCTCCCGATACGCGGCACGGAGAATATCACAATCGTCTTTCAGCAGTGAGTCGCTCCCGCCTTTCCTGGCCTCATTCGTATCGCAGCGCGACCATCGGATCCACGCGCATGGCTCGCCGCGTTGGCACGTAGCACGCCACCATGGCTACTCCAGCGAGCAGTAGCGCGGCGGACGCGAATGTGATGGGATCAGTAGCACTCACTCCGAAAAGAAGGTTCGAAAGCAAATGCATCAGTCCCAATGTCCCTGCGAGTCCCAAGATTACTCCCAGGACGGTCAGTTTCACTCCGTGCCCCAGCACAAGTTTTATGACATCGGATCGCTGGGCGCCGAGCGCCAGGCGAATCCCGATTTCGTGCGTTCGCTGCGCCACTAAATAGGCCATGATGCCGTAAATCCCCAAAGCAGCGAGTGCCACAGCAAGTGTCGCGAAAACACCGAGTAGGCACGTTTGGACGGTCGTGTCCTGTATAGAATCGGCGATAACGTCGTCCATCTTGCGTGGCCGGAGAACGGCGATGCTGCTGTCGAGTGAGCCGACTTCTCCGCGAATTGCGCCGAGTAGGTTCATTGGAGGCACGCTCGTCTTCACAACGAGGCTCCAACTCCAGAAACTCTGGTCAAGGGCTGCCGTGAGAGGGAAATATGCCCCTGGCGTCATGCCTTTGCGGACTTCATCCATCTTTACGTCGCCCGCCACGCCGATCACTTTGACCGGCAAGTCACCGATCTTGAATACCTTTCCGATGGGATTTTCATTGGGCCAGGCCAATTGCGCCATCGAACGGTTGATGACCGCAACAAAGTAGATGCCTGGTGGCGTTTCTTTCGGCGGATTGGGCGAGGAAAACAGCGTGTCGAGTTTCAGGTTGACCTCGGCGGTGTGATCCACGTCCGCAGCAGAAAAAGTCCGCCCCTGCAACAATGGAATCCCAAATGTGCGGAAGTATTCGGGAGTGACGCAATCATGTTCGACAAGTTTGTCCTTGAGCGCTGGATCGTCCCGTCCTTCGACCGTGAAAGAGCTGTTACTTCCGCCCTCGAGTGGAATCTCCGTCGCCACGGAGGCCGCCTCGACGCCGGGAATGCGCTGGACTCGGTCGACGAGTCGGTCGAAGAATGCGCGGCGTGCCTGCAGAGTTGGGTAGCTCTTATCCGGCAAGCTGAGCCCCACGGTAAGGACGTTCTTGGTTTGGACGCCAATTTCGGCGTTTCGCAGCTCGGCAAAACTGCGCAGCAGCAGTCCCGCACCGACCAGCAGAGTTAGAGACATTGCAATCTCACCGGCCACGAGTGCGTCGCGCGTCCAGCGGCGCCAGCCGCTGGGGCCCGCCACGGATTGTGCGCTCGATTTCAGCTCTTCTGTCAGGTCAAGTTGTGACGCGTGCAGCGCCGGCGCGAGGCCGAAAAGGATCCCCACGAACACCGCCACGGCAACCGCAAACAGGAGAACCGTACCGTCAACCTGTATCGCATTCACGCGCGGGATCGGCAATGTTTTCACCGACTGGAAGAACGTAACGCACCATTCCGCTACAAAGATGCCGAGCGTTGCTCCGGCAAGCGAGAGAAGAAGGCTTTCCGTAAGCATTTGGCGCGCGACACGCCAGCGGCCCGCTCCAAGCGCGGAGCGGACTGCAATCTCACGTTGACGGCCCGTGGCGCGAGCAAGCAGAAGATTGGCGACGTTGGTGCAGGCCACCAAAAGAACCAGCGCCACCGCGCCCAGCAGAATCATGAGCTGTTCGCTCGATGCCTTTGTGATTTGTTCTTTCAGGGGTACGACGACCGCACCCACCTTGTCATTCGAGCCCGGATACTGCTCCTCAAGGCGTTTGGCGACGGCTGCCAGATCGGCCTGCGCCTGGCTTGCTGTCACACCTGCCTTCAGCCTGCCCAGAGCGCGGTAGCTATGGTTGCCGCGTTGCCCGAGACTTCTTGCGGACATTTCGAAGGGCGTCCAGATATCTGTGGCTGATGGGAAGTTGAACCAATTCGGCATTACACCGATGACGTCGTACGACTCGGAGTCCAGCACAACTGTCTTGCCAATGGCGCCGGGGTCCCCGCCAAAATGGCGTTGCCAAAAACCATAGCTCAGGATTGCCACATGCGTCTTACCCGGTTGATCTTCATCCTGTGCAAATGCCCGGCCGATCTTGGGTCGAACGCCGAGCACTGAAAAGAAGTTCGCCTGTGTGCCGATTACCTCAGCACCTTCCGGCTGGCCTGAGCCGC